>Ga0307406_10000012_pt1 | contig 111189 bp, 70 predicted proteins | sample 322Cmetagenome_3_FD_203706 | JGI IMG/M metagenome (GOLD analysis project Ga0307406, IMG submission 203706) | Maize rhizosphere microbial communities from greenhouse at UC Davis, California, United States - 322HYB-C-2 | ecosystem: Host-associated > Plants > Roots > Rhizosphere > Soil | place...
TTCCAGCCATCCCTCCTGCCAGCCTCCGTCACCCCAGGTGTGTACGCATCGGTTTTGAGAATCGTATTCCCAATAAAAGGTTTGTCCGTTACGGTCTGTTTTCTGTACCATTAGATGATTTTCAAACTGAATGTTGGTCGGTTTTCCCAAAGCATCAATAATGGCGGTCATATTTGAGTTTTCGTCATACTCGTACGCTACCAAAAGCTCGTTTTGCTTTGGTGCGATTAGTTCGAGTTTCTGGATAAATCCGTCTTTTGTGCTTATTTTAATTTCTCTGCCTGCGGTATCGATTATTTTATTTAGGCGATGACCGGCAAACTCGAAAATAATGCAGAGTCCGTCGTGATTGGCAATTTGGGTAAGCTGATATTTTTTGCCGTCGAAAAGGGTAAAATCATAAAAAAGTTTGTCTTTATGATCATAAGCCTGATAGCCGTTTTGGGTTCTTTTTAGGGTTGTTTTTTCCTGACGAAGGTAAAACTCCTCTTCTGGCATCAGAGCGGGAAAAGCCACAAGCCTGCCATCATCCATACGCAGTCCCAGGGCATCATCATCCGGATACAGCTCGACCGCACGATCGTAAACACAATGCACGCCATGACCCAGCCAGCCTCTATACTGCGAGTCAGAATACCAGTGGCGCTCCCAATTGAGGGCTATAGGCCCAGCAATGTCAAAATCACTTCCTTCGTAAATAACTGCTCCGTTGACTAGGTTTACGGGTTCGAAACCTGCTTTACACAGCAGTTTGCTGAGCCAGTTAGGGCCAATGCTCCCCTTGAGCAATTTATTGAATGCTTTTTTTCCAAATTTCATTAGGGTACTAAATCCTATACTGGCCAAAAGGCCTGTAAGCATTCCTCCCCAATCCGGCGGATAAGGCCCACCCACTTTTACGGGCTTCCCTGTCGGAATTGGAAGTGAAAATGAGGTTGGCGCAAAAAGTGTTGGCGCAAACGGAAGCATTTTTTTGCCTATTTTGGTTTTTCCGATAGACATGGAAAGCGGAATTCCAATATCGTTGCAGGTAACCAGCATATGTCCTTTAGGACTTAGACGGGTACCATCAGAATATACAGTTTCTGAGGCAAAAAAGTTCATACTTTCATGCCCTATAATAGGTGTCATTAACCATGGCGGAGTAAAAAGAGGAATATGAACGAGCGGAATTATGATTCCGCCAGTATCTGAGTTTCCGCGTTTAAAGCCATTGACATGCACATCGGTGCCCAAAAATGGTATATAATCTGTCGGGTCTATTACTATGCCTATGTATGGATGAAATGGATTGAATGGAGGAAGGGTAGTAAAATGGATATCTATCCCTACTACTATGGTTAAATGATTATCTGTCAGTAACATAATTATCAGATATTGCTTGGTTGATATTCGGCTTGTATTTGTCTGGCTATCTGCTTTGGATTGTCTTTCCAGCCTGCTCCAAAAATAGCTGTCATTCTATTGGCAATAGTTTCTTTTTCTGCAGATCCTATTTTTGGATTATTCTCTAAATAACTGTTGGCTATAAAGGTAAAATTGATGATTTTGAGCGTGCTGTCTGTTAAAGCATAACCATAGTCAAAAGCATCGTTTAAAATTTCGGTATACTGCCCGTCCCTTTTTTTTACCGCCAACAGCAATGCATAATTATACCCGTTAATTACCTGCATTTCCTGCTCTATTTCTTTGGCAATTGCAACTTGCTGTAAAAAGTAATTTATAGCTAAATCAGGCTTTCCCATAATGCTGTAATGGGATCCTTTGTAGGACAATAGTTGCAATAAAATTCCAGCGATGTCTTCTTTCTCTTTATATAAAGGAGCTGTTATTTTTATTCCTTTATCCAATAATTGATGAATAAATTCTTTTTCGTCCTTGAACTGAAATAAAAAACTGGCATAAATAAGATAGGATGAGGCCCAAAAACTAATTTCTCCTGTACTTTTACTAATATCAATGAGTTCATTCCCTAGTTCTTTTACTCTTTCCTGCTTTTTATCTTTTGCTGCCTCACCAATTTCAAACAAACATTTTCTAAACCGTACCTGGGGATCATTTGGGTTGCCTTGTGTAGCAATTTCTTGGTAAGCTTTATTAATATTTTGGTTAGGAATTTCGATAATGATTCCTTTTTCTTTAAAAGAAGTAATCATTTCCTTATATAGTTGTCTTTCCTTATAGTCAAGAAATAAAAATCCGATGTTATGTGGTAATAAATCTCCAAGTTCTTTTATACTCTCTCTTAATAAATCATGATTGCTTACTTTTTTGATTAAGAAGGTAACTATTAAAAGATTACCTTTTTTTGCCTCAAATTCTTTAAAGCTCAATAGCATTTTGATATAAAAATCCTTAAGGCTTGCTATGTTTAATTTCCCGATTTCCGGCAGTGCTGTTTTAAAATAGGCAAAATCTTCCCACTTCCAATCTGGATTTTTTTTCAGGTCTTCTTCAAAACCAAGTATCCATTGCTCTATAATAGTGGTATAAAAATCTTTTTTATCATAAAAGTCAATAATAAAGCCTATAAACGAATCTTCTGACTTACCGTAAGCTGAAGATTCTAACCTAACGAAACCATCTGCCAATGGGTAATCTTCGGTAAAACAAACCATACTAAAAATTTGTGCTTTGGGATGGTTCTCACGGGTTTTAATCCATATTTTTTGAATGTTTTCGATCCTTACAGCAATCGGATTGTGGGTATTATTCATTTGGGTTTAATTTAAGTTTACATTCCCTCCTTTAACATTTGTCATAGTCTTGCCATCTATGTCTACAATCTTTCCTTCTGCCAAAATTGTATTCTTTCCCTTTATGGTAATGCTTGGTGCTTTGTCTGTAATCTGTGTATTACTCTTAATAGTGACATCGTCTTTACCTTTAATAAAAACTTTTTTACTATTTACATTCACTTCATCAATCCCTTTAATATTTATTTTTTCCTGAGCTGTAATGTTTATTTCTTTAGATTCTATATCAATTTTGTCTGGTGCATAAAGAGTTACTGTGCCGTCACCATTAAGCCTTAGGAAGTTACCGCTCGGATCTGTCGCTGTACAGCTGTTATCTCCTTCATCTAAGACAAGTGAAGTCCCGCCTCTGGTAGCAAGGCTTCGTTTGTTGTTGCCCTCACCTCCACCGCCGCCGCTTTTGCCATGGAAGACACTTCCGAGAACAAAAGGCCTGTTTGGGTCGCCATATCGGAAATGTACCATTACATGATCTCCTGTATCGGGAATAAGGACCATTCCTCGATTCGAACCTACTTTATCGCTGCTTCCCGCATCTGGTGTCATAACACGAAGCCAGGCTGTCTTCATTTGTGTGCCTTGCTGCCAGAGCATTTGTACTCTGATTCTTCCCTGATTTTTAGGGTCGGTATTGCTCTCTACAATGGCTTGCTGGGTTTGAGCAACCGGATATGAAACATCTGGTTCTGGCAAGCTAAGTACCTTTGAAGGTATTGCCCTGAAATTGTTTTCGTATTCTCCTAAATGATTGGCATAATGACTAATTTCGGTAATAATATAGGAACCTACTTCTTGTGTTATCATGCTCAGGTTTTCTAAAACGCTCGATTGTATGTTGACAATACTGCCTATTTTTAATTTAGGATTTTTTGTGCTCGCCAATACATAATTGGTATTGGCTGCGGCACTTTCCTGTTTCTTTTTTAATAAAGCTTCTAAAGCTAAATCATCGCCGGTACTCACGATTCCGTGTGTGAAGGCAGGAGTAGCAAAAACCTCTTTTGAGCTGGCAAATGCTTCGTTGCCTAATTTTGGCAAGCCTCCTACAGTATCAGTAGATTTTGCGGTATAGCGTTTATCGGCACCTTCATTATAGGTAAAGGCACTAAACTTGTTAGGAACGGCCTGTACTGCTATTTTTAGTTTAGAAATATCTCTGTTATAGGTTAACGATACCGGATCATCGAAGCTTTTTGGTTTGCCGAATACTAGTTTTTCCCCGTCATAATACAGCCATTCATTGTATTGTTTTGCCAATCTCTGAATGAACTGAAAATCGGTCTCGAGATACTGGTTCTGATAATCCATCTTGGTGGTATATTCAGGATTTATCTCGTTTTGAAGCTGTTCTCCTGCCCCATTTTTTATAACTTCTTTTATAATATCTTTTAACGGCAGTTCTGCCCAGGAATATAACTTTTCGCCTGACTCCAGCAATATGGTCTTTGAATAACCGGAAACTACGATGTGATTTCCTGAATGCCCATCTTCCTGATCGAAATCTATATTGGTAATTACTCCTAAAAAATTATTTTTTTCTTCGAGCACTATATGCACTACCTTTCCTAACCATGACTGAGCACTTTCGAGCGTATAGGCTAATGGACTTTCTACAACAGCATGTGGAACACGTATTTCAAATTGATGATGCTTATTAATTATTTGTTTTATTCTAATGTCTGTAAAATGACTTATTCTTTTACCGTCTATTCCGAAAATTATTGTTGGTAGTTTCATAGTATTTAAGTTTATTATTTAATCATAATTATATATCTTGCTATAAGCAGCAGTCTTTATTGTTTATCATTATCTTTTCTTAATAACATTTTTAAAAAGCATACACTGACTAAAATTATTACAGTTATACTTATGATCTTACTCCAAAAATCAAAGCTTGAATAATACAGTAAGATTTTCGAGAACAAAAAATATGTAAACAAATTATTTAAAATATGTATGACAAAAACATTGGCTATTGATTGTTTTTTTAAAAAAACGTAAGACAAAATTATACAGTCGATGAAAGCAAAAATAGGATTGATTCCTGCAAAAATATGTAAGAAAGCAAACCCTAGAGAAGCTATAAGAATTGAGCTTTTTATACTATACTTATCTAAAAATTTATTCAGCCAATATCCTCTAAAGATTACTTCTTCGGCAAATGAAATGACAATAGTTCCTATAATAAAATAAAAATCTATTTTGACAGAATAATCAACAGGGTAAAAATATTGAATTAAAAAACCTACGAAAATAGATACAGAAATTAATGATGCAATCCCATATAATAGATAATTATTATAACTAAACTTAAAGTTTAGTTTTGCTGCATTATTGGACTTTGAAACAATAATCATAAAAGCAAATACACCATACAGCAATAATGACAAAAGCCCTCTTAGATTAAAATAAAAATCTAAAAACCCGAAAAATAAAAACAATATTAAATAAGCAAAGTATTTCAGCATACTATCGGTTTTATATATCTTGTTACTAAATCAGCAGTCCTTAATTTTGCATCATTGTCTTTTTTAATAACATTTTTAAAAAGCATATATTAATTACAGCAATTGTTACAAAAATTATAATTTTATATATTGCATCTAGATTGAGGTACGAAAGCATAATTTTGGGCCACAAAAAAGTTGCAAAAAAATTATATAGCAGGTGTATCGCAAAAACATTTGAAATTGATTTTTGTTTTAGAAAAATTAATGATAGAATAACACTGCCTATGAAAGCAAAGAAAGGGTCATTTCTTGCAAAGAAATGCAGGAAAGCAAAACCTGTAGAAGTTATCAAAATTGATGTTGTTATACTGTATTTCTCTAAAAAATTATTTAACCAATATCCTCTAAAGATTACTTCTTCGGCAAATGAAAGGATAATAGTTCCTGTAATTAAATAAAAATCTATTTTGACAGAATGATCAACTGGAACCGGATAAAAATATTGAACTAAAAACCCTAGAAAAATAGATACGGAAATTATTGATGCAATCCCATATAATAGATAATTATTATAAGTAAACTTAAAATTTAGTTTTGTATTCTTATTGTGCTTTAAAACCATAATTAGAGAAGCAATTGTCGTATAAAGTAGTAATGACAAAAAACCTCTTAGATTAAAATAAAAATCTAAAAACCCAAAAAACAAACATAACAGTAGATAAGCGCAATATTTAAGCATATCTTATAAGTTTTAGTAAATTTAAATTTCATTTCATCAATCGACTTGAATGATATTTATAATTTTTCTTTGCTACTATTTAAAAGTTCTTTTAATCCACATTTCTAAAATAACTCCTACATGATAAATTTTCCGTTTCTTAAAATATTCGCAAAAATGAAAATCCCAGTGAAATCTAGTAATAGAGATATCCAGATTATAATTTTCACTTTTTTTGATATTTTATAATTTTTCACATAATCATATTGAATGTTTCTGAATAAAAGAATAAAAAGTATAGCAAAAAGAATGGCTAAACCTGCATAGTAATATTTATTAACATTAATAAAATAAAAAGATATTAATTCAACATTAAGCGTAAAGATTGTTGCCAAAATCAAGGATGGATATCCTGATCAATAATCCTTTTTATCTTTATAAAAATGAATATATATTTTAGAAAAGAAAACAAATAAAAGCAATATTGTTTTTCGCATGATTATTATTGTTTTGTTTCCTTAATCTACAAGGTTATTATCTTTTTACTTTGCTGATTCATAAATATTTTCTTGATTGATAACTAATTTATCTTTAGTATCAGTTCAGATTAATATGAAATTAACTCAGGGGAAAATGCACGAATACTAGTAAAAAAATAAGATGCAGTCATCACTTTATCTAAGGCAGTATTACCACATAAATTTTCCATTTCTAATAATATTAAGGCAAATAAAATTTATAGCTAAATCTGCTATTATCAATATAGTTATTACTATTCTTGTTTTTTTTGACATCCTATAATTTTTTACATACTCATATTTTATATTCATATACAATTGAACAAAAAAAACTACAAACAAAATCCCTAAAAATGCGTAGTAGTAACCAGGAACATCAATTATGAAAAAAGAAAGTATTTCTAAATTAGTTGTAAAAAGAAATGATAAAATTAATGATGGAAAAATGAGCCAATAACATCTTTTATCTTCATAAAAATGAATATACATTTTCGAAAAAAAAATAAAAATGGGATCTGTCAATTTTCTAATTATCATTTCGTTTATTTTACGATGTTGCGACCAACTCTAGTATTATCAATTTTTACTTTAGCTGATTCATAAATATCCTCTGGTTGGTGACTAAAGTATTTATCTTTTGTGTCTGTTCTAATTAAAATGAAATAAACTGCGGCAGGGAATGCACCTGGTCCTGTAAGTGAAAGCACTGTCATTACTATATCTAAAGCAAGTATTTCTCCTGAAATTTTCTTTTTTTTATAGTCTTGATATGATAACGCAATACCAACAATACCTGCTGACACCCCTAAAGCATATGCTGTAATAGCAACATTTTTTAAAGTGCTGACACTTTTTGCAGTCCCTTCTACATAAATCTTTCCATCACTAATACCAGAAGCAATTTTATTAAACTCATAGCTTCCCTTAGGATGAAAACTAGTCGCTTCAAAGTTTTTAAATTTAGCTAAACCAAAACCTCCATCTTTAATATTACTTAATGCAGTTCCAACTCCAGTAAATGCTGAATTTACTATAAAAGCTGATCCTACAAAACTTGTTTTAATCTCCTTTAATCCCCTGATTTTCTCCCATGTGCCATTTTTATTTCCCAGATATAGTGTTTTATCAATACGGCTGTAATAAATCTCACCTTCCAGGGCTATCCTATGCGGTGCATTAGAAAAAAAATTATCGTGGGGGTCTGTAGTTTCTCTTGCTTTGAGCATTTTATTCAAACCATCTTTTTTTTCCCATATGTCATCTTTTAGAAAATCATTTTTATCAAATGGGTTTCTTTCTTTTTCTTTTCCTGATTCAAAACTTCTAAACATAATAAAAGGCTAGTTTGCATTCATTAATAAAATACTTCTATAAATCAACTAGGTTATTGAGACAAGAAGCGGCGCACTGCCGCTTCTTGTCAATATAAAAAATTAGATTTTAGCCCAATCGTTGTTTAAGGTAGCATTACCCAATGTAATTTTCTCTGCAGAGAAAGTAATCTCTGTAGTCATTGGTGTTTCAGCCAATGCATCCAGTTGCTCGCTGAAGAATACAATAAAAGAGTTTTCAAAAGAAAGTCTTTCATTACCTGCTCAGAGTCGGCTTTGAAGAATTTTACTTTTCCACTTACCGGTTTGTGCTGGCTGTTTACTGCCTGCTCGATAACGGTAGTGTTGTCTGTAGATTTTAATTTTAAATTTAATCTGCCTCCTTTAATTTCAGACGAAACTGCTCCTTTACCGTCAGTATGTCTCATCATCTCTACTTTTGAAAATAATACTTGGTACTCGTTTCCTTCAAATTCTAAAATTGCTTTAAATGCCATAATAAAAATAATTAATTTGTTAAAAAATGTTTTTTTTAGAATCCTCTTTAGGTTGTCTGACTAGTATAAACAAAAAAAGAGGTACTCTAATTGATTTTAGAATACCTCTCTGTACTATTGTACTTTATGATTCGCTTCTTGTAGGAAGAAGATGAGGATTCGCGATCAATTATGTACGAATATACTACTATATTTTCAATAATTAATAAAAATTGTAATCTTTTTCTTTAAAAAAAGTAAAAAAAAGTATAAACACTCTTATAATATATTGTAGCGCAGTTTTTGATATAACAATCTATATTATTGCGTTCAATAAAAACATAAACTTTACCATTGGATAAGTTCATTAAAACAAATTGATAAGGCAAAAAGCTAATAATGCCAATGCCGGAGGCCCGAAAAAAAGCAAATCAGAGAAGATTACTTCTTTTTTAGTACAGACATATTGACGGTCAGGATTTTCATGTGTCCACTTTCAGCCTCTTTTAGCAAACAGAATTGTGGGTTTTGTGTATGATGTTGCAAAGTCCTTAAAAAATAAAAATAACAACAAGCGGAAATAAATAATATATAATAATGGAAACCCTGTAAATATGTAATCAAAAAAATCATTTTTTGTTTCAATTAATAAAATTGTGCTAAACAAAACTATTAATAATGCTACAATTATGTATTGAAAAAACTGATTGTAATAAACAATGTCCTGCGAATTTGAATAAAAGATTTTCCAGGAACCTAATCCCATCAAAAAGCAAAATGAATTGAAATTAAAAAATGAACTATTATAAAATGAGAATGCCAATATATAGATCACTAGTAAAATTGCAGTATAAATTAAAAGTGGTGAACCGAGAACGGCTTTTATGATTTCTCTTTTTTTTTTCTTTTAAACTTTCTCTACAGGCGGTATGCTTAAATTTCAAATCTTTTTTCATGCGTTTGGTTTTTAATCTGTAGTGTTTTTCATAAAAAAAAGCAAAACAAAACCGAGGAGAACTATCGTTGTGTGCAATAAGATAGCATTTACCTGAGGCTGTAACGAGTTTATCTGCTTATTTATGGCAAGTGTTGCAGCGGCATGAGTTTCGTTTGCTTTGTTTATCTGTTTTTGCAAAGAATCGATGGTTTTATTTAAATATAAAATGTTCTGGTGCTGGTTTGCAAATAGCTGTTTTACTTCCTGATCAGACAGTGCTGTTTTCTTTTTTATGATGCCTGTTCTGGGTTGTTCGAGTTTCAATTCGCCTGCACTTTGTGCGATTTGATTATTATGAATTTCGAAGCTGCTGCTTAATTTGTTGACCTGAAAAAAGATAAAAATAATATAAGAAAACAAAAATGCAGGAAAAATATACTGCATGAATATTTTTAGGGGTTTTGGTTTCAATATATTATGAATATTTGTTGTGGTGTTATAATTGGCGTAAAAAAAAGTTTCGTGACTTTTTGCCTGATTTTGGTTTTCATTTTTAAATTTCTGCTCTAAGTCAATGAGTTCAAAACGATCTATGGTATATTCTCCTAAGGTTTCGTTTAGTTTTTTATGATGCACCATCCAATTGAGTACTTCTTCTAATCGATATTCAGAAACAGAAGGATCTTTGAGTTTCCATAAAATATCTTTCTTAGTAAGTTTACACGGTTTGTCTTTGCTTTCAAAATAAAATAATTCTAAAATTATCTCATGTAAATGTTTGGTTGTTTCTGTTTTTATAATCTCCATAATGGTTGTTAGAGTAAGAGTTTTTTTGGTAAATAATAATACTTTGGCTGAGCTTCATCATCAAAAACCTCAAATGCATTGTTGCGTTGTATTTTTTCTAAAATTTCAAGTTTGGCATTTAGGTTTATAAAAAGCGATCTGAAATCTTTAGTTCTTTTCTGAAATTTTTTAATGTCTTTAATCCTTATCTCATGCAAATCACAACTATTGACTAATACTCTTGTTTTGAAATAAAATAAATCAGCCAAAGTGTTTTTTGGTTTAATTTTTTCTGTTTTTTTTATATTTCTTGCCAGCATTTTGCATTTGTCTTTAAAGTTTAGAATTTCGACTTCATCAACATTTTCATTTGTGTATTCTTTGCTTACTAATTCTCTGTAGTTTTCTATAAGTTGTTTGATGTCATTTTCTGTAAGCAAAATATTTAACTTATCCTCTAAATCGGCATTGAGAGTGTCTTTTGCATTTATTATAAATGTTTCATTTTTATAATTTTTTGGTATTTCAGTATTTATACTGTCGCTTTGAGAAAAATTTTGAATCAGATCACTTATTTTTTGGCTTGGACGGCTTCTTAAAAAACTAAATTCGTTTTTATACTGTGTTAATGATTTTAGCAGATTATTATTTGTTTTAATCGTTTTACTGATAATGGTATCAATCGCTTTATTGATTGTTTCGGGGGTAAGTTCCTTATTTAATTTAGGAAATAAGATGCCTCCGTTAAAATTACTTTTTTGTGGTGCATCGTATATATAGTCATTATCAGATGCGCCGGTATAATTAAACTCATCATTTTTTGTAATTAATTTTGGGTCTACATAATAGTTTTCTACGTATCTTTTGTTTGCATTGCTAGCTTCATTTAAGTACATTTTACTTTGAAGAATAAAGTCCTGATTGTTAACAGTGTTTTCATTTTCAAAAAGTATGAATAATAATTTGGCATTATTTCTGGCTAAAAGATTAAAACTATCGGGCAAAACACTATTTATTGAGCTATCTGAACCGGCCAGAATAAAGAAGTTGTTTTCAAAATTTGTTTCAGAGCTTAAAAAACGGCCAATATCTGTTTTGCTATTGGATAGCATATTTCCACTAGAAATTTCGTCTGGCGTTTTGATACTTTTTTCAATTAAATCAAACCATTTTGAAAAGGAGTCTGATTTTATTAGATAATAACTTCTGGATGTTCCTTTTGCAATAAAAGAGTAGGTAAAATTATAATTTGAATATAGTTCATTACTAGTAGTTAGCTTGAGGTTTTGTAATGCCGAAAGGATTTTTTTTAAATGATGCTGTGTCGCATTATTATTTTCAAAAACATAAAAAAAATTAATATTTTTACTTTGATTTGCAATTTGCTCAATTGTTTTAATTGAAATGTCGTCACCTTTTATATTGGTGATTTTATTTTTATCATGGTTCCAAACAGCTACCGGAAGTACAATTTTATTAGGTTTATTGAAGCTTATCGATTGACTTGACTGATTTTCGTTTAGAAACAGGGTGTTTTTGTACAGCTCGGCTCCCTTATAAGTCATTTTTACTGAAGGCAAATAAAGAGTATCTGAGGGATTTAATTTCAGAACCATATCATCTTCTATTGGATTTAAATATTGTAGTGGTATCCAGCCACATTTAAGATTAACAGTATCCTTAGCCGTAATATCATCAAAATTAGATACGAAAGCTGATTTTGTGGTTTTGTTTATTTTATAGACATATACAAAATCATTTAACTTAATATTTTTTTTGGATGGTGTTTCTAAATTTGGTTCGTTTTTTAATATCAGTGCCTCTTTTTTTACATTTCTATTACTTACCAATAAGTTGTCTATTGTATTACAACCAACAAAGTATTTTACATATTTTAAATTGGCCTGGTTTTGCATTGGCCTGCTGTATTCAATAACATTCTCTTTTTTTATCCAGCCTAAATATTGTACTTCTTTAGCATTCGAAAAATGATTTTTTTTACTTCTTATTACTGCCAGAGTTCCTTTTGGTTTGCCTATCATCTTTTTGTCTGCTACAACAACTTCATAATAATTCTTTTCTTCACTGATGACATATAGTGGAGATAAGATATTTGCTGTACTATTTATTTTAGCACCATAAGGTTCTTCATATATATAATTATTGTTTCTGTCAGAAAAAACTAATTTAAGAGTTGCTTTTTCGGGCTCTTTTTGCGATTTGTTATTATAAGTATTAACTGTTTTTTCTGTTTTTTTAATTACGCTCGTGCTGTTTTTTACTTGCGAAAAAACAGAGTTTGTAATCATTAAGCACATTAAAAAAGTATAGCGAAGTAAAATGCTCATTTTCATTACGGTGTGTTTTTTGTTTTTTGGGTAATATTAATTTGCTTAAAGCATTTTATAGTATCTAATTTTACTTCCTGAATTACAGTAGATTTTCCATCTAAAAAATGAAGACCCTGACAGTAACTTAAAAAATCATTGTATTTTTCTTCATTTACGACTACTACTACATCAGATAAATCGTTACAGATATATTTATTTTTTATGTAATTCACCTGATCTTTGTAAGCCCTGGTATCTCTTGCACTGAGGTTAGCAATAATCTGCAATCGTTTTTTAATGTCGTTTTGTACGATACCGGATGAGTCTATAATTTCCGGTTCTTTGAATGGTTCATACAGTTGAAGAATTTCTATTTCTTTTGTTATTGGGTATTTGGTTTTTTCGGTTTCGAGTTTTACAGTATAAATACCCGGTTTATTGAAAACATATATGGCTTGTTTTTCGTAAGAATCAATAGTTCCTGTTTCCCCAAACTCCCAATACCAGTTATTAGAAGTCGGAGAATATCCGGTAAATACAATTTCTTCACCTACATAGCCAAACTCTGCACAAAATATTTTTGGAATAGAATCTTTTGCTTTTAATACTCTTCCGTTTACAATATTGATTTGTTTTGAAAAATCAAATTTATTATCTATTCTAAGTGTGATTAAGTATTTGCCTGTTTTTTTGAATGTGTAATTTACATTTCCTCGGCTAACAATAGAATCTCCATTTCCAAAGTACCAGACTGCTTTTTTATTGGATATTATGGTGCTGTCATTTATCTTAAATGATAATTTTTCATTCAATTCGTATTGATGGTTGTTATTCTGATCTATTATTGAAAAATCAAGATTGCTTAATTTTTTATTAAAAGGAAATAACAGTGCTATTACAATTAAGATTACTGCAATGCAAACCAAAAGGATAACTATTGTTTTATTTTTAATGTTCATTTTTAAAATTGGCTTTACATTCGTTAAGACTGCTTTGTATCAGCGTATCATTTTTTTTGACGGTACTTTCCTCAAGATTTATTTCTAAAAAAATGTTTAGTAAATTACCGCCAATCAGGCAAAAGTTATATGATGAATGAAATTCATTGTCTTTGTATAATTGCTTATATTCTGCTATATTTCTTTTTACTTCATCTATTCTCTGGGCCTGATTAACATCATATTTGATAGTGTCAATGGACTTGAATACCAATTGAGACTTATGGGTATAATCGGCCTTAATTTTCTGCATTTTTTCATATTTATTAATACTGTTTAGCATATCTGTATTATTAAAATCGGGTGTTTTTAATAAAAACTTTGTAACGCCAATGTAAATAATACAGGCACTAATGATAAACAATAAGTTGAACTTCAGTTTTTTCCAATATGTTTCATCAAATTCTATTGCCTTTTTCATAATCGGGGATTTTTCTTTGTATTTTCCTGCTTTTGTTTTTCAATACATTTTTCAAGCTGAACTTTATTTATACCGTAACTTGTTTCTGCTTCTTTTAAAGCATCAATTTTATTCTGTATCTGCTGAAGCTCAATTAAATACTCTTCATATAGAATAAAAGAATTGGTAAGCCCTATTTTTGATTTCTGAATTTCATTATTGATTGCAAATCTTTTTTCATTGATTAGGGACTGAAGGTTTTTACGCTCATTTAATGTTCTGTCTTTAAATCTCAAATCATTGACTTCTATCAATATATCTTCCAGAAGCAGATTCATTTCTCCTTGTTTTACTGCAATATCATTGTAGTATTTGTGTTTTTGCTCCAGCTCTGCAACTCCTTTATTGGCTGTTATTAACGTAACATACAGACAGCCAAAAATAAAAGCAAGAGTGACAATAAACATGATATAAAACTTGCGCTTTTTAGCACTGATTTTGGTATAGTTAAGTGGTTTCATTGTTTTGTTTTTTAATCTAATATCGACCATGTATTGCTTTTCGGAGGCAGTGTTTTGGTTTCTTCACTAATTACTATGTTATCTTTTCTGATACCAATGTATTCCAGTTCACTCAATTTTTGCCATAGACGCTTTAAAACACCAAGAAACTGATTTGCTTTTTCAAGTGTCTGCTCAATATCGTTATGGTCGTAAACAACACTTTTTGCTTCAAACAGAACGCTTAATAATTCTGATGGCTTTACATCAATCCATTCGTAATAGTACTGTAACAAAACTTCCTTTTCTTTATCATCCATAAGTGTCAAGGTAGAGAGCAGATGATTGGCCAAGACAATTATTTTGTTAAACATGTACACAGGAGATTCTTCGGCTGCAATATTTTTAAAGTAAAAACAGTGTTCCGCATAATAATCAATTACCTTAGTACATAGGCTAAATGTGTTAACCACCAATTTGTTACTAACTGAACTCTGTTTGTTTTTTTTATGAATTTTTATTGAAAAATCATTCAGCAGATATAATTCATTATTTACTCTTGAGATAAACTGATTTAAAATTTCGTTGTTTTTAGTTTTTACAACGGGTGCGATATATTTATCATCCTGAAGGAAAGTCCCATTTTGAAATTTCATTTTTTTGACAATTAAAAAGTAACCTTCCAGATAATTATCGTTTAATTCTTTTTTGTTTATAATATGCAGTTTTATCTCCGGCAGTGCGTGCGGATGATGCAGAGGAATCATCTCCGGATCAGGAATACCAACAGGAATAAGATTATAAGGATTAATAGCAACCAGAACATAATATTGTTCAAAAGAGTTATTGTCTAAATCGTTTGCATCAATGCTTGCTTCTGGAAGTTTTGATCCATAAATTTCCTGATTAAATGAAATTAAATGGCCGTTTTTAGCTACTGCTTCACATTTTTTTAAATAGGCTACTAACTGTCCAGCCTCAATTTTTATGTCAATATCAATTGGTTTATCATTTGCGCTCTGGATACTGCCATAATTGAAATTGTTTAACTGAACCTTATTATAATCGCTGACAATTGTTACAGTATTGAAATAATTATTAACAAAATGGTCTTTAGTAAGTTTTACTCCATCTGTCCAGTTAATCGGTAAGTGTATGTTTGATTTCATGATTGCTACTTTTTATTCGAATATTTGTTTCTTTATTTTTTTATTCTTCTATTTCATCTTTTCTATCCAATGCAACCCTTTTAGCAAAAATGGTCTGTTTATTTTTGAGCCTGCTCTCTGCTATAGTGTTGTGAGGGCTCAGATTTCTGATGAATAATGGAAAACTGAAATATTTTGCTGTATAAAAGATCCAGCCTGCATTTTCATTCTCTGCACTAGATTCAATAGCATCATTTGGGAATCTGTAATTTTGGTCTTCAATAAACTTGTCGAACCAATTGCCCAGATTAACCTCCTGAGCAATCTTCACATCAAATTTTGAAAGCAAATCTGAATTGACCTTTTTCTTTATTTGTATCGATACCTGCATTAAGCGAAACTTATCAATATTATCCCAATACTCAATATTCTTGCGCTCTCTGCCAACCCTCCAGTATTCATAAAACGGATCAGGAATCTGTAAGTATTTTTTCTTTGACTCCATGAAAAATATTGGTATAAACAGCCATAGGATATTAAGCATGCTAATTTGCGCATAACTTGATATGGCTATATAATTAAACGCCAGGTAGTAAATCCATGATGATAAAATTGTAATGATTAGAAAGAGAAAGAATTTTGCTAGGGCGCTATCCTGAATTCCAATGTTCTGAAATAAAGAAGTATTAGTGAAATATACCAAGCCTATTCCGAGCATTACATAATAAAAAACAGAAAGCAGCAGGCCTATCCAAACAAACTCATTATTAAAAAATGCAAATAAACAAGGTAAGGCTACTATAAGGGAAAAACACAAAACAAATATTATCGCCGATTTTGTTTTGATTTTTACACTAGAGACCTGGCTCACTATAAAGGTTATAATCAGTATTAAAAGTGGCGCCAGTAAGTATTTTAAAAAAAATGGAAGTATTGTATTCATAACGGGGTGTTTCTTTATTGTGGTTTTAATTAGATTATAGTATTGATGCCCAAATAGTTTTCATTCAGTTTTATGCCTAATTGATAGTTGTTAAAAAATATAATATCAATTTTTCTATTACTGACAATAAAATACTCCAATACTTTATGGGTAAGTGCCATCTTATTTTCTAAAATTATATAGTCTATATTTCCATCAAAATACAGTGTAACTTCTATATCATCTATCTCACTTTCAACGATTCCGCAAAGCCCCAGGTTAAATCCTAAAATTCCTTCGTTTAGTTGTAGAAAAGGGGATGATGTAAAGACATGTTTTTTGTATTTTAATTTTACCTTATTTCCCAATAGCATTTCTAAAACCTTTTCCAGCTCCGGAAGGTTTTCTTTTAGCCTCTCTGACTCACACAAGTAAATAAATAGGTTCTTTTTCTGTATGTTAGATAATTCATGTTCAATCAATACTAATTCATCAACTATATTTAAAAACAGATCAATCTTATCATTAAATAGGTGAAGGCTTCTTATTGTAGCTTTTACATTTGCTGAAAAAAGTTCATTGTCAAAAGGCATGAAAAAATCTAAGGCATCATTTTCCGCTTGCTTATTTTCTTTTACAGCCTGTACAACCTCTTTGTTTGACATTGTGGGGTTGCTAATTGACAACGGATGAAAAAGTAATTCAGGCAGGTTATGATAAATACTATTTTTGGCCAATTGCAAAACAAGTGCTTCTCTCGTAAATCCAGATTTCTCCTGATACAGCATCGAAGAAATATCAATTGCATCTCTTGAGTTATTTCTTTTTGAAAGTCCCTGGTGGCGTACAAAAACTTCCGTCTCATTTTTTAGAAAATTTTGCAATTCGTAAAAAAGAACTTCAGCTCTTAAATCAAACTTAACCTGTTGTTTTATAACTGCAATATCTTGCTCCATACGTTATTTCTTTTCCCAAATAAACTCATCCTCTTTTATGTCTAAAACAATTGTTTCATTCTCAAGAATAGCTTCTGATATAATTAATTTTGAAATTGTTTTTTTTAGATATGTCCTTACGGTTCCGGCAATGGGTCTGGCTCCGTATTTTTTAGAGAATCCTTTATTAGTTAAATATTCTAAAGCACCCTCAGACAAATCAAATGAAATGTTTTTAATGCTAATTAATTGTTCCTGCAGACGTTTGAGGTGCAACTTAAAAATAGCTTTTGCAATTTCTATATTTATTGGGGCAAAGGGTACAACTTCTGTCAATCGGCCTAAAAATTCCGGTCTGAAATGAGGACTCATAATATCAATTAATTGATTGGAAGTAGGCAAATGGCCGGACTCTATTTGTTCCTGAATCCATTGACTTCCTATGTTTGAAGTAAAAATGATAATCGAATTAGAAAAATCTCCTTCTCTACCCAGCTTGTCATGAATCTTTCCTTCATCCATGATTTGCAAAAACACATCATAAACTGAGGAGTGTGCCTTTTCAATTTCATCAAAGAGTACAACTGAATAAGGTTTTTGCCTGATTTTATTCACCAGCATACCACCTTCTTCGTATCCTACATAACCTGGAGGCGCACCATAGAGCAAAGCCGCAGAGTGTTCTTCTTTAAACTCTGACATATCAAATCGAATCATGGCGTTTTCATCATCAAACAGCAGTTCTGCCAGTGTTTTTGTTAATTCTGTTTTTCCGGTTCCTGTTGGTCCTAAAAAAAAGAATGACCCTATTGGCTGCTTAGGATTGCTTAAACCACTTCGAGATTCAATAATAGCTTCCGAAAGTGTTTTTATAGCGTGCGATTGCCCTTTTACCCTTTCCTGCAATTTATCTTCAATGGTTAAAAGTTTTTCTTTCTCTCCGGCGTTTATTTTCCCCAACGGTATTCCTGTTGCATTTGAAACAACAGCAAGAATGTGCGATTTTGTAATAGCTTCTATTTTTTCTTTTGCAATTGTTTCAATGTCAATTGATAATTTCTCAATTTCTTCTAAAGTAACTATATCATTTTTAGAGTTCTGAGATTTTTCAGCAACATCAATTTTACTGGTTACAATACAGCTTATTCTATTATATATTTCCTTTTTGATTAAGTTAATTTTTGCTTCATCATCGGAGTCACAATCTTTTATCTGCTCTTTTATTTTTACAATTTCAACTAATGAATTGGCATTTGAAACTATTACTGACGAGGCTGTTCTGTCTAATAAATCAATAGCGCCGGATGGTAATTTTTTTTCTTTATAAAATCGTTTAGACAAATGAATAGCTTCCTGGATAACATCATTTTGAATATCTATTTTATAATGTTTTTCCAGTTTATTTTTATAAATGGCAAGGCATTCCAGCAATAACGAATAGTCTAATTCTTCTATGAAAATATTTTCAAACTTTCCTTTTATAGCTGTTCCATCTATTGATTTTCTGTATGAATCAGCATCAATCGAGGCAATAATGTTAATAGTGCCTTCGGTTAATTGGTTATTGATTATATTTACTACAGCATTTGATTTTGTAGCTGTAGAATTTAGCAGTACTTGTATGTCATCAATAAAAAGGATGCTTCTTCCGTTTTTGGCTAATTTTTCGAAAATTTCAATCAGCTTTTTTGATATTTCATTTTCGCTGCCACAGTTTGCCACAAGCTTTGATGAATTTAAGGATAACACAAGTGTTTCTTCAAAGAAATCAGAATTTGTTTCATGCAGATGATAAATGAGATTTTTTATGATGCTGGTTTTTCCAATTCCAGATTCTCCAATTAATAAAACTCCTTGATTTTCATATCGTTCAATATTTTCAAGAATTAATCTAACTTCCTTATTTCTGCCAATAATGCTGCTTCCATCCTCAATTATATTTTTTTTATATAATGTTTCACAGTAATTGATATCGATAGTTTCATGATCTTCTGAATCCTCTGCCAGACTAAAACTTTTCTGAGTATTTCTTAATCCAAAATGTTTTAAAAGCTCTTTATCGCTTAAATTTAATCCATCAATTTGTTTGTCACTGTAAACTAACCCGGGTTTAATAATAGCTATGAAAACACAAAATGCATCAATATAGTCTGATCCTAACCTGATTTTATTGAAATTTGATTCTGAAAAAACATTTTCAACTTCCAAATCAGCAGTAATAACATTCCCATTATTTTGGGCAGAAGTATACACTTCTTTTCTCACATCAAACCATTCTCTTATATAATCTATATCTTTTGATAACGTCTTTAACACCTCGGTAACCCCTGTTGGCTCAAATAATAATGCGTAAGCCAGATGCGAAACCCCATAAGTACTATGCCCATCCTGAATTGCAAGTGATTTTGCAGATTTAATGGCAGATAATAAGCTTGGACTAAAATCTAATTCGTTCATAGGTTTAAATAATTGTAATTTGAAATGGAATGTTCATAATTGATTGTTTTTCTAAGGTTTCCTTTAAAAACAATTCAATTTTTTGTTTATTTTTTTGTCCAACGTATTTATCCAATAAGACAATCTTTATGTCCACGGTTCTAAATACCCCTTTTTTTGATTGATCGCTAATTCCATATCCATCTGTTATCAGGATATCTTTTGTTATATTTCTTAAATAAAAATGTACAGCTGATTTTATATCCTGCTTGGTAACTAATCGCTCTTTTGACAAAAAACCATATCGAAGATTAATAAGTTTTTCGACTTTATTATTTCTATAAATGCCCCCCAATGAAGTTGTTTCTAAGACAGTTGAGTCCTGAGCCAGATCAGATAAAACGGATTGTTTTAAAATTGTGCCCTTTTTTACATTATTTGCTGCATGTCCATTCGAAGTCCAATAAGAGCAATAAAGAATTTTAGATTTATCGTTTTCATGAACTAAGGCATAAACCTCTTCTTCATCGTTTACATCAGCATAATTGCTGTTTATTTTATTTTCAATTGCATTGATTTCTTCATTGATTTTTGTCATTGTAGCATCAATATAATCTGCATTAACATTTGAAAAAGCACTTATATCTTCTCTTAAAACGCGTGTTAATTTTTTAAGGAAAAACTTAGCATTTCTGGAGTCGTAATTTTCAAGTCCACCATAAAAGAGAGTAAATGTATTTGACGAAAGAAAATTGGGTTGTTTTATACCATTAATAAATTCTATGTTTTTTTCATTAAAAATTTTCATTACATCAAGAAAATGGGTATTCCTTTCAGCTTTCATAGGAAAGAGACGCCCTTCAATTTGAGCATTATGAATTCTATGGTTTAATTTTCTGTTTAAAATTGGGAAAGTGTTAATTTTTATTTGGATTTTATCTAATTCATCCTTCGAGAAAATCGCTGGAAATTTAAACTCTAACCAAATCAGTGGAGTGTTCTTCTTGCTTGATTTTAATTCATCTTTATCAATTTCAAGCTTTTCTAAAATAGATTCGTATTTTAAATTATCTGTATTTAATTTTATCTTATAAATAAAATTTTTATAAAATGATTTAATTGTTTCATTATAATGTTTATTATCCTGAACTTCCTCATAAGTTTCATTTTCAACTTTAAGAATATTTCCAAAACAGTCCTTAACAACAACATATTTCAATAAGTGATCAAATGAAGAATTTTCAGTTACAAATGTAAATTTCAATGAATCTATTTTTTCCAGATTTTGCTTGGAAACATCTAACCCAACCCATATACAGTGATCTGCTATTTTATCTTTTTGAGGTATTTTTGCTATATTTTTAAAAGAATCAATTAAAAATGAATCATACATCTGAAAACTTATCTCCCCTTCAATTATTTTTTCATTGGTAAAAGGAGCAAAATAAGTGTCATGATTGATATTAGACAGCGCACTTGATTTTAGAACAAATTCAGTATCTATATTTAGCCTAACGATACCATTAGTAGAGGATGTGCTTGCCAAGGCATGGGCAGGCATTGGCAGATTCCATTGACTTGGTACAATCTCTTGAGCGATACGCTCTATAATTTTATTGTCAGATTCTATGCCTTCCTGATATAAATAATAAATTTCATGAACAAAAACCTCTAATAACATCATTACTAAAGGGTCTGCCATATTGATGTCTTCAATTCCCCAGATTTCTAAACATTTTTTTTGTATTCTTTCTTTTATTTCGATGAACTTAACGTCTTTCATATTTTATTTATTGAGAAATTGGGCTTATATTCAATTTTGTATGAAAATTAAAAGGCTGCAAACTTTCAATAATGTTGCCTTTTACCACTATGTTCGCTTTTCTTCTAATGCTTGAACGCAGCTCTTTGTCATCAATCTCATCTAAGGAAATAGAGATTTCATTTAGTATTAGTCTTTTTTCAAATTCACCAATAGATTCATATAAAGATTTCCTAACCAAATCCTCCCAGTCTCTTTTTTTTATATGTTGATTAAACTCTAAGTCCCATATTATAGTTCCATAATGTGGCGTTTCTGGTATTTCTCCAAAAGATGTTGTAATTATCATCATAATATTATACGCTATCGATTCTTCAATTTTGCAAAAATTTTCATTTGAACCTTTTAGCAAAGATTTTAGATTGACCGGATATTTAAGATATTTCATACCAAATTGACACTAATTAAATGTTGAAAAATTTATGCTTTTAAATTTACATAATAAGAATTCTACAAAAATGTAAATAAAAAACTATAAATCAAATAGTATTTGTAAGTATTATTTTACTATTTTTACACAATTAACTAAATCTTATAAAAATATGAGCATGTTCAATTATGGCATTGGTGGTAATGAAGTAAAAATTGATGCTAATGAATCAATTTTGGAAATCCCTTCAAACAGAACACTATTAATTCAAAAACTTACAAATGATCAGCCGGTGGTACCTGAAGCAATATATGATTTGCAGACAGTAGAGGCAGTTTTTGATAAATTTAAGCCAACTGTAGATTTAGAATTTACTACAGAAGAAGGGTCGGATTTGAAAGAATCAATGGTATTTAAAAATTTAGGGGATTTTGGAGCCAAATCAATTAAAGAAAATAGCCCTTTTTTAAATAAATTAAGCACAGAGAAAGAACAAGCTTATAAAATTGTACGTCAACTTTCCAGTAATAGAGGGCTGATAAAGGCAATGCAGGATCCTGCCGTTAAGGATGCAATAATAGAGTTACTTGAAAATGCTAAGAATGAAATCAATAACAACAACAAACAATAGATATGGCAATTCAAACTAAAGAACAAAAAAGTCAAGGATCTTCAAATGATCAATTGCTGCAGGAATCCCCAAGCAATAAAATAAATTTACTAAACGAATATGGTGGTTTTGCCTTTCTAGAAAACGTAATTGACGGACTATCAAATTTAAATCCAACCAGGAAAGCCAGAAAAAACATATTTCTTAACGACGCTCAATGGGAAGGAGAAAGAACAAATCTAACCAATAAATTAGATTTATGGCTAGACCTCCTAAAAGGTAATAACTCTGTTGAATCAATGATTGAAGTAGCTAATGCAAAAGCCACATCTGCAGATTTAACTTTAAATAGAAACTTAAAATATGCTTTAAATGTTTCAAGAGAATTAGAAACATCTTATAGAAGTGTTGCTTTATTTTATAAAAACGCGGAAAGTGATAAAATCAAAAATGTAACAATATTAAATGCAGATATTTCCCAATTAAAAGATTTAGATAATACCTTATTCATTGATTATGTGTCAAATGAACTGAAACATAATTTTGACAGATTAGATTTAAGAAATAACTATTCCATTCTTTCGGTACCAGGCTATTTAGGCTCCAATGCAGTATTAGATAAATGGTCTAAAATGGCTTATGAAAATAAAGCTGTTTTATTGACTGATTTTCAAGATCTTGAAACGCCTGACGATGTTATTGATATTTTCTTTAATGCCAATCATACAGGAGGAGATGTGCATAAATCTAATACTATTATGACGTGTAACTATTTGTTAGGAAGAAGCAAATATGACGAGGTAGGAGAAGAAGATAATTTATATCTACCACCATCAACATCATTAGCTGGTAAAATATATAAGACTCTAATGTCCCAGGTTGTGGCAGGTAAAAAGTTTGGAGGCCTGAATGAAGTAGAAAGTGTTCGCTTTGATTTGAAAAAAAGTGAAATCTCCGAACTTGAGAAAATGGGACTTGTACCAATGGTAAATGAATACAGTAAGATTATGGCTTTCTCTGCTAAAACATTATTTAACGGAGACAATTTAGGTTTACAAACATATTCAGTAGTTAGGGTATTTGATCATATAACAAAAGTACTTTTCGATTTCTTAAACAGAAGAGCTTTTGAAAACTGGACTACCAGAACTGAAGCTGACTTAAGAAGTCAAATCATTAAATTTTTAGACGGAATTAAAGGACCGACTAATCTTATTGAGAAGTTTACTGTAATGAAGATTGAGCAAGACAAAACACAAAAGGACAGAATTTTGCTGGACATTCATATTACACCTTACTTTCCTGCGAAAAGTTTCGTGATTCAATTAGATGGACACAAGGGTGATGGCCCGGAAGAAGCTGTTTGGCATAGTGATTATAAGCAAGTTTAGTCTAAGAATCATAATATTTGTACCCGAAAAAATGTTAATTTTTTCGGGTATTTTTTTAAATTACATGAACTTAAAAGTAATTATCGAGTAAAAGCAATCTTAAAATGAGGCTTAAATATAATGATACTGTCTGTACATATTTTAATTCTTAATACCTATCATTAACCTACAATTTGCTTTTTTTCAACCCCTAAAATAACTTTATTTAAATAATTGAGAAGCAAACTGGTTTAAACACCTGCGCCATGTCAGCCATTCATGAGCCGTTTCAGGCGATTCGTAATAGACATACTTAATTCCTTGCTGCTCTAACATCGTTTTAAAAGCACCAATAGATTTCGGAAACGGATTTGGTTCTTTAGTGCCTAATCCTAACCAAAAAAGTTTGATTTTTTTATTAAGTGCATTGCCATCTTTGTATTTTCCCTCTAAAAAAGTAGACGCATCGATAGGCTCAATACTCGGATAATTGGCTGTACCGCTAAATCCGCCATAATAAGAAAATGTGTCCAAATGATTCATCATAATTCGCATGGTTTGGTTGGCTCCCATCGAAAGACCTGCGATTGCACGGTTTTCGCGATTCGCAATCGTGCGAAACTTCATATCGATCATCGGTATAACTTCGGTAATAAGCACTTCTTCAAAAACAGATTCCGGGCGTTCTTTTTTAGCTGCAGATTCTTTGCTTTGCGGTTTATTGGCATACCCATTATCCATTACAATAATCATGGGATTTGCCTTTTTTGACGCAATTAAATTATCTAAAATCAAACCTGCTTTTCCTTGCTGCGGCCAGCCTGTTTCGTCTTCAAAACTTCCGTGTTGTAAATACAGTACTGGATAACGGTTTTTTGTATTTTCTGTGTAACCGGCAGGCGTATAGATAAAACAGCGTCTAAAAGTATTGGTCAGTTTAGAGAAATAGATATTTTCACTTACTAAACCGTGAGGCACATCTTTCAAGGCAAAAAAATCCTGATCTCCCGACGGAATCTCTATTCCACTGCCCCATCTTCCTGCTCCGTAGAAATACAAACTGCCCGGATCAGGAACTGAAGCGCCATCAATATTCAATTGATAATAATGAAATCCTTCATCTTGCGGATTTGATTCTCCGGTCCAAACGCCATTGGAATCTTTTTGCATATCATATTTTACTCCGCCAAGATCAAGCTGGACTTTATTGGCACCAGGCGCCGCAATACTGGCGCGCACTCGTCGCTGTGAATTAACCTGAGGAAATTGTTTACCGGCCTGATTAACCGAGGAAGGTTTAAAATCTTCAATTATTTGGGTTTCCTGACTCCAGCCTAACTCAAAGCACAAGCAGGAAATTAATATGGTAATATTTAGAAATTGTTTCATGTTTATTTTTTTAATTCAACCTATGTTTGCAATTATTTTAAGGCACGCAATGCGTTTTTTGTTGTGTTCGTAAAACTTTGTCAATAAAACTTCGAAACTGAATACCACAGAGCTACACGAAGGTTTCGCAGAGATTCACAAAGTTTTTATTTAATCTCGCAAAGTCGCAAAGTTTTTTTCACGCAGATTTTAAAGGGATTTAAGCAGATATACGCAGATAATTAATAAATAATAAATCTGTAGAATATGCTGAAATCTGCATAATCTGCATAATCTGCGTGAAAACTTTGCGAACCTTGCGTAGATCTTTGCGCACCTTGCGGTTAAATCCAAGTTTGCTCTGTGTTTTCAAACAAGCGAAGCGCCTTTAACCGCATGCCAACCTATGTTTCTATGTCTTTAAAATTTATTATTTCTCCTTAGCCAGATCATTTACAGCATTTGACAGAAAAACATACCACGCTCCTCCATCAATAATACATTCGTTTTCTCCCCAAAAAAATGGCCAGTCGTCTTTATTCTCCAGATAATCCGGTTTGAGGAAAATAAGTCCCGGTACTACACCGCCCGCAATTGTGGTAAAATCGGCGCGATTGCCTCCATACGCCACTTTTTTAGATCGGTTTCCAACGGCATTTACAAAAGATAAATTAGAATAGGGATGACAGCCCAGAATATAATTCAAACCCTGATAAACACTTTCTTTGTCCATGAGATCAGGATAAATTTTATGAATATAATAATTCGTACTGGCCCAATTGATCACCTGCGAACTTCCTCCCCAGCCTCTTTTTGCAATGGGCACGCCATAAGGATTTTCGGCATTTTCTTTGTCCATTTTTTCCTTGTACTTCAATACATAGCCGCGTAATTTTTGCTTGTAAGCATCATCCATAGAAGAGACGGCCAATAAAGCAGAGTTCATATTAAAATCTAAATTATCATCCAGCAGCTTCCATATTTTATCTTCAAAACCTTTTTTATACTTTTCGTCTTTTGTACTTAAATAAAGTTGCATGATTGCGATCATGTCACTTCCTTTTCCCCATCGCGACATCGGGTTATTATCCGGTTTTGCGTTCTTTTCTATTTCGGTCGCTTCATTGGTTAGCTTAATGGCAAGAGACAAACATTTTGCCGAAAGCGGATCATTATATCCCTTTAAAGCTCTGCTTGCAGCCGCTAAAGAGCCTGCTGTTCTAAAATCGAGAAATGAAGTTCGGTTGGTAAAAGCCCACCTGTCATCTTTTGTACCGCTGGAAACTCCGTTAGATTCAAATGGTTTAAGAGATGGGTTATATGGCAGATTATCTGTTTCCGTCGAAGCATCACCCAAATGATGGTACTGATGTAAATTTGGAACCACAATCCCTCTCACAGGATGACCGATATTTTCGACCTGAGCGACAAGATTCAGAACGCCATGCTCGATTTGCTGCAACATATCCGGCTGGCCATCCGGACGGTGAATATCTACAAACTGTGTTTTTTGGTCAATATACGTTTCGTCTCTGTTGACTTTGAATGCTTCCCAAGATTCTACAAAACTGTTGATCACGCTGACATGCGAAAAAGTCTGTATATCAAAATCTCCGGCATCAAACCACCCACCCACCGACATTCCCGGAATGCGTTCCAGCGGTTTGTATTTCGTATCTGTTGTGGGACCTTGTTTGTAACCGTCGAAGTGTTCGTGATTAAGTGGCGCCTGAAGACAATCGTCTAAAAACGGTGTTCCGTGCCAGACTCTGTAAGCCTCATTTACTTCCATATGATCCATCTGAACCGGAAACCAAACGTCCATAGTAGGATGCCAAATTTTTGAATAAATATCATTTTCAATCTGAAACGTATTGGTCTTTTGGTCGCCATACTGAATATAGTAAAGTCCTTTTTCTTTAATACCACTAAAATCAATCTGAGCATAATTATATCGGAGATAATTTCCCCAATCTTTGACATTTACTTTTAATTTTTCTGTGAATTTGCCATCGGTATCCGATTTAAAAATTGATGCAGTAGTCAACGCTTTGTCATTTTTGTCCAGTTCGACAACCGCAACTTTCTTTTGCTCCGGCATATATCCTACCTGAGAGAATCCTATTACAGGTTCTCTTTTCCAATTCTGGATTGCATTGGGTTCTACATACCAGCTCATTACTTTGCCTTTTTTATTTATGGGAAGAATACTTCTGGCAATAAACCAGCCGTTTTGCCCCAAATTTCTTCCGTCAAATAGCATTACATCCTGATCTTCAGACTGAATTTTTACGGTACGCTCCGGATTTTCGGGTGCAAAGATGAAATTCTTACCCGATTCTAACGGAAGAGTAGCTATAAATTCATTTCTCCCACGATCATCAAATGTGGTATGTCCAGCAAACTGAGGGATTTTTTCCGCTAAAGGGCGAATTTCTGTATTGCTTGCCGGATATCTCGGAAAAGTTCCTGCTTTTCCGTCGACTACATAATTGCTTTCAAAATAAGAAGTGGGTATAAATTCCATATTAAATCCTGCCCTTCCTTCTAATGGTTTAGGAACGGGTTTGTCTAAGACCACATCGATCGTAAAACCTTTTCCTTTTGCTGTTACTATGATTTTAGAGTCAAAATTAAATTCCTCATAGCGCAATACAACTTCAATGGTATTTTTGGCCTTATCGACTTTTCGGCTGATCATTTTCGGAATCAAATCCCATTGTTCCGGTGTGTTCTGCAGCCTGATGGCTCCACCGGTAACCGTTCTCACACCATGATGAATAAATTCTATTCCGGCTGTTTTTTCGTCAAAAAACATTCCGTTGTATTCATTATTAAAAACCCAGACATTCAGTCCCGGAGTTTCGAAATATTCTTTTTCGTTTAATACTAAATTTTGAGAGAATGATTTGCCTGCCAGAATCAGCAAACAAAAAATCGTTATTACATTTTTCAATAAATTTCTATTGAAAACAACCTTAGAAATGCTACTACTTTTATGCATACTTTTAGATTTAATTGATAGCCAATAAATAGTACCCGGACGGATGAATGGTTTAATTTGTCATGTTTTGGGGGAATACAATTCATCGCCAGATACTATTGAGATGATTGGATTTATTATGGAAAAAGGATTACTCTTTAAATAAAAGCGGAGCCAGTTCTTTAAAGCTTCTGCGCCAGGTTTGAAATTCATGTCCCGTATTCTCAGAAATATAAGGAACAGCATTAAAGCCGGCAGTTTTAAGCGTTGCTACCGCATCTTTGATACCGTCAGGACGCTCTTTGCTGCCACAACTTAAGAATATCAATTTTACTTTAGATTTGTCTTTTATGTCTTCCGGCTTATACGTTCCGCCGCTCAAAAGTGCATAGTGAGAGAAAACTTCTGGTTTGTTGAGCGTTACCGATTTTGTTTCCATACCGCCCATCGATAAACCTGCCATCGCACGATTTGCATGATTGGCAAGCGTACGGAAATTTGCATCTACATACGGAATTAACTCATCGACCAAAACGGTCTGAAAGGGTTCTATTTTAAAACTGGCCAGACCACCATATTTAATTTCATTCGTCATTCCGTAGGTCATCACGATCAGGAATGGTTTTATTTTGCCTTCTGCAATCAAATTATCCATAATCAAATTAACGCGTCCCTGATTGCTCCACGCCGTTTCGTCTTCTCCCCAGCCATGCTGTAAATACAAAACCGGATATTTTTTTGCTTTTTCTTTATCATAACCCGCCGGCGTGTACACATAAGCTCTGCGTGAGGTATTGGTGCTTTTTGAAAGGAAAAGAATTTGCTGTACATTTCCGTGCGGCACATTTTTCAGGGCATAGAAATCCTGATCGTGAGCCGGAATTTCGATTCCACTTTCCCAACGCGTAGAACCATAAAAATTAAGTGCACCCGGATCGTTAAAAACGCCTCCGTCAACTGTTACGTGATAATAATGAAATCCTTCGTCCATAGCGCCTGCTGTGGTTCCTCTCCAAAAACCGTCTTCGCTTTTAGTAAGCGCCGTTCCTCCTTTTGCTCCGCCCAATCCCAAACTTACCACTACAGATTTGGCTTCGGGAGCTGAAATTTGAAATCGCGCATAACCCTGAGAATTGACCTGTGGATATTCCTGCCCGGGCTGATTGACTGTTGATGGTTTAAAATCTTCGGCAATAGCCTGATTGGTTTGCGAAAAACCTGTAAAACCTGATAAAATGAAGGCCAATAAAATAGCCCATGTATACTGTTTCATATTTTTATTTTTTAAGTTTAAAAATTTATTGAACAGCCGGAGTTATGATTTGGTAATTCCCGCTAAGATGCATTAAGCTAAAGAGATACATTAAGCCATCGTAATACGGATCAAAGTACCCGTCTTCATACGGTTCAAGCTTCGCTTTCCAAAGTGCGTGAACAAAATCCATACTTTTTTTATCCGGATTAACGAGTGAGGCTGTGGCCGAGGTGCCAACTAAGCCTATGGAATGTCTGAGTTTTTTAACGGGTCCGGCCTGAAGAATAAATTCCGGTTTAGAACCATCGAGATTAAACTGATCGTCAAAAGTGTCTAATCCTTTTGATCTCAGAAAATTTTGGAATTTTGCGGCATATTCTTCCTGCCATTTTTTATCTTTTCCGTACCAGGTATAATCCATTGCAATGTTCATAGGCACACGCCAGGAATCGTAACGAAATCCTCCCGGCATCCAGGGTGTCGGGTGCGGTTCTCCTGTAAATTCCGTATAATCTGAATTTAAACCTGTTACAGGATGAGTGGCTTTGTGCAGAAAATTACGGGAAACTTCGGCACATTCTTTATAAAACTCTTCGTGGCCGTCTTTTGCATACAAAGCCCATATTTCATAAAAAGCAGGAACATGGTATGAAGGATCTGTCCAGTTGTAACCGCCACCTTCAGGCACGAAAGAGATTTGCTTATGTTCTGTATTGATGATGTTATGAACATTGCCGGTGCCGTCTTTTTTCCACATCGCATCGAGTATTCTTCGGGCTTCATTATAGTAATGAATTCCGGTATTATTTCCCCATTTGTTCGAAGCAAAAAGCAAACTGGTGATATAATACAGTTCTCCATCTGAAGCAGAACCGGCTGAATTTTGTTTTTTAGTTTCGGGATTAACGCTCCATGCAAAATAACCTTCTCTGGGGCCATCCTGATGTTGCATGTATTTGACTGACCATCTCCAGATGCGGTCAAAAACTTCTTTTTTATTGAGCTGAACCGCGACCATCATGCCGTATGACATTCCTTCGGTACGGGCATCTTTATTTTTGACATCTGAAACATATCCTAAAGAATCGCCTTCTTCAAAATACACTTTATTGGGGCCTTCAAAAACATCATAATAAGCTTTGGCTAATTTCTGGTCTATTTCAGCCTGGCTGTAACCTGCTTCTTTAAATAGATTGCGGTATTGCGGTCTTTTTGCTTCTGATTTTTCTGTTTTCTTTTTGCTTTGACTCATTCCTAAAATGGGAACAAGCATCAAAACAATCAAAGCCAAAGTCCGAATTATGAAAGAAATCTTCTCTCTATATTTTTTATGTATCATACTATTTGATTTTTATTGGATAAAAAAAATTGAAATGAGTTTCTTTACTTGATTTTGCTCACACCTTCTGTAGTCTGAATTATTTTTTGAATGGTTCCATCTTCATTATAATACATATAATCTACACAAACCGAACGTCTGTAACTGCCGCCTGTGGGCAAACTTCCGTTGTGATAAAAAAAGTACGATTTACCTTTGTAATCAATAATTCCGGGATGTGTCGTAAAACTATTGTTTACATTTTCCTGAATAATACCCTGATAAGTCCACGGTCCGGTTGGACTTTTGGCCGTGCAGTATTCAATCATTTCCGGTTTTGTGCCCGCACTGGCGTAGACTAAATAATAAATGCCTTTTCGTTTATACACCCACGGCCCTTCAATATAATTTTTCGGTTTAAAAGTGGTGATTTCACCATCCAATTCAATCATATTTTTTTTCAGTTTTACCCATTTACAGCTTCCATTTCCCCAATACATATAGGCCTGACCATCATCATCTACAAAAACTGTTGGGTCAATATCGTCCCACGCATAGGTCATGTCGGTAGTCATTTCGTTAATGATTAATGCTTTACCAATCGCATCCTTAAAAGGTCCGGTCGGACTGTCAGAAACTGCAACGCCTATTGCAGCACCACCTCCGCTCACCTCATCTTTTTTATGAAACGTAGAGACAAACCAGTAAAACTTTCCGTTTCGCTCGATACATTGTGCCGCATACGCATCTCCTGTTGCCCATGAAAAAGTACTAGGCGAAAGTGGCGCTCCATGATCCTTCCACGTAGCCATATCTGTGGTCGAATAGACGCGCCAGTCAGCCATTTTATAGTTCGTATCCTGCTCAGTGGCTACATCATGTCCTGTATACAAATACAAAGTTCCTTTATGAACAATAGGTGCCGGATCTGCAGTAAAAATATTTTTGATTATAGGATTTTGTGCCGTAATTTGAAGTGCTGGCAGAAAACTGACCAGCGCAAATAAAAGTTTAGTGTGGTTTTTCATGGTTCTTTTTTGGTTTGTATAGTTAATAGGTAACAGTGTGGTTTTTATTTTTTAAAAAATTCAATTCATTACTTCCTCTTTTTGATTATTACTTTCTTCCCAACATATTTTATGGTTTCAGAAATGGTATCGTTTTCTTTTCCGGAAATCCAGACAATATTCATCGTATATTCTGCTGTTTGGTTTTTATAGCTTCCTAATTGTTTTTCCAGCGTCAGGGTTTGTTTTTTTTCGCTCCAAAACATAGGAATTTCAATATGTTTTCCTTTTTCATAATTGTAATTATCACCTTCGTCATTATAAAGTGTAAAGACTGCATCTTTACCGGTATAAATCCGAATTTCAAGTTCCTCCTGTTTGGAGTTTGTATGCTGCATTACCTTCCCCATGGGTACAATTGAACCTTCTTTTACAAAAACGGGAATTTTATCTAATGGCGCCGGAGCCGAAATAGTCTGTCCTCCTTCAAATCGTTTTCCGGTCCAGAAATCAAACCAGGCATTTTGCTTTGGCAAGTAAACATCCCATGTGGTAACGTTGGGCGAAGTAACGGGCGCTACTAAAAATGCTTTTCCAAACATATATTCGTAGGCTGAACTTACAGCAGTGGTGTCGTCCTTAAAATCCATAACCAAAGGCCGCATCATTGTTGCGTTATTTTTAGTGATTTGCCACGCTTCTGAATAGATATAAGGAAGCAGTCGATATCTCAAATTGAGCATAGATCGCATATTATTTTCTACTTTTTCACCATATTTCCAAGGCTCGGTTTCTGTTTGATAACCGTGCATTCGAAATATCGGATTGAAAACGCCCCACTGAAACCAACGCGTGAGTATTTCATGGTATTTTTCGTCGGTATATTGCGTCGGGCCCGGACGAAAAAAGCCGCCTATATCAGTTGTCCAGTATGGCATTCCGGTCAGGTTATAATTTAATCCGGCTACAATTTGGCGTTTATAAGCATCCCAGTCCCAGCCTATATCGCCCGACCAATTGATGGTCGCATAACGCTGCTGTCCCAAAAAAGCCGATCGTGTAAGAATAGCAACTCGTTTTTCGGGATTGGTATTTCTTTGGCCTTCATAAACCGCTTTGCTTACAAATAAGGGATAGGTTAAACGGTAAAAATCACCCCATCCAAAATACGTCTGTTTGCCTTTTAACGCATCATTTTCAGGTTCGGTCGCGTCCATCCACCAGGAATCTGCTCCAAGTGCAAATAAATTTTTATTAAGTGTATTCCAGTGTGTTTTTTGGGTTTCGGGATTATAAATATCAATCCACGGACTGTTCGGAATAAATAAATTTTTGGAGACATATTCTTTACCAATTTCAGATTCCTTATTGAGATTTTCCCAGACAGAAATGGAGAAGTGCGCGTTTAGATCGTGAATTTCTTTTATGAATTTTTCGGGTTCCGGATAATGGGTTTCATCAAACTTTGGCACGCCCCAGCCGTATTTACCCCAATATTGCCAATCCTGCACGATTACATCTACCGGTAAATTGCGTTTTCTGAATTCCTTTACGGTTGAAACCAAATGTTCTCCCGAAGTGTAGCGCTCCCGACATTGCCAAAACCCAAATGCCCATTTTGGGAGCATGGGCACAGAACCCGTCAGGTTGCGGTAACCGGCTATGATTTCGTCTGTAGTATCTCCGAAAAAAACGATATAATCTAATGATTTTGCGTTGGGCGATTTAAAAACCGTTTCGTTATTAGAAAGTTTAACACTGAGCGATGGCGTATTGGTCGATTTGCAAATAACTTCTACCGTATGTTCGCCCGCCTTTAAATGCACTAATTTACCCACGGCAGACGGCAGCCACAAATTTGACTGATTGATAACCTCAATACCATCAATTACTACTAAATGGCGGCTGTCCATGTCTCCTAAATCGAGAAACAGAGAATATTCTCCGTCTTTGTCAACAGAAAAATTTCCGGAGTAAAGGGATTGCTGTTGCGATATTTTCTGTGTGCCCGAAGTTGTGGTCACTTCCGCTTCTTGTTTTTCGCCTTCACTTTTACTATTCTTAACCAAAGGAATTTCCTGATGGGTCGGATTAAAATAAGTCAGCCCGTACTGATTCCACATTAATCCATATCCTTTGTTCGAAATCAAAAACGGAATGGCGATTTGTGTATTGACCTGAATTAATTTTCGGGTCGCATTTTTCAGGTTATAAAATCCATCCTGAAACTGCCCTAATCCGAACAAATATTCATCCTGCGGAGATTCAAAACCTTGCTCAGCGATAAAACAAGGTTCTCCAAGAATTGTATTGGGTTTTAATGACCTTGCATTTGCTTTTTCGCTCAGGAATATTTTTCCCGATGTATCACTGTAGGCAAGTGCGCCTGTTTTTTTATTATAGTTTACTACAATACTTTTTGTACTGATTTCTAAACTGCTGTCCGTTTCTTTTAATGCAAAACTTGGTGCGGTAGGTTTATTTATAAGAACAAATTCCTGCTCTTCTTTTTTATTTTCTATTTGATATTGTACACGAACTGATTTCTCGGTAAGCGGAATAATATGCAATATTCCTTCTGTTATGTCTATCGATAAACGATCCTTGCTTAAGGAATGTTTGGTGTACTGTTGCGCTTTCGCGGAAGTAAACCAAAAGCCTAAAAATAAAATGTAAATACTCTTTTTCATAACAGGCTATTTATCCATTGGAGTTAAGGAAATTGCAAATCCACCACGGCGAAGTAATTTTACTTCAAGCGTCGAATTTTTATCAACTAACATAATTTTCGATGCAAAAGCTTTGTCATGACTTCCATCAGCAATAATAATCGCCTTATAATAAACTCCTGATTTTAAAAATGATAAGTTGATATTTTTTGTTATCTCCTTGCTTTCAGCAGCCGTAATGCCGCCCACATACCAAACTTCTCCTTTTCTGCGGGCTATCGTTACTTCCTCTCCGGGATAGCCGTCAATTAATTTGGTATCGTCCCATGTTGTGGGTACCTCTTTCAGGAAAGTTTTAGCCTCCTCGGGTAATTCATAATATCCTTCGGGCCTGTCGGCTAAATGTTGCAAAGGCGATTCAAAAAGTACCGAAAGTGCGAGTTCATGTCCGTAAGAAGTATGATGAGGAAATTGCGAATTCGTAAAAGTTATTGGCGTATAATCCATGGCACCGACTGCATTTCTGGTAAAAGGCAAAATCGTGTTGTGCTCTGGTGCTGTGGTCGAAAATTCTGGTCCGTTATTGTACCATTCGGCTCCACGAACAGCTTCATAAGTCATTAAATTCGGGTATGTTCTGGACCATCCACGCGGTACCAGGCAGCCATGAAAATAAACCATCATTTCAAACTGAGCCGCATCTTCGAGAATATCCAGATAATACTGAATCATATCTTGTTTTTCACTTTCGAAAAAATCAACTTTAACCCCCACGACACCCAGCTTTTTTAGTTTGGTAAATTCTTGAATCCTGTTTTCATGCGTGAGCATTCTGTCTTTTGGTGTAGAAGGCACCCACGTATGATCGCCTCCTGAATTGTACCACATCAAAGGTTTTATTCCTTTTGAATGGATATATTTTAAGGCATCTTCCAGATTTCCGCCATTGCTCATACTGTCCCATTCCCAGTCTAAAAGCGTGTAAGGCCAGTTCATTTTTTCTGCTAAATCTGCAAATTCACATACGATTTTATAATCTTTAGTTCCGTGATTGCTCGACCAGTAATTCCACGATACTTTTCCGGGTTTTATCCAGTCTGTGGTTTTAAAACGCGTTGGCGCTGAGACATCTTCAACTAAGGTACTTTCAACAATATCAGACAAGTTACCAATAGTAATAACTCTCCAGGGCGATTTCCACGGAAGTGTAATTCTGGGTTTAGCTTCGCCTTTTCCTCTGCCGTCTTTTGGATCCGGAAAAGTGAGTTTATAGGTATTGCTGTCGGCTGTATTGCTCAATTTGGTACCACAATACGTACGATCCAGATCGGCTTCGTGCACTAAAAACCAACATGATTTATCTGCTGTATTAAACAGTGCAGGATAACACCATTCCTGCTGTAGTATGGTTTCATTACTCGATGTGGCATACAAACCTTCATTTGCCGGATTCCATTTTTCGAGCCATCGTTTATTTTCTTTCGGAATTTGATAAGCGGTCAATTCATCATTGATAGTATAAGAGCCCTGTTTCTCGGGAAATTCATATCGAAAGGTAATACCGTCATTGTATGCTCTTAAGATGAGATTGAGTTTGGCCTTAGTCGGATTTTCAAAAGAAACCGTAATTTCATTGGCTTCATTTTTCCGCACGGACTTTTTGCCGAAAGGAAGTTCATACTGTTCCTGAATTAATTTTGGTTTTGATGTTTTTAAAAAGAGAAGTTTTTTTGAAAAATCCTGATCACTTCTGGAGAGGCCTAATGTTATTTTTGGGATAATCCCGACTGTATTTTTATCTGCCAAATGGTTTATTTTGAGATACCATTCACCGTCATGGCCCATTTGCAAATTGATTGCTAATTTTTTATTTGGGGACTGTAATTGTATGGACTGCGACCAGGAATGGAAGAAGGCGAGTAAAGCAAAAGACACTAAAATATTTTTTAACTTCATGATTTAAATAATTCATTTAATCTTCTCCTTTGTCGAAAGACAAAATAGCAGTATTCGTTATTATTTGCAGATAACCAAAAAACAATGTTTAAGGAAAAGCCGAAAGCGCCCAACTTTCGGCTTTATAAAAAACTAACTAACATTTAGTTATAAATCCAAAATGAATAAATTTATAACCAACCACTAACTTTAGATTTCAACATTATTTTTAGAATGCTGACCGAGCAATATATCGTAGAATCTTATATTTCAAATGTTGAATTCGATTCTGTAATTTATAAGTGTATTTATTACAAATATAAAAAAAGAATTGATAACACAACCGATTGTTTGCACAATATTTTAGGAATTAGATAAATATTAAAGAATAAAAAAACATTATGAATTAAAAAACAACCAAAAATTTAAATAATATTTAAATAGCGGTTTCTTTTGCCCGTGTATATTATTAATTTTAAGAAGTAAATTCAAATACTTTACAGAAGTCGTAAAAATGAGAAAACACAAAAAAATCATATTTAAACACTTTTTATTCAGCGTCTTAAATATGATTTTAAATCGTTAGCCTAAAGATGAAATCGCACTTTACCGACTATTTTTTATTTTATTTACTGCAATAGCCACATCTCGTTCCGGCATTTTACAAGCTTTGTTCACGCACACATAAACATACGTTTCGTCGTCTGTATAGCGATCTTGTAAAAGAGGAAGCTTACTTTCTTTTGTGGCTCCGGCAATCAAAATATTAGGCAGATAATAACTTTGGAGTTGGCTTGTTTTAGCAAAAGCTTCTTTGCCGGAAATGGCAACTTCATAGTAATCATTAGTATAATTGAGCATTAGATCCAGCCAGTTGTAATATTGTGTTGGCGACTGCAAAGCATCTACTTTGACATTATTGAGCATTTTTTGAGCTATTTCAGAATAGGCTTCATTCGAATAATAATGTCCGAGCAAAAATAAATTATGCGCCAGAATTGAATTGGAAGACGGAATTACATTGTCTGCGATTTCCATTTTTCTGGCAATTAAATTGGCTGAAGCATTAGATGTAAAATAAAATAAATTAGATTTTTTATCCCAAAAATGAGCTAGTGCATAATCGGTTACTTGTTTGGATTTCGTGAGCCATTTTTCATCCAAAGTAATTTGATATAATGAAATAAAAGCATCGCCAACGGTTGCGTAATCTTCTGAAAATCCCGAAATGCTGCTTTTTCCTTCTTTATAACTGTGATTCAGACTTCCGCCTTTCTGAATTTGATTGTTCACAATAAAATTGGCGTTTTTTACAGCGATTTCTTTATAATGCGGATTTTTAAATGCCCGATACGCACTCACGTAGCCCTTTATCATCAGGGCATTCCACGAAGTCAGGGTTTTATCATCAAGGTGAGGCTTTGCCCTTTTGCTTCTCACAGTGGCCAATATTTGTTTCCAGTTTTTAATTTTAGCCTCTAATGCAGGCAAGGTCAGATTGTTTTGAATGGCAAACTCCTGATCTGATTGACTGGTAAACAGCACATAATTTCCATTCTCCCACAGCCCCTTTTCATTAACATTAAAATATTTTTGAAAAAGAGCAAAATCTGATTTTAAAAGTGTCTGCAATTCTTCTTTTTTCCAGACATAATAGGCTCCTTCTTCGAGTTTATTGTTTTTGTTTTTGCTGTCCGCATCCAGCGAAGAATAAAAAGCGCCGTTGGCAGCCATAAGTTCACTTTCTACAAAATTCAGGGTTTCTACTACCCTTTTTTTATACAATTCATTTTTAGACGCCAGATACGCCTCAGCATATAAACTCACTAATTGTGCATTGTCGTACAGCATTTTTTCGAAGTGCGGAATATGCCATTTTGAATCTGTTGTATAGCGGGAAAAACCACCGCCAACAGCATCATAAATACCGCCATTTGCCATTTTAGTAAGTGTGGTGTGCACCTGTTTTTGTATCGCCTGGTCTTTATTTTGAGTGCTGTAACGAAGCAGAAATTGCAAAGAAGCGGGCATCGGGAACTTGGTGTCGCCCTGCAAACCTCCTTCGATATTATCGAATTGTTTTTGCCATAATTTTACGGCAGCTGCAACATCAGCATTTTGAAAATCGGCCTTTGCGGTATTGACCTCAATAAGTTGCGATTTCTGGATTCCGCTTACGAGTTTATCGGCATATTCACTGGCTTTTTTGGGATCTTTTTTATACAAATCCGAAATTTCGGTAAGGGCTTTTGTCCATTCTTCTTTAGTAAAATAAGTTCCGCCAAAAATGGGGCGTCCATCAGGAAGCGCAATACAATTTAAAGGCCATCCGCCCTGCCCTGTCATCAATTGTACGGCATTCATATAAATTTGGTCTATATCAGGGCGCTCTTCGCGATCTACTTTTATGCTGATAAAATTGTCATTCATTAATTTGGCAACGGCTTCATTTTCAAAACTTTCCTGTTCCATAACGTGGCACCAATGACACGCAGAATACCCTACGGAAATAATAATCAGCTTATTTTCTGCCTTTGCTTTATCCAAAGTTTCCTGATTCCATGCTTTCCAATTTACAGGATTGTGCGCATGCTGTAAAAGGTACGGGCTCGTCTCTTTGATTAAATCATTGGTATACTTATGATGCTCTTCTGTATTCTGCTTTTTATTACAGCTTGTCAAAAAACACGAAACAAGGATTAGGAGAGATAGAATACGCATATAAATGAAAATAAAAAATTTGATGATAAGACTGATTTTCAGTGTTTTTTTCAATCAGAAAGCTAAAATAGCAATTTATATTTAATAGATTTACTGTAAATAAATAATGCTTCAAATATGCTATTAAAAGCTTCAAAATTGACAATCAAATTTGAGCTTTCAGGCTATTTTTACAGTTCGCATTTTATTAATCTGCATTCATTTTTTAATCAACTAAATGAATAAAGCAGAAAAAAAGAAACCAGTAAATTTATGAGTAATACATCGCAAAAGCTTTCTGTGCTGGAAAAAATAGGTTATGGTCTGGGTGATTTTGCCGCCAACCTGACTTTTCAGACTTTGCTGACCTTTTTGGCTTTTTTTTACACAGATGTTTATAAAATTCCCGCAGGAACGGCGAGTATTATTATTTTTATTGGAGGTTTTGCTGGTGCTTTTTTCAACATCGTTATCGGCGTCATTGCAGATCGCACGCAAACCCGCTGGGGCAAATTCAGGCCCTGGATATTATGGACTGCGGTTCCGTTTGGCATTGCTGCTGTTTTGTCTTTTTTAACTCCCGATTTTTCAGAAAACGGCAAGATCATTTATACCTTGCTGACGTACTTTTTTCTGGTACTCATTTATTCTGCCAACAATTTACCTTATGTTGCTTTGGGCGGTGTTTTAACGGGCGATATGAAAGAAAGAAACAGTCTTTCGTCTTATCGTTTTGTCGCTGTCATGATTGCACAATTTATCATTCAGTCGCTTTTATTGCCTTTGGTTTTAATTTTAGGAAATGGCGATAAGGCTGTAGGTTTTAAAAATACCATGATTGTATTTGCGATTACGGGAGTTATTTGTTTGCTTATTACTTTTTTTACTACCAAAGAAAGAATCGTTCCCGCAAAAAATCAGGAATCGTCTATTAAACAAGATTTTCTGGATTTATGCAAAAATGGTCCCTGGCTCGTAATGCTGCTGGTTACAATTTTGGTTTTTATCACTTTGTCGCTAAAAGGCGGTATGTATGTTTTTTACTTTAAATATTATCTCGATCCGGTTGCACAAACAACTTTCCTTAATGATATTGGTTTTACGTCCTTTATTGACAAGCTTAACAACACCTTAATCACCATGGGATTGGTTGATTTTCAGTGGCCAAAAGACGTTCCTACCTCAGCATTTAGTCTTTTTAATGCCGGAGGAATTCTGTTTATGATTTTTGGAATCCTGTTTTCAAAATCGCTTGCAGATGCTTTTGGTAAAAGAAACATCTTTATCACTTTTATTTTTTTATCGGCTTTAAGCCTGTTGTTTTTCAATTTTTATGGCAGGACTGCGATTGCCCTGGTTTTTGTAACGCAATTAGTTCACGGCTTTATTTACGGCGTTACGATTCCGCTATTGTGGACGATGATTGCTGACGTAGCTGATTATGGAGAATGGAAAAACAATCGAAGAGCTACGGCGACTGTTTTCTCGGCCATGCTTGTCGGATTGAAAATAGGTATTAGTATTGGCGGCGCTTTGGGTGCCGCATTTTTATCTAAATACGGTTATGTAGCCGAAGAAGTGAATCAGGTACCAACAGCAGTTGAAGGAATTAAATTGTGCGTCAGTATCTATCCCGGTTTTATCTTCATTATCAGTGCCATTCTCTTGTGCTTTTATGTCATAGACCGAAATATGGAAATTGGGATTGAAGAAGATTTACGGGAAAGAAGAGGAAATTAGCAGATACCACAGAGATACACAAAGGCTTCGCAGAGATACACAAAATTTTTATTTAATCTCGCAGATATTTAATCTCGCAAAGACGCAAAAGCGCAAAGTTTACTTGATAAATCTCACGCAAAAGCGCAAAGCGCAAAATTTTAGCCACAGATTAAAGGATTAAAAGATTTTTTTTTTACAGATTTATTTTACTAATTATCTGCGTCTATCTGCCTAAATCTTTTAAATCTGCGTGAAAAAACTTTGCGCTTTTGCGTCTCTGCGAGATTATAAAAACGCTGCGTATCTCTGCGAAGCCTTTGCGTAAGTCGGTGGTACAAATATTACCAAAACAGGAAAAAAAAACTATCTTATTGTACCGTAACTTTAATCGTATTCACAATATCCTCTGCCGATGTAGCCGTATAAAGTACAAATTCGCCAGACTCAATTTTCCAGTCAGAAGTTTTCTCGTCATAAAAAGCCAAATCTTTTACTTTAACTTTTAAATCGACTGTTTTTTGTTCTCCCGGTTTCAGGAATATTTTGTCAAATGCTTTTAATTCTTTTTTAGGTCTTAAAACAGATGCTTTGATCTGCCCCACATACAATTGTACTACCTCTGCACCGTCTGTTTTTCCTGTATTTTTGATGTTCACTTTTACCGTTATTTCATCGTTTACACCATAAACTTTTTTGTCTGCGGCAACATTCGAAATTTCAAAAGAAGTATAAGACAAGCCATAACCAAATGGATGTTGAGGAGTGATTTCTTTAGTATCAAACCAACGGTATCCTACCAAAATATCTTCTTCATAATTGACTTTCAAATCATGCCCCGGATACGCTCCCAATGCATGAGCAGGAGACTGGCTTAAAGTAACAGGCATTGTAAAAGGCAGTTTTCCTGACGGAAATTCTTTGCCGCTTAATACATCAACTACGGCGTTTCCGGCTTCCATTCCGCCATACCAGCCCCACACTACAGCTGGCACGCGCGATTCGATACCTGCCAGTTCAAGCGGAGAACCCGCAATAATAACCACAATGGTTTTAGGATTGGCTTTGGCCACTTCCTGAATCAATGTTTCTTGTCCGTAAGGCAAACGCATGTGTAATCTGTCAAAAGATTCTGAATCGAAATCATGGTTTAAACCCGCAAAAACAATCGCCACATCTGATTTTTTGGCCTGTGCCACTGCTTCATCAATTAATTTCCAATCTACTTTATCGGTATTTAATTGTCCGTCGCTGCTTCTTTCTACCACATGTGATTGTTTCTCATACCCTTGCGCAAAATTGATCTGCATTGATTTTCCGTATTTTGTGGTCATCGCCTGAAGTGGCGTTATCTCATACGCAGCTTTAATTTCAGAGCTAAATCCGCCGCCGCAATGCGTTCGGGTTGCATTATCACCAATAATCGCTACAGATTTTAAAGTACTCATATTCAGAGGCAAAATTTGCTTTTCATTTTTCAATAAAACAACCGCCTCTACAGCAGAACGATACGCGGCCTGTTGGTGTTCTTTTGTATTTATAGCACCTGTGATTCTTGTTTTTGGATCCAAAACTTTCGTTTGAATCATAACTCTCAAAATGTTCCCTACTTTTTCATCTACCACACTTTCTTTTACACGGCCTTCTTTTACGGCTTTTATTAAAGGATCTGCAAAATACCAGTCGTTATAATTTTCCTTTTCGGTTCCCATTTCTAAGTCCAATCCAGCCAAAGCTGCTTTTTCAGTACTGTGAACCGCATCCCAATCTGACATATAAACGCCTTTAAATTTGAACTCATCACGCAAAAGTGTTCTTCCTAAATATTCATTTTCGGTACAATAGGAACCTCTAAATTTATTATAAGCGCCCATAACTCCCAATACTCCGGCATCTACTACAGAAGCTTTAAACCCCGGCAAATAAATTTCGCGTAAAGCACGTTCACTCATCGTAACATCCACCACAAAACGGTTTTGTTCCTGATTGTTGGCTACAAAATGTTTTACACAAGCTGCAACGTCCTGGGTCTGCAAAGCCTTGATATAATGGATAGAAAGCTGTGAAATAAGAAACGGATCTTCACTCAGATATTCAAAATTTCGACCACAAAGCGGAGAACGAATAATGTTAATTCCCGGTCCTAGTAAGACATCTTTTTTACGATAGCGTGCTTCTTCGCCCAAAACAATACCGCGCTGTTTGGCCAGTTCAAGATTCCAGCTGGCTGCCATCGCCGTTCCGGGAGGAAAACAGGTCGAAGCGTCGTCTGTTAATCCGGCATATTGCCAGTTATGGCGATTCATTTCTGCTCGTACTCCGTGTGGACCGTCAGACAAAGCCCATTCCGGAATTCCGAGATGTTTTACCTCTTCTGTATAAAACTTAGAATTGCCATGCAGCATACCGACTTTTTCCTTCAAAGTCATTTTTTTAATTAACTGTTGAATTCTTTTTTCTGTTGAAGCATTAGATTGTGAAAAAGAACTTTGAAAAAATACGGAAAACAATGCCGCTGCTATAAATCGTAATCTCATTTTATATGTGTTATAAGAACCTTTTTTTGGTTGATTAAATAATTAGATTTTTGAATGGTAAATGGAAAATTAAACCTATTAACAAGCTCCCAAAAATAGCCGAATACGAAATATTAGAATCCTATAAATCGAGCATTTTATATCATAAATGAAGCAAAACTGAATGAAAAGACATGAATTTTTAAACTTCAATAAGAAACTATTTCAAACTCTATCGTGTGGACACAAATATTATAAATCAATTTTGAACACGGATTTCACTAATTTCACAAATTTGAATATCAACCTAGTTTGTGAAATTAATTTCACAAATGAATTAGTGATAATTAGTGAAACTCGTGTTTAAATTCAATGCATTGTTACTTTCATTTTTTTGCCTAAACTAAATCGGTACGAATAGCCTAAATTGACAGAGTAATCGGCGAAAGCAGCATCTCCCTGTACGTGTACATATTTGGACGGATCTGTGATAACGGAATTTTGCAAATTCTGACTGGCAATATCGGCAGCGCTCTGGATACGGTTTTTTACGATATTGTAAGGAATAAACAAACTAAAGTTGTGTTTTCCGATATGATAGGCAAAGCCATATTCTATAGCTATAACATAGCCGGGACGTCGATAAGCTACCTGTCCTCCAAAAGCATCGTAAGCCGGAATTCCTTCGATTCTTCCGGCGAGCGAAACACTAAAATTTTCTTTTTTATCTACGGCGGCAGACAAACCTGCCCTTGCAAAATACTGGTCTGGACAGGCATAGATTTCATAACCTTCCAAACCTTCTTTTGGTGGCGATTTAAAGCTGCCGTTTGATTCTTTTGGGTTGAATAAATAATATCCGTTCGCAAATCCGTAAAGGCGGCCTGTTATTTGCCTGAATACTTGTAGTTCTGCTGCGATTCCAATTCCGCCATCACCCGGCTGAATGGCCTGATCCATCATTACGCTTTTTGTTGTACCGTCAGTTTGTGGTGCATCATCCATTTTAGTATGGCTTCCTGTATTTAGTTTTACTCCCAAGCCCAGCATTAAGTTTCCTTTATGAGCCGTTTTCGGATCAAAAAACCAATAATTTACACTTATCCTTGCATCTGCAAAACCTTGTGCATAAACGCTATATCTAAGAGTGTCCTTTATCGGCGTCGCTTGTCTTAATACCTGAGAGCGCTCGTTGTGTACATAAGGCAAAGTGGCATTGATCTGAATTCTGTCGGTTATTCCATAAGAAAAATTAAAATCTACTGCATGCGAGTAAATATTTACCGCATTCCCCCTTTCAACTCCGTTTTCGTCATGCCCTCCACCTTTAGTCTGCCGCTCTAGTTGTTCTTCTTTCCCAACAAAATGCCTCCAGGAATGAAAATAACGGTAATTTGTTCCGACCTGAAATTCGCCCTTGCCTAAATTATAAGAACTGGCAGAATTCATATAAAGTCCTCCCATTTGACGAACAGCCACACAACCCTGAGCGGCTATTTTGGGTGTATGAAAAGCAATTAGAATCAATGTGATGAAAATATTTTTAACATAAAATGATGTTGCTTTTTTCATGATCGTATGTTTAATTGATTCTAACACTTTGCAAAAACGAATTATTCTTAGTAACCAGGAGATAGTTTTTGCCTTTTACGCTAATTTTCTCCATGTTTTTTACATCGCCCGGAGTAAAAAATCCGCTGTTGGCTGCTGCAATCGATTTGAACTTTCCTTTTCCATCGCCTTTTAAAAACAGTCCGTGACCGGCATCGTTTCTTGGAGTTTCCACTTCAGAGTTGTACATATTTCCGGTGACCAAAACATCGAGTTTTCCGTCTTTGTCATAATCGTCTACCATAATCTGGTTGATGCAGGTAAGCTGCGCTTCAACCGGAAGCTCGTGGATGATGAACTTGCCATTTTTATTTTCTAAATAAATACTCGCAAATGATTTTACTTTATAATGCAGCGCTTCTTTAAGTGATTTTTCTGTGTAAACATCAACCAAAGTAGCTTCAGAAAAACTTTCGTAATCTTTGAATTTCTTTTTGATATTCGGAATTTGCTGAGACGAACAACCACGGCCGCGCACCGGATATTGCTTACCGTCATTGTAATAACTCAACACAATGTCTTTGTGTTTATTATTATCAAAATCTTTTACATAAATATCAAAAGTTTCGTTTGGAGTTGCTTTGTATTTGTAGTTCAAACCATTGTTTCCTACGATATAATCCATATCGCCATCATGATCGAAATCGCCTTGCTGAATGCTCCACCACCAACCGGTTGTATCGTCGTTCAGTCCCATATTTTTGGTTACCTCTTTGAAACCGGCTTTAGTATTTTGAAAAATACGAATTGGCATCCATTCGCCGACTACCATAATATCGGCTAATTTGTCATTATTGAAATCGGTAATTACAGCACTTGTTGCCATGCCCAAATTGGTAAATTCTTTAGGAGATTTTTTAGAAACTTCAAATTTTGGCTGTGTCGGTGAACTGATATTGTGCAGTAAATAGGTCGTTGCCGGCGACGGATATTGTCCCGGAACTTGTCTGCCTAAAACCAAAAGATCTTGTTTTCCGTCTTTGTCATAATCAATAGGATAAACTTTAGAACCGCTCGCTAACATATTGGGTAAAACTCCTTTTGGTGCTTTGGTAAAATTACCTTTTCCGTCATTGAGGTACAATCTGTCTTGTAATTTTGGATCGTTTACCAAAAATTCGTAACCACCGCTCACGACATATAAATCATTATCACCGTCATTATCTGCATCAAAAATTAAGGCTCCGGTATCTTCGCTGGCTTTATCGTCTTCGAGTGCCTGAATTTTCTTTTCGGCAAAACCAGTTGCTGTCTGCATGAATATTTTTCCGGAATAGGTTGTAGAACCTCCAACAAAATAATCTTCTAAACCGTCTTTATTTAAATCTCCAACCGCAATGGCAGGACCAAAAGTTGACATTTTATGTGGCAATAAAACCTGATCTTTAAAATCGTCGTATTGATTTTCTTCGTGTTTAAAAGCCGGAAAAACGGTAGTTTCAGTTTCAAATAAATGGTTTTTAGGAAGTGTTTTTGCAATTACTTCTTCTTTGGCATCCTGCTCTTTAAAGCTTAGCGTTTGGTTTACTTTTACATTTGATAGTTTTTGCACTTTACCGTTTGTCCAAACCACTTTTACCTCATCGATCGTTTTGTCTTTGCCTACGCCAAAATGCAGTTCGGGCGCTACTGATGACTGAAATCCTCTGGTTAAAGTAAGTTCCTGCATCTGAGTTCCTTTTTTGGTTTTGATGTAAACACGGTTACCTAAACCATAAGTGTTTTTAGTGCTTCCTTTAAAATTTACTTTGATGAAATTGTTTATTTTCGAACTCGAATTTTCAAAAACGGAGGCATAATCATCGATATTATTCACAACCAAATCTAAGTCGCCGTCGTTATCCAAATCAGCATAAGCCACACCATTTGAAAAACCTTTAAATTCAATTCCCCATTTTTTATTGGCTTGCTCAAAGTTTAAATTTCCTTTGTTTTGAAACATAAAATTGTCAATTTTCTCCGAAGGAATTTCCTGTGATTTCTTTAGCAAATCTTTTGGCTGGAGGTTAAGTGCTTCTAAACTATGAAAGAAATCATTGTTATTAATTTCTCTTCGGGTTCCGTTGGTTACAAATAGATCTTTATTTCCGTCATTGTCAAAATCGGCAAATAAAGGTCCCCAGCTCCAGTCTGTAGACGAAGTTCCGGTAATACGCGATACATTGCCAAAATGCGGAATTCCGTTTTCATTAACTCCCGTGTTTAACTGCATGCAATTGTGCATGTATTGGTAGTTGAAACCGGCATCGACAACATCCCAAAAAAGCTGCGGATTCATACTGGACATGTTTGCTTTTTTACGACGGTTGTCTTTGGCATCCATATCTACCTGAAAAACATCTAAATTTCCATCGTTGTTAAAATCAGAAATGTCTACACCCATTCCGTAAAAAGAATTGTGCGCCATTGCCTCTTTTACGACTTCCTTAAAAGTACCATCCTGATTGTTTATGTACATGAAATCAGGCGAATTAAAGTCGTTAGAAACATAGATATCCGGCCAGCTGTCGTTGTTTAGGTCGCCTACTGTGGCACTTAAGGATAATCCGTAGTTTTTTACGCCGGCCTCTTGTGTAACATTGGCAAAATGATTGCCGTCATTTCGGTACAAATGTCCTGATTCATTGTCCTGAACATGGCGCATCATTTGCACGTAATCTTCTGTTGCCGAATTGAATCTTGTTGGCGGATAATTGGCTACAAATAAGTCTAAATCACCGTCTTTGTCATAGTCAAAAAAGGTTCCCTGCACACTGTTTCCGATGTCGTCAATACCGTATTCTTTGGCTTTTTCTGTAAAAGTTCCGTTTCCGTTGTTGATATATAATTCGTTATTTTTAGGTCCAAATTTCCCTCCAACACTACAATAAATATCAAGAAAACCGTCGCCATTTACATCGGCCATTGCCACTCCGGTGTACCAGCGCGAATCACCGCCAACACCCGCTTTTTTGGTAATATCCTCGAATTTTAGTTTTCCTTTGTTCAGGTATAATTTATTCGAAACCTGGTTTCCGGTAAAGAAAACATCTACAAGTCCATCATTATTAATGTCTCCGGTAGCTACTCCTCCACCCAAATAAATATAGTTGTAGGTGAAGTAATTGAGTGAATCATTTTCTTTCAGATTGTTGCTAAAATCAATTCCGGTGTCAGAACGGTCTAAAGTAGCAAAGATCTTTTCATCTGATTCATTTGTCGAACAGCTCGCCAAAATTAATAAGCCCATAAGGGTAAAAAAAGCTGCTTTTATTGTTATATTTTTCATAGTTAGGATGCTAATTATTTATTTTCAAATGCAAATTGGAGATTGTGCTCCGACGGTTGAAAAAAGAACTTTTTTAATTTCTATTTTAGAAAGCTGGTCTTCCCCTTCAATGATTTTAAGGTATTGATTGGGTTGTATGTTTTTGAATATTTGCTTCTTCTGGTTTTTTGACCAGGTAATTTCGATTTGGTCAATACTTTTCGCTTCTCCAATTCCGATTTCTATTCTTAAAGCCGACGCTCCAAAACTACCACCCGAATTTAATGTTCTGTAAACCGATCTTGAAACGCCATTTTCTTTGAAGGTGACTTTTACTTTGGCTCCAATGGCGGAACGATTGCTTTCTGTTCCTTCTAATTTCAATTTTATCCAACGGTTGTTGTTTTGTCCAGGATTCAGGTATAAGGAATTACTAAAGGCATCTCCTAAATAAGCACCGCCTACTTCAATAAAAATATCAGAATCTCCATCATTATCGAGATCATTAATAGCTACGGCATGCCCCTTCTGAAGATTTCCTACACGTGCTGAGACGGTAACATCTGCAAATTTTCCGTCGCCCATATTTCTAAATAACCGGTTTGGTGCCAATGATTTATAATCTGGATTTCCTGTTCCGAGGTACATATCGAGAAAACCGTCATTATCAATATCTCCAAAATTAGAACCCATTGCAAACACGGTTTTATTTAATCCGGCTTCTTTAGAAACGTCTGAAAAAGTGCCATCATGATTGTTGTGATACAAATACATTTTACTGCTTTCGTTGGGAATGTTCAGGGCTTCCATGGCAATTTCGCCCGCGATAGAGCCATTGTATTGGTAACCGCAAACAAAAATATCAGGCCAGCCATCGTTATCATAATCCCAAAACCAGGTTGGGAAAGTCATGACATTAATGCCTGCCAAACCTGCCTGATCTGTAACATCTTTAAATTGCGGAATTCCATTTTTGAGTCCGGTATTTTTTAATAGAATTTTCTTTTTGTTCATTCCGGAAAGAAACAAATCCGTATCACCGTCATTATCATAATCGGCAGCTGTTACGCCTTTTATAAAACTTACGACATCGCATTTTGCTTCTTTGGCAACATTGGTAAAAGTTCCATCCTGATTATTCAGATACAATTCTGAGGGATACGATTCTTCTGATGATTCGTTGCCGATAAATAAGTCCAGATAGCCGTCATTATTAAAATCATTCCACGTTCCTGCCTGAGTTGGAAATTCAGAATATAAGCCGCTTTTAATGGTTACATCAGTAAAAGTGCCATCGCCGTTATTGCGTAAAAGCGAGTTGGGTTGTCTGCCGTATTTGCGCATCCACGCGCCTCTTAAAACAAAAATATCAATATCGTCATCATTGTCATAGTCGGCCTGAATCATACTTAAACCTCCTTTGAAAAGCCCTAAATTGGAACTTTTGGAATAGTCCAGATATTTTCCTTTTGTATCGTTTTGATAATAGTGCATCGCACCATCCAGACTCCAGTCAGAGGTTACAATATCCAGATAGTTATCGTTATTGAAATCATCTACAATAACGCCTCCGGACATGTTTCTCCCTTTTATTCCTGCGTTTGCGGCAACGTCCAGAAAAGGTTTTATAGTGTATCCTGAATCTTTATTGAGATTAGGAATCAGCCATTGTTTTGGAACTTCTGACGGATATTCACCAAGCGTCATATAGGCAATGTTCAGCAGCCATCTTGATTCATAATCAGCAGGATTTATCGCTAATAATTTTTTATAAATTTCTACTGCTTTTTGAGAACCCTCACGTATCGCATGAATTCCGTTTTTTTCTATGGGCATAATACACGATTCCGGATTGTGATAATTGACACAATTTTGTTTTTCGCCGAGTCTCATGTACGCAATGCCTAAAGATTGCAATGATTTAGGATCGTCGTTGGCACCCAGCTTCTTCATTCTGCTGATGGCGTTTTCGATAACGGCTACAGATTCTGCTTCTTTTCCTAATTTTAATAATGCATTGCCTTTATTTAACTCATTACTTAATTTGAAAAAACCTTCATCTGAACTGTTGATTATGGAGTCATAATAAGCAACTTCTATCTGTGACGCAAATGCATTATCTTTTACATCGTACATTTTTTTTCTGGCTTCCAAAATCTTAATCATCTTATCGTTTGGATCAGAAAAATAATCGCAGGACTGCATTACAATAAGGACTATAAATAGCGATGCTAATTGTTTAATTTTCATAATTAAAGCATTTCTGGATTGGACTACTTTGTTGTGAATCTTATTCAATTTTCTTCTATTGTCTCAATAGTCTTATTTCCAATGTGCTTATTATAGAATTTCCATTCTTCGTGTGCCACATCTCTGCCTAGTTTTAAACCTTCAACATTATCTGACTGAATATGGTAACCTCCCATTACTCTTGAGATTCCGGCCATATTTGCTGTTTCAGTTAATGTATTAAATTTCAAAACCACTTTCTTTCCTAAATAATCCGGCTCTGTCATTGCTCCTGCTGTTAATTCTACAGATTGACCAAACTCGTCGCTGCCGGTCCATAATCGTAGCGCTTCTGCACAACCGCCGCTTATCGTACTGTGTCCTGAAACATAACTAGGAAAAGGCGGACACAAGAAGGTATCCGGAGAAAAAGGTCTCCAGTCTTGCCCCTGCATGGTAATCATTCCTTTTCCCGGGCCTCCCCAGGCGGTAATGGTTTTATCACCATAATAGTAATGCACTAAGGCATTTGGTCGTGAAGAATCGTAAAACATTTTTGTATCCCAGCAAGCAATAAAACAATCCATTGCGGTTATCTGATTTAAGAAATACATTTTAACATCCTGATCTAAAGTATGATTGTCTCTTCTTGAAATATCCTGAGCAAATTTTAACCAGTGTCCCGCTTGCTGAACCGATTTTGGTCCGTCACGCATAAACTCAACCAATGCTTTATCTTCATCTGTTAATTTGGCTTGTAAAGCGATTACTTCATCTACCTCTGTTTTAAGTTTTTCTGAACCGAATAATGGCGGCGGAACTGCACGAAACTGATCGCCGGATTTTAATCCGACTGGTTTTACTTTATTCCAAAAAGGAGTTAAACAGCCCGGCGCAAATTTTCCGCCTTTTCCGTCAGAAAAATATTTTGGCTGCCAGTGATTGATATCATTCAGTTTATCAACCGGGTTTATGGGTGTATATTTACTGTAATCAAAAAATGGTTTTCCATCAGAGCCTGCTTCTTCTGCATATTGATTGGACCCGTCTCCTCTTCTTGCCGCTATTACTGCTTTAGCTGCCAGATTACCAATTCCTTCGGGTGTTTTTGGATCTAATGAAATATTTGTTGGATCAAGTCCCAAATCTTTCATAAAAGAAGCGAATAACGCTTTGTCACTATAATAATACTCACAAAGGGCTCCGTAAGCGGCATAGCTTATCGCAATTTCTTTGTTTTTTAAATTTTGTTCTTTACCCGGTCTTCTTTTGACATCTTTTAGATAAACCGGAATTGCTTTTTCATCATAACGGCTCCAGGCATCAAAAACGGCTACAAAAGTCAGTCCTAAAAAGCGGGATGTTACAGTGGGTCTTGGTCTGAATCGATCTGTATCATTTGCAGTTGCAAGAACCGCCATTTCGCCCCATTTGTAAGCGATATTGTTTTTTCCTGTTGGCTCGGCTAGTTGATTATTCTCTTTATTTTGAGCAAACGTATTTACGCTTAAAGCACTAAACAAAAGCACTTTAAACAAAAATTTATAAATTTTCATTTTTGGTTGGGTTTATATGGTTGTTAAATAGCTTTTCTTTCAATTAGATTAATTGAGTTTTGGATGCTAAATTGTAAATAAGCAGATTTAATCCTTAGCTAAAACTAAAATTTAGTACTAAGAATGGCAATCAATGCTATTTACATTTTGGCATCAAAGGAAATGCTATACCATATCTGGAGGAGGGTAATTGGTAGTAAAATATCCCGAAAGTATATTTTGCTGTGGAAGGGATGAATTGAAAGTAACAGTGGAAACTAATTTTACAGAAGTACTTATAAAATTTATTGTGTTTCCCGGAATGTAATCCTGAATAAAGGATTTCATTAATTTTTTATTTGAATTTTCTTTATTTGAATCGGCATCAAATAATTGACTGTCGACAATTTTTTTTAAGTCTTTATTTAAAGCTTCGTTATGCGAATTTTTTAGGCAATATAATTTTAAAACATTGTTTTGAATTCTTTTCTTGAAGACATGATAAGTCTTATTGTTAATTACGAAGTCTTCATTGGCATCTTCAATACCAGAATCTACTACATAAGCATAGGGATTAATTTTAACTTCAATTATTTCAAAATGTGAATTATCAGTTTTCTCCATAGCATTCACCCACACTTGCTCTTGTTGTTCAGCAAACATGATATAAAATCCTAAAACATTGTAAAACAATGTCACGATTAAAAAAAGTGATGCAATTCTTTTCATATTGAATAAAATCGGTCCTCTACAGAAACTTACCTGATATTGGAATAAAATAGTCTTGCTTTTACAAGATTTAGAAAGCTAATTTGTGTTTTGCCAGCTTGATTTTAAGCAAAGAATATGATAAACAGCGCACGTTAATGCGCTGTTTTACAAATTACTAACTTAACTTAAACTAACTCAAACTTAAATCATTAATAACCAGGATTGTTATCACTTGGTTTTATATTCGGATTAGAAGATGTTTCTCTATTTGGTATTGGCCATAATTCACTTTTATTAGCCTGAAAACCAGTTCCTGCTAATTCGGTACTAGCAATACCCCATCTTATAATATCATCAAAACGTACTTGTTCACCAGCTAATTCTACTTTACGTTCATGAACAAGAGCTGTGAATACCTGTTCTTTTGTAAGTGTTAAAGGCAATAATGGCACATCTGCTCTATCACGAACCTGATTAATGTACCCAATAGCAGTTGACTGCACCCCACCAGGTCTCATACTTTCACATTCTGCCATCATAAGCAATACATCTGAATAGCGCATCACTTTGAAGTTGATACTTGAATCTTCATTTTCATTGGTACGTTTATAGTAGTTTTGATATTTTTTCCAACCTGCTCTTCTTAGACCTGCAGATGATGAAAAATTAGCTGCTGTCATCGTATTTGCTCCTTTATTGTATTTTGATCCAGGAACATAAAAAGTTTCTCCAAAACGCTTGTCTCCAGGCTCATACTCATCTAATATATCGTCAGACGGATACACGTTGTACCAGCCCAGGTTTCCATATTCCTGCCCTCTAAGCGTTGCTTCAGCAACACCGGTTCCGGCAGTATCACTTCCCCATTTGTCTGCTACCCCTAAGTTCTGATCGTATTCTATCTCAAAAATAGATTCCGGGCCATGCTCAGTTTCATCCATAAAGTTGTTATAGAAATTTTCCTCCAAACTAAAGCCTGTTACATTTTGAAAAGCAGCTAAAGCTTCGTCATATCTTTTTTGATACAATAGTGCTTTTCCTAAATAGGCATAAGCGGCTTCTTTGGTAGCTCTCCCTTTTTGTTCTCCGCTTTTGCTTAACAGATTTTTAGATGCAAAATCAAAATCCTCTGTAATCAATTTATACACATCAGCTTTAGGGCTTCTTGGGTTACCAGTAGTACCTGTCTTTGTATAAATTGGCAAATCACCAAAACGGGTCACTAATAGAAAATAATAGTAAGCTCTTAAAAAACGAGCTTCTCCTAAAAATTTATTTTTACGCTCCGGTGATAAATTCTCAACAGGTATAGCATTAATTTTGTCCTCATTTTCTAATACAAAATTGGCTTTGTAAATACCTAAATAACAAGCTTCCCAGTAAAACTGGATAATATCGCTGCTGGCATCAAAAGAGAAATTTAAAAAAGGTGTCTTGTTACCTTCCAATTGTGGATTTCCTTTATTTTCCTGAGACATATTGTCCAGTGCAAAGAAAAGATGTCTTGCATAAAGTCCTCTGGTCTGCAGATTGGAATAAATTGCATTGACGCTGGCTTGCAGCTGGACTTCTCTTGTAAAATAAGTTTCAGGCAATAATTCATTTGGATTAGTTAATTCCAAATCCTTGGTGTCGCATGCATTTATGGCTAAAAATCCAAGTAAAACGACAACTGTATATTTAATTTTTTTCATCATCTTTTTTTATATTAAAATGTAACTTCAAGTCCAAAAATTACTGATTTTGGTTGTGGGTATCTTCCGATATCAACTCCGGCAGAATTTCCATTAGTATCAATACGTGAAACCTCGGGATCTAAGCCCGAATAATCTGTAATCGTGATTAGGTTTTGGCCACTTACATAAAATCTTAAACGTTGAAAATACTTCGCAAATGTGTCTTCTGAAAAGGTATATCCGATAGTAACATTCTTCAATCTGGTAAACGAACCATCTTCAACATAACGCTGACTGGCATTACCATAATTTTGTGTTGCCCCATCTGCTCTTGGTAATGTAGCAGAAGGATTTGTCACAACTCCGTTTACAACAATTGATCTGTCCAGAACTGATGTACTTGCATTAAACAAACGTGGCATAGCTTCCAAATCAAATTTATTAGCATTAAAAATATCGTTTCCTGCAACTCCTGTTATGAAACAGTTAAAATCGAATTTTTTATAGGCTGCAGTAAGGTTTAAACCGTATGTAAAATCAGGGTATGGATTTCCGATGTTTGTCTTATCTTCTGAACTGATGATTTTATCACCATTACGATCCACAAATCTGATATCACCTGGTTTAAAAGTGGTCTGACCCGGAGCCAAAACTGCATCTACTTCTGCCTGATTCTGATAAATTCCGTTGGTTTCATAACCCCAAAAGTAGAATAATGGCTGACCAACCTGTAGTCTGGAGAAGCTCTCTAAACCAGCTCTTCCTGATGGCCCGCCCAAAACACTTGTTACTGATGGTGCAAGACCTGTTACTTCATTTTTACTGGTACCAAGATTAGCTGTTGCAGACCAGGTAAAATCGCCTTTTCTGTCATTGTATCCTAATGTCAATTCAAAACCGCTTACTTTCACGTCGGCAATATTTTGAAATTGTGTTCCACCTGGAGCACCTATAGAGGCTGCAAGGGGCACACGGAAAAGGATGTCGCTGCTTTTATTGTTAAAATACTCGATAGAACCGGTGAATGCTTCATCAAATAATCCAAAATCCAAACCTATGTTTCTGTCTTTTTTAGACTCCCATTTTAAATTTGGGTTAGGAACACCACCCGGAGTAATACCTATTGCTGCGCCTCCATCAATTGGATAGGTATAATTGTCTGTTAAAGTAGGGCTATATTGATAATTGTCTAATGCATCATTACCTGTTGTACCAATACTCGCTCTAAGTTTTAATGTGCTAAAAACAGAATCTGCCATAAAGCTTTCTTTTGCAATATTCCATCCTAAAGCAACAGAATAAAAATTACCAAAACGGTTATTAGGTCCAAAACGAGAAGATCCATCTCTACGTCCAGAAACAGCTAAAATGTATTTATCATTATAATCGTAATTGATACGGGCAATATAACCTAAGTTATTAGTCTCTGTATTTGTAGATCTCAAGTTTGGAGTTACAAGACTCAACTGATCAAGTTCGTCTGTAAGGGTGTTACGGCTTCCGGCAACTATATTTTGAAATTTATTCTCAATTTTAGTTATAACTCCCAATACTTCAATATTATGTTTCTCTGCAATAGTCGTTTTGTAGGATAAACTATTATCAAAAACAATAGTCTGACCCTGAGAATTTGTTTCTCCAATAGTGGCAAATGCTTGTGTGTGGGCCACACCGTCAGAATAACTAGGAATAAAAGTATGATCTTTTGTTGTAAAATAATCTAAGGAAACCTGTGATCTATATTTTAAGCCTTTATAGATTTCTAATTCAGCAAAAATGTTTCCTATAATAGATACGCCATTAATTTTTTGATATCCTAAATTTGCTACACGCACTGGGTTTTCTGCATCCTGTCCATCAATAGCAGAGGTTGGTCCCTGATATCCTCCTTTATTGTTTGCATTATAAACAGGAAAATAAGGAGCCATTTTGATAGCATGCTCCAATAAAGTTCTACCACCTGAGGCGCGCTCCGGATTTGTCTTGCTAAAAGATACTCCAATATTACTTCCTACTGTTAGTCTTCCTATGTTTTGTGTATTGTTTGCTCTGAAAGAATAACGCTCGTAACCTGTACCAATAAGAGTTCCTTCCTGTTTTAAATATCCTGCAGAATAACGGCTTGTAGAATTTTCTGTACCGTTTGAGAAACTCAGATTATAATCCTGCATCAAACCATCCTGAAAAATCTGATCCTGCCAATTGGTATTGATATTACCAAATTCTGCTGCTCTTGCTGTTAAATCACTTCCTAAATCTTTAGCATACTTAAGATATTGCTGTGTATTTAAAACATCATATCTTTTTGTAACGGTTTGGTAACCTGCATAAGTACTGAAATTTAATTGTCCCGGACCTTTTCTTCCTTTTTTGGTTGTAACCATAATTACACCATTAAAAGCTCTTGATCCGTACAAAGCTGTTGTTGAGGCATCTTTTAAAACAGACATAGATTCAATATCACTTGGATTTAATCCTGATAAGTTACCCACCAAAACACCATCTACTACATATAAAGGATTACTATTATTCATTGTGGCCAAACCACGAATACTCACTACCGGATTGGAACCTGGCGAACCATTTACAACAGTCACACCTGCTGCTCTACCCTGCAAAGCTGATTCAGCATTTGTAATAGGCACAGCTGTAATGTCTTTTGCACTTACTGTAGAAATTGCCCCGGTAACTTTTGTTCTTTTTTGAGTACCATAAGCCACTACAACTTCTTGTAAGGTTTGTGCGGATTCTGCTAATTTAACATCAATCACATCGCGATTGCCTACTGCAACCGTTTGCGTAGTTAAGCCAACATAAGAGTATGTAATTTTATCTGTTGAATTAACTCCTTTTAAAGAGTATTTACCATCAAAATCTGTTGATGCGCTATTTTTTGAACCTACTACGTTAATACTGGCACCTGGCAAAGGAATTCCTGAGGGATCGGTAACCACACCCTGTATGGTCTTTGATTGTGCCATCACATTCTGATAGCTTATCATTAGCAATGCGATTATTGCAAACTTTAATTTTAACATCATATTAATTGGTTTTTTGTTTAGTTTAAATAATTGTTTGGTTAAAAGTTGTTGTATAGTTTAGTGTATTGTAATTTGTTTGATTAAGCTTTTAAAATTCTTATTGATATGTTTTCAAAATTTATGTTTCACCGAAACCATCATTTTTATTACTTAAAATTCTGATAAAAAAAAATGTGATCACAATACAATAAATCTGGTTTTCATTTCATACTTAAATTGGTTTAAAATTGTTAGTAATTATTTATTATTGAGAGTGTTGGTTATATCAAAAATATGCCGTTAACATAAATTTCACATACTAAAAATGATGCAAAAACTATCAAATTTGTAGCATAAGAGTTAAAAAAACCAGTGAATTCGCTGTTTTGGACTTATTTGATAGTAAAAAGAAAAATATTTTATTCTAAAAAACACAGTTGTATTTTTTTTGTATAAATAAAATAATATGAGATTTATGAGTATTCAATAATTATGAATAATTAAAAGCTCATCATGATCTTTTGTTTTTATAATAATTGTAGTAATATAAAAACAAAAAAGACGGTATAAACCGTCTTTTAATTTTGCTGTTTACAAAAAATTAATTTTTGTTAAGTTGAGTGGGCAAAAAACCATATTTTTCTTTATAGCATTTTGTAAAATACGAAGGAGAACTAAAACCAACTTTATAACTAATTTCGGTTATATTATCATTACCCAATTCAATTAATTCTGTAGCTTTTTCCAAACGAACATTTCGTATAAATTCATTTACAGAAACTCCCGTTAGCGTTTTAACTTTTCTGTACAGTTGGCTCCTGCTCAAAAATACCTTCGAAGCCAAATCTTCTACGCTTAATTCGGTTTCGCTAATATTTTCATTAATGTAATTCAGAATATTTTTTATGAATTCGTTGTCCAGAGTCGTTGTTTTTTCTTTGGCTTTTGGAGTAAGTCCGTTATAGAATTTATTAAACATAATTTGCCTGCTGTTAATGAGCTGTACCAAACTAGATCTTAAAATATCCATATCAAAAGGTTTACTCAAATACATATCGGCACCGGAGTCAATTCCCTCCAGTCGGTCTTTGACCAACGCCTTTGCAGAAAGCATCATGAGCGGAATATGACTTGTTTTCAAATCGGCTTTGATGTTTTTACACAATTCGAGACCACTCATAACCGGCATAATAACGTCGGTCAGTATCAAATCTGGCAATTTTTGCTGAGCCAGTTCCAGACCCACTTTTCCATTTTCAGCTACAAGTACTTTATACTCTTTTTTGAGTTCATTTTTTAGATAATTCCGTAGTTCTACATTGTCTTCTACAATCAGAATTGTATACGTTCGATCTTGTTTTTCAGGATCCTCCAGGACTTCTGTTTCAGATTTTTCGACAATTGGCGTAAAACTTATTTTCTTCTCTTTTTTAAATTCTTCAAACAGGATTTCATTTTCATTAAAAAACTCTTTTCCAACAGGAAATACCAACTTAAAAGTCGTACCCACTCCCAATTCGCTTTCTACTTCAATTATTCCTTTGTGCAGTTCTACAAATCCGCGAACTACCTCCAAACCAATTCCGGTACTTCCGTAATAGGCTTTATTTAAATTATTTACCTGATAAAAACGGTCAAAAATTTTCTTTATATCTTTTTTATCCAGTCCGGCTCCTGTATCTTCAACAGTAACCTCAAACGAAGGATAAGTATTAGAATCATTTATTAAAGGGAAACGTACTAACTGCTCGTTGACGTTTATTTTTACCAAAATCTTTCCGTTATCCGGCGTTACTTTAAAAGCATTGGAAATCACATTGAATATAATTTTCTCAAACATTTTTGGATCTATCCAGTCTTTCAAAGCTGTTTTATTAGAGTCAAATTGCAGGTCTATACCACGGCTAAAGGCTTCTTCATCAAAATAACTGACAATTTCTCTGGTAAAACTAACTACTTCTATTTGTTGCAACTGCAATGTCATTTTGTTAAACTGCAGTTTATTAAAGTCCATCAACTCGTTTATTAATCTCGAAAGCCGGTCTGAACTTTTTTGAATCGTCTGTAGTTTATGCAGAACTCCTTCCGGCAAATCTGCGCTGTAATTCTTGATTATATCTGCCAATGGATTTAAAATCAAGGTGAGCGGTGTTCTAAACTCATGCGAAATGTTGGTAAAGAACTGTAGTTTTTTGTTGTTTAATTTTTCAATTTGAAATGCTTTTTTCTGTTCAAATTCTATCATTTGTTTTTGTTTGAAACGGTTTTGATAGTATTGATTTCCAAAGTGAATGGCGGCCAATAGCAGAAGTGAATAAAATAAGTAAGCAAAAGAAGTTTTCCACCAAGGCGGTAAAATTTCGATTTTGAGTTCTAATGGCGCCTGACTCCAAACCCCGTTTTTTTCGGCTGCTTTTACTTTAAACACATAATTTCCCGGCGCTAAATTGGTATAAGTTGCCGAGCGTTTATTGCCCACATAATTCCACGAATCATCAAAACCTTCCAAATAATAAGCATACTGATTTCTGGCAGGAAAAGAATAATTGACCGCAATAAAATCAATCGTAAATACCGACTGATCATGTTGCAAAATGATCTTTTTGGTTTGGGATATGACTTTTATTAAGGGTGAGTTTTTTTCGAGTGGCTTTACGGTTTTATTAAAAAGCTTAAGATCTGTAAAATAAATAGGGAGCTGTTTTTTACTTTTTACTAAACTGGCCGGATTAAAATAGTTTAAGCCTTCATAACTTCCAAAATAAAGCGTTCCATTTTCATCTTTTAAAACAGCATTGTTATTAAAATCATTTCCCAGTAAACCATCATCTATCGAATAATTTATTGTGGTTTGGCTTTTTAAATCAATTCTGGTAATTCCTTTTTTTCCGCTCAGCCAGATGTTTCTGTCATTCGATTCTACAATGGACGAAATAGATTTTTCATTTAATCCTCTAAAATTGATATACCATTTTAAAAGATCCTTTTTTTTATTGTAGCTAAACAATCCCGCGCCGTCTGTACCAATCCAGATTTCCTTGTTCTTGCCTTCGTAAAGCGAATTAATGGTATGGGTGCTTTTATGATTTTTAAATTTTGCCGACATTTTATCCCGAAAAGAAACTACGGAGAAATGGACAAAATCTTTTGTAGTAACCTTATACAAACCTGTTGTAGAACCAACCCAAATGGCATCATCTGAATCTGCCAAAACTTTTCTGATGTCTAAATTGCTGACTCCGGCTTTAGAAAATGGCAGCGAATTACAATGATGAATCTGACCGTCTGACGGTGTATAATAATGAAGTCCTTTACCAAAAGTACCAATCCAGATTACTCCTCGAGAATCCTCGGTAATACTCATTATATTATCTGAGGCTAAATTGGGCGTATTTTTTGTTTTGTAGTTAATGAAATTTCTGCTTCCTTTTTTTAGAAAAAATATACCCTCGTTCCAGCTGGCCAGCCAAACGTTTTGTTTTTTATCAATAAATACTTTGGTAATATTGCCATCGGTCAAACCGGAATAATACGTATTATCAGATTTGTTAATGTGCTTAAAGCTCTTAGTCGACGGATTGTACACATCTACTCCGCCGCCTTCCATAGAAATCCAAAGCTGCCCTTCCTGATCTTTGGCAATACCGGTAACACAACTGGTTTGTAAGGATTGCGGATTTCCAGGTAAACTTTCGATCATGTTTACCTTGCTGTTTATTTTATCAAAAATACCAAGACCTTTGTTGTAATAGCCCAGCCAGATTCTTTTTTCTTTATCCTGAAATAAAGACCAAACGGAGTTCGATCCTAAACTTCGCATATTGAATTTGTTGTTCACATATTTTTTTTGAACAACGCCCTGATCGTTGACCACAATTAAGCCGTCATTTTCTGTGGCACACAAAATGGTTTTAGAATCTGTGGCCAGTATCGACATGATTCTCTTTTGGGTAACCGGATACAAAATACCTTGTTTGACTTGGGCGTTGAGATCGACTTTTACCAGCCCTTTATATCCATTTCCAATCCATAAGTTTTGATTGCTGTCAACAAACATCGAAACTATATTTAAGGAACCGAGCGTTTTGTTGCTGTCAATAGCTGCTTTTTTAACCACATTCTTTACCGGATCCAGTACTTTTAAACCCAGACTTGTCCCTAAATAAATGGTTCCGTTTTTATCTTTTACCAGAGAATTGATCAGATAATTTGAGGTGTTTGGAATGTCTGATTTTATCTCCGTGATGGCTCTTGTTTGGGTATTGAGTTGGAGCAAACCATAATTGAAAGTTCCGAGAAAAAGATTTCCTTTACGGTCTTCAATAATACTTTTAACAGAAATTACAGTTTCTTTATTCTTGTTTTTTTTAATGTTTATATTTTCGAACGTATTTAAATTTCGATTATAAAGACACAGCCCTTCATCAGTCCCAATCCACAACCGGTTGTGAGTATCAACGTAGGCAACATAAATTAAATTGCTATTAATCGAATTACTAACCTTGGAGTTTTGCTCGTATGTTTCATAGTTAATACCATCATATTTATACAATCCTGCGCCATTTGTTCCCATCCACATAAATCCAAACTGATCTTGCGCAATGGTATAAATACCGCTTTTGGAGTTCTCCTTATCTACTAATCGAAACTGGTAGTTTTCAAATGTATTTTGAGAAAACAGGGTATTGACTATAAAACATAAAATGACAATGAAGAAACAATTTCCTTTAGACATTATAAAATGATTAGTAAATTTAATTTAAATATATACTATTTAATCGAAAACCAATTGTTTGTTTTTCAATTATATACATTGTTTTGTGATTAATTCAGCAACAACATACCGCCATTGCTGGGAATTTTAACCTCAACTTCCTGATTATTTTTCTGCTTCATGTTTTGTACTTTTCCGTTTAATTGCGCATCATCAGCATAATATTTTAAGGCTGTTCCTGATGCAATCATAGGCAATTTAAGTTTTAGCGTAAGGGTTTCTTTTTGAGCATTTATTCCCGCTACATACCATTTATCGCCTTTTCTACGTGCCAGTACGGCATATTTGCCTGGATATCCGTCCAGAAAGCGAACCTCATCCCAAGTTGTGGGAACTGCTTTCATAAAATCGATCGCCCAAGCAGGAGCGTCGGTTAAATTGTTTGGTGCCAATGCAAAATGCTGAACACCACTCTGAAAAAGTACGGCTGTAGCCAAAGCAAACACATCTGACGTTCTGCGCTTTGAACCTTTGTTTGGAATATTATCACTATTGTAAAATTCATTCAGCGCGCTTCCGCCAAAATCCATACTGCCAACGGTATTTCTGATAAAAGTATGTGTAGCAGCATTGGTAGCTTCGTTGTCACAGCTCGCCTGACCAAAATGCAGATTCTCACTCGCTAAAACGGCTTCGCTTGCGGCATAATTAGGATACATACGCTCCCAGCCTCGTGGCAATGTACAGCCGTGAAAAATAACCATTAAGCCAAAATCGTTGGCATCTGTCAGGATATCTTCGTATAATTTCATCGTAACTTGTTTGTCTCCGCCAAAAAAGTCGACTTTAATTCCTTTTACGCCAATGCTTTTCATCCACGCCATTTCTGCGCGGCGAATTGCTGCATTGTCCATTTTTCCGCGTGGTCCTTGCGGCGCATCGTTCCAATAGCCATTAGAGTTGTACCACAAATACAAACCAACATTTTTAGACTTTCCATATTCGGCCAGTTCCACGATTTTGTCCTTTCCAATTTGAGTGTCCCAAAGTGCATCGACCAAAATAGTTTCATATCCCAAAGCAGCACTAAAATCGATGTATTGTTTTTGAACCGGAAAAGTCGTGTTGTTGTCCATTTTGATAATCCAGCTCCACGTGCCTTTTGTATATTGATATTCTTTTGAGGCTTTGTATTTTGGTTTTACCAAATCAAACGGAATCGTGGTGGCTACAATAGGTGCCAGCGTTTCGCCAATAGTAATGGTTCGCCATGGCGTTTCTGCCGGAAGTGCAACGCCCGGCGATGTGGTGCCGTTGCCGTTATTTTCTCCCGCCATTGGAAAACCAATCGTGTACAATCCTTTTTCGCGGCCTATTAATCTGCTGCCGCAATAATTGCCGTCAACGCCCGTCTCAGAGATTAAAACCCAACCGATATTATTTACCTTAAAAAGACACGGAAAAGTATAACCTTCCCCTATTCCGTTTTTGCCCATTGCATCATCCAGCGCATATGTTGTTTCGTAACTCGGCGCACTTCTGGCAAATCCTGTCATAGGTTTGCTTTGAGGACAAAGAAATGTTGTAGTTCCCTGAGGCAGCATAAAACCGGAAGCTTCTTCCTCAACCACACCAGAAATAAGCTCTTTTTGCGGATGTATTTTGTATTGAAAAGCCACATTATTATTGCTCACCCTGAAAATGACATCAATCGCTGGTTTGCTGTCTTTTGTAAAAGAAAATACGGCTTCGTTAGCCTCGTAATGTACCTCACGCTGCTTAATATTAGCAAGTTCGTATTTCTCCTCTATTTTGTTCTGAATTGGATTCGGCAGTAAATCTAATCCCGCTGTAAAGTCGCCCACATTTGTTTTTAAACCCAATGGAGAATTTTCTAAAAACGATTTTTGATTGTATGAAATGTTGTAAACAGGCTTTCCGTTTGCGATTGAAACCGTAACATTCAATTTTCCGTCAGGACTTTTTACAACAGTCTGTGCGTTTATATTTAAAAAACTGAACAGACAGCAACATATTATATATTTAAAACTCATAACTCTTTGATTAGTTGGGTTTGTTTTTTTGTGACTAAATTTTTCTTTACTGAATGGAAACTTTCTTCATTTTTAAATCTTTAGCATCAGAACTAGTTCCGTAAAACACTTCATATTCGCCAGAAGTTACGTTCATTCCGATAGTTTTGGCATCATAAAATTCAAAAGACGAAGCTGGTAAATCGATCGTTACATTTTGGCTTTCGCCGGATTTTAAGTTGATTCTTTTAAAAGCTTTTAGTGTTTTTAAAGGACCGTTGTTATCGTTTACTTTTCGAACATACACCTGAACAATTTCTGTTCCTTCTCGTTTGCTCGTGTTTTTTATCGAAAAATTCAATTGTGTATTTTCAGTTGTTTTGATGTTGGCCTTACTCAGATTCGCTTTACCAATTTGAAATTTAGAATAGCTCAAACCAAAACCAAACGGAAACAAAACATTTGTCGTGTATCTGTACGTACGTCCCTTCATCGAATAATCTTCAAAATCGCCTAAAATGTCTGAATTTTTATAAAAGGAAACCGGCAGTTTTCCGGCAGGATTATAATCTCCAAAAAGAACATCGGCTACAGCCTGACCTCCTGATTCTCCGGGATACCAGGCTTGTAAAATGGCGTCGCAGCTTGCGGTTTCAGGAGCCAGCGCAATGGCAGAACCGGAACAGTTTACAAACACCACTTTTTTACCGGCAGCTTTCAGTTCCTGCAAACATTTTCTTTGTACCGCCGGAAGTTCGATATTGGTTCTGTCACCGCCTTTAAAACCGGGATATGAAACCGGCATTTCTTCGCCTTCTAATAAGGTCGAAAGTCCACCTACGAAAATTACGGTATCAATGCCTTTTAATTTTTGAAGTAAAGCGGCAAAATTGATATCGTGTTCTTTTCCGAAATCAAATTCAAGATTTGCCTGCCAGTTGTTCGATTGTGCATAGAGAATTTCGATTTTGTATTTTTTTCCTGCTTCCACCGCAAATTTAATTTTACCCGGAAGCGTACGCCAGTTGGTATATTTTACTAAAGATTTATCATTGACCAATAATTCAAAAGTGCCGGTAGCGCCGGTTTTAAAAACAAGACTGTCATTTTCTTTCGCCACAAATTCGGTTTCGTATTTTGCCGAAAAGCCTTCTAATTTCACGCCAGATGCAAATTCATGCTGACCCGCAGTTGTCATTTTGATCGGGTTTACAATTTGCTGCGCAATAACGCTGCTGCCTTCGCGGTTGGGATTGTTCCAATAGGTGGCTTTCATTCCTTTTTTGCCCTCAAACGAAAGCTGGTCAAAATAACTTTGGTTGACTTTGTCCTCAACCAAATCGCAGGCTTTGTCATACACGATTTTATTTGCCGCAATTTTTGATTCTATACCGCTTTTAATTGTGATGGTTTTTACCGGAGTTCCGTTGTAATTTCCCCATAACATTGGTTCGTTATCTGCATTAGGGCCAATAACAGCTACTTTGTTAATTGCTTTATTTAGAGGCAAAATATTATTTTTATTCTGCAAAAGCGTCATCGATTTTCGCGCCATTTCGAGCGCTAATTGCTGATGTTCTTTACTGTTTAAAACAGAAGCCGGAATTTGCGCCCAGGGCACAATCGCGTCATCATCCATTTCGCCCAAATCAAAACGGCCCGTTAAAACGCGAAGCAGGCTTTTGTCAATATCAGACTCTTTTATTAGGTCTTTCTCGACAGCTTCCGGTAAGTTTTTAAACGGATATTTCTCCCAGACACATTCTACATCTGTTCCTGCCAAAACCGCTTTTGAGGCCGCATGCGTTGCATCTGATGAAACTTTATGGGTCGTATAAAAATCAGTTACGGCTCCGCAATCTGAAACTACCAGATATTTAAAACCCCATTCGTCACGCAAAATACGTTGTAATAAACGCGTGTTGCTACAGCAAGGTTCATCATCCAAACGCTGATACGCACACATCACCTGACGCACATCGGCATCTTGTACCAATGCTTTAAAAGCTGGCAAATAGGTTTCGTATAATTCGCGAGGATCTATATTATTGAGATTCAGTTCATGTCGGCTCCACTCGGGACCGGAATGCACGGCAAAATGTTTGGCACAAGCCAGAAGTTTGCGGTATTTGGCATCGGCCGGACCTTGTAATCCTTTTACAACGGAGATTCCCATTCTGGAAGTTAAATACGGATCTTCTCCATACGTTTCCTGCCCACGTCCCCAACGCGGATCCCTGAAAATATTGACATTTGGTGTCCATACCGACAAACTCAAGAAGCGTTTGTTTTCGTTGCCGCCCTGAATCCATTGGTTGTATTTGGCACGGGCTTCATCAGAAACCGCATCAAAAACATGATACACCAACTGATCGTCAAATGAAGCCGCCATACCAATAGGCTCCGGGAAAACAGTAACATTATCGTTGTTTGCATAACCGTGCAGGGCTTCACTCCACCAATTGAATTTTTTAATGCCGAGTCTTGGTATCGGATCACTTTGGTCGCACATTAACGCGGCTTTTTCTTCAAGTGTTAATCTCGAAATTAAATCTTTTGCACGTTCTGTGGAGTTCAAAGACGCATCTTTAAAACGGTATTGCTGCGCGTTTGCACTAAAAACAGCCACTAAACTTATGATAAACAGAGAACTAATTTTCATGATTTCTGATTTATAGGATGAATATTTTATGCCGATAACCGACTTTTATTTTTTTGAAATTTGATCGTTGATATGGAAATAATCAAAATCGACATAACCTCCCGCATACTTTGTGGCATAGTTGAACAAGCCAAATCGATAGCCCATAAAATGCGGCAGCGTATAAGGCAGTTTTATTGTTTTGCCAATACTAATCCAATTTTTACCGTCTAAACTGTAAAAAAATTGCCCTTCGTCTGTCTTGTCTTTAAAGTTACATTCTGCCCTGAAATAAATTTTATCCTGCGATAACGGAATACTTTCTATTTCAGTCGGAAGATCTTTAACCGTTGCCATCATTACAATTTTTTTTGAAGCTTTTTCGGCTTTTACGCCAATCAATCCGTATTCTTTTTGCAGTAAAGAAAGTCCTGCAAAGTCGCCGTCTTTCATTTTAGCAACCTCAACCAGAATAGTTCCTGAACTTTGAGGGCCAAAAGTTCGTTGCGTTAAGGTGTTTTTTGCCTGAACAAAATTGCTGTCGATTCTTCCGGTTTTCAGTCTTAAAAAACCTTTTCTTTCTTTTACCGACCAAAGTGCATGATCTGGATTGTGGTTCCATTGCCAGACTAATGGCAAATCGGGATCGTTCTTTTTTCTGGTAAAATCGTCGGAGTTTACAATTCCGGGAATTAAACTTTTGTTTGCCGGTAAATCTACATATTGCGGTACTTTATTGTTTTTGCCTAAAATTGGCCAGCCGTTTTCCCATTGAACCGGAACGAAATACGGAATTCGTCCAACACCGCCAAAATCTCTGAACAAGTATGAAAACCATTTTCCGTCTGGCGTATCAATAAGTCCGCCCTGCGCCACTCCTAAATCCTGCAAACCTACTTTTCCTTCCCACGGACCTGAAATTTTATCGGCACGGTGAATAATTACCGTACGCATTCCGTCTTTTGGCCAGACGATATTAAACAAATAATATTTTCCTTTGATTTTAAAAAGCTGAGAACCTTCAGATTGCAGCATAATATTGTTTCCTGCAGGTGCGCTGGCATTGTCTATCAGGACTTTTTTTGTTTCTTCTTTTAGAGCTGATAAGTCTGAATTTAGCTCGACAATATTCAGTTTTCCGGCTCCCCAAACCATATAGATTTTTCCATCATCATCAAAAAAAATAGAATGATCGTGATAAGAAGTATTCAAAACAACGCGTTTCCAAGGGCCTTTTTCAATGTCTTTTGTAGAAAAAATATAGGTTTTGCCCGTCGTTCCGGAGAAAGTGCTGACATAATATATACCATTATGATAATTGAGACTGCTCGCCCACGAACCTCTTCCATAATCATTTTTTCCATTATCCAGATTTAGTTTATCATTATCATCTTCTAAGGTTTGATAGGCGTAATTGATTGTTTTCCAATTCACTAAATCATTAGATTTCATAATAGGAACACCGGGATTCATGTGCATTGTCGTACTGCTCATGTAATAAATATCGTTTACACGAATGATGGACATGTCAGGAACATCGGCAAAAATGATCGGATTCTGCGCTTTATTTTGTGCATAATTACACAGACTAAAAAGCAGAATAAGACTAAAAAAAGCATTTCTAATTTTCATCCTAGTTTATTTTTTTAATCCTTTAAAATTCTGAATTGATGAAACTTCGGACTATTGTTTCCATCGTTAGATTTTATTTTGATGTTTACAATTTCAATTTTCTCAATATTTAATCGGATGGTTTTATTTTCTGCAGCAATAATGGACACGGGTTTCTCATTGATGAAAATGGTGATTTTATCTGTTTTAGAATCGTCTGTACAACTGATATCAAGATATTTTCCGGACTTGTTTTTATTCAATAACTGATAAGAAATATACGATTTGGTGCTTCTCCACGCTTTTGTATCGTCGTAACCCGAATCACTTTTTTCGCCTTTGTAGCGATGATCTACTTCTGACTGCTGTTCGCCACAATTAATTTTATCGATCGTTTTAGCTTCCAGAGCCAATGCTTCTATTTCCTGCTGTTTCAACAAAGCATGTTTTTCCTGATATTGTTCTTTGGTGTAATTTTGAAAATACATTTGATAACGCGCGTCATGAATTTCAAAAAACGGCTGTAATTCTAATGAGTCTAAACGAAAACGCAAATTTCCTAAATCTTTCAGTTTTGCGATATACGTCGCTTTATCTCCAATCATGGCATAGGCCTGATCTAAAGGATAATACTTACCGGATGCGACATGTCCCATTCGGCTGTCATCTGCAAATAATCCGTCTAAATCTTTGTTGGATGTTTTGGCCGCCAATACAATAGGTCCGTTTACAAAAGCACTCCAATTAGAACCGTCCGGCAAATTTTCTAAATGTATCGAAGTTTTAAATGTAACCGAAATTTGATCGCCTGATTTCCATTTTCTTTTGAGAACGACATAATTGGATGGCTTTGCTTCTATTTTCTGAAGTTTCCCATTAATGGAAATTTCAAAATCCTGAGCCCATTCCGGACAACGGATATTCATAGAAAAAGTTGCGCTTTTCTTTAATTTTAAAATAAGATCTGTACTGTTTTGATACGGAAATTTGGTGCTTTGTTCGATGTAAATATCCTTTTCTTTCCAGTCTAAAGTCGACGGAATAAAGAGATTTACAAAAACATCATTGTCAGAATGGCTGTAAATTAATTCTCCGTATTTAGAGTGATTTTCCAATCCTGAACCCACACAACACCACATGCTAGTTTCAGGCTGCGAATATACCCGATAGTGATTCGGCCTTATGGGAGTAAAATAAACAAACCCGCCTTTTTCAGGATTCTGGCTCGAAAGAATATGATTGTAAAGTGTGCGCTCGTAAAAATCAAGGTAACTTACCTGATTTTTGTCCAGAAATAAGGCTTTGCTCAAACGTTCCATATTATAGGAATTACAGGTTTCCGGTCCCTGATTTGATTTTAACATGCCGCTAAAATCTTCGGTTGGATTAAAATGCTCCGCAAAACTGTTTCCGCCAAAAGCTACGCTGCGTTTTTGGGTTACATTTTCCCAGAAAAACTGCGCGGCAGCTGTCATTTCTTTATTTCCGGAAAGTCTCCCGATTTTTTCAAAACCAATTACTTTTGGAATTTGCGTATTGGCATGCAATCCTGTTAACTTATCTTGTCTGTTCTCCAGTGGATTTAAGATTGCCAAATGCGAAATTTTCTCCGCTGTTTCCAGGTATTTTTTGTCTTTGGTAATGATGTACAAATCGGCAAAAGATTCGTTTATGCCGCCGTGTTCTGTTTTTAAAATATTTTGAATCTGCTCCTCAGAAAGCGGACGAATTAATTCGATAAACCAGTCGCCCAATTTTATTAAAACTTCTTTTGCTTTTTCATTTCCGGTGTAATGATAGGTATCGGTTAAACCGGCAAAAAGCTTGTGAATATTATAGAGCGGCACCCAGGTATTGTTTAAGCCAAAATTGCTTCCGTCGATATCGCCGTTATGAATTCGGTCCCAAAAAACTTTCCCCTGCGGAATTCCGCCTACGTAACCATTTCCGTTTTTTTGCAGGCATTTTTCCAATTCCCCAATCATATAATCTAGTCGGGTTTTAACTTCCGGGTTTCCGGTAGAAGCGTACATCATGGCCAAAGCCGAAAGATAATGTCCGGCAATGTGCCCGTCAAGTCCAATGCTTTCCCAATTGCCATAACGTTCTGCTTTTACGGGTAGTCCGGATGCAATGAGATAAGGTGCCAGAAGCCGGTCTGGATTGAGTTCTAAAATATACTTAAGATCAACATCCTGAGCATTTTTAAACGGCCCTTCTTTTAACCGTACTTCCTTTAAATCAAACAATTGCATTTGCGCTGTCGCAGAAGATGTAATCAACAATCCCAGCAGGCAACAGCAGATTTTATATTTTATAAAAAGATTTTTCATACTATTATTTAATTAAGAAACTGTAGCTTTTGCCTTTTTCAGTTTTTATATCATACAAATAAGTTGGTGCAATAGCCAATGGTTTTATAGTCGCTGTTTCGGCAATAATGGGCTTTTTGACCTCCACCGTTTGGTAAAAAACATTTGAATTTATGCCAGATGCTGTTTTTAAACCTTTATTGTCTTTCGTTTTAATTTCATTTGGAGTTCTCAGCCTTAAATTTCCGCCAAGGTTGGACTGAATCGTAACGGCAATTAATTCTCCGTTTTTCCATTTCAAATCCTTAATTTCAAATCCGCCATGTGCTTTTAGACCCGAAATTTCGCCATAATCTTTTAAGGCATCCGGCAAAGCGGGTAGCAAATGAATCGCGTCATCTGAACTTTGCATCAACATTTCTGTAATTCCAGAGGTACATCCAAAATTACCATCAATTTGAAAAGGCGGATGTGCATCAAAAAGATTGTTGTAAGTTCCGCCACCTTCTTTGTTTACGCCCAGCGGCGTGAGTTGATTCTGAATTAAACTGTAAGCGTGGTTGCCGTCCTGCATTTTTGCCCACCAGTTTACCTTCCAGCCCATACTCCATCCTGTTGAGATGTCACCTCTTTGAAGCAACGTATTTTTTGCTGCTGCAAAAAGTTCCGGTGTTTTGTAGGCAGAAATCTGATTAGAAGGATATAAGCCATATAAATGTGAAATATGACGGTGATTGTCTTTGGGATCATCTACATCGTCCAGCCATTCCTGAAGCTGATTGTATTGACCAATTTGCATTGGCGGAAGCATCTTTCTTAATACTTTTAAACTGTCTGCATATTGTTTGTTTTTTCCTAATACTTCTGATGCTTTTATAACAGAGGTAAAAACATCAAACACAATTTGGTTGTCCATTGTAGAGCCGGCAGTTACTGCTGAACCCTGATGTGCTGCCGGAGCATTTTCAGGTGAATTTCCAGGTGCTACAACCAACCAGCCGTTTGTGGGATCTTTTACTAAAAAATCGGCATAAAAATCGGCAGCGCCTTTTAGGGTTTCATAGACAGATTCCAGGTATTTTTTGTCACCTGTATACAAATAATGTTCCCATAAATGCTGACTTAACCAGCCTCCTCCTGAATTCCAGACTCCCCAGGTGGCACCGTCAACGGCTCCGTTAATTCTCCAAATGTCTGTGTTATGGTGCGCCATCCAACCGCGGGCACCGTACATTACTTGGGCTGTTTCTTTTCCGGTTTGGCCGAGTTCCTGAATCATTTTTAAGAGCGGCTCATGCATTTCTGAAAGATTCGTTTTTTCAGCCGGCCAATAATTCATCTCCGTATTAATGTTGATGGTGTATTTGCTATCCCACGCAGGTTTCATACTACCATTCCAGATACCCTGAAGATTTGCCGCCTGACCTCCTGGCTGCGATGAAGAAATCAATAAATAACGGCCGTATTGATAATATAAAGTCACAAAAGAAGGATCTGAAACTTTTCTGAAATTGGCCAGTCTTTCGTCTGTCGATAATTTTGAGGCTTCGGTTTTTCCCAAATCAAGCTGCACTCTTTTAAAATATTTTTGATAAAAAGCGATGTGCGCTTCCTTCATTTTATCATAAGACTTATCAAATGCCTTGTTCAGAAAAGAGTTTGCCAATTCCGTTTCATTACCACTAATATCGTTATAATTGATAAAATTGGTGGCGATAGCAACATAAATCACAACAGAATCTGCGCCTTGAATTTGTATCGAATTACCATTTGATTTTAGACTTCCGCCCTGAATTTTAAATTTTGCACTGGCATTAAATTTTACTTTTCCTTCTACTCCCTCGTGATCGCTTGTCGTGCCCGAAAGCACAAGTTCATTATTGCCGTTAACGATTATTTCCTGTTTTTTATGTTCAGAACTAAAAGCAGCTGAAAAGGAAACTTTGCCCGGTTTATCGGCCGAAAGTTTAATTACCAAAACGCGATCCGTAAAAGAAGTAAATGCTTCTCGGATATACGTAATTCCGTTTACTGTATAAGTGGTTTTGGCAACGGCTTTTTCAATATCCAGTTCGCGATAGTAATCCTTAAAATCCTGTTGATTTAAAAAACTCAATTCTAAATTTCCCACCGGCTGAAACATTTGCCCGTGCGATTTTTTAGTAATGATATTTTCGTTTATCAGCTTTTCGGCTTTTTTATATTCTTTTTCAAAAAGAAGTTTTCTTATTTCACTCAGAGCTCCTTTTGCATTCGGATTGTCATTTCTATTGGGACTTCCGCTCCAGACTGTTGCTTCATTCAACTGAAAAATTTCTTTCTCGACATTGCCGTAAACCATCGCAGCCTGAAAACCATTGCCAATAGGCAAGGCGTTTTCCCAAATTGTTCCTGCGCCATTTTTATACCAAAGCTTTAAATCATCTGTCTGCTGTGCAGATAATGAAACTCCAAAAAATAGCAATATGGTGATTAAATATATTCTCATAAATATTTGGCTTCGTATGATTTTTAAATGCTATAAAAAAGTGCGGGGTTATTCCATTTTACTCTGCAATCCTGTCACTTTCGGGCGGTCCGAGATAGGACGGTTTTAATCCTCCGGTATTGATTAGGATTTTCTCCAGCACAATTCCGGCATCTAAAACACGGAAACGTAAAACATGTTTACCAGGTTTCGAAATGGTATGTTTCGTGTTCGAATGAATCAAGTGTTCTGCCTGCCATTTTCCTAACTCTCCACGATAATGGCCGTTAAAATTTACGGTTTGTGGTTTTTCTCCATCAAAAGAAACTTCATAACGAAGTCCTTTGTTGCTGTTAAAGTTAAGTGTTGGCGCCAAAAGCAATTCTACATTAAATTCTCCTGTTGAAGTAAAATCAATTTCATATTCCACAAAAATATTGTCGTTTTGCGTCGGATATTTATTTTGTGGAAATGTCGTGATTCCGCTTTTTGTTTTTCCAAAATCAGGAATTACTTCCCAGTGAATTGTGTTCGAATTATTTAGTTTTGAAAAATGTTCGGCTTCGATAGAAACATAACCGTCTTTTTCTGCGAATACTTTTCTTTTAGCCTCATCTTTTTCAGCGACGTAAATCACTTCAGGCAAAATATTTTTCGGAGTATCGTGCCAAGCCTTATATCCAATTCGCATTTGGTCCATAATATGCGTCCATTTTCCTCCTGAAATCTCATTGTTGTATTTGTTTTGAAGAACAGAATCTCTTTCAAAATTAATTTTTACCTGATCTGCAAAAGCGTTCGCTAAAATGTTTTTCTCTGCGGCCAGTTTTTTGTTATTGGCTTGTGCAAAATACATTTCATAAAGGTTGCTGCAGGCATCTATTGGGTATAAAACCAACTGAAAATAAGCATCCTGATACTCTTTCGGAATCTCATTGTAAATTCTGTACGCATCCAGGGCCAGATTTTTATAGTCATTTACTACCGTTTGAAATTCATTGTAACTTTCCAGACTGTAGGTTTTGCGGTCGAGCATTTCGGGAGTAACTCTTCGGTTGAATTTTGGATAGGTATTCAACATTCTTGCAATTTCTTTGGCATGTTTTGTTCCGAATTGATCTGCCGCCCATTTCTCTGTAAATTCAAAAAGGTTTTGCGAATTGAATTTCTTCGGATTCCACGCCATATCTAAAAAGAAACTGATTGGAAATTCCATTGGTTTTAAATCACCCACATTTACAATCCAGACTTTATCAACGCCATGTTCGTAGCTCAAATTCATTTGTTCCCAAACTCTTTGTATCGGACTTATATTGATCCATTTTGAATTTCTTGGCCCTCCTACATAATCAAAATGGTAATACATGCCGTAACCGCCTTTGTGCAAAGGTTTTGTTACGTCTGGAAGTTTGCGCACATTTCCCCAGTTGTCATCGCAGAAAAGCAAAATAACATCATCGGGAACACGCATTCCCTGATCGTAATAATCCTGAACTTCTTTATACAAAGCCCAAACCTGAGGTGTATTTTCAGGCTTTTTTTGGGTTACGTCAGCAATAATTTTACGCTGTTCTTTTACGATATTTTCAAGCAATGCAATGTTCGTTCCTTCGCTCATGGCTTCGTCGCCGTCGCCACGCATTCCTACGGTTACGAGTTTTTCCCAGTTTTTGCTGCGTTCTAATCCGCCTTTCCAGAATTCATCGAGAACGGTTTTATTTTTGGCGTAATCCCAAACATTCGGGAGATTGTTTTTTTTGATATAGCGGTGCCAGTCGGTTTGTGCCAAAGCCATAGGTTCGTGATGCGATGTCCCAATGACAATTCCCATTTCGTTGGCAAGAGGTCCGCTGGCGGGATCGTCATCATAAAAAGCATTTCCCCACATGGCCGGCCAGATGTAATTGGCTTTTAGCCGAAGCAGTAATTCAAAAACTTTTTCGTAAAACTTGCTGTTAAATCCGCCAAATGTGGCTTTCGACCAGCCGCTCAATGCCGGCGCTTCGTCATTGATAAAAATTCCTCTGTATTTTACGGCAGGTTCTCCATCTGTGTATGTTCCTTTTACAAAATACAGATTTTCTTTTTTCTCCACAGGCACATCAGCCCAGTAATACCAAGGCGAAACACCAATTTGTTTGGATACTTCGTAAATACCGTAAATCGTTCCGCGTTTGTCACTTCCGGCAATTACAATGGCTTCTGCTACTCCGCTAAATGGATTTTTAATATTTTGAATGATAAATTTTTCATTTTGGCCTTTGAGCTGTTTTTCGTCTACTTTATTTGCTTTCACTAAATCATCAATAACCGAATTGGTTCCGATTGTTCCGATGATAATCAGCGGCGATGCACTATTTGGTTTTTGATTTAAGATTGCTGGTTTTTCTCCTGTAACTTTTTCGAAATCAGTTTGTAAATTAGTGAGTGCGCGCAAAATCCCCGCATCTGTTCCGTTACTAACCAGAAAGGATAAGGTTGAAGATTTCTCTTTCAGTACCACAACATTGTTTCCTTTTTGAGTGCCGATAAACGACTGCGCTTTTAAAAAAGTGCCACTCAAAACGATAAGAAGTGTAAGGATATATTTTGAAAATGTATTCATGAACTTTATTATTATGCAATTCAATTACTACTTTAAATCTTTATTGCTGCTGAAATAACAACGGCGCAAACATAAACAAATCGTGTCTCCAAACTGGCCAGGTATGTCCGCCCGGATATTCGCTGTATTTATATTTGATGCCGAGCTGATCGAACTTTTTCAGCATAATTTTGCAATTTTCATAAGCGATATCTTCTTTGCCTCCCATCGAAATCCAAAATTCTTTGATATTTGAATTGATTGTGGAGGCATTGTTTTTCATAAACTCGTATTGCGGCTCTGACAAAGTGGTATTATTCGCCCACCAGCCTGAACTGAAAACACCTATATAAGAAAACAAATCAGAATTTTTAACGCCCGCATAAAGTGTTTGTAAACCACCCATTGATAATCCGGCCAAGGCTCTGTTTTTTGCGTCTTTGGCTACTTTAAAATTGCTTTCTACAAAAGGTATTGCTCCGGTTTTTAATTCATTTTCAAAAGCTTTTAGCGCATTTTCGTTAAAACCTGCAACGCCTCCTGTGTTTCCCATATTGCCGTCGAGCATGGCGATGATCATGGGTTTTGCTTTATTTTCGGCAATTAAATTGTCTAAAATCAAGTTTGCTTTTCCCTGAGTTGCCCAGCCTGTTTGATCTTCGCCTCCGCCATGAAGGAGATATAAAACCGGATAGTTTTCTGTAGCGTGTTCGTAACCCGGTGGTGTGTACACATACATTTCGCGCCATGAATTGGTGGCTTTTGAAAAGTATTTTTTGATTCTGATATCACCATGCGCAACGTCTTTTAAGGCATAAAAATCGCCTTCCTTATTCGGAATTTCTATACCGCTCGCCATGCGCCCCATACCGTAAAATGTCTGACTTGACGGATCTGCAACGGCAACGCCATCAATAAGCAGGGAATAATAGTTAAAGCCTTTGCTGACCTCATCTGTAGTGGCTGTCCAGAACCCGTCTGAATCTCTTGTCATATCGTATTTTTTGCCCAAATCGATTTGTACTTTTGAAGCTTCGGGAGCATTGACTTTAAAAAGTACTTTGTTATCCGGCAATATTTGAGGATATTTTGCATTACGAATATTGGTTTGCGCCGGATTTCCTAAAAGGGTATAAGACGCAAAAGTCGATTGGTCGACAGGTTTAAATAAAAACTGCGAAAACATATACAATCCGTTTTTCCAGACTTTAAAATCGTGCACTCCCGGCTCGATATAATAGATGTGCGGCACATCATTTTTGTCTAAATAATCGTGCGTTCGTTTGCTGTTTTCGATAAGCCAGTCGTTATCTCCGCAGGAAATCCAGAGTAGTTTTAATTTCTTTTTTGCTGTTTCCGGATTCGGAAGTAATTCTGCAGGAGCCTTGGTATTAGGAGCGGCTGAAAAAGCACCCACCCAGGCAAATTTATCTAAATTCCCTAATCCGAAATTCAGAGATTGTCCGCCGCCCATTGATAATCCGGCTATTGCACGGTGTTCTCTGTCTTTGAGAACCGGGTATTTTTTTTCGATAAACGGAATCAGGTCGTTTAATAAATCTTTTTCGAATGTAGCAAATGCCTGTACTTTATCTGGCGCCATTATATTTCCGGTCGCACTATCGTCTTTCATTGCCCTGCCGTTTGGCATGACTACGATCATAGGTTCAATTTTTCCTTCTGCAAAAAGATTGTCTAATATAATTTGCGGATTTCCTCCGTTCAGCCATTCTTTTTCATCTCCTCCTATTCCGTGTAAAAGATACAAAACAGGATATTTTTTCTTTTTATTGAAACCCGGAGGCGTATAAACGGTTACTTTTCTTGTAGCACCCACCGTTTTAGATTCGTAAGAGATCGCTTCTATTTTTCCTGCCGGAATATTGGTATTGATCACGTCAAAACCAAGAGGAGCCTGAACTATAAAAGGCGATTTTCCGTCAGAGAATTTATATCCCGATAACGAAAGCATTTTATCGGCATAACGTCTTCCTAAATCCCTGTAACCTGCTGCATTAAAATGTAAAAAATCAGGTTCTGCCTTGCAACCTTTAGAGGAGATAACATACGAATTGGGAATCGTTTTGGGCAATGTTGCAATAATTTTATTCATGCTGCCACATTTACCATTCTGGTCTTCGTTGACTGTTTCTCCCGAAAGCAAAGGCACTTTTTTCGGATCCAGATTTAAATCTTTTATCAAATTATCATAAACGATTTTTACTTTTTTCGGCCAAAGTGTATCGCCTGTATTCGATTCTCCCTGATGTAGTAATATGCCTTTTATAACGCCTTTTTTCTGTGCTATTTTTGCCAGTTCTACCAGTCTTGCATACGGGTTTTCGTCGTATGCCTTTAGAGCGCTTTTCATCCACTCTGGAGCAGTTGCTACATATTCTGCTGTTTTATCTTTATCAAAAAGTTCAATTTTACAGCCTCCAACGGCTACATTGATAACGCCTACTTTTATATTTTTAGGCAGATTGGCTACCAGATTTCGTCCAAAATAATCCACTAGCGTTAATCCTGTATTACAGCGGCACAATGGCGGAATGGCAGTGTACCACTTTCCTTTTTCCCGTTTAAGGTCGGGACAATTGACTGCCTGTAAAACCTGAAAACGATCATCGACTCCCTCTTTGTCCTGCGGTTCTATTTTGGCATATCCTTCCATATTAGACTGGCCAAAACTCAGATAAACATGAAAATCAGGATCTTGAGAATACCCTTTTTGTGCTATTGAAAAAAGAACTGTAAATGCGAAAAACCTAAGTATTGATTTCATTTTTAGCTGTATTTTTTTATTATCAAAAAATCATTTAAATCGGAAACTGAAATTGGTAAGCAATTGAAAAAATGGAATTATTTAAATAAATTGAGATCGACTGTTTCGCCCATTTTCACATATCCCGCTTCGTTTGGATGCAAGAAATCGCCGTCGTGCAGGCTGGCTGAAATTGTTTTTGAACCTTCTTCTGCAACCATTGCTTTATCAAAATCAATAACATCATCAAAGGCTTTACTATTTCTAATCCAAGCATTTACAATATCGCGGGCTTCTTGTTTGTGTGGCGCATCATAAAACGATTTCTGAAAAGGCAAAATGGTACATCCATAGACTTTAATTCCTTTTGCATGCGCTTTGGTAATCATTACTTTATAAGCGTCAATAAGTTCCTGCGCTTTCAGGGGTGCATCTTCCGGATTTTTAATCCCGCCAATGTCGTTGATGCCTTCTAGAATTACGAGCCATTTTGTGCCTTTTTGAGATAGTACATCTCTGTCAAAACGATTCAGGGCTGTTGGGCCTAATCCGCCTTTGACCACACAATTTCCTCCAATTCCCAAATTCAAAACGCCAGTTTTTTCTGTTTTTTTATTGGCAGATAATCGTGCCGATAAAAGATCTGTCCAGCGGTTTTGTTTGTTGGTTCCGGATCCTCGGCCGTCTGTAATAGAATTTCCCAAACAAACGATATTCGAAGCGTTTTTATCCGCCACAACATCCAATCCCATAATCGAATACCAGTGATCTGTTTTTATAGCGCCATCAAAAGCTGTGTTTTGAATTTGATTTCCTTCCAGAATGTATGAAGTGGTGCGTGAACCGGGATGTCCTGATGTTTTTTGCGATGTATTTCCGTAATGAATGGTAATTGCCAAAAGCTGTCCGGGCTGTAATTCAAAATCAAATGCATCTGAAAAAACGTCCTGTTCCGGATTGATTGTAATGTCGGTTTTTCCGTTAAAACGGAGTTCCTTTTGAGTTTTAGCATCAACGATTGGTGCATTGACAACATTGGCCACACTAACGGATTTTAAAACCGTTGGCTGATCGCTGAAAATATTAGAAAAACGTAATCTCATGCGTTTTCCTCCAATAGAAACCCTGATAATTTGTCGAAGCGTATTTTCTGAAAGTCCAGGAGCGGGCGGCATATTATTGGGTTCTACCAACATTTGTGCAGTTGCCCAGGTTCCTACCCAATTCTCTGTTTTTGATTTATTTTGCGCCATTATCTGACAGCTCAAAACCAAAAAGAAGAGCTGTAAAAACAACAATCTTTTAAAATGTTCTTTTTTCATATTTTACTTTTTATTGCGGCTGAGCATCATTTGCAGCCGTTGCGTACAATCCTACCAATGCTCCTGTAAAACCTCCTGCTACATTTGTTGACAGAATATCTCCTGAAACGGGTTCGCCTAGATTTTTAAAATCGGTACCGTTTAGGGCATAACTAAATTCGTAACTGTCGCCGGTTGCTTTTACCTGAAGTCGTATGTTTTTTTTGATTTCAATTTTAGCACTTGCCATTATCGTCGATTGTCCTTTTTCTGTTCTTTCTAATAAAATATAGGTGTCTTTTCCTTTTTTTGTGATGCCAAAAACATAATTAAAACGTTCGTTTTGCAGACATGTAATTCCGGCCAGATCTTTTTCAGATGCTGGTTTGTAGTCGATTGACGTTGCAAACGAGAACGTGTTGTGCATTTGTCTGTAAAAAAGTGTCGACGTAGGTTTTAGTTCTTTAATATTGACTTCGAAAGGATTAATCTGAAGTCCTTTTTTAGTTACAGAAATAAAATTTTCACGCGGACCTCTCAATCCGATCCATCGGTAATCTAATTTATCTGAAGTAAAATTTTCGGTAAACGTAAAATTGCCATTTGGAAAAAAGCCGTCTTTGCCTGCTTTGTTTTCGGTAACGCCTTTTGGCATTTTTATTTTTGGTTCTAAAGGCACTAATCCGTTTTCAAAAACCGGAAAAGTTCCTGACCAGTCTACCGGAAGCATAAACGTTTCGCGTCCCGTATTTACTCTGTCTTTATCATTCGGGCGAACGCCTAAAAATACACCGTAATATTTATTATCTGGTCCGAGAACTAAATCGGCATGTCCTGCCCAGTCTACTTTGTCTTTTCTGTTTTGCGGAAAATACCTTTGGGTCAGAATTGGGTTGTTTGATGCCGGTTTAAAAGGCCCTTTTGGACTGTCACTAATAAAAATAACTTCACTGTGATTTCCGCCAGTACCACCTTCGGCACACATTAAATAGTAATGACCATCTTTTTTATACAGATGCGGTGCTTCTATCCAGATTGGTTTTTTAGAAAGATCTACTCCGCCATCTACAATAATTTTATCTGTTCCCTTGATAACCTCATCTTTTTCGAGATCGTATTCCCAAACTTTTATAACACGATGGCCTTCATATAATTGCTTTCCTTTGTCTGGAGCATCATTGTGCACAATGTACCCTTTTCCGTTATCATCAAAAAAGATGCAAGGGTCGATTCCGTCAAAACCTAATTTTATCGGGCTTCCCCAGCCTTTCATTGGGTCTTTTGTTTTTACTATAATATTGCCCAGACCTCCTGAAAAGGCGGTTACAATCATATAAAAAGTGTCATTATGAGGATTATACGTTATTCCGGGTGCATAAACGCCCTGACTTATACCGGTATCATGCGGATTAAATTCTGAGACTTTATTTAACACGCCTCCAAGGTCTGTCCAATTCACTAAATCTTTAGAATGGAAAATAGGCACGCCTGGAAACATAGCAAATGAAGAACATACCATAAAATAATCATCGCCTTTTCTGGTAATGGCCGGATCCGGATAACATCCCTGTAAAACGGGAGAATAAAACTCATCTGGTTTTAGGGGGTTATTTTTATAAATATTGTCATTTCCCTGATACACAACATTGGAAAAAACAGGCGGTTTTGGTGTACTATATTTTTTAAACTTTGCTCCTTTAAAAGAAAAAAGAAATAGTATTGATATTGATAATAAAAATAATAGGTGTCTTTGTTTCATCTTACAGATTCTTTTTTTGTTGACATTTCGTTGGAAATGTTAGATTATTTTAAAAATATTAAATCTCAATATATCAATGTTAATCTTTGGTAATCAATTCATTTTTACAATTAAATTCACAATTTAAAAGCCGGGGAATTTACTTCCCCGGCTCAATTTAAGCAAACTTAACCAACTTATAAAAGTTTATTTGTAGAATCAACACTTATAATTACATTTAAGTCTGCTATATCTTAATTATATCCTGGATTTTGATAAGCCTGCTTATCAGCGGCTGACATTTCCATACCGTCTATCTGGCCTTGTGGAATAGGGCGCAGATAGTGATGTTTCTCTATTGTTCTTGTAATAACCTGTGGTGTATGATCTCCTAAATTTGGACCGCCAATTGAATATGTGCCGGCAAGCTCATTCCATTTTTGAGTTCTTACTAAGTCATACCAGCGGTAGCCTTCACCATAATATTCACGTGAACGCTCTGCCAAAATGTAATTAATGTCTATTACTGCAGGAGTTGCACTTGTTAGTAAAGCACTATTATCTGCCGTTTTTGCCACTCTGCCATTATTATCCCAACGCCATTTCCCGGCACGGGCACGAATTACATTAATAAGATCTCTGGCACTCATAGAACCTGTAGCTCCTTTTACAGCAGCTTCTGCAGCCACAAAATAAAGTTCTGAAAATTTAGCTATCGGGAAAGGTCTTGTGCTACCGGCATTCGGTTGCCCTAATCCGCCTGCATTATCTGTACGGTATGGTCCCAACTTCCACAAGCCCGGATATATTCTTCTGCTTACTCCTAATGGAGAAATCACATAATCTGCTCTGCCTGGCAAAACCCCTGCACTAACATTACTGCCTCCGTTACCTGTATAATCGATTGGTGTGGCTGGCTCATCATTTAGGAAAGACAAAATAGCATCACCTGCTTTTACCGGCAATCCATTAGCGTTATAAAGTGTTGCTACATCGGTAAGACCTGTTCCTATTAGATTCCAGTTGCCACGGTAAACAGAAGTAAACGTTCCATCGTATCTGGAGTCATTTGTTTTATCTGCAAAAGTATTTGTAAAAACTCCGATTGGCGGCGCCATTCTTGTCCATGGACGACCCAAAAACTGATCGGCTGCTCTCTGAACGCTTGAAACTGCAGATCCTGCCGAATTTTTACTTCTGATAGCTGTATAATCCCACGTTCCCATCCAGCCTGCAAAATTATCCGGTGCGCCTCCGCTTCCATAAGAAAGACTTCCTCCATTGTAATATTCACTAGCCTGAGTATGGTCTGCATAAAGCATCATCTCTTTATTACGGTCATTTGATCCTAAGTTTACGTCATAATAATATGGCAATAAACCGTATGATCCAGGATTATTGATTCCCTCTAAAGCCAAATCATATGCCTTTTGAAAATACCATTGCGCATCATGTCCGTCAGGATCTGTTCTTGGTGTATCAGGATATGTCGGAATATCATTTGGATTTTCTAACCACCATCCGTAAGTAAGGTAGGCTTTTGCCAGCATTAAGCGAGCCAGCGTTTTGGTTGCTGTACCGGTTAACCTTGGAGAATCCGGTAATTCATTAACAGCGGCTACAAGATCCGGAAAAATAGCTTTGGTATAAACCTCTGGAACTGTATTTCTTTTGGAAGATCTTGAAGGATAAATGTTGAATTTTAATTCTCCTGCGCCTAAATCTAAAGGCACCCCTCCAAAGTTCTGAACCAATAAAAAATAATCAAAACCTCTAAAGAATTTCGATTCAGCAATTAATTTGCTTGAAATACCTACTGCCGCACCATTTTCTATAATTCCGCTGGCAGTATTTATATCATTATATGAATTATTCCATACTACATCGGCTCTGCTTGAAGTTGGATTAATTACTCCAACCCCTGATAAATCATGATCTTTGAAGTTACCATCGGCCTGTTGTCCGTATGTGTGTTCGTCTGTACCGGTTTGAGCAGAATTATAATAGTATGCCTGTCCATAAATCCATCGTAAATGAGCATAATGTGAAGTTAATCCCTGTATTACCCCACCTTCTGTTTTAAAATAATCCGGCTCATAAAAATCATGTGGATTTTCTTCTAAAATATCAGAACAGCCTGTAAAGGAAAACAAAACTACTGATCCTATAATTAAGTTTTTTAAAATATATCGTTTCATTGTTTTCTTTAATTAAAATGTTAAATTAAGTCCTAATAAATAATTTCTGGTAGAAGGAGTATTAGTTCCGATAACCAAAAATCTTCTCTGGTACTGTGAAGTTACTGCCTGATTTTCATCTCCCAGTGAATTTGTTTCAGGATCCATACCAGACATTTTATGATATGGAGAGAAAAACACAAAAGGATTTTGAGCAGTAAAATAAAGTCTCAATTTTTCAATTCCTAAGTCTCTCATGAATTCCTTATCAAGTGTATATCCCAATGTTATTGCTCTGATTTTTACATAAGATGCATCAAAATAACCCATTGTTGACATGTATTTTGGATTATCACCTGTTCTGATTCCTCTCGGATTTGGGAATTCAGCATCTCTATTATCCGGTGTCCAGTAATCTACATCGACATTACTTCTTCGTCCGTTAAGAAGGTTAAGGTAACTACTGCCTCCATAAAGCGTACTAACTAATACACCACCGCTTTTAAATGCTCCAACTGCAGAAAAGTCAAAACCTTTATAAGTCAAATTAGTATTAAAACCTCCTTGAAAATCAGGGTCTGTATCTATTATTTGTCTGTCACTTCCGTTAATTGCACGTGTTGGTGATCCATCTGCATTAAACTCTCCGGTATACTTAACTTTAATAGATCCTACTATGGTTCCCTGTTGGTTAATTCCTGTTGGCCCAGGTTCGTATATCGACATATAAGGATCACCTTCCTGCCAAAGTCCCACTTTTTCGTAGTCATAAATAGAGTTGATATTGTGACCAACAAACCATGAGTTACCCTCATCTCTTTGAGCTCCGGAAGCAAGTTTAACCAATTTATTATCGTTGGCATAAAAGTTAACACCAACAGTCCAGCTCAATCCTTTTGGATTGTCAAGAATAACTCCGTTTAAAGAGATTTCATAACCTTTATTTTCGGTTTCACCAATGTTCCCTGTAAATGAGTTTATACCAGATGTTACAGGTAACGCTACTCTTTGCAGAACACCTTCGGTATTTGTTTTGTAATATTCAATTGTACCTGACAAACGGTTATTGAAGAGTCCAAAATCTAATCCGTAATTCCATGTAGTAGAAAACTCCCAGCCAAGACCTGCATTAGGTGCATCTGTAAAATATACACCAGTTAAATTTGTGCTTCCAAAATTGTATGGTCTCGTAGTCAAAGCTCCTAAAGTAGAATACGGTGTTACAGCCTGATTAGAAGTTCTACCATATCCTGCACGAAGTTTTAGTAAATTAATCGAAGAAAGTTTTTTCATAAAAGACTCATTCGAAACAGTCCATCCTGCAGACACAGCCGGATAAGTAAACCATTTGTTTCCTCTCGCCAGTCTTGATGAACCATCTGAACGAATTGTTCCTGAAATAAAATATTTATTATCATAAGAATACATTGCTCTCGCCATATATGAGCTTAGTCCCCATTGTGTATAATCCTGTTCTGACGGAGTAATAATTATTGGTTCTTCACTGTTTGCCATGTTGTAAAACTGAAAAGCATCTGAAGTAATTCCTTTTCTTGTTATTCTGGAAGTATTACTCGTATATTGTTCGTTCGAATATAATCCAACAACATTTATCGTATGCTTGTCTGCAAAAGTTTTATCATACGTTATCAAATTCTCAATAAGCCATTGGGTTGACAGGTCATTTCTTATAGCTGCTTCTGATAATGTAGCAGCATTTACATCAAATACTCCTTTGCCTTCATAGTAACCATTATTGGCCACGCGCAAATTTAATCCAGTATTCATGCGATATTTAAGTCCCTCTACTCCAGGGATTTTCACCTCGGCAAAAATGTTATTGTAAGTACTAAATGCCCTGTCTAAGTTAACATACGCCTCTCCAAGATTATTGATAGATTGTCTTGTATATACCCAGTTTTCATCGGCTGCCATTCTAACCGTTCTTTTTACAGAGCCGTCTTCATTATATGGATTTGCCAAAGGAGAAGTTGCCAAAGCAGTACCTGTACCAATGTTATCGCCATTTGTAACCACATAATTACTATTGGTATTAAAACCTATGCGAAAAAACTTCCCTATCTGTTGATCTAAACCTGCCCTAAGACTAAAACGCTCATAACGTTGACCCGGTAAAACAGACTCTTCTTTATAATAACCCAAACCTGCATTGTAGGCACCACTCTCAGTACCCCCATTAACACTTACATCATGACTAACCATTTCACCGGCACCATAAAGTGAATCCTGCCAGTTTGTATTTGTGTCTCTTGATTCATCCAATCCATCAGTATATAAAGTTGAATAATCACGAAGTGCTGCAAACTTAGCTCCATTCATCATATCATATTGACCAAAAACTTGTTTGATACCACTGAATCCGTTATAATTAAAAGTAGCTTTTTGGTTTTTACGTCCTTTATTACTTGTAATTAATATTACTCCATTTGCTCCTCGGGAACCATAAATAGCAGTTGCAGAAGCATCTTTTAAGACATCTACAGATTTTATATCTACAGGATTTATATCCCCGATAGAACCTGCAAAGGGAACGCCGTCCAAAACAATCAAAGGGTCATTACTTCCCGTTAAGGATCTTGTACCACGTATACGTATCTGCATAGCAGCTCCTGGTTTTGTAGAAGTTTGTGTTAAATCAACACCGGCTAGTCTTCCCTGTAATGCCTGGGTAACGTTGGCAGCCGGAACTTCGTTTAATTCCCTTCCTCCAATAGAAGCTACAGATCCGGTAACAGCTTCTTTTCTTTGTGTTCCATATCCGATAACAACAACTTCTTTTAGTTGAGCTGAATCTTCCTGAAGGTTAACATTTATTACAGTTTGTCCATTTACAGCAACTTCTTTGTTTTTTAAACCTATAAAGCTAAAAACAAGAACACCATTGGAAGGTACATTGATAGAATAAGTACCGTCAAAACCTGTACTTACCCCACTTTTTGTTCCTTTTAAATTTACATTAGCGCCCGGAATCGGACCATTGGCATCTGATACTGTTCCGGTAACTTTTGTCTGCGCGCTCGAATGGAGCGATAAGGCAAACATTAAGATCAAAAAACAAAAGCATTTTAGATGCTTTGCTTTACTTGTAACAAAAGAGTTAGTCATAAAAATTGATTTAGATAGTTAATTTGATTTGGTTTAGTTAATAAGTGTATTTAAAACAAATATAAAAAAAACGAATCAATACACAATCGGTTGTTTCTTATTTTTTTATGTATTCAATAAAAAAATATACTTTAAAAAATAGTGTACGTAATTTATAAGCCAAAAAAATACAAAATACACAATTAGTCAATTAGTTTTAAATATAATTTTAATAATATTGAGGGATTATTTGTATTTAATTAAAAAAAACATAAAAGTCTGCCAACCAATTCTACGTTTCTAAAATGGCCTTTTTTTAATGTAAAAATATTGTTAAAATTGAAATACGAAGGGTAAATAAAGCCACGTACTTACTATTAATCATTGATTTCCTTGTTCCTTTTCATTAAAAAATCAGGACAGAAAAAGCAAAAAGGCAATCGGTTGTTATTATCAATAAAAAAAATCTCCTTCTAAATTTAATTTAAAAGGAGATTTTTATAAAATTATAATTTACCAGATTAATAATTTTCTTATTTAACTAGTGGTAAAGACATTACAAATTCATTTTCTTTGCATCTTCAATAAATTGATTTAGACCTATGTCAGTTAAAGGGTGTTTAAGCAATCCTTTAATCGCAGAAAGTGGTCCTGTCATAACATCGGATCCTATTTTTGCGCAGTTTACAATGTGCATGGTATGTCTTATGGAAGCCGAAAGTATTTGAGTTTGATAATTGTAGTTATCATAAATTTCTCTGATCTCAGAAATTAAGTGCATTCCATCTGTTGAGATATCATCTAATCTTCCTAAAAAAGGCGAAACATAAGTAGCTCCTGCTTTGGCTGCCAACAAGGCCTGCCCTGCCGAGAACACTAAGGTAACGTTGGTTCTGATTCCTTTAGAAGAGAAATATTTACAAGCTTTTACCCCATCGCCAATCATGGGCAATTTCACCACAATTTGCGGATGCAAAGCTGCCAGTTCTTCACCTTCTCTGACCATTCCGTCAAAGTCTGTTGAAACTACTTCTGCCGAAACATCTCCATCTACAATATTGCAGATATCCAGATAGTGTTTCAAAATATTGTCTTTTCCGGTAATTCCTTCTTTTGCCATTAAAGACGGATTGGTGGTCACACCATCCAGAACGCCCATTTCCTGCGCTTCTTTAATGTCTTGTAAATTGGCTGTGTCTATAAAAAATTTCATTTTTTAAGTTTAATTTGGTTATTTAGTAATTTAGTTTGTCATCCTGACGAAGGAAGGACCACAAAAGCAACTCTACAAAGATTGTCGATTTTGATAGTAAAGTTTCTTGTGTGGTCCTTCCTTCGTCAGGATGACAAACTATTTGCTGCAATTTTATAACGTTTTACAGCTATATCATTAAATATATTGATTGATGATATTTTCAAACAATTCTTGTTTACCGCTTTGAAGTGACAGCTCGCCGTTTTGGTTTGCGATATCATATAAATCTTTCAGGTTTAATTTTCCTTCAGCAAAATCTTTTCCTTTTCCAGAATCGAATGAACTGTATCTTTCTGCTCTTAATTTTTCGTAAGGAGAAGAAGTAATAATTTTATCTGCAGTTAGCAAAGCTCTTGCAAAAGTATCTGCACCACCAATGTGAGCTAAGAAAACATCTTCTAAGTCAGTTGAATTTCTTCTGATTTTAGCGTCAAAGTTTACTCCACCGCCTTGTAATCCGCCTGCTTTTAAGAAAACCAACATAGCTTCTGTAGTTTCCTGAATGTTGTTCGGGAACTGATCTGTATCCCAACCATTTTGGTAATCACCTCTGTTGGCATCAATGCTTCCTAACATTCCTGCTTTTGCAGCAACTTCCAGTTCGTGCTGAAAAGTGTGCTGAGCCAAAGTTGCGTGATTAACCTCAATATTAATTTTGAAATCTTTATCTAAACCATATTCTTTTAAGAATCCAATTGCTGTAGCAGAGTCAAAATCATATTGGTGTTTTGATGGCTCCATTGGTTTTGGCTCGATAAAGAAAGTTCCTTTAAATCCTTGCGCTCTTGCGTAATCTCTTGACATTGTCAGGAATTGCGCCATGTGGTCTAATTCTCTACCCATATCTGTGTTTAAAAGAGACATATAACCTTCTCTTCCTCCCCAGAATACGTAGTTTTCTCCGTCTAAAGCGATAGTTGCATCCAATGCCAGTTTTACCTGACCTCCGGCTCTTGCCACTACATTAAAGTCTGGATTTGTTGCTGCTCCATTCATGAATCTTGGGTTCGAGAAACAGTTTGAAGTTCCCCAAAGTAATTTAATTCCTGATTCTGCTTTTTTCTCTTTTAAATATTCGGTAATCGTACCCAAACGTCTTTCTGATTCTGCAAAAGTTGGTCCCTCTGCAATTAAATCATAATCGTGAAAACAGAAATAATCGAATCCCATTTTGCTGATAAATTCAAAAGCAGCATCGGCTTTGTCTTTTGCCGCCTGAATTGGATCTGATGACTGGTCCCAAGCAAAATTCTGAGTCCCTGGTCCGAATGGATCACTTCCTTGTCCGCAGAAGGTGTGCCAGTATGCAATCGCAAATCTAAAGTGCTCACGCATTGTTTTTCCGGCTACAACCTGATCCGGATTGTAATATTTAAATGCTAACGGATTGTCAGATTCCTTGCCTTCAAATTTAATCTGACCTATGCCTTTATAATATTCTTTATTTCCTAAAACTATCATCTCTTTATTTTTTATAAGTTAATATTAATTCTAATTCTTGTTTCCATTTTGCGTAAGCCTTCGCATATGGCTCTGCATTTTTGAGTGGTAAAAAGGTCATTACGTGATCGTTGGTTGTTATGCTCGAACCAAATTTTGTGTAATCACCATCTTTTAAACCTACTGCTCTCGCCGCTCCTACTGCTCCGGTTGTATTGTAAATTTCGATTTCGTGCCCAATTAAGGTTGCCACGGTATTCGAAAAAATCTCAGAACGGAACAAATTATCATTTCCGGCCCTAATTACGTTAATCGTCGCATTATCATCCTTTAAACATTCCATTCCGTACACAAAAGAAAAAGCAATTCCCTCAAGAGAAGCCCTGAATAAATGTGCACTGTTGTGAATATTTAAATTCAGATTTAAAAAGTGTGTTCCGATGTTTTTGTTGTTGAACATACGCTCTGCACCATTTCCAAACGGAATCACGACAACACCATCAGAACCTACATCAATCTTTGACGCTTTTCGGTTCATTGATTCATAGGTTTCATCGCCCATATTGTTGCGGAGCCAACGGTACTGAATTCCGGCTCCGTTTATGTTTAAAAGTTTCCCTACTCGTGGTGTATTTTCTTCGTAGTTTACATGCACAAAATTGTTTACACGTGTGCTTTTTCCCGAAGACATTTCGCTAACGGCATAAAAAACACCAGATGTTCCACCGGTTGCAGCGACTTCTCCAGGATTTAAAACATTCAATGCCAAAGCATTATTAGGCTGGTCTCCTGCTCTGTAAACCACAGGAATACCAACAGGAAGTCCTGCCTCTTTTGCACCTTTTTCGTTTAAAATTCCCTGATTGGTAAAATTCTCTACAATAGTCGGTGTCAGAGATTGGTCGATTCCGTAATAATCCAAAAGCCAGTTGGCTACTTTGTTTTCTTTATAATCCCAAAGCATTCCTTCAGATAAACCATTTTTGGTGGTCGTAATTTCTCCGGTTAATTTTAGCGCAATATAATCGCCCGGAAGCATGTATTTGTAAATCTTATTGTAGATTTCAGGTTCGTTTTCTTTGACCCACTTTAGTTTCGAAGCAGTAAAATTTCCTGGCGAATTCAATAAATGCTCCATGCATTTTTGTTCTCCAATTTCGGCGAAAGCCTCATTCCCAATTTCCACCGCACGGCTGTCGCACCAAATAATCGAGTTTCTAAGCGCATTTCCGTCTTTGTCTACAATCACCAATCCGTGCATTTGATACGAAATACCAACGCCCGTAATTTTCGAAGCTTCAATATTCGCCTCACGAATAGCTCTTTTTGTAGCGGTGCAAATGTGCTGCCACCAAATTTCAGGATCCTGCTCAGCCCAATCCGAATGAAGGGCCACAATTTCCATTTCGTTTTGAGGTTCATTCAAAACAATAATTTTCTTTCCTGTTTCGGCTTCTACCAAAGCCACTTTTACAGAAGAACTTCCAATATCATATCCTATATAATACATAACTTATAATGATTCTCTTAAATTAAATTTGTTGGCCTGAATTATTATCAATTAAATCCTAATTAAAAATTGAGGTTAAATTCTCTCTGCGCTAATAATTCCTGATTTTGTAAATTCAGACTGTAAAACCTTGCTGCTCTGTGTGAAACGTCTTCCTCTTTTTCGTTTGAATCATGCACGATTCCCGTCTGCAGCAGCTTTCTTCTAAAATTTGATTTGTTTATCTCAATTCCTAAAATCTCTTTGTAAAGATTTATAACCTGCAGTAACGTAAATTTTTCCGGCAGCAAATTAAATCCAATGGCACTTTTGCAGATATTTTTACGCAGCTCCATTAAACTGAAATCCAGAATTATTTTGTGTTTATTATTTAAATCAATTATCTCATTAATGCCAATCCATTTAGTATCAGCGTTAAAAAAATCATCTTTACTGTTATCTCTTTTTACTAAAGCATAATAGGCAATCGAAATATCTTCTTGTAATGAAGAAGAGGATTGATAACTAAATGCTTTTAACTGTTCTAAGAAAAAATGATCACCTCCAATATAATTCTTCAGAATATTATGGGCCGTACTCAGTATCGTTTCCCCTTTTCTGATGTAATCATTCGCCAGCCCCCAGGTTGTAACTCCTTCATTGTCCTGCTGTTTTACTAATAAAACTTTAAGACTGTTATTTTCAAAATTGAATATTACACAATCAATTTCTATTTTGTTTGTAATATATTGTCTGGCGATTTTTCTAACTTTTTCATCTCCCTTTTTCATAGAAAATAAAATTTAAACATATTACTTTTCTTCAACTTAATCTCCTGATCTTCTTATCCCATACGGATCTATAGTAACAATTGAGCCATCTTCCAGATACGCTATTTTTGTCACCTTCATACTTCGCAAATGTGTTACGCCTTTAGACAAACTTGAATCGTGATAAAACAAATACCATTCGTCCTCAACTTTGCAAATAGAATGATGCGATGTCCAGCCTACAACAGGATTCAAAATTCTACCCTGATACGTAAAAGGTCCATAAGGACTATCTCCTATCGCATAACAAATAAAATGCGTATCGCCTGTTGAGTACGAAAAATAATATTTGTCGTTGTATTTATGTACCCATGAAGCTTCAAAAAAACGACGGTCATTATCTCCGGCTAATAAAACTTTTCCATTTTTATCAAGAATCTTAATTTCTCTTGGCTCTTCTGCAAACTCCAGCATATCATCTGTAAGCAAGGCCACAATTGGTCCTAAGGCAGGTTCATTTGCAAGAGGTTCTTCATGCCCTAAAGCGTAAGTATTGTTTCGGTATTTTTGAAGCTGACCGCCCCAAATACCGCCAAAATAGATATAATGTTTTCCATCGTTGTCTTCAAAAACAGCGGGATCAATACTATAGCTTCCTTTAATAGCTTCTGGTTCAGGCAAAAATGGCCCAACCGGTGAATCGCTTATCGCTACACCAATCTGGAAAATTCCATTGGCACGTTTCGCCGGAAAGTACAAATAAAACTTACCGTTTTTGCATGCGGCATCCGGCGCCCACATTTGCTTTTCGGCCCAGGCAACGTCTTTTACATGAAGCGCAACTCCGTTATCAACTGTTTCTGCATCAATACTATCCATCGAAAAAACGTGATAATCTTCCATTCCAAAATGGTCGCCATTATCGTTAAACGGAATCCCCGCATCGATATCATGCGACGGATAAATATAAATTTTACCATTAAAAACATGCGCCGACGGATCTGCGGTATAAATATGAGAAACCAAAGGCTGCGAAATGGCTTTTTTATTAATTTGCTCGAAATTAATTTGTTCGATACTATCTTCAGGCATAGTGTATTTTTTGTTTTATAAAATAATTAAGTTCTTCTTTCTTTTAAATCTGTCTCTATCTGTACTTCCATTTTTTTATCGATTTTATAGAAAAATAAGAGTGCAACTCCTATTAAAAAAGGAATAGCAGGAAAAATGCTCACCAATAATTTAATGCCGTTTATGGCAACAGCGGTTTGGCTTAAAGCGTTTGGCACGTAGTGAAAAAAGCCTAAAAACGATGTAGTCAAAGCTCCTCCAATACTTAATCCGGCTTTTAAACCTACCATCATGGCCGAGAAAATAATAGCAGTGGCGCGACGGTTATTGAGCCATTCTGAATAATCGGCAACATCTGCAATCATGGCCCATAAAAGCGGAATCGTTATGCCGTAGAAAAATCCGTGCAGGATTTGAGAGAAAAACATAAAACTGATCGCTCTCGACGGAAAGAAATAAAAGGCGATAATAAACAAGGTCGAAATGAATAAAAACAACCCAAAAATATTTCGCTTTCCGTATTTATCTGCCAGACTTTTAGAAAGTGTGATTCCCACAATCATGAAGATAATTCCGCCCGCATTAAACAATCCGAAACCTGCAGAAACAGGATCATTGCCAAAATAATTCAATTTTAAGGTTGACAAAACATCCAAAATGGGCTGTATGAAAATCGCAAGCTGTTCTTTGTCTACATAATTTTCAAAATAATAGACATACGAACCGCCTTTCATCGCCAACGTAATAAATACTAACGTTGTAAGACTTAGCATAATGACCCAAGGTTTGTTTTTTACCAAATCGCTTAAATCTTCTTTAATACTAGATTTTTGTTCCGGTTTTGGAATAATTCGTTCTTTTGTCGTTAAAAATGTTATCAGCAACATAATCGTTCCAATGATGGCCAAAACGGTCATTACTTTTTCGATGCCAATGGCTTTATCTCCATTTCCGGCACTTTTGATAATGCCGAGCATAAAAACCTGAACAAAGAATTGGGCAAACATTACCGCCACAAAACGATACGCCGACATGCTGTTTCTTTCGCCCATATCTCCCGTAATCACGCCGCTTAAAGCAGAATAAGGCAGGTTGTTACTGGCATAAAAAAGCAACAATAAAGTATAGGTTACGACAGCATAAAGTACTTTTCCCTGATAAGAAAAATTGGGAGTTGTAAAAGCCAACAAAGCGATCACCCCAAGCGGAATTGCGGTTATTAAAATCCACGGTCTGAATTTTCCCCATCTTGTAATGGTTCTGTCTGCCAAAACACCAATAATGGGGTTGAAAACAAAGGCAGCAATTAAACCAACAACAAGCATGATTATGGAAGAATCTGTTGGCGATAATCCATAAATATCGGTGTAGAAATACGCCAAATAAGTCATTAACGTCTGGAAAACCAAATTTGCCGCTAAGTCGCCTAAGCTGTATCCGATTTTTTCTTTTATAGATAATTTTTGTGAAATGTAATTCATTATTTTATGTGGTTATTTTTGGCTTGAAATTAGAATTTATTTTTCTAATATTCGGTAGTTAATTGAGGTCTTAAATACTATAGAAACAAAGAACAATCGGTTGTGTAAAATTATATAAAAAAACAGAACCCGCAAGTGCTGTTTTAATTATTTCACTAAAACTAACAAAACACGCATTCGGTTGTGTAGTTGTCAATAAAAAAGTTTTTTATAACTCCTTTTTTATTGTTTTGTTTCTTTTAATTGAATTACGCTGTTATACGCTTTTTTGGGCTGTAGGTTTTTATCAAATAACAAAGGGTAATTTGTCCTACCTTTTATAGGCCAGTCGTTTAGCCACGATTGTCCGTCATGAACCCCCCAAAAAGTGACACGGCTAATTTTGTCTTTGTGTTTTAAAAATAATTTAAAGATAGCAGCATAACGCTCCGCCAGTTTTACCTGTACAGAATCCGGAAGTTTTTCAGGATAAGGATTCATTTTAGGATCTCCTTCAAATTTTTGATTTACATCTGCACCGCTAAAATCCTTCGGATTTGGCAATACCGAAATATCAAGTTCTGTAAATGCCACTTTAATACCAAGCGCAGAATATTCTAAAATACTTTTTTCAATTTCTTCTAACGATGGATAACCCAATTTCCAGTGAGCCTGAATTCCTACTCCGTCAATCTTGCCTCCGCCTGCTTTTATTTTTTTGATCAACGCAATATTTCCCGCTCTTTTAGCCGGCTCTTCGTTATTATAATCATTGTAATACAAATCCACTTTTGGATCGGCAGCGGCAGCCAGTTTAAAAGCATCTACAAGATATTTTTCGCCCAATTTGTCCAGAAAAATTGATTTTCTCAACGTTCCGTCTTCGTTTAAAGCTTCATTCACGACATCCCAGGAATCTACCTGACCTTTGTATTTAGCAACAATAGTCGTGATATGATCTTTCATGAAAGCCTTCATTTCTGTGCTGTCCTTAATTTTTTGCATCCATGGAGCCAACTGACTGTGCCAGATCAAAGTATGACCGTGAATAAACATTTTGTTTTTTTTGCCATACGCGATAAATTTATCCGTAAGTGCAAAATCATATTTGTCTTTCTCCGGATGCACGTACATCGATTTCATGATGTTTTCTGCCGTAATCGCATTAAACTGTTTGGCAATCAATGAATCTTCTTTGGCGTTTTTTTCCTCAATTTGATCAGCGCTCAAAGCTGTTCCAATATAAAAATCATTTTTATAGCTATTCTTTAAGGAAACGGTCTCTTTTTCTTTTTGTGCATTACAGCTGCTTAAAACTGCAACAGACAAAAGCAGTAAAGAATTTTTAAGTATTTTCATTTTATGTGGTTTTAGGGTTAGTAGTTAGTACTTAGTTAATAGTTGTTAGTACAGTTGTTAGCATTTCTATTCTATATTCTATATTCTATATTCTATATTCTATATTCTATATTCTATATTCTATATTCTATATTCTATATTCTATTTTCTATTTCTATTTTCTAAACTCTTTCTTCTTGCTTCTTTCTTCTATATTCTATTTTCTAAACTCTCACTTCTTCCCCCCTTCAATCATAACTCACGCCAATTTTATAAGCAATTCCCATTTCTAATCCCCTCAACTCAGCAAGACCTTTCAACCTTCCTGTTAAAGAATAGCCGGGATAGGTTTCCTTGTCTTTATCTACGTCATGCAAAAATCCGTGATCGGGACGCATGGGCAGACTTACTTTTCTGGAATTCATGAGCAGTAAAATTTTCTCGACAATTTTTTCCATTTTGGTATCACCGTTTAAATGTTCAGATTCCCTAAAAATAGTTTCGCTTTCGCGGAAGGTATTTCGAAGGTGCAAAAAGTGAATTCGGTCTCCGCAGTCGTCTATAATTCTTTCCAGATTATTTTTAGGATCTGCTCCCAAAGAACCCGTGCAATAACACAATCCATTCGCATGCAGCGGAACAGCATTCAAAATGGCTTTAATATCTTCTTCCGTAGAAACTATTCTGGGCAATCCCAAAACAGAAAATGGTGGATCATCAGGATGAATCGCTAATTTTAAATCATACTTTTCCGCAATCGGAGCTACTTCTGATAGAAAATAAATCAGGTTTTCTCTTAATTTTTTATTATCAATATCAGCGTAGTTATCTAATAAAGAAAGAATTTGTTCGGCTGTAAAACTGACTGTACTGCCCGGTAATCCCAACAAAACATTTTTAAAAAGTAATGCTTTCTCGTCTTCAGAAAGAGTGTTTCCAAATTCTGTCGCCTTGTCTTTATTACTTTGCGAATAATCGTTTTCAGCATTGGGTCTCTTCAGCAAAAAAATATCAAAATAGGTAAATACATCTTTATTGTATAAAAGCGCTTTACTTCCATCTTCATTGATATAATTATGATTTGTTCGAACCCAGTCCAGAATGGGCATAAAATTATAGGTGATGATTTTAAGTCCGCAATCTGCTAAGTTTTTGATGCTTAATTTATAGTTTTCAATGTATTGCAAATAATTTCCGGCAGCACGTTTTATTTCTTCATGAACGGGCAGACTTTCAACCACCGTCCATTCTAGACCTGCTTTTCTTATAATTTCCAGTCTTTCCTGAATAGCATCAACAGTCCAGATTTCACCAACAGGAATTTGATGCAAAGCGGTCACGATTCCCGTTGCTCCGGCTTGTTTTATATCTAATAAACTTACGTTGTCATTTGGTCCGAACCAACGCATCGTTTGCTGCATTTTTATCATACTGAGTATATTTTTTTAATCTCGCAAAGTCGCAGAGTCGCAAAGTCTTTTCTTTTTTAAGCTTGCTTATTTTAAAAAACTTAGCGACTTTGCGACTTTGCGAGCAATTTCATAGTCTCTTAAAAACCAATACTATTTCCGCCATCAACAGGCAAAACAGTTCCGGTTGTGTATTTTGATTCGCTCAGGGCGAAATAATAAACGGCATCTGCAATATCTGATGGCTCTCCTAAAAAGCCCATTGGTGTTCTTCCGAGTACTTTATTTTTTCTTTCCGGATCATTATCCAACGCTGCAGACGACATTTTTGTTTTGATGAATCCCGGAGCGATGCAGTTGACACGAACACCAAACGGCGCCAATTCGACTGCCATGGCTCTGGTCATCGATTCGATTGCGCCTTTGCTTGCTGAATAGGCAATTACTTTTGGAATTCCGTATTGCGATGCCATCGAGCTGATATTCACAATACTTCCGCCTTTATTCTCCTTCATGTTTTTTACAACGGCTTTACTCACAGCAAAAACACTCAAAAGATTCGTGTGAATTATTGACAAAAAATCTTCATCGGTAACGTCTGTAAATTCTTTTTTGAGATTGATTCCGGCGTTGTTTACCAAAATATCAATTGGGTTTTCCTGCGTTAACTTTTCAATCATTTCCGGAATTCCGCTTAGATCATTTAAATCAAAAATAACCGGAATGGCATTTTCGCCAATTTCTTTGCAGGCATCTTCTGTTTTTTCTTTTGATCTTCCAATTATATAGGTTTTGATACCGTTATCGCATAATTTCTTTGCGGTTGCAAAACCCAAACCCGAATTTCCTCCGGTTACAATTGCCGTTTTTGTGCTCATATATTTTTAATTTGAATATTAATTTCCCGGTGCAAACGGAAATTTTAATGATTTAAAATAGTCCAAAGACTGTGTTGGTTTCTCTACTCCCAAAGGTAATTCTTTACCCGAATATTGTTGAAAATAGAGCAGACACGCATCGCGCCACCATTTTGCTTCTTTGTGCTGAATTTCTAACAACATCTGCACTTCCTTAAAACGTTCTTCATCAACATATTGCTGCGTTTTATTCCAAACGTTTTGCATGGCTGCAACCTGATTTACACCTTCCTGATATTTCAATGCCAAACCATTCCAAAGTGTTTGTCCGTTTTTCAGTTTATAATCCCAGGAAACGTGATGAAACCATAACAAATCTTTTTCAGGACAGGTTTCGAGATTATCAAACATTTTCTCCACTTCGGGAGCGTATTGTGCGGTGGCATTGGTTCCGGTTTTTGATCGGTCAAAACCAATTCCGTTTTTATCTGCTTTATGATAATAAACAGGATTCCACTCTGGGCGTGACAAGTTAGATACCCACGCACCCGGACCGTAATGATGTCCCGTATCCATAATATGATGCAAACCAAGCGGTGTCATATAATTGACAACAGCTTCGCGCGAATCCATCATCATTGCTTTAACAGGTTTTATGAAGTTTTCATCATTAGAAAAGGTACTTCGAAGCCACTCATCGGCAATGGTTTCCGAATCCAGATACGGATTCCACGCCAGTCTGCCAAAGCCGTACCAATTCGCCTGCGCAAAAGGATGACCGGTCCAGTTTAAATCAGTACCGATATTTGAAACTCCCGCAATTCCGGTGAGTTTGGTTTTGTTTAGAGAACCGTCAATCACTTTAGCAACGGTGGTTCCTTTTCCTTTTTGATACGTATCTGATTCTAAAACTTCCTGAAATAATTTGGGAAGAAAAACCAAATGCGTACTAAAACCCAGATATTCCTGAGTGATTTGAAACTCCATCATCAAAGGTGTTTTTGGCATGGCACCAAACATGGGATGAAAAGGTTCACGAGGCTGAAAATCAATTGCTCCGTTTTTGACCTGAACAATTACATTGTCTTTAAATTTTCCGTCATAAGGCACAAATTCGGCGTAAGCCTGTTTCGCTCTGTCGTTTGCATCGTGCTCAGAATAGACAAAAGCACGCCACATAATAACACCTCCAAAAGGTGCAACGGCATCGGCCAGCATATTGGCTCCGTCTACGTGATCTCGTCCATAATTTTGCGGGCCGGGTTGGCCTTCTGAATTTGCTTTTACCAAAAATCCGCCAAAATCAGGGATTCTTTTGTAGATTTCTTTGGCTTTATTCTTCCACCAATTGATGACTTGAGTATCTTTAGGATCGGCGGTTTTTAAACCTCCAATTTCTATGGGTGCCGAAAACCTTGCCGTCAAATACACTTTGATTCCGTACGGTCTAAAAACGTTGGCTAAAGCTTCAACCTTTTCTAAATATTGCGGCGTCAGGATTAATGCGTTTGCATTTACATTGGTTAAAACCGTTCCGTTTATCCCGATTGAGGCATTCGCACGAGCGTAATCAATATAACGCTGATCGATAAAATCAGGAAGTTTTTGCCAGTTCCATAATGAAAATCCGGCGTAACCGCGCTCTACAGTTCGGTCTAAATTATCCCAGTGGTTTAACATTCTTATATTGTTTTTTGGCGCATCTGCAATGTTTAAATTCTGAATGGATTTATTGGTTTGAATTAATCTCAAAAAACTGTAAACGCCATACAAAACACCGACATCTGTTTTTCCTGTAATAACCAGTTGTTTTTTATTTTTTATGGAAATAGATTTAATGATAAAACCTTCGTCATTGATTTGATCGAAGTTCCCGATTTCATTTTGAAGTTCAGCTGTTAGCAATTCTTTTGAACCTAATATAATATTTTGATCTCCGGTAATTGTTGATTGAATTTCAAACTTCTTATCCAACATTTCCTCCAAAGCAGATTGCAATTCCGAAGAAGCAATTTTTGAAGTTTCTGATCTCCCCAAAGAAACAATTTGCTTAAGACCAGAAAGATATTCTGTTTTTAGATTTGTATTTTCAACCTTATTGTATTGCAGCCATAATTTATAATCTTTTTGAGCTGACGAAGACCAACAAACTGCTATGAAAAATAAAATAGAACTGAGTACGTTTTTTTTGAGATGCTTCATTTAATGGGATTTCTTCAATTGATTTTAAATTGCAATTCAGAGATTCTTCCTGAAATAAGATTATTTGGCAAAAAAAGTGCTAAAAAAATATACTTTCAGAAAAAATAAACGTTTTGCAATCGGTTGTGCTAAAATACAAAAATATGGGAATAAAAAAATAAAAATGACTTTTTTTAACGGAGAACTTTAAATAAAAGGCATGGAAACATAGCCTGCGGTTTTCAATCGTCGGCATCGAATACGTTTCCCAAGGTTGAAACCTCGGGCTATATTTTAAAAAAATATGCAAACAATGTATTGGAACCATTGCCAACGGTTTTAACCGTTGGGACGCCAGAGATGATGGCGATACGTTCCCCAAGGTTGCGACCTTAGGCTATATTTAAAAAAAATATGCAAATATATATTGGAACATTGCCAACGGTTTCAACCGTTGGGACACCAGAATGATTATCGATATGTCTCCAATGTCTCCCAAGGTTGAAACCTTGGGCTATATTTTAAAAAAATATGCAAACAATATATATTGAAACATAGCCAACGGTTTCAACCGTTGGGACACCAGATGATGGCGATATGTCTCCCAAGATTAAAACCTCGGGCTATATTTAAAAACAATTTGACACAAAAAAACCTGCCAATTGTATTGACAGGTGTTATTATATTGGATAAAGTTAAATTTAAATTCTTTTAGAAGACTCTCTTACAAGAACTTGTGTGTTTAAAAACGTAATCTCTTTGGCATCTTCTTCTTCCTTAGCCGATTTAAGATTTTTGATAATCAATTCCGCAGCGGCCTTCCCCATTTTCTCAGCCGGATGCGTTATGGTCGAAATGTTAGGTTCAATTATTTTAGAGATCGGATCATCGTTAAAACCAATGACTGCAAACTCTTCCGGTATTTTAATTCCTCGTTTTTTGGCTGTCTGCACGGCACTTACCGCAAGAATATCTCCTGGCGCAAAAAGACCATCCGGACGTGGTTTTAAATCAAATAACTGATTACATGCCTTTACGCCATCTTCATAAGTCATTTCTTTCAGATTGATAATCAGCTTTTCATCAACAGGAAGTTCATTTTCTAATAAAGCATCCATATAACCTCTTTTTCGCTCATTATATAAGGTACCAAATTCTGATCCTGCCGTTAGGTGCGCAATTCTTTTACAGCCTTGCTCAATAAGATGTTTTGTCGCTTTGTAGCCTGCCAGATAATTGTTAATGACTACACGAAACGTATCATAATCTCTTGGAACCCTGTCTACAAATACAAGCGGAATATTATTATTAGAAAATTGGTTGAAGTGCGAAGTATCTTTAGTTTCCATCGCCAGTGAACAAATAACGCCGCTTACTCTGTTACTGTATAAGGACTTAGCCAGATTAACCTCCATTTCATAGGAATCATGCGACTGCATAATAAGAACGGAATATTCCGATTTTTGAGCAGCAATTTCGATTCCGCTAATTAACGACGACAAAAAAGGCTGTGTTACTGTGGGAATCAAAATACCAATGGTTCTGGATTTATTTCCACGCAAACCTGCTGCTAAAGTATTGGGTACAAACCCCATTTCTTTGGCTGTCTGTTTTACCAGTTTAATGGTCTTGTCACTAATGGTATGATGATCCTTTAAAGCCCTTGAAATTGTTGATGTAGCAAGATTTAGCCGCTCTGCAATATCGTATATCGTTACATGTCTGTGTTCTTCCATCATTATAATACTAAGATCGTAAATGTAATTATTTTAATGATATATCAATACATTCTGTATGCATTTTGCACAACTACAGACATAATTCAGTATCTTTTTGCCTGTTATTTTTTACATATCTCACAAAACATAATTTTTTTATTTTAAAAAAATGTTATTTCTTTACACAATCGGTTGTTTTAACTTCTAACTTTACTATTATCATTTTAATACCTAAACCAAAAAGCTTATGAGATTATTAAAATTCACCTGCCTTTTATTCCTGTTAAGCGCTTCTTTTTGCTTCGGACAGGAAAAGGAAAAACCACAAAAATTTTTATTTCAGGATACCAGTCTTTCTTTTGAAGAACGGGTTAATGATCTTGTTGGCCGACTGACTCTGGAAGAAAAAGTGTCTCAAATGCTCAATTCGTCTCCGGCAATTCTGCGTTTGGGTATCATGCCATACGACTGGTGGAACGAAACGTTGCACGGTGTGGCGAGAACTCCTTTTAAAACAACGGTTTATCCGCAGGCAATAGCCATGGCGGCAACATTTGACAAAGACGCTCTTTTTAAAATGGCCGATTATTCTGCTCTGGAAGGAAGAGCGATTTACAATAAAGCGGTGGAATTAAACCGAACCAATGAGCGCTATTTGGGACTTACCTATTGGACTCCTAATATCAATATTTTTCGCGATCCTCGCTGGGGACGCGGACAGGAAACGTATGGTGAAGATCCGTATTTGACCGGTACTTTGGGAGATTTCTTTGTAAGAGGTCTGCAAGGCGACGATCCTAAATATTTGAAAGCAGCAGCTTGCGCCAAACATTATGCCGTACATAGCGGACCAGAATCGCTGCGCCATACTTTTAATGTTGATGTAACGCCTTATGAACTTTGGGATACTTATTTGCCTGCGTTTCAAAAATTAGTAACAGGCTCAAAAGTAGCAGGTGTTATGTGTGCTTATAATGCTTTTAAAACTCAGCCTTGTTGTGCCAGTGATATTCTAATGACTGATATTTTGCGTAATCAATGGAAGTTTGACGGTTATGTGACCTCAGACTGTTGGGCAATTGATGACTTTTTTAAAAATCATAAAACGCATCCTGATGCAGAATCGGCTTCGGCAGATGCTGTTTTTCACGGTACTGATATTGATTGTGGTACAGATGCTTATAAAGCTTTGGTTCAGGCAGTAAAAAATGGAAAAATCAGTGAAAAACAAATTGATATTTCGGTTAAAAGGCTTTTTATGATAAGGTTCAGACTTGGAATGTTTGATCCTGTTTCGATGGTTAAATATGCGCAGACACCCGCTTCTGTTCTCGAAAGTCCTGAACATGGTGCGCATGCGCTAAAAATGGCCAGAGAATCAATGGTTTTGTTACGCAACGAAAAAGAGGTTTTACCGCTTAGCAAAAAGTTAAAAAAGATCGTCGTTTTGGGTCCTAACGCAGATAATGACATTTCTATTTTAGGTAATTACAACGGAAATCCGAGTAAATTGTCGACGTTTTTAAATGGTATTAAAGAAAAACTGGGAAACAATACTGAAGTGGTTTATGAAAAAGCAATCAACTTTACCAACGACACTTTATTAGTGTATCAGGACGTTAAAAATCAGTATCAGTACGAAGGAAAACAAGGTTTTAAAGCCGAATATTTTGATAATGTTGATTTGACAGGAAAGCCTGTTGCCGTACAAACTGAATCAGAAATCAATCACTTTTGGCAGGAAGGCGCCGCTGTTATTAAAAACATAAAGGCAAACCATTTTTCTGCGCGTTATACTACCAACTTTACAGCAGACAAGGACGGTTCTATTACATTCGAACTCAGCGCTGACGATGGCTATCGTTTTTTAATTGATGGAAAAGAAGTCGTAAACGCCTGGAAAAAGAACAGATGGGGAGAAAAAACCTATCAGTTGATTACTCAAAAAAATAAAGTGTACCGTTTAGTTTTAGAATATTGGCAGGGTGAAGGAAAAGCAAATGTGGCCTTAAATACCGGAAACTTTGTAAAAACCGATTTTGTACAATTAGTACAACGAAATAAAGATGCAGATGCTTTTATTTTCGTTGGAGGAATTTCACCTCAACTCGAAGGTGAAGAAATGCCGGTTAATTTTCCGGGTTTCTCCGGCGGCGACCGTACTTCTATCCTGCTTCCGGAAGTTCAGACTCAACTGATGAAGGCTTTAAAAAACTCCGGAAAACCAGTTGTTTTCGTGATGATGACCGGAAGTGCGATCGCTATTCCGTGGGAAGCAGAAAATATCCCGGCAGTACTTAATGCGTGGTACGGCGGTCAGGCAGCGGGAACCGCAGTGGCGGATATTCTGTTCGGGGATTATAATCCGTCGGGGCGATTGCCTGTTACTTTTTATAAAGGCGATTCAGACTTGCCTGCTTTTGTTGATTACAGCATGGACAATAAAACGTATCGTTACTTTAAAGGTACTCCCCTTTTTGGCTTTGGCTATGGTTTGAGTTATACTTCCTTTAAATATGATCAGCTAACGATTCCTTCCAAAATAAAAAAGAACAAAACGGTTTCGGTTTCTGTACGCATTACCAATACTGGAAAAAGTGAAGGTGAAGAAGTAGCTCAATTGTATATTATCAATCAAAATGCAAATATAAAAGCACCTCTTAAAACTTTAAAAGGCTTTGAAAGACTTAACCTAAAAGCAGGCGAAAGTAAAACAATCACTTTTAATCTTTCTCCTGAAGATCTGTCGTATGTTACTGCCGATGGAAATTTACAGCAATATGACGGTAAAGTTAAACTTGCCGTTGGTGGTTCTCAGCCTGATGAAAAAAATCAAATGAAAAGTAATATCCTGTCTCAAATTATTCAAATCGAAAAATAAAAGAAACCACGGTAATCGCTATTCAGACTAATTTATAATTAATTACAACTATCCAAAAAACCAAATAAAATGAACAACACAATAGACCAGTTATCAGCAGATAACATTAGAGCTTTGGCCATTTCGATGGTCGAAAAAGCCAATTCAGGACATCCAGGAGGTTCCATGGGCGGAGCCGACTTTATGCATATTTTATATTCTGAATATTTAAAATATGATCCTTCTGATATGCAGTGGATTTTCAGGGACCGATTTTTTATGGATGCAGGACATCTTTCGGCATTAATGTATGCACAGTATTATTTGCTTGGAAATTATGAAAAAACAGATTTAGAAAATTTCAGACAATGGGGATCTGTCACGCCGGGTCATCCTGAAATTGATGTGAAACGCGGAATAGAAAATACCTCGGGGCCATTGGGTCAGGGTCATGCGATGGGCGTTGGTGCGGCGATTGCAGCAAAATTTTTATCGGCCAGATTTGATGATTTATTCGATCATAAAATATACGGTTTTATTACCGATGGCGGCGTGCAGGAAGAAATATCACAGGGTGCAGGAAGAATTGCGGGACATTTGGGACTGAACAATTTCATTATGTTTTATGATTCGAATGACGTGCAGCTTTCTTCTATGACCGACGAAGTTACGAGCGAAAATACGGCTATGAAATATGAATCATGGGGATGGAAAGTCATTACAATTGATGGTAATAACCACACCCATATTCGTTCGGCTTTGAACGCTGCTCATGCCGAATTACACCGTCCGACTTTAATTATTGGAAGGACCATTATGGGAAAAGGCTGTGTGACCGCCGACGGAAGTATGTACGAAGGACAGTGCGAACTTCACGGAAAACCAATTGGAGCAACAAAAGCTGATTTTATAAAAACACTGCAGAATCTGGGTGCAAATCCGGATGATTCGTTTGCTGTTTATAAGGATGTTGAAGCTCATTACAAAACTATTTTAGACCAAAAAATAAAAGAGGCATCTGAAAGAAAAGTGAAAATTTCGTCGTGGGAAAACCAAAATCCGGAATTGTCAAAAAAGATAAAACAATTTTTTAGCGGTGATTTACCTAATTTAGATTTTAGTTCTATCGCCCAGAAACCAAATTCAGCAACCCGAGATGCTTCTGCAGCAGTTTTAGGTTATTTAGCCGAAAATGTAGAAAACATGATTGTTTCTTCTGCCGATTTATCCAACAGTGATAAAACCGATGGTTTCCTGAAAAAGTCATCTGTTTTACAGAAAAATAATTTTAACGGTGCATTTCTGCAGGCTGGTGTTGCCGAACTTACTATGGCAGCCATTGCCAACGGTGTAGCGCTTCACGGCGGTGTAATTCCGGTTGTAGCAACGTTTTTTGTGTTTTCAGATTATATGAAACCAGCGATTCGTCTGGCTGCTATTCAGGAACTTCCGGTAAAATATGTCTGGACACACGATTCCTTCCGCGTAGGCGAAGACGGACCAACACATCAACCAATTGAACAGGAAGCACAAATTCGATTATTAGAAAAAATTAAAAATCATTCGGGCCATCAAAGCCTTTTGGCACTTCGCCCAGCTGATGCTATTGAAACTTCTGTCGCCTGGCAAATGGCGCTTGAAAATACCAAAACACCAACAGGATTGATTCTTTCGAGACAAGAAATTAAAGATATTCCGTCAAGCGGAAATTCGAGATTCGAAGCAGCTTCTAATGCCAAAAAAGGCGGTTATCTGGTCAAATCAACCGAAAATCCGGATATCACGCTCATCGCAAACGGATCCGAAGTAAGCACACTTGTGGAAGCGGCAAATGAAATCGAAAACAACATCAAAATCAAGATAAATGTTGCTTCTATTATTTCTGAAGGACTTTTTAGATCTCAGCCTAAGGAATATCAGGAAAGTGTTATTCCGCAAGACGGACTGGTTTTTGGTCTCACGGCCGGACTTCCGGTTAATCTGGAAAATCTTGTAGGTAACAAAGGAAAAGTATTTGGATTGGAACATTTTGGCTACTCTGCTCCAGCTTCTGTTTTGGATGAGAAGTTTGGTTTTACGAGTAAAAATGCAACAGAACAAATTATTACGTATTTAGAAGAAAGTAAAAAATAAAAAAAAGCCAGAGAAACATATTTTTTCTTTGGCTTTTTAGTTTTTATAAAATTCACTAATCCTGATTAATAAAATTCAAATCCTGCTTATAATCTGCAATCGCAAACAAAGCATTATAAATGTATTTTGCTACCAGAGCTCCTCCTTCAATATTAATCAAATCAATATCATCTTCGGGAGTATGGTATTGCGGGTGCCCCCCGGTATGAAAGCCTATTACGGATATTGAAGATTTATAAAACGAAACATGATCTGATCCTCCCACTTCTCCGGCGTGAATAACAGGATTAAGTCCGCTGTTTTCGCCTAATTTCTTCATTAAGCTAACTCCATCGGGAAAAGTTCCGGCACCGCCCATATAAATTTGTTTTTCTTCATTTAATCTTCCTACCATATCCATATTCAGCATAACTTTTACAGCACTTTTTTCTACTGGCAAATGGGCAACAAAGTATTTAGAACCCAATAATCCTTCTTCTTCTCCGCTAAAGGAAATAAAAATGATACTTCTCTTGGGTTTGACAGCAGCTTTAGATAATTCTTCTGCTATACAAAGCAAAGCCGAAACTCCTGATGCATTATCGTCTGCTCCGTTATGAATGGCAATGGTATCTTTCTTTTTGCTTCCTGAATTTTTTCCACCCCAGCCCCAATGATCGTAGTGTGCACCTATTACTATAAATTCATTTTTAAGTTTTTCATCAGATCCTTCTATATAACCGACAACATTTTGGGTTTTAACGCTGTCTGATTTTACTTTATTCAATCCTTCTTTTACAAAAAGACTAAAAGATTGAAAATAATTATCATTGAACTTTTTTAAACCATATTTTTTAAAATATTTCGCTATATAGGCTGCTGCATCATTATTGCCTTTTGTTCCGGGAAACCGGCCTTGCATTTTATCCGAAGAGAGATATTTATCGTGGGTGTAGAATGTTTCTGCCTTGATTCTATTCTGAGCATTTATCATTATACTAAAAAATAAGATGCTAAAGAATAAGGTGTTAAATTGTAATTTCTGAAAAAATTTCATGAGGAATTATGCGTTTTCTTTGAGTTATATTTACGAGTCCTAATTTACATTAAAACTTATATGGCTTTATATCTTTTCGAATTTAATTTATATTAAAAAAATAATCACTTATCTGAGATTAAATTTATCAGGCTGTTCAAAGATTCTTTTTTACAATAAAAAAATGATGTCAACTAAAGATAGCTGACACCATTTTGTCGTTTATATTCCTAAAAATTATGAAAGTCTAGATCATAATTTAAATCATCTTATTTTACATCAAACCATAGTTTGGTCGTTAACAGGTCTTTTCCCTGAACAGCTACTGCCGCCTGGTAACTTGATCCGTTTAAAGATTGCTCTGTTCCCGGATAAAAGAAACGTGAAGGTATTTGCCCGTCTAAAACAGTAGCAGGACCTGCTGTCAATACCGGATAATCCAGTCTTCTCCATTCGGTAAAAGCATCAAGACCCTGTCCAAAGAATGCAATCCACTTTTGGGTACCTATCGATTTTGCATAGTTTGTTGCATCGTACTTTACAGTTGCCTGATTAAGATAATTCGCAATAGTTGTTGCATTTGTAACTCCAAATTGATTTAGCGATGCCGTAATGGCACTGTTATAATATTGTTCTGCATCTCCGGGAATAAAACCACGGGCTACAGCCTCAGAAAGATTGAATAGTGTTTCAGAATAAGAAGCAATTACAGCCGGTGATGCCGAAGTAAGGAAATAAGTACCCGGTTTTGATGTTTTTGCAAAACCCTGACTATTAGCATCATTGTTTGACAATCCATTGGCGCCGCCGACGTATTTGCCGACGCTCGCATCTGATGGCAACTGAGCGTAAACCGGCAAACGCGGATCGGATAATTCGTTTAATTTATCAACCAAAGTTTTTGAAATACGGAAATCATCACGGGTTTCAAACCAGGCTGAAGCTGGATTTTGTTGCGGGGAACTGGTGTAAATAAACTGAAAGATTTCGCTATTACTGCTTATTACTCCTGCTGCGTCACTTGTTGCTTCAATCGCGGCTTGTTTGGCTAAAACGGGTTCTCTGTCTGCAATTCTCAGTGCTATACGCAAACGAAGTGAATTTACCAGTTTTTTCCATTTTAAGATATTGCCCTGATAAGCTAAATCACCCGTTACAGTACCGTTTGTTGTACTTAACAAGGACTGGGCTTGTTTCAAATCTTCAAGTAATCCAGTATATACTTCTTTTTGAGTATTATATGCCGGTGTTACTTTTTGACCTGCTTCTCTATAAGGAATACTTCCATAAGCATCTGTCAATAATAAAAATGTCCACGAACGCAAAGTCAGCGCGATACCTTTATAATTTGAATTTGCCTGTGCTTTGGGGAAATTCAGAATCGTATTTAAATCTGTAATCAGTGTTGCATATCCGGTATTCCACAAAGTAGTGAAAGAAGTATTAGAGACATCGTATCTGTCTGGTTCTGTATATTGAATTTTAGCCCAATGCTGTACAAAGAGCAAAGAGGAGTTAAAATTATTGACATCACCCCAGTATAAGTCAGCCCCCTGCTTCAGAGTTCCTGTTAACAGGTAAGGCGCCAATGGTGTTTCTGTTGCATTTGGATTTTTGTTAATTTCATCCAGGGTATCACCGCAAGAAGTCAGTAAAAATGCAAACAGTATTATATATGATATTTTTTTAAGCATGATTCCGTTTTTTTAGAATTTAAGATTAACATTAAGACTGAAATTTCTTGTTGATGGCAAGGATAAACTTTCCAGTCCTTGTGCATTTCCGGTATTAAATGCTGATTCCGGGTCAATATTTGGCACGTCTTTGTATATAAACAACAAGTTACGACTTGCGGCTGTAATACTTGCTCCTGTCAATCCCAGCTTCTTAACCAGACTTTTGTTTAAGTTATAAGTAAGTTTTACTTCTCTAAGTTTTACATAGGTTGAGCTGTAAATGTAAGCTTCGCTTATGTTGTAAGATGCTTTGTAATATTCCTGTGCACTAATTACCTTATTGTTTGGAGTTCCGTCAGCATATACTCCTTTAAAGATCATTCCATCATCATATACCGCTGCTCCATTAGGTGCAGTTGTACCTGTCAATAATGTTTTTGTATTCCCTACATAATAGTAATTTAATCCTCCATTTGCAGCATCACGGCCTTCAAGAGTTTGCGCTAGTACACCTGTGTAATTACCTGTTCTGTTTGTTCCTGAGAAAATTTCTCCTCCTACACTGGCATCAATAAGAAATGATAATTCCAGATTTTTGTACGTCAGGGTATTTGTAACACCGGCTAAATAGTCTGGGGTATAATGTCCTAATACCTTTTTTTGCGGATCAGCTTTTGGTAACCCGTTTGCTCCTACGACTATATTTCCGTTTGCATCACGTTGATAAGCAGTACCATAAAGAGCTCCATAGGCTTGTCCTACAGAAGCTAATACATCTACACCTCCCGAAGAGCCAATTGTGTAGTTTTGAATCTGTTTCTCATAATCAAGAATCTCTACTTTACTAACATTTTTTGCATAGTTTCCGCTAATGTTCCATTTGAAATTTTCAGTTTGAACAGGAGTTCCATCCAATTGAATTTCTATACCATGATTGTTTATTTTTCCTGCATTTATTAATTGTGAATTATAACCACTTGCAGCTGTTGTCTTGATTTCCAGAATCTGGTCTAAACTATTTGTATCATAATAAGCTACATCCAGATGCAGCCTGTTTTTCCAGAAAGAAGCTTCTATGCCAAATTCGGTAGATCTTGTAGTTTCGGGCTTCAAATTCTCGTTAAGTTTTTTCTGTGAAGAGGTTTGAATTGGATTTCCGTTGAATGCTGTCTGAAAATTGTAAACGGTAGACAATTGATACGGATCTGCGTCGTTTCCTACTTCTGACCATCCTCCACGCAGTTTTAAGAAGTCCAGCGTGTTACTTTTCAGGTTCAGGGCATCTGATATTACTAAACTACCATTAACAGAAGGATAGAAATAAGAACGGTTATTACTTGGCAGTGTTGACGACCAGTCATTACGTGCCGTAAGGTTTAAAAAAGCATAATTCTTATAACCTACCTGCGCTGAAGCATATGCACTGTACACTCTCAATCTTGAGAATGAGTTTGATGAAGTTAATGGATCTCGTGAATTGGTTAACGTGTATAAATCAGGCACGGCCAGACGTGGTGCTTTTTGGTAATTATTTGCATCGCTGTGGTTACGAACGTTAAAGCCGGCAAGAGCATCTACACTGAAATCATCATTTAGTTTTTTTACATAAGTAAAAATACCTTCTGTATTTCTTTCGTTTACAGTATAAGCATCTTCAGCATAGGACCCGAAAGGAGTTCCGTTTGTACCATATTTAATGGTGTATTTTCTGCGATCATTATAATAATCAACTCCTGTACGGAATTTAAAATTAAGCCC
>Ga0307406_10000013_pt1 | contig 107714 bp, 104 predicted proteins | sample 322Cmetagenome_3_FD_203706 | JGI IMG/M metagenome (GOLD analysis project Ga0307406, IMG submission 203706) | Maize rhizosphere microbial communities from greenhouse at UC Davis, California, United States - 322HYB-C-2 | ecosystem: Host-associated > Plants > Roots > Rhizosphere > Soil | place...
ATCGAATCCGTTAATAAGAGAAAAGTTCCTCCGGAAAGCAACAGCCCGATTGGTGCACCCAATTGCGGAAACATGCCATACCAGGCACGTTTATGTGGTGGTGCATTTTCTATGGCAAGTAAAACAGCTCCTCCCCACTCGCCTCCTAATCCGACTCCCTGACCAAATCTGCATAGCATTAGCAATAAAGGCGCTGCAACTCCAATACTGGCATAACTTGGTAAAAAACCAATTGTTACGGTTGAAATACCCATTGTTAATAAAGCTGCAACTAAGGTAAATTTACGGCCGATTTTATCTCCGTAATGTCCAAAAAAAGCAGATCCCAAAGGACGTGACAGAAACGCAATGGAAAAAGTAGCCAGTGATTCTAATGTTGCCATCGTTTTATCTGACCCGGGAAAAAATAATTGCGGAAAAACCAATACCGCTGCATTGGCATAAATATAAAAGTCAAAGAATTCGATTGTGGTGCCAATTAAGCTTCCAAAAAGAACATGCTTCAAGGAGTTCTTTTTATTAGGATTGTTTTTCATGGTTTAATATAGATTTATTTTTTAAGAAAATAGGATATAAAAATGAATCTAATTTCCGAAAGTAGCAAACATTTATCTGTTAAAATAAAATATCATTGTGAAAAACCCATATTTATATTAAAACTTTTAAAATAAAAAAAGGATGCCTTACGACATCCTTTTTCATTTATTTATTCTTTTTTTTATTTGACTTTTCTTTTTTCAAAACCTTATCCGAATTTTTATTTACTTTTTTATTTAATCGTTTTTCAGTTTCATCAATAAGATAATCGTATTCATTGCTTAACGTTGCTAATCTCACTTCTTTTAACGTTTTTAATGCTTTTTTAAAATACTTCTGACTTTCTAGAAGCATTACTTTTTTAAGAAGGATTTCAACTTTATTAATCCCTTTAATTGTTAAAGCAAAATCTACTAGTTTTGTCGCCTCCTCATAATCTTCATTCAAAACCAACGTATAAATGTAATGAGAATATACTTCAAGGGCATTTATGTTAATGGAAATTGCCTGCTGAAAATATTCTTTGGCCTCTTCATATTTGAATAATTGATCGGCCTGAACGCGGCCGTATAAGCATAATGCCATTGTATTTCTGTTATCATAAGACAAGGCATAATCTAATGATTCTATGGTTTCTACCAACGAATATGGATAATTGTCTAATGCTTCAAAAATATATTTATCTATTGTTTTCATAAATCATTTAGATTTGAAAAATTCAAAGACTTTATTATTCCCGATCGAAATAATCTTCCTTCTTTAATCTTTGTCTTTCCCGTTTATAATTTTTCTCCTGTTTTTGTTTTTTGAAATCAGAACCCTGAAAAACCCTTACCGGATTTCCGCGCTGAATCTGCAATTGGTTCATCCATTGTGTCTGAAATTCAGCCTTAAATTGTTTTACAGTTTCATCTTTAAATTTTTGTAATAATCTTTCGGTTGCCAGTTTTTTGTTCTGATGTTGTGATCTCGAATCCATTGAAACAACACTGATTCCGGTTGGAATATGCGTTGCTCTCACCGCAGAACTTACTTTGTTTACGTGTTGGCCTCCCGCACCTGAACTTCTCATTGCCTGATATTGAATATCATTTTCAGAAATTTCAGTTGTACTCGATTTTTCAATTTCAAAAATCCCGATAAACCAATTTTTGCGTTTGTGAAATTTTCTGAACTGACTTTGTCCAATCCACTTAATAGTTCCAATCCATGAATTTATAAAAAGATCCAGATTATCATGTTCCAGTAAAATTGTGGCTGTTTCTACAGTTCCGTTTTCAATTCCGGTTTCTCTTTGAAGCAAGGTTGTTTTTATATTATTTTCCTTTGCTTCTTCTATAAAGGTTTTTAAAACCTGAGCCACAACCCAGCTGCATTCAGCTGGGCCACGACCTGATGTTATTTGAATTATTTTTTCCATAATTGTGTTTTTTTTAGCGATCCATTCTAACGATTTTTGGAGTGAACGTACCCAGTACATCAACCAGTTCGTTTTGGTTTGCCATTACTTTGTTAATGTCTTTGTAAGCCATTGGCGCTTCATCAATATTTCCGCCAATTAAGGTTACATCATTTGCTTTTAAGACTTTATTGATTTCGCTTTGGGTAAATGATTCCTTGCATTTTCTACGCGAAAAGAGTCTGCCGGCACCATGAGACGCTGAGTTTAAACTCTCTCCATTTCCTTTTCCCTGAACAATAAATCCGGGAGCAGTCATCGAACCCGGAATAATTCCCAATTCGCCAGCATTTGCCGGAGTTGCACCTTTGCGATGTACAATTGCTTCTTTGCCATTTACATTTTCTTTCCATGCAAAATTGTGATGATTTTCAATGGTTACAACTACCCGCTTACCTATTGCTTTGGCAATTCTGCGATGGATATCGTCATGACAAGCCTTTGCGTAATCGCCAGCCAGATTCATCGCCAGCCAATATTCCTGACCGTCATGCGTATTTAAATCTAACCATGCCAAATGCTGAACATTTTTTGGCAAAGGACATTGTTTTGTAGCCAGATAGGTATAATGTTTGGCAATATTAGCCCCCAGTCCTCTTGAACCACTATGCGAAAGCACAGCAAAATATTCGCCTGCGCCAATCTTCCATTCGTTGAGCGGATTGGTAATTTTCGCAATTCCAAATTCTACAAAATGATTTCCTCCTCCAGAAGTACCCAGTTGTTTATAGGCTTTACTCAAAAGGTTCTTTAAAAGCGGAATATCCTGAAATTCACTCCTGCTAAACAATTCATGATCTGCTTTTATGGTGTGCGTTTCGTACATTCCGAATTTTGTATGGTCTTTCAAAATAGCCTGCAATTGAAGTTCTTTTCCTTTAAAAAAAGAAGCCGGAATGTCAAAAATTGATAAACTCATTCTACAGCCAATATCTACACCAACCCCATAAGGAATCACAGCATTGTCTGTTGCAAGCACACCTCCAATTGGTAATCCGTAACCTGAATGTGCATCGGGCATAAGAGCTCCGGCAACAGAAATTGGTAATTTTAAAGCATCATATAACTGATATTTAGCTTGCTCATCGATTTCATTTTCTCCAAATATCGAAAACGGTGCTCGTGTGTTATTGAGCTGATGCATTCTTACCTGAACCGGATTCACCAGTCCTTCTGCAACTTTACCCCATGTTCCGTGGCCGGTAAACTTCTCCGGAAAGAGTAAAACTTCTTTAGCTTCTGTTAATATACTTTCTTTTTTTTCTCGTTTTCTGTATCGGTTTATTTGCCCTAAAGCAATATTGATACTATTGTTTTTTGGAAAGCCTATTTTAATAAGGTCTTTTCCGGATAATTTATTTCCCATTATATTTTTAATATTGATTTTCTTTTCAAAATCAATTTGTCCATTTTAATCTGCCAACAGGAAATGCCAAACATTCTAAATTTCAAAAGAAATGAGAATATTGCACAAACCAAATCGCAGAAAAAGCAATAATGATTTTGATAAAACATTTTATCTGCAACAGATAAATCAAGTTCTGGTAATCGGGAATTTTTTGAAGAGTCTAGAATAAAAAAAAGCCCGAAAGTAATTTACTTCGGGCTTTCTATATCTAAAATTGATTTGCTATGATTGAGAAAAGCCACGAAGACACATGCCAACAGAATTGAATTCTGATGCGATGTTTTGAGAGGTAAAGTTTAATACAAACATTGTCTTCGTTATTAATAGTTAATGAATTATTTTTCTGAGGCAAATTTTGTGAAATATTTTCCTAATAAACAAATTATTATTGAAATATTTTTTTCAAAGACTTAAAACTAACTGATTTTCAAACATTTAATACTTAAATTAAATTTCAAATCATAAGCAATAGTTAAATCCATTTTTAACTCTTTATTTTCCTTAAATTTACAGCTATCAAATTAAACCCAAAATTATGCCAACCGACTGTATCACCTACCAAAACTCAGGATATTTCTCGACTTTGATACACGATTATTTAGACCAAAAACAGGACTTAAAACCGCTATATAATAATTTTCCATCATTGGAAAATTTTGAAAAGCAAATTATTGAAAAACAACAGAATTTTGATAATAAAAACCGGATTCCGCTAGTTTCTGTTTTAAAAGAACAATATGCTTCAATTGATATTTCAGATTTTACTAAACAAAATATTGAACTTTTAGCTCACGAAAACACATTTACAGTTACTACCGGACATCAGTTAAATCTTTTCAGCGGGCCTTTATATTTTTTGTATAAAATAATATCCACAATAAATCTTACCAAAGAATTAAAATCAAAATATCCAGCCTACAATTTTGTGCCAATATATTGGATGGCAACTGAAGATCATGATTTTGAAGAAATTAATTATTTTAATTTTAAAGGAAAAAAATTCCGCTGGAATAAAGAAAGTCACGGTCCCGTTGGAAGATTACCTACAGAAGGATTAGCTGAATTTTTAGAAATTTATGCTTTAGAATTAGGATCAAGTACTAATGCTAATTTCTTAAAAAAGACATTTGAAGATTCATATCTAAAACACGATAACCTTGCCGATGCAACCCGTTTTTTTGCTAATAGTTTATTTGCTTCTCAGGGTTTAGTTATTCTGGATGCTGATAATGCCGACTTAAAACGTGCTTTTATTCCGTATGTAAAAAAAGAACTATTAGAGCAAACTTCTTTTAATGCCGTACAAGAGACTATAGCAAAACTAAAAGATTATACCGTTCAGGTAAATCCACGCGAAATCAATTTATTTTATATAGAAGATAACCTGCGTGAGCGCATTGTTTTTCAGAATGATAAATTTATTATTAATAATACAAAAACTTCATTTACAACAGAGGAAATTCTAAAATTATTAGAAAGCAATCCTGAAAAATTCAGTCCAAATGTAATTATGCGTCCGTTATATCAGGAAATCATATTACCCAATTTATGTTACATTGGCGGAGGTGGGGAAATTGCATACTGGCTTGAATTAAAATCTTTTTTTGATGCAGTTAACATAACTTTTCCAGTGCTGTTAGTTCGAAATTCTGTTCTTTTAGCCACAGAAAAGCAAGCAAAAAAAGCAGATAATTTAGGTTTAAACTGGAAAGATTTATTTACAAAACCAACAGATTTAGTTAATGCCATAACTCACAAAATTTCAGAATTTCCAATTGATTTAACTCCCCAAAAAGAAATTCTTGAAAAACAATTTCAATACTTATCAGAATTAGCCAATAAAACAGATAAATCATTTACAGGTGCAGTAAAAGCACAGGAAGTTAAACAAAAAAAAGGTTTAGAAAATCTGGAAAAACGTTTATTAAAAGCACAAAAAAGAAAACTACAGGATCAGCTGGAACGTGTTACTGATCTGCAATGTCAGCTATTTCCAAACAATAGCCTGCAGGAACGCCAAGTCAATTTCTCTGAATTTTATTTAGAAAAAGGCGAACAATTGATTCCATTATTAACTCAAAAATTAAGACCTTTAGAAACAAATTTTTCAATCATTACAATATAATACACCAATAATTCAGAATAAAATAACCACTCCGTTCTGAATTATTGTTTCTCAAACCAAATAGCGAACTTTTAAATTATTAACTAACCAATTTACCCAAACCAATGGTAAAAGAACGCTTAATTTCGCTAGATGTCTTTCGTGGACTTACTATTTTTTTAATGACAATTGTCAACAATCCCGGAGATTGGGGACATGTTTTTCCACCACTTTTACATGCCGAATGGCATGGCTGTACGCTAACCGATTTAGTTTTTCCGTTTTTCATTTTCATCATGGGAGTTGCTGTACCACTTGCAATGCCTGATAAAAAATACGACGATACTACATTCAACAAAATTCTTATCCGGTCATTACGAATGTTGTGTCTGGGGATTTTCTTCAATTATTTTGGCAAAATTCAGTTTTTTGGTCTTGAGGGAATTCCACTTCTTATCTTCCGGTTACTAATTACAATTGCTGTTGGCTATGCTCTTATGGGCAGCTTCAGTTCTAAAATAAAGAACATTTTAGCCTTTTCAATATTATTTATTTATCTAATACTGGCTTACAGCGGAATAGAAGCCTATCATGATGTAAGACTCCCTGGGGTTTTGCAACGAATTGCAGTCGTATATTTTGTAATTTCACTTTTATATTTAAAAACCTCTCAAAAAACACAGATTATTACCGGAGGTCTTTTATTAATAGGATACTGGGCAGTCATGACTTTGGTACTGGTACCCGGAATTGGAGAAGCAAACTTAGACAAAGGAACCAATCTCGCTTCCTGGCTGGACAGCATTTTACTAAAGGGTCATATGTACAGCGGCACAATAACCTGGGATCCGGAAGGGGTTCTAAGTACAATTCCATCAATAGTAAATGGAATTATCGGTTTACTAATTGGCCAGTTATTACAACAAAAAACAGCAAAAAGTAACATTGCACAAAAAATGGCAATGACAGGAATTGCTTTAATTATAGTTGGCTTAATTTGGAATATTATTTTCCCGATAAACAAATCAATCTGGACCAGCAGCTATGTTTTATATACCACTGGTTTAGCGACAACAACGCTTTCAATTTTATATTACTTGATTGATATTGCACAATACCAAAAGGGATTTAAATTATTTTTAATCTGGGGAGTCAATCCAATGATTGTATTTTTTGCATCTCAGATTATTCCGCAGGCTTTGGTAATGATTCAGTTTGAAAATCCACATAAAATAGGCGAACAAATTAATCTTTTAAGCTATTTATACGGATACGGGATTGCTCCGTTTTTCAGTAATCCAATGATGGCCTCACTTGCAGGAGCATTGGTTTATGTGGCAATATGGACGTTTATTTTGTGGATATTTTATAGAAACAAATTAATATTCAAAGTTTAAAAAAATATTAAGCATTATAAGTTCATTTTATTAAAAGTTAAAAACCTAACATTCTTGCTGTCAAAGAACTTTTAATTATGAATTTATTAAAATCAATTGATAAAAAAAGTCTACTTTTGCACAAAATTAAAAATAAGTAATAAAATGGCAACAAATAGAACTTTTACAATGATCAAACCAGATGCTGTTGCAAACGGACACATCGGGAATATCTTAGCAATGATTACAAACGGAGGATTTAAAATCGTTTCATTAAAATTAACTCAATTAACTGTAGCTGATGCTCAGACCTTTTATGCAGTTCACGCTGCAAGACCTTTCTACGGAGAATTAGTTGAATTTATGTCACGCGGACCAATTGTTGCTGCTATTTTAGAAAAAGAAAACGCAGTAGAAGATTTCAGAACTTTAATTGGAGCTACAAATCCAGCTGAAGCTGCTGAAGGAACTATCCGTAAAGCATACGCTACTTCTATTGGAGAAAATGCAGTTCACGGATCAGACAGCGACGAAAATGCTGCAATCGAAAGTGCATTCCACTTTGCAGGAAGAGAGCAATTCTAATTTTAGAGTTTAGTTTTAGATTCTCAACTTTATCAGTAATAAATAAAAATGCCGTTTCAGATTTGAAACGGCATTTTTATTTATTGTGCTTTTATTGAAATTATCTCAAAATTACCTCTCTGACAACGTCACGTTTTAATTCTTCATTAATCATCTTAATGATTTTAGATTTACCGTGACTTAATTCATCACGCAAAACAGAAGATCCAAGTTCAACATACAGTGTACTTCCCTTTAAAACAACATTCCTGGTATACGTATTCACACCACTTCCCATCAATTGTTTCCACGCATCACGCACATCAATCTGGTCCATTCCGGGCTGTAGTTTATTCGTCTGAATAATTTGCTGCAAAACAGCGCCAATCGTACTTTCGTTATTTAGTCTCTTTGCCATTGTTCAAAATGTTTACCGGTCCCGCTTTTTTATAGTGATACTCTTTATTTTCGGAGTTTTTTACCACAAACTTATCATCAGATAATGTTATTAATTCTTCGCTCCATTTGGCATAATCAGTTTTATAATCCAGATAAACTTTTTCACCTGCAAAACGTACAGAAACATCTTCATATGTGTCTGTAGTTAAAAAAGTACCATCTAGCTGCGCCATCACTTTTGTCCTTTTCCCTTTAGCCCCTTTAATTGTAAAAAAATCAAAGTTCTCGTTCATCCCATAAGCCTTTTCCTCTCCTTTGTCAAAAACTACTTTTTCAATCTCCCAATATCCGTTGAGTTTTGCAATATCTGCCGGTTTAATTTCCTGTTTGCACCCAACAAACAAAAGAGACAAAACCATAATCATAAAAGTATTTTTCATAAATAGAATTATTTTAAGGAGCTGATACCTGCTGTCCGCTTTATCTTTTGCTTTATTAAAGAAAAAAGCAAAATGATGCCGCCTCCATCAGGGCGAGGGCTTCTGTTTTCAAAAGAAGTTTTTTATTTCAATCACAAAGTTAATCTTATAAAATTTCAAAAGAAATAAAATTTCATAAAACCACTAAACTATTTTTGGATGTCTTAACACAAAGTTTTAACAGTCCGAAATATAAAGCTGGCTACATAATGTTCTCAATAATAATAGCCTAACATTACTCTTGTTTCTTACAACTACTCGAAAACAACAACATCATTAATCCCTCAAACTAATTGTCTTTATACAACTTCTTTTAAAAAAGTCTAATTATGACATATAATTGTCTTACCATGGCAATCTTTTAGCAAATACAACATGACATTTGTAAAATCTACAAAAATAAATAAGTCTTTAATAATCAATAACTTAAACAAAATTTTATTGCTTTTATGAGCTAGAAATTTTTGTTGGTTTCCGATAATTATATCTTAAAAAAATTATAATGAATAAAATTTTACTTTGCTATATTTCGCTGCTCACAATTTCATGCGCACAGAAATCTAAAAATGATTCTTTGATTGATTTACAAAACAAAATAAAAAAAGAACCAATTGCTTCAAATATTATAGATAGTTCCAGTTTTTCATCTTCGGATACTATTTTCAGCGAAGAATCTCCTATTAAGATTATCTCTGCAAAAATACTGAAAAACGCATACTCTGATCACAAAGACATCAGAATCACTTATAAAAACAAAAGCAACAAAACAATCCAGGCGATAAATTTTGAATGGAATTCAACAAACTCTTTTGAGAAACCTTCGAGCGGTAAATACTTTTTTATTAAGGGGCATTGTACTGGATATACAACTTCATTAATAAGACCAAAACAAATTTCTTCAAAGATATGGGAAGATTTCTCTACAGATGCGATTAAAGTTACTTCTTCAAATGCTTATGTTGTTGTTTATACAGACGGCACAATCTGGAAATTAAAAAAATCGAAGAGAAATTTAAAATAAATTCTTTTATCTGTTTTTTATTCTTTTTAACATCCCCATAAAAAAGAACACCAAACCTAAAACCAACAAAATATAATAAAAAGATAAGCTTTTATCTTTTAGAACATTTGCTAGAACGAAACTTATTACGCTTGCGAAATAAAAAGTAACAGGCGTTATATTTTTTAAACTCATTCTGATTTTATTTAAAAAAACTATCTACAAATTCATATTTATTAAAGACCTGTAAGTCTTCAATACCTTCACCAACTCCAATGTACTTTACCGGAATCTGAAATTGATCTGAAATACCAATTACAACACCTCCTTTTGCAGTTCCGTCTAGTTTTGTTACAGCCAGAGAAGTCACTTCTGTAGCGGCTGTAAATTGTTTTGCCTGCTCAAAAGCATTTTGACCTGTTGAACCATCTAAAACCAAAAGTACATCATGAGGCGCATCAGCAACTACTTTCTGCATAACACGTTTTACTTTGGTAAGTTCGTTCATCAAATTGATTTTATTATGCAGACGTCCTGCTGTATCAATAATTACAATATCTGCATTTTGAGCCACAGCTGACTGTAAAGTATCAAAAGCTACAGAAGCAGGATCGCTTCCCATTTGCTGTCTCACAATTGGCACATCAACTCTGTCTGCCCATACCTGTAACTGATCTATAGCAGCAGCACGAAACGTATCTGCAGCTCCTAAAACTACTTTATAACCTGCTTTCTTAAATTGATAAGCAAGTTTACCTATTGTGGTAGTTTTACCAACTCCATTAACTCCAACCACCATTAGAACGTAGGGCTTTTTATCTTTAGGAATTTCAAATTCAGTAGCTTCACCTCTGTTTGTTTCAGATAACAATGCACCTATTTCATCACGAAGAATCTGATTTAGTTCATCGGTTCCCAGATACTTATCTTCTGCTACTCTTTTTTCAATTCTTGAAATTATTTTTAATGTTGTATTTACACCAACATCTGATGCAACAAGAATTTCTTCCAGATTATCTAATACATCGTCATCGACTTTAGATTTTCCTGCAACAGCTTTACTTAACTTTGAAAAAAAAGTAGTTTTTGATTTTTCAAGACTTTTGTCTAAAGTCTCTTTTTTATCTGTAGAGAATAATTTTTTAAAAAAACTCATTTGTTATTTGTTGTTAGTTTTTAGATTATTGATTTCAAGCAATCTACAATCTTTGATATTTATAAAAGAATTCAACTCTATAAAGTTCCAGATTATTATATCAATACGTTTTAATTGATATAAGAAAAACCTTAAGGCTTTTTATAACAGAACATTTATTTCTTTTTATAAAATTTTACACAAATATAAAAAATAAAAAAGCTACTTCCGAATGAAAGTAGCTTTTCTATATAATGTAATTGTAATTATTTCTTTTTCAAGAACTCATCAACTTCTTCAGGAGCCATAATAGATTCTACGAATGTATATGCACCAGTTTTAGGAGATTTTACCATTTTGATGGCTTTTGATAATCTCTTAGAAGATGTTTGTAACGATGCTACGGTTTTCTTTGCCATGATTCAAATGTTATTTGAAGCTTTTATAAAACTCTAATGGCAAAACCATTTGAGATTTATAAAAATCTCTAATTATTACTTAATTTCTTTATGAACAGTTACTCTTTTTAAGATTGGATTAAATTTCTTAATCTCTAATCTGTCCGGAGTATTTTTTTTGTTCTTAGTTGTAATATATCTAGAAGTTCCTGGAACACCAGAAGTTTTGTGCTCAGTACATTCTAAAATTACTTGGATTCTATTACCTTTCTTTGCCATCTTGCTATATATTTATTTAGGAAAAGATTATTTGATAAATCCTTCTGACTGTGCTTTTTTCAAAACAGCAGTGATTCCATTTTTATTAATTGTTTTTATCGTAGATGCTGCTACTCTAAGAGTAATCCATCTATCTTCTTCTGGAAGATAAAAACGCTTTTTAACTAAGTTCACAGAAAACTTTCTCTTAGTTTTGTTCATAGCGTGAGAAACGTTATTTCCTACCATCGCTCTTTTACCTGTAAGGTCACAAACTCTTGACATTATACTTATCTTTTATCGTTATTCAAAATCAGGGTGCAAAGAAAAGAAAAATAAACCATTGTAGCAAAAAATTATTGCACAATTTTCAAAATTTCTTTCTGTAATATTTCCAAACTCTTAATGGTAGCTCTATCTATCACTTTTTCACGTGGTTGGCCAAAGTTAAACTCTTCTGTAATTACACCATTCGGTGTAGCCAAAGCAATAAAAACAGTTCCAATTTCGGCATCAGAATCTCCTTTTGACGGTCCCGCGTTGCCGGTTGTAGCTATTGCATAGTCTGTTTTGAGTATATCTTTCACATTCAATGCCATAGCCTCTGCCACTTGTGCACTTACAACAGAATATTGATTTACCAACTCCTGCGAAACCCCCAAAACATTAACCTTTGCTTCGGTTGCATAAGAAACAATACTTCCTTTAAAATAATTTGAAGCTCCCGGAACGGCAGACAAAATTGATGCAATTTTTCCTCCTGTAAAACTTTCTGCCGTAGAAATAGTTTTATTTTCTTTCGACAAAAGTTTACCTACTACAGATTCGATGGTTTCATTCTCTTCGTAACCTACTATTATATCATGAATTATAGCATCTAATGATTTTATATTGGCTTCGAGTGCTTCTTCAAGCTTTTCTTTATCTGTTCCTCTTGCAGAAAGTCTTAAACGCACTCTCCCCGGATTTGGCAGATAAGCCAGTTTGATAAAATCCGGCAGGTTGTTTTCCCAATCTTCTATACGTTCGGCAACTAAGCTCTCTCCCTGACCGTATGTTAAAATCGTTTTATGAATAATATAGGGACGCTTATATTCACGAACAATTTTTGGAATGATTTCTTCTTCTACTAAATATTTCATTTCATAAGGAACTCCCGGAAGCGAAATAAATACCGTATTTTCTTTTTTCATCCACATACCTGGCGCAGTACCTACCTTATTATGCAAAACAGTACAAGTTGAAGGCACGAGTGCCTGATCTTTATTTAATTGCGAAATCGGACGTTTGTAAAAACCTTCTATTAGTTCTGTGACATGAGCAAGCACTTGAGGATTTACAACCAATGTATCATCAAAATATTCACAGAAAGTTTTTTTTGTAATATCATCTTTTGTTGGTCCTAATCCCCCTGTTATTACCACAAGATCTACTTTGTTTTGCAATTGAGCAAAAGTATCTAAAATGTGTTTTTTGTCGTCACTAATAGAAATCATTTCAGTGACTTCAACACCAATTTTATCTAACGATTTTGCAATAAATCCTGAATTGGTATCTACGATCTGACCAATTAGTATTTCATCTCCGATAGTTATAATAGTTGCTTTCATATGATAATATTATTTTTTCCTGCAAATATGCAGTCATTATTAGAAAGTAGATTGCTATCGCAAAGATTCTGCAAGGAGTATAAACAGCGTTTCTTTACGAAAGGTGTGGCATCATTAAAGGATTTTGAAAGCAAAAGATATTAAACAGCAAAATCTGCTTCTTCCCTGTTTTAAGAAAAAAGCAGATTATACTCAATATTATAAATCAAAATCTTTTCTAATTTCTTTTATCGCCTCTTTTACCTGTACTTTTATACTTTTAAAAGTTTCGATAATATCTTTTTTCTTTCCTTCGGCTTTTGTCCAGGCTTCGACTTGCAGAATTTCTTCAAATGCCACATTTAAACCCATTAAATCTAAAGTTGGTTTTATTTTATGCGCATAAGAATAGGCGTATTTATGATCCTTTTTCTTAATCCCTTCTTTGATTTGTTTTAAATCTTCCGGAACTTCTGTAACAAATAGTTTTAGAATTTCGTTTACAAATTCAGGGTCGTTATCTGAAAGTGCGTAGACTTTCGAAAGGTTGTACTTTAAGGCCATTATTTTACTTGTATTCTAAATAATTTTTTATCTTCTAAAAACCCTTCCAAAACGTCGTTTGGTTTTACAGAAGCAACACCTTCGGGAGTTCCTGTAAAAATGATATCGCCAATTTTTAATGTAAAATACTGCGATGCAAACGATATCAGCTCATCAATTTTCCAAAGCATAAAGCTGGTATTTCCTTTTTGAACTGTTTTGGAATTGTTTGTGAGTTCAAAATTAAGATTTTCCATAGAAACAAAATCTGTTTTAGGCAAAAAATCACCTATGACAGCAGAACCATCAAATGCTTTGGCTTTTTCCCAAGGTAATCCTTTTGCTTTTAACTTTTCTTGTAAATCTCTGGCAGTAAAATCAATACCTACACTAATTTCGTCATAATACTTATGCGCAAATTTAGGTTCGATATATTTTCCAACTTTATTAATTTTAACAATTATCTCAATTTCGTGATGAATTTCCTCAGAAAATTCAGGAATTACAAACGGATGTTGTTTTAATAAAACAGCCGAATCCGGTTTCATAAAAACTACAGGCTCGGTTGGCCTTTCATTTTTTAATTCTTCAATATGATTGACATAATTTCTGCCGATGCAAATTATTTTCATTTTTTTTGAGTTGCTAAGATACTCAGATGCTAAGGTTCTAAGAAATTGTGCAAAAAACCTCAGCATCTTAGAACTTAGTTTCTCTGAACCTTTATTTCGTATTTAACTTTCTTAATTTGATTGCTGTCAGCACTTTTTTGGTATACAAAGGAAAATCAGCATTTTGAATCCAACTGTAATAGCCTGGTTCTGTTTCTAAAACTTTTTCAACTTTAGCGCCTTTGTGTTTACCAAAAGTAAAAATCTCTTCACCATCTTTATCAAAAGCAATCATTCCTGCAAAATCAGCAATTTTTTTACGTGTTGTAAATTCCGATAATGATTTCATATCATTTTCTAATTCAGGATAACGATCCAACTGTGCTTTCAGAATTTCATAAGTCGCCATTGTATCTGCTTCTGCCGAATGGGCATTTTCAAGGCTTTTTCCACAGTAAAATTTCAATGCAGCACTCAAAGTACGCTCTTCCATTTTATGAAAAATTGTTTGTACATCAACCGAAACCTTATTTTTCATATCAAAATCAACTCCGGCGCGAAGCAATTCTTCCGCTAATAAAGGAATATCAAAACGGTCTGAATTGAATCCACCCAAATCACTGTCTTTTATCATATTATGAACTTGTGGTGCCAGCTCATTAAAAGTAGGCTCGTTTGCTACTTTTTCGTCTGTAATACCATGAACAGCTGTCGTTTGAGGAGGAATTGGAATTGTTGGATTAACTAACCAAGTTTTGCTTTCTTTATTTCCGTTTGGAAAAACTTTAAATATTGAAATTTCTACTATCCTGTCTTTTCCGATATCGATCCCTGTAGTTTCAAGATCGAAAAAGCAAATTGGTTTGTTGAGTTTGAGTTCCATTTTTGAATTTTATAAGTTTACAAATATAATTTTTAAAGCTGAATTTTACCCGTTTTTTTCATAAAGTTGATGATTTCTGTCAATGATTTCCACAAAGAGGCAAAAGAAAAACCCTTTCAACATTTAAAATGTTAAAAGGGTTAAATATTTTTAAAAAAGAACGTTTTTAGAAGTCTCTTTCTACATCAAAAGCTTCCAAATATTCTGCAACTCTTTTTACAAAACTTCCTCCTAATGCACCGTCTACCACTCTATGATCATAAGAATGTGACAAGAACATTTTCTGACGGATTCCGATAAAGTCACCTTCAGGAGTTTCTATAACTGCCGGCACTTTACGAATTGCCCCCAGAGCTAAGATTCCCACTTGCGGCTGATTAATAATTGGCGTTCCAAAAACACTTCCAAACGTTCCTACATTCGTTACAGTATAAGTTCCGCCTTGTGTATCGTCCGGCTTAAGTTTTCCTGCTTTTGCACGGTTCCCAAGATCGTTAACTGCTTTTGCCATTCCGACAAGATTTAACTGATCTGCATTTTTAATAACAGGTACAATTAAATTTCCGTTTGGCAAGGCTGCAGCCATTCCTAAATTTATATTTTTCTTTTTGATAATATATTCTCCATCTACAGAAATATTCATTCCCGGAAAATCTTTCAGCGCTTTTGCAACAGCTTCCATCATAATAGGAGTAAAAGTAAGTTTCTCGCCTTCTCTTTTCTCAAAGGCAGTTTTAACTTTGTCTCTCCATTTTACAATATTGGTTACATCGACTTCTATAAAAGATTGTACATGAGCTGAAGTTTGCACAGAAGCGACCATGTATCCTGAAATCAGTTTACGCATTCTGTCCATTTCTATAATTTCATCACCACCGTTTACAGATACCGGAACTGTTTGCTGGCTTTTTTGAACTGCTGGTTCAACAGCTTTTGGCTCTGAAATTTTTGGCTCTGCAGCTTTTGATTGCTCAGTTTTTGGAACTATAGTTTCAGCAGCTGTTTCTTCAACCGCTTTTGGTGATGCAACAACACCTGATTTACGATCTTCAATATGTTTTAAAATATCTTCTTTTGTAACACGCCCGTCTTTTCCTGACCCTTGCATATTTTCAAGCTCTGCAATAGAAACACCTTCTTCTTTTGCAATATTTTTAACAAGCGGAGAGAAGAATTTGTCTGAAGTTGAGAAATCCTGAGGCGCAGCTGCAGTTTCCTGAACGGCCTCGATTGTTTTTTCGATTTCTAGTGCTTCAGCAGGAGCCGGTTCATCTTCAATAACTTTATCTACCAAAAATGATGAAGATATTTCAACACCTGCTTCTGTTTCGATAATTGCAATTGTCTGTCCAACCTGAACTAAATCATCTTTGCCAAATAATTTTTCGACCAAAGTTCCTGATACTTCGCTAGGCACCTCACTGTCAACCTTATCAGTTGCAATCTCCAGTACAGCTTCATCAGCTTCAATTTTGTCTCCAACTTCTTTCAACCAGTTTGTAATAGTTGCTTCAGCTACACTTTCTCCCATTTTAGGAAGCTTTAATTCAAATCTTGCCATATTGTTAACCTCAAGGGTGATTTTGATTTTCAGATTGCGAAATTACTGAATATTTTATATATAAATTACACTTAATATAATTTTTTACTCAATTTTTATAGTTTGCCCTTTGTCATTTCTTGAATTACTTCCAATAATAAAACTTGCATTTTTGGGGAAAATTTTAAAAGTAATACTCTTTTCTTTGAGCGTTTCTATGATTTTGATACAATTTCTAAATGAAATATGCTGATTATCCAAAATAATCTCCACTCTTTTCCCTTTAGAAATCAGGGACGAATTTACCATTTTTTCTTTTTTGAAATCGAAAATAACTACTTTATTTTTAAGAATTGAAGACAATTTTTCATACAATTTCATATCTGATGAATACAAAACATAACTTTCCGGCAGCGGCTTGACTTTTGTTTTTCCCTGAAACATTTTAGCAAACGAAAAAAACAGAATTCCTATTTTAATAAAAACAGAAAAAAACAAGGATTTTCTGAAATGCTTTTGATAAAAAAATGTCATTGCTTCCTGAAAACGCTTCATGTATTTTTCATCTTTTACAGTACTTTCTCCTTTATAATGCAAAATTGTTGTTTCATGAAAATAATAATTTTCTTTTTGCTTTAATAAGGCGCGATATGAAAGATCAATATCGTCAGCATACATAAAACAGTTTTCATCAAAGCCTTTTAATTCAATATACAAATCACGCTGCATGAACATAAAAGCACCAACCAGAATATCCACTTTTCCTGTTTCATTTTCTAAAATCTGCTGTGCATAATACTGATTAAAAAGTTTCCATTTTGGGAAAATTTTATATAAACCAAAAACCTTTGTGAAAGATACCCAGGGAGTTGGAACTCCACGTTTGCTTTCGGGCAGAAAATTTCCTGTTCCATCAATTAATTTACAGCCTACAATTCCTAAGTTGGTTTGCCTTTCGGCGAAAGCCAAAATTTTATAAAATGTATCTTCGGCAACTACTGTGTCCGGATTCAGAATACAAATATATTTTCCTCGTGCCTGTGTAACTCCGATATTATTTCCTTTTGGAAAACCAAAGTTTTCGCTGTTTCGAATGAGTTTTACATCCGGAAAACGTTTTTCTATCATTACACAGCTATCGTCAGACGAGTTATTGTCGATTACAATAATTTCGCTATCAATACCAGAAAGTGCCTCCTGAACACTTAAAACGCATTGTTCCAGAAAATAACGAACATTATAATTGAGAATAATAATTGATAATTGCATACAAATATCAGCCTTTGATTTTTTGGAAAGTTAGAAATTTTCAGCCAAACCTAATCGCAAAGACCAGTCGTTTTTACTAACTCCAAAATCTAAAACCAAATTGTTGTTGTTTTATTTCAGTTTTCAGGTTCGAAGCCTGAAACTTCTAATAATTATAAATGCAACTGTATCTTGTACTTATTACAAAGTTTCATTACCAATAACATAATAGTAGAGAATAACAATGACCAGATGATTCCCGGAACTTCTTGTCGTAAGTATTCCGGAATTATATGAAGATTGAAAGCGGCATTAAAATAATAAATTACACCGGGTAAAATATAAATCAACAAAGGATTTGCGGCTGCAGGCATAAAGAAATCACTCCATTTGGTTTGTTTTTTAATTTCCATCAGCCAATACAGAAAATAAAATAAAACAGTACAAATTGCGGCAGAAAACATGGTCCATGACGGAGTACCTTTAATTTTTGAAATTCCGTAATAAGGCCTTAAAAAATAAGCTGTCACAAAAAACAAAATTGCAAAACCTATTACTGCCCAATTGATTTTGGGTGTCACTTTTCTGTCAAAAAACAATAGCGAAATTATAACACCTGCGGTTACGACAGAAGCATGTGTTAAGTGTCCTGCAATAAAATTAAACCAGAAATTTTGTCTGATTTCTAATCCTTCTGTCAGGTTTATTGAATTGGCAATTACACATATAATCAAAAAAAGAATCATTGCCCATAATTTTCCCGAAACCAACCAATAATACAATACTGTAAAAAGATAAGCCCAACCAATCAAACCGAGAATTCCCCACCATTTTGGTGTCATCCCGATTTCTCCTGTGTCCTGAACATATAGAAAATAAAGCGCTATTAAAACCAGCATTCCGCCATATTGCAAAGTATATTTTAACCAAACCGGAAAATCCTTTGGATATTTATTCCAAATCGGAATTGGCATTGCATATGCCAAAAGTCCCCAAAATGCTGGCGTTATTATCATTTTTGATGCATCATAACCATATTCTGCATTGACCATAAAAACTCCAATAATAATTAAGGCCAAAGCTCTTTTTAATGTGTGGGTCCAAATTATTCTTACACTGTCTCCTTTGATTAATCTGGCATTGAATGCAAAGGGAACCGACATCCCGACAATAAATAAAAATGAAGGAAAAACCAGATCAACAAAAGTCATCGCATCTGCATCTGCAGGCATATGTTTCATCCATTGCGGCACATTTTTTACGCTTGCGAGTTCATTTACAAAAATCATTACAAAAATTGTAATTCCACGTAAAGCATCTATCGAAATAATCCTTTGGTTGTATAAATTTTCTTTTATTTTCATAAATTATTACATTTTTAATAATGTCAAATATAATATAATTATAAAATGAGAAGTTACATTGTTACATTAATTTGAAAATGTAAAAATTCTATTTAAAAAAATTTCAAAACGCAGTCTATTTCATTTATTTTTGCCGCATGTTATCATTTTTAAAATCCAAACCACGTTTAAGAGAGTTGCTGTCGGATAGTTACATCGACATTCATTCACATCTGTTACCTGGAATTGATGATGGCGCAAAAAACATTTCAGACACTATAAAAATGGCAAAAGCATTTGAGGAAATTGGATTTTCTCAATTTGTGACAACACCACATATCAAAAATCATTTTTGGGATAATTCTGCTGAAACAATTCTGGCAAAGCAGAAACAAACTGCAATTACATTAGAAGAAAATAATATAAAAATTCCTTTTCGGGCAGCTGCAGAATATTTTATGGATGATTGGTTTGAAAACCATTTTAAGACCGAAAAACTTCTTACGATAAAAGACAATTATGTTCTGGTTGAAATATCTTATATAAACCCTCCGGCACAGCTTCATAAAATTCTTTTTGATCTGCGGGTTGCAGGTTACACTCCGATCTTAGCCCATCCTGAAAGATATTTGTATTATCATAAGAATTTTAATGAATACGAAAAACTAAAGAAATCGGGTTGCCTGTTTCAATTAAATTTATTGGCGACTACGGGATATTACGGCAATGAGGTTACAAAGATCACAGAAGAACTGCTAAAAAAAGGAATGTATAATTTCGTTGGTTCTGATGTACATCATCGTACTCATATAAAATCATTCGATCAGAAAATAAAAGTCAATAGTATTTCTGCACTCAAAGAAGTTATAAAGAATAACACCTTTTTTAAATTCTGATTAATAGGCGTTCTCCTCGCCCTTAAAAATATTAATAACAGTTCGTACTATAATTTTTATATCTAATAATAAACTCCAGTTTTCGATATACCAAATATCATAATCTACTCTGTTTTCCATATCGATAAGCTCTTTGGTTTCACCACGATATCCATTTACTTGTGCCCAGCCAGTTATTCCGGGTTTTGCATATTGGCGCACCAGGTAATTATTTATTAGCTCACTGTATTCCTTTGCAAGATTGACCATATGTGGTCTTGGCCCTACTACAGACATATCTCCCCAAAAAACATTAAAAAACTGTGGCAGTTCGTCAATGCTGGTTTTTCTAATAAAAGCCCCAAATTTTGTAATTCTGCTGTCTCCTTTTCCTGCCTGTTTTTGATGTGCCAAATCATTGACATACATACTTCTGAATTTAAAGCACATAAAAGCCTGGTTATCCCGGCCTGAACGCTGCTGCTTAAAAAAAACAGGGCCTGGCGATTCTAACTTAATAATTAGTGCTACGATTGGCAAAAGCCAGGGAAAAATAAGTAGTATAACTGCTGTTGAAAAAAGAATATCAAAAACTTTTTTTACAAGCCGGTTTGATGCAAATTCCAATGGTTCCGGACGAAACATCAGTACAGGCGTGTTTTCATAAAAAGTTACTTCGACTTTGCTTGATTTTGTGTACAGTTGAAAATCAGGGATAAACTTGATTCTTACCATGTTTTGCTCACAGATCTTTACCAGCTTATTGATTATTTCTACTTTGTCAATATGGAGGGCGACATAAATTTCATCTATTTTCTCTTTTATGATAAAATCCTCGATAGTATCAAAGCCACCCAAAATTGAACCTTCAAACTCAGGAGACACTAGTTCTTTGTCATCAAAAAAACCTAAAAACCGATAACCGTAAGTTAGATCTTTAGCCAATATTTTGCGCATTCTTTCTCCGGTTTCATTTGCTCCGATGATAATAATCTTTTTAAAATTATACCCTCTTGCCCTAATTTCTTTGAGGAGTTTCATCAGTACATAACGCGAAATCATAATCAGAAGAAAGAAAAAGAGATAAAAATAAAGCAATCGCAGCCGCGAAATATCTGCATATTTAAGAAATACTACAAAAATGGCGACCAGTGCAGCATGAATGGTAATTTTATTTATAGTTCGTTTTAGTATTGATTCAATTCGTTCGATGCGAATCATGCGGTACGAATTCCTAAAAAGCAACAATCCGATCCAGATCAGGTTCATCAATAAAATAACTGTTTTTTCTTCTCTTGACGAAAGCTGCTCTAAACTGCCAAATCTGGCCAAAGCCGAAAGATTGATTGAGGCGTTTAATAATAGCACATCAAAACACACAAACAAAAGCTTGAAATAACGGGAAAAACGGTAATGTGATATTTTTTGAGAAATTTTCATATTTGGATCTACGGTCACTTTTTAAAGTAAATTCTGACCTGAGTATTGTGGATGCAAAATAACATTTTAATTATATTTTTTGATGTTATTTTAAAATCAATTTATTTTAAAACTTTACTTTTAACCAATTTGAATTTTTAAATACAGCAAATGCAAAGAGTCATTTTATTCTTTTTCTTATTAACATCAGTAACTTATGGGCAAATTGAGGGCTGTACAGACCCTCTTTCTAAAAATTATAATCCTGAGGCAAAAGTAAATAACGGTGGTTGCCTGTATAAACAAGTAAAACTAAAACCTGAATATTCAGTAAAATTAGGTGACTCTGTAAGGGAAACTTCAGGATTATCAGCTTTTGATAATTTACTATGGACGCACAATGATGATCATGACACGACTTTATACGGATTGGATTCTTTAGGAAAGATCAGAAAAAAGGTTGTGGTTCCAAATGTAATTAATCATGACTGGGAAGAAATTTCACAGGACAGTACGCATTTATACATCGGTGATTTTGGAAATAATTACAGCGGAAACCGCACTGATTTACATATTTTAAAAATCGATAAAAAAGGTTTTTTTAGCGGAAGTCCAATTATTGACACCATCTCATTTTCATATTCTGACCAAACAGATTTTAGTCCTCAAAAAGGAAATACAACCAATTTTGATTGTGAGGCTTTTATTGTATCCAGAGACAGTATATATTTATTTTCAAAACAATGGAAATCTTCTAAAACTGCCATTTATGCATTAGCGAATAAGTCCGGAAAACATATTGCCCAATACAAGGAAACTATTGACACACAAGGCTTAATAACCGGAGCTGCTTACTCAGAATCTAAAAAAAGAATTGTTCTTTGCGGTTATTCAAAAAAAGGAAAAACCTTTTTGTATTTACTTTATGATTTCAAGAACCAGGATTTCTTAAAGGGAAACCAAAGAAAAATAAATATCAAACTGCCTTTTCACCAGATTGAAGGAATTGCAACAAAAGATGGCTTACATTACTATTTAACAAACGAATCTTTGGTTAGAAAACCAGTTCTGAACGTTCCGCAGCAAATGCATTATTTTGATTTAAGTTCTTTATTCATTCAATAATTGCCTAGATTCACAATATCACTGCAAATCATATTCAATTAAAAGTTAAAAAATATTTTATAAATGATGCAAACCGTTTACAACGAAATGGTTTGCATCATTTGATGAGTTTTATAAGAAGGTGCCAAATCTTTCAAAATGACACGTATACCCATTTGGATGCTTGATAAGATAGTCCTGATGATTTTCTTCTGCAGGCCAAAATTTTGTAAAAGGTTCAAGTGTAGTAACTACTTTGCCATTCCATCGCTCGGAGTCGTCCACAATTTTAATCACTTCTTTGGCAATTTGTTCTTCCTGCTCATCCTGGATAAATATAGCAGATCGATAGCTGGATCCCAAATCATTGCCCTGTCTGTCAATTGTAGTAGGATCATGCATCCTGAAAAAGTAATCTAAAAGTTCTTTATAAGAGGTTTCATCAGCATCATATGTGATTTCTATACCCTCTGCATGTCCCGGATGGTTTCCGTAAGTTGGGTTGTCATTTTGCCCTCCAATGTAGCCTACCTCAGTATCTTTTACACCGGGACGCACACGAAACAAATCTTCCATACCCCAAAAACAACCTCCGGCTATATAAGCTTTTTTTAAATTCGTCATGGTATTTTGTTTTTCTATTTTATTTGACATAAATAAGTCCTGATTTCTTGCTAATAGCAAATTTAGTAACTTTAAAATCATACGGTCACAATTTATTCAGAATAAAATAACCGGATGACTGATGGCACATTTCTGAATCCATTAATCATGACTGCCAAATCCTATTACTTCTTTGCTAATGGAGGCGCTTATAAACTATTTTGTTTTTTAAGATTATTACTTAGATATAAAATAATTTTCAAATAAATATAGAAGCTTAAACTTTAAAATTTTAAGATGCAGATCGCATAGACTTTATATAGAAACCCTCAAATGAATGTTTTTATGAATTATTTTATGTTTATGAGTAAATTTTAGCAATACATTTTTTATAGAAATAAATTTAAGTAATCAAATCTTGGTTATGTTTGACTAAAACAAGCCTATTTATAAAGATTAAAAACACTTAAAAAAACACTACAAAAACATATCACTAATTCAAATAATACAACTAAAACGCCACCTCTCCTTATTGCATTAATTTAAACTTTTAGATTATAAACTAAATAATTCACAATTTTATTTTGAATATATATTTATAAGTGCAATATTTGAAGTAAATTCTTATATTATAACATCGATTTACGTGCACATAAGTTGATACTATGCTGTAAGTTTAAATATTTTTTTAACATTAAAACTTAAAATCATGAAAAAAATTAGTTTAAAACTAATGCAAAATTCACTTACTAGAGCTGAATTAAAAACAATTATGGCTGGAAGTGGAGGAAGTTATACTCCAGAATGCACAGAAGAATGTAGTTCAGATTCATTTTGTGCCCCAAATACGACTTGTCCTTGTTGTAATCATGGAAAATGTGGTAGTTAACATTTTTATAAAGGAGGTGCTTGCGCCTCCTAGTTTTACTTTTTAACTTTCCAAAAATATGGCTTTCAATTATTCCTATATTATAATTATATTATTAATGGCAAATTATATTACTGCTCAAAAAAGTAGTGATAATCTATTTTTTGAATTAAATGGTGTTGCAAATAACTTATCAAGTAATAATAAATTATTCATCTCCTATTTTGACGATCAAAATAATGAAATTATTGACTCCACAATTGTTGCTGATGGAGCATTTAAATTTAGAGGATTAATTAAGGAACCCAGAGAATCTTATTTAAGTGCAAACAATATTTTTAGAATGGACGGATATAGCACCATAAAGTTCTATCTAAGCCCAAATATCATCAACGTAAAAACCGACCTTAACAACCTCTCAAGTTCAGAATTTAAAGGATCTGAAACCCAACGAGAATTTCTAGTATTAAAAAAAATGAAGTGTAGAGTTTTTTTTAAACAAGATTCTTTATTCGCTTTAAGAGAAAGCTTTGTAGAGCTGATAAATAAAACTCAAAACGTTGACGAGCAAAAGATTTTAAAAGAAAAAATTGGAATAATCGACGATGCTGTTGACAGGTCTATTGATGAGGAAATAATAAAAGAATTTGAGTTTATCAAAGAATACCCTTACTCATATGTATGCACGGATCTTTTGTTATCCAGATTGAAGGGCAGAAAATCTTCGAAATATTTTACTCAAATTCAAGACCTATACAACTCACTTTCATCAAAAGTAAAAAATAGCATGAGAGGTATTTTATTAAAAGAAAAATTAGTCCTTTTTTCTGAAAACAATGTTGGCAAAAAAATAAAAGATTACACTTTAATAGATATAAATAAATCTCAATTTAGATTATCAGATTTAAGAAATGGCAAATATGTTCTATTAGATTTTTGGGCAAGCTGGTGCGGACCATGTAGAGCTGATACTCCATATTTAAAGAAATTGCACCAAAAATATAACACTAAAGGTTTTGAAATCGTTGGTTTATCAAAAGATCAGGATAGAAATTCATGGATTAGCGCTATAAAAAAAGATCAGGCAGACTGGAGACATATACTACTTAAAGATAATGATAGTACAATTGATGAGTCATTTTTTATAACCAGTATTCCAGTAAAAATTTTAATTGATCCAGATGGCTTTATAATTGGAAGATGGAGAGGTGGAGGAAAGGATAACGAGAATGACATCGTTAATAAAATTACAAAAATCTTCGCTAACAATTGAATAATAAATAATAATTGAATAATAAATAAAGTACAATTATGAGTGATAATTTTAATAATGTATTCCAGTATTTAAGAAAAGAGGATATTAATATTGACAGAAAGGAGTTTTTATTTCAAGTTCAAGCCCATCCTAGTTACCCCAGCATATTAGCTATTACCGACACGCTTTCTTTTTTTAATATTGATAATGGTGTTTTTAATGTAGCTTTTGATAAAATAGAATTATTACCTGACAGATTTTTAGTGATCCTTAATGAAAAAATTAATGATACTCATATTTACTTTGCTGAAATAAGAAAAGGAAAAATTTTTGTTATGCGTAATGATAAAGCCCAACTTATTTCTAAGCAAGATTTGAAATCAAAATGGGGAAATTTTGTGCTTTGCGCCGAAAAAACAGCTGATTCTATTACCACACAAAAATCTAAAAATTTATTGTTTTGGCTTTTTCCTTTGCTTTTTATTTTATTGTTTTTCACATTATTTATTATCGAAGGAAAATCACACATATATGGCCTGTTCCTACTATTGCCTATTTTTGGAGCACTATTTTCGATTGCAGCCTTTAAGGATCTGCTCGGTAGTAAAAATGAAATCATTAATGCTTTTTGTAATTTTTCAGCATCCACAAGCTGTAAAACTATTATGGATTCTAAAAAATGGAAAATATTCGAAATTGTAAATTTGAGCGATTTAAGTATTGTATTTTTCAGTTATCAGATTGTGACATTTAGTATTGCATTAGTTAGTAATAGCGTAGGAGATTTTATATATGTTCAAAAAATTTTACTTCTTTTAACTACCCCTATAATCGGTTTCTCATTTTATTACCAAAAAATAGTTGAAAAAAAATGGTGCCCAATTTGTTTAGCAATAATTACTATTATTCTTTTAGAATTGATTACTATAACTATACTGTTTGACACAATAAATATATCTTTTAAGAATATTTTAATTTCAGGAATTATTTTTACTGGATTCAGTGTTATTTGGCTTTTTCTAAAACCTGTTTTAATAAATAGCAAAGAATTAAATGAATCACAATTTGAAGGAACGCGCTTTATGAAAAATTATCAAATTTTTAAAACTGTACTAATTTCAGGAGCTAAAATAACATTGCCTCAAGCTTCTATAGCTTTAGGAAATATTTCCAGCAAAAAAGTGCTAACCATTATAACAAATCCATTTTGTGCGCCATGTAAAGAGGTTGATGAAATAATGTCAACAATTTTAAAAGACCATCATGCTGAAATTCGAGTTAATATAATTATTAATGCCGATATTGATACAGCAGGAGAAGAAAACCAACCTCTTTTAAGACTTTTACTTGCTATATTTTTACAAAAAGGAGAAACTGCATATTTAGAGGCAATGCATGAGTGGCATGAAAAGCAAAATATTGAACAATGGACAAAAAAATATGCTATTGATTACGACACTGTTTTAATAGATAGCATTTATAAAGAACATAAAGATTGGTGTATAGATAATAATTATAATGCCACCCCAGCAATTTTTATTAATGGCTATAAATATCCAAAAACTTATCCAAGAAAAAATCTACAATTTTTTATAAATGATATAATCGACGATGATTTTATTATTGAAGAAATAGTAAATTTTGATCTAAAAAAAGAACCAATTGTATATTAATAAATAATGAAAAAACAATTAAATTCAATTGCTATTCTAATTTGTTGGTCAGGCTCCTACCCATGGTATTTCCCTTATTTCATTCATTCTTGTAAATATAACATTGACATTGATTTTTACATAGTTACTGATAATAAGGAAACAATTTTAAACAAACCATCAAACGTTAAAATAATTGATAAGTCGCTTGAAGAAATAAGAGAAGAAGCATCTAAAAAGTTAGGATTTAAAGTAAACATTGATTACCCATATAAACTTTGCGATTTTAAACCTGCATATGGATTTATTTTTTCAGAGTTAATAAAAGAATATGATTTTTGGGGTCAAAGTGATATTGATATAATTTATGGAAATATTAGAGATTTTTTAACTAATGAACTATTAAATACTTATGATTTCATTAGCATGAGACATGACTATACAACGGGTTGTTTTGCTCTATATAAGAATAATGATTTGATGAATAATTTTTTTAAGAGAAGCAAGGACTTTAAAACCGTTTTTACATCATCTGACCATTATTGCTTTGATGAATGCAACTTTGTTTGGGATGATTTAACGATGGGAAAATCAATATTTGAGTTAAAAACTAATATTGAAAGCTTTACACATTTAATAAAAAGTGCCGAAATTTCAGGTGAGATTAAACCACATTTTGATTTTATTCTTCTAGAAGGTTTAACTGGTCAAATAACTTTTGATAATGGTAGAATCTATTATAAAAACAAATATGAAGGCATAATGTATCACTTATTTTGGTTTAAAAAATTTTATAAACCTAAAAAAATAATAAAAAAAATTCCAGATAAATATTTTATAAGTAAAGCAAGAATTTACCATTCACGTAAATCTAATTGATTTCAGTTGCTGCGGAATTGAAATCAAAATGACGTTGATAAATATGAAATTAATATAAAAACTTAAAGCTTAAAATAACTTTAATAATCAAGAGAAATACAAGTCAGTGAATTATTAAAGATTCAAAGTAAAAGATAGCCTAGTGCTATCTTTTTTTGTTACGTTCAAAAGGGTATCTTTGCCGCTTAAATAAAAAAATAAGCCTTTTTAAAGCTAGAGACTAAATTAGAGATCTGTATGTTTAAAAACATTACAATTATTTGATTTTAAACAAGTTAACAACATGAATTACTTATCTGTAGAAAATATATCCAAATCATTTGGCGAGAGAACTTTGTTTGACAACATTTCTTTTGGAATCAATAAAGACCAAAAAATTGCTTTTATTGCAAAAAATGGTTCTGGTAAAACAACCATTATGAGTATAATTAATGGCCTGGACGAACCTGATACCGGTCAGGTTGTTTTAAGAAAAGGAATTAGAATGGCTTTTCTATCGCAAGACAACAATTTGCAGGAAGAACTGACTATTGAAGAAAGCATTTTCGCTTCAGATAATGAAACCTTGAAAATTATTGAAGCCTACGAAAAAGCATTAGAAAATCCGGATGATGAAGAAGCGTATCAAAAAGCTTTCGACGGAATGGACCGACACAATGCGTGGGATTTTGAGACACAATACAAACAGATTTTATTTAAACTAAAACTGGAAGATTTTAAACTAAAAGTAAAAAATCTTTCGGGAGGGCAAAAAAAACGTCTTTCATTGGCAATCATTTTGATTAATCGCCCTGATCTGCTGATTTTAGATGAGCCAACCAATCACTTGGATCTTGAAATGATTGAATGGCTGGAAAGTTATTTTGCAAAAGAAAACATTACATTGTTCATGGTTACGCACGACCGTTTCTTTTTAGAGCGTGTTTGTAATGAAATCATCGAACTCGATAATGGAAAACTATATCAGTACAAAGGAAATTATTCTTATTATCTGGAGAAAAAAGAAGAAAGAATAACTTCTGAAAATGCCAGCGTTGATAAGGCCAAAAATTTATTTGTAAAAGAGTTAGAGTGGATGCGCCGTCAGCCAAAAGCAAGAACGACAAAATCCAAATCACGTCAGGATGATTTTTATATCATCAAGGAAAAAGCGCAAAGCCGCAGAAAAGAAAACAAGGTCGAGCTTGAAATTAATATGGAACGTATGGGAAGCAAGATTATCGAGCTTCACAAAATTTCTAAAAAGTTTAAAGATCACGTTATTCTTGATAATTTCAGTTTTGATTTCCAACGAGGAGAACGTATCGGAATTATTGGTAAAAACGGAACCGGAAAATCAACTTTCTTAAATCTTCTTACAGGAACAATTCCTCTTGACAGTGGCCGTGTGGTAAAAGGTGAGACCATAAAAATTGGGTATTATACACAAAGCGGAATTAATCCGAAACCAAATCAGCGTGTAATAGACATTATTAAAGAATACGGGGAATTTATTCCGCTTGCAAAAGGCAGAATGATTTCGGCGTCGCAGTTGTTGGAGCGTTTTCTTTTTGATGCCAAAAAACAGTATGATTTTGTAGAAAAATTAAGCGGAGGCGAATTAAAGCGTTTGTATTTATGTACCGTTTTGATTCAGAATCCAAACTTCCTGATTCTCGATGAGCCAACAAATGACCTGGATATTGTAACACTTAATGTTCTTGAAAGTTTTCTTTTGGATTATCCGGGATGCCTTCTTGTTGTATCGCACGACCGTTACTTTATGGATAAAATTGTCGATCATTTATTTGTTTTTAGAGGAAATGGAGAAATTGAAAGTTTTCCAGGAAACTATTCCGATTTCAGAGCTTATGAAGACAGTTCAGACGTTGCTCAGAAAGAAGAAAACAAAGCAGAAAAGAAAGACTGGAAACAGAATAATCCAACCGGAAATCTGTCTTTCAACGAACAAAAAGAATATCAAAAACTGGAAAGAGAGATAAAAGATCTAGAAATTGAAAAAACTAAAATCGAACAATTATTCTCTGAAGGTAAAGTAGCCGATGCGGATATCGAGAAAAAAGCAAACGAACTGCAAAATATAATCAATAAAATAGATCAGAAAGAAGAACGCTGGTTTGAATTATCAGCTAAAATAGAAGGATAAGATTTTCCACAGAGATTCACAAAGAAAAATGCAGAGTTACGCCAAACTTAATTTTACTTTTTTTGTGAATCTTTGTGCTTTGCTTTGCGAAATCTCTGTGAAATTAAAACATGCAGCACATCATCAAATCATATATCAAATTCTTATGGCATTCTAAAAATGAACACGCTGTTCATTCTCCATTTGTATTTAATTTATTGACGAAATGTTTTTACGATAGAAAGTTTAAACCCGAGTATTCTATTTTAAAAAACTACCGAAAATCACTTCTTCAGAATAAAAATTTTATTGAAGTAACTGATTTTGGTGCTGGTTCAAGAATTTTTAAATCGAATAAAAGACAAATTTCAAAAATAGCCTCAACTGCCGGAATTTCTCCAAAACGGGCAGAACTATTATTTCGTGTAACAAATTATTTTAAACCTACAACTATTCTTGAAATAGGAACTTCTTTAGGACTGGCTACTTCTGCCCTTGCCTTAGGAAATCCTAAAGCAAAAGTAACAACAATTGAAGGTTGTCCTCAAACAGCAAATGTTGCACAAAATCAATTGAATCTGTTTGATTGCAAAAATGTTGAAAACATCATTTCTGAATTTGAATCTTTTTTAATTTCTGAAAATTTACAATCTACAATCTACAATCTAATATATTTTGATGGGAATCATTCTAAAAAAGCCACTTTAGCTTATTTTGATTTGCTATTGCCAACTATCAACAATGATTCTGTTTGGATTTTTGATGATATTCACTGGTCCCAAGAAATGGAGGAAGCGTGGAATAGTATTAAAAGTCATCCAAAAGTAAAAGTAACCATTGATACTTTTCAATGGGGATTTGTTTTTTTCAGACGTGAGCAGGAAAAAGAACATTTTATTATAAGGGCATAAAAAAAGGCAACCATTGCTGATTGCCTTTTTTAATATGTTAATTTTTATTATTGTTTAGCTGCTGCATTTTCATCAGATTTCGCTCCCATTCTGTTTACAGTATACATTGGAGCAAATTTCACTTTCAAACCTGCAATTTTTCTGTTATCCTCAGAAGAAAGACCTTCTTTTTCTACAGTATTTTTACGGCTGTCAAGTGCTTCATAAAGTAATTTGATTTCATCCCAGTCTTCACGAGAATAACTATCTTTATTATCTTCAACTGTATGAACAAACTGTTGGTAGACACTATGAATATTTTGGGCATTTACCCATGAAAAACTCATATCATCACCAATTTTTCCTTCTCCAAACAATGCATTACGCAATTGTTGTTTAGGACTTGGCGCTGGTGGGGCAAAAACGGTGGTCATTTCATTTTTAAACTCTTCGTATTTTACTTTACTTTCATTAATTTTTTCTGTTTCAGCAGTATTATCTTTAAGATCTGCAAGTGCCAACTGAGCATTTTCTGCTCTTCTGTTGTATTCTGCATCAACATCTTTCCAAGTTGCTTTTAGATCTTCTGCTTTTACATTTTTAACAGAATCGACATACGATACATAGGAGTCGATTGCTTTTTTTGCATTTTCCTGTTTCTCATCTTTACAAGAAGTAAAACTTATAGCTAATAATGCTAATCCAAATAAAATTTTTATGTTTTTCATAATTTTGATTATTAAATGTTATAGAACAAATATAGTTAAAAAATGATATAAAAATATATTATTTTCAAAAATTTAATATTTAATATGAATTAAATTTAATAAAAAATAAAAAAAGTGATAATTATATAAAAACATTGCAAAATAATATAACAGAGATTTTAATTAAATAAATATACTAAGAGTAACAAAAATATTGTTTGTAACATAAATCAATTCCGGGCTACTCATCTGAATATTAAAAAGTGTTTTGTACTTTTAAAACCAAAATTGTAAAACGAATGGCAAATCCATTAATTAAAATAACTGACATCAAACGAAATTTTGCTCTTGGGAACGAAATAGTGTATGTTTTAAAGGGTGTTGATCTGGAAATAAACAAAGGTGAATATGTTGCCTTAATGGGACCTTCGGGATCCGGAAAGTCGACTTTGATGAATTTGCTTGGCTGTCTTGATACACCTACTTCCGGTCATTATGTTTTGAACGGAAAAGACGTCAGTAAAATGCGTGATGATGAACTGGCAGAAATTAGAAATAAAGAAATAGGTTTCGTTTTTCAGACTTTTAATCTCTTACCAAGAACAACTGCCTTAGATAATGTTGCATTACCAATGATATATGCCGGACACCCCAAATCAGAAAGAACTGCACGGGCCACCGAAGTCCTTAAACAAGTGAATCTGGCAGACAGGATGGATCACCAGCCCAATCAGCTTTCGGGAGGGCAGCGCCAGCGTGTTGCCATTGCACGCGCATTGGTAAACAAACCGTCTATTATTTTGGCCGATGAGCCTACAGGGAACTTAGACAGTAAAACGTCTGTAGAAATTATGAAACTTTTTGGCGATATTCATGCACAGGGAAATACTGTAATTTTGGTAACTCACGAAGAAGATATTGCAGCTTATGCGCATCGCATAATTCGTTTACGTGATGGTTTGATTGAAAGCGACACCACGAAATAATTGTAGATTTCTGATTTTAGATTTTAGATTGCTTGTGTAACTTATACTTTGTGATTTTAAATCAGTATTAAAACAGTTTAGATTCCAAATATTAAATCTAAAATCAGAAATCTAAAATCTAAAATAAAAATGAAAGTATATACAAAAACAGGTGATAAAGGAACAACAGCTCTTTTTGGAGGCACCCGCGTTCCTAAAGATCATATTCGTATTGACAGTTACGGAACTGTTGACGAACTGAATTCTTATATAGGATTGATTCGCGATCAGGAAATTGATTCACATTACAAAACCATTTTAATAGAAATTCAGGATCGCCTTTTTACGGTTGGCGCCATTTTGGCAACTCCGCAGGAAAAAGAGGTTATGAAAAATGGCGAATTGAGATTAAAAAATCTTGGAATTATAGATTCTGATATCGAATTATTAGAAAATGAAATTGATAAAATGGAAGATACGCTTCCGCAAATGACGCATTTTGTTTTGCCGGGTGGACACCCAACCGTGTCACATTGTCATATTGCACGATGTATTTGCCGACGCGCAGAACGTTTGGCAGTCCATTTAAGCCATAATGAACATGTCCCTGAAATAGCCATTAAATATTTAAACCGACTTTCTGACTACCTTTTTGTCTTGGCACGGAAGTTGTCGTCTGACCTAAAAGCGGAGGAAGTGAAATGGATTCCGAGAAAGTAAAATTTTAGATTCCAGAGTTCAGATTTTAGATTATTATAAGTCAAAAATCTAAAATCAACAATCTAAAATCCGCAATATAAAGGGACGTTCTTAAATTTTCTTAAAATAAATCAAAATTTACTTGTCTTTTTCAGTAAAAAATTTATTTTTGCACAAACTAAACAGATAACAGATGTATTGGACATTAGAATTAGCATCTTATTTAAGTGATGCGCCATGGCCTGCTAACAAAGACGAACTTATAGACTACGCTATTAGAGCTGGTGCTCCATTAGAAGTAGTAGAGAACCTTCAGTCAATCGAAGATGAAGGCGAGATATATGAATCAATGGAAGAAATTTGGCCTGATTATCCAACAGACGAAGATTATCTTTGGAATGAGGATGAATATTAAAAAATAAACCAAAGAAAAAGTCTCTCGTTAAGGAGGCTTTTTTTTTGGTTCAAACACATATTAAATAATAAAGAAATATAACAATCATGAGTTTCATAAACAGTATTATTAAAGTCTTTGTAGGTGATAAATCACAGAAAGATGTCAAAGCTTTACAACCTTACTTAAATAAAATTAAAACATTCGAAACTAGCTTAATGAGTTTGTCTAATGACGAATTAAGAAACAGAACTGTTTATTTTAAGGATAGAATAAAAGAAGCCAGAGCTGACAAAGATGCTAAAATTGCTTCGCTTAAAGCCGAAGTAGAAAACATCGAAGACATCGACAAAAGAGAAGATCTTTATGATGCTATTGATGCTCTTGAAAAAGAAGCTTACGAAATTTCAGAAAAAACGTTGATGGAAATTCTTCCTGAAGCATTTTCTGTAGTTAAGGAAACAGCGCGTCGTTTTAAAGACAATTCTTTTATTGAAGTTACTGCAACTTCAAAAGACCGCGAATTTTCAGCAACAAAAACATACGTTACTATTGAAGGTGACAAAGCGATATGGGCTAACAAATGGAATGCCGCTGGTAAGGAAATTACCTGGGACATGATTCATTATGATGTTCAGTTGATTGGTGGTATGGTTTTGCACGAAGGTAAAGTTGCCGAAATGCAAACGGGTGAAGGAAAAACTTTGGTTGCTACACTTCCATTATACTTAAATGCTTTGACAGGAAACGGAGTTCACTTAGTAACAGTGAATGATTACCTGGCAAAACGTGATAGTACCTGGAAAGCACCTTTATTCGAATTTCACGGTTTAACTGTTGACTGTATTGACAATCACCAGCCAAGTACAGAAGCCAGAAAAAAAGCATACGACGCAGATATCACTTACGGAACCAATAACGAATTTGGTTTTGATTACTTAAGAGATAACATGGCACACTCGCCAAGCGACTTGGTACAAAGAAAACACAATTATGCTATTGTCGATGAGGTCGATTCTGTATTGATTGATGATGCAAGAACACCACTTATTATTTCAGGTCCGGTTCCTCAGGGAGATCGCCATGAATTTAATGAATTGAAACCAAAAATTGAGAACTTAGTTGCACAACAACGCCAGTTAGCAAATGGTTTCTTAGCGGAAGCTAAAAAATTAATCAAAGAAGGAAACACAAAAGAAGGTGGATTCTTATTGTTAAGAGCTTACAGAAGTTTACCTAAAAATAAAGCATTAATTAAATTTTTGAGTGAAGAAGGAATTAAACAATTACTTCAAAAAACTGAAAATCAATATATGCAGGATAACAATCGCGAAATGCATAAAGTTGATGAGGCTTTGTATTTTGTAATTGAAGAAAAAAATAATCAGGTAGAATTGACTGATAATGGTATCCAATACCTTTCAGGAGACACTGATCCGGACTTTTTCGTACTTCCGGATATCGGGACTGAAATTGCTGCTATTGAAAAACAAAAATTAGACAAAGACGCTGAAGCAGAAGCCAGAGAAAGATTATTTCAGGATTTTGGTGTAAAAAGCGAGCGTATTCATACTTTAACACAACTTTTAAAAGCGTATGCTTTATTTGAAAAAGATGTGGAATATGTGATCATGGACAACAAAATTATGATTGTCGATGAGCAAACTGGCCGTATCATGGATGGCCGTCGTTATTCTGACGGGTTACACCAGGCTATCGAGGCTAAAGAAAATGTAAAAATCGAAGCTGCTACACAAACTTTTGCAACTGTCACATTACAGAACTATTTCAGAATGTACAGCAAATTGGGCGGTATGACAGGTACAGCGGTTACAGAAGCTGGAGAGTTATGGCAGATTTATAAACTGGATGTTGTTGAAATTCCAACCAACCGTCCTATTTCAAGACAAGACAAAGAAGATTATATCTACAAAACTACACGTGAAAAATTCAATGCCGTAATTGAAGATGTAACTGAACTATCAAACGCAGGAAGACCAGTTTTAATTGGTACAACTTCTGTAGAGATTTCAGAATTATTAAGCCGAATGTTGAAAATGAGAGGCGTTACTCATAACGTTTTGAATGCTAAAATGCACAAACAAGAGGCACAAATTGTAGAAGAAGCAGGTAAAGCCGGAGTTGTAACTATTGCAACAAACATGGCTGGTCGTGGTACCGATATTAAATTATCTCCAGAAGTAAAAGCTGCCGGAGGTTTAGCAATCGTAGGTACAGAGCGTCATGATTCCCGTCGTGTAGACAGACAGTTACGTGGTCGTGCAGGACGTCAGGGAGATCCGGGAAGTTCTCAATTCTATGTTTCTCTTGAAGATAACTTAATGCGTTTATTTGGTTCTGAAAGAGTTGCCAAAGTAATGGATAGAATGGGATTAAAAGAAGGTGAAGTGATTCAGCATTCTATGATGACCAAATCTATCGAACGTGCTCAGAAAAAAGTAGAAGAAAACAACTTTGGTGTTCGTAAACGTTTATTAGAATATGATGACGTTATGAACTCACAACGTGAAGTAGTATACAAACGTCGTCGCCACGCATTATTTGGTGAGCGTTTGAAACTGGATATTGCAAACATGCTTTATGATACTTGCGAGCTAATTGTAAGCAACAATAAAGTAGCAAATGATTTCAAAACTTTTGATTTTGATTTGATTCGTTATTTCGGAATTACTTCTCCAATTTCTGAATCAGATTTCTCAAAATTATCTGACATGGAAATCACTGGAAAAGTGTACAAAGAGGCTTTGTCTTTTTATACAGAAAAAACAGAAAGAAGTGCAAGAGAAGCTTTCCCAATCATTAAAGGAGTTTATGAAGAGCCAAACAATCATTTTGAAAGAATTGTAGTTCCATTTACAGACGGAATTAAAACTTTGAATGTGGTTACTGATCTGAAAAAAGCTTACGATAGCCAGGGAGATCAATTGATTGCTGATTTCGAAAAGAATATCACTTTATCTATCGTTGATGAAGCGTGGAAAAAACATTTACGCAAAATGGACGAATTGAAACAATCTGTCCAATTGGCTGTTCACGAACAAAAAGATCCATTGCTTATCTACAAATTAGAAGCTTTTAATTTGTTTAGAGGAATGTTGGACAACGTTAATAAAGAAGTTATTTCATTCTTATTCAAAGGTGACTTACCGGCTCAAAACGTTCCTGAAATCCATGAAGCAAGAGAAGTTCGTCAAAAAGAAAACTTCAAATTAAGCAAAGACGAAATTGTAAACAGCGAAGACATCAACCGTGAAGCCGGAGAAACGCAACAGCGTCAGGTTACGGAAACGATTGTTAGAGATATGCCAAAAATCAACCGTAATGATACTGTAACAGTTCAGGAAGTTGCAACAGGTAAAACTGAAACAATGAAATTTAAAAAAGCAGAATCTTTAATCGCTAATGGCGAATGGGTTCTTGTTAAATAATAATCTCTAAGTTAAAACTATATTTAAACCTAACAGGTTTTAAAAACCTGTTAGGTTTTTTACATCAAAATCCCATTTACAAAGTAATTGGGATTTTTTTTGTAAAAAATCTAATATTTATTCTTTCCAAATCGAATAAACTGTATTTTTGCTATCGTAAACAACAAATAAAGCTTTGAAGCGAATTTTAATTATATTACTTTCCTGCATGCTTTTGCTGCCATCATTTGGCAGTTTCTTTGTTTATACCTCATTTAAATTAAATCAGGAAGAAATTTCAAAAACCATCTGTGTACAACGAAAAATGGTTTTTAATTCTTGTAATGGCCGATGCGAACTTCAAAAAAGTTTAAAAAAATATGCTGACAATGAAAAAAGAATGCAAAACAATCTAAAAGAAAAAACAGAAGTAGTTTACATTCAAAACACAACAGCCGCTAATTTTAAATTAGTAACTCCTATTCAGTCTTCTGAAAAGCTTTTTGCTTCTTCTGACAAAAAACCAATTTCGGTTTCAAACAGTACTTTTCACCCTCCATCCTTTTTTATATAAATTTTAGCTGCACTTTTCAATTTTAAATTGAAAAGATTTTTCCTTGTCTTTAATTCAGGGAAAAACACGTGTTACTTTTTAAATTTATATAATTAAAAATGAAAAAAATATACTTTACCCTATTAATCATAGGGCAATGTGTCTTTGCTCAGAATAAAGTCGAGAAAGACACAACCAGCTCTCAGGAACTTGAAAATGTTTTTGTGACTGCCAACCGCACAGCAACTTTGCGTAAAGAAACGCCGGTTGCCATTAGCAAATTGACAGCCAAAACTATCAATGAAGCCAAAGCTACAGCGGTTTACGAAATTATCAATAAAACACCCGGCGTATTGATGGTCAATTTAGGAAACGAACAACACATGATGTCGATCCGCCAGCCTATGACCACAAATGCTTATTATTTATATCTTGAAGATGGTTTGCCAATTCGCCCAATGGGAATTTTTAATCACAACGCTTTATTAGAAATAAACCAGTTTAATCTTCAAAGTATTGAGGTTGTAAAAGGCCCTGTTTCCTCTTTGTATGGTCCGGAAGCCGTTGGCGGAACTATTAATCTAATTTCAATAAAACCACCAGTTGATCCGGAATTTAAGTTTGGAGTACAGGCAGATAATTATGGTTACAGAAGATTTCAGGCTGCAGGCGGTGCAACAATAGGGAAAGTTGGTTTTCATATTGCGGGAATTTCAAGTTTACAAGAAAACGGCTGGATGACGTATTCAGATTACAACAAAGACAATCTGAATGCCAGAATCGATTATAATATCTCTACTTCTACCCGATTGATTAGTAATACGATGTATGGAAAATACTATTCAGATATGAGCGGAAGCGTAAATGAGGATGCTTTTAATAACAGAACATATAAAAGCACTACTGACTTTACTTATAGAAAATCGGATGCTTTGAGAACCCGCTTAACATTAGAACACGACTGGGACAGTAATTCAAGTAGTTACATTACCACTTATCTGCGTGATAATAAACTTGGGCAAAATCCTTCATACGGAATTAAATGGAGCCCGACTGTAAATCCGACAACTGCCAAAGGAGAAGTAAATTCGAATAACTTTAAAAGCTATGGAGCAATTGCACAGCATACTCAAAAATTTGATTTCCTGAACACTAAAATTGTTACGGGAGCTTTATATGATTATTCACCAGTAACATATTGGTCTTATGTAATTGATTTAAAAGCTAATTTAAATCCGGGAGAAGCCGGAAAACAAACGGTAGATTCTTATGAAATTATTGCTGAACATCCGGATTCTAAACTAGCCGATTATAGAGCAGATATTTTTAATACAGCTGCATATGCTCAATTGAGCTTTAACCTAATAGAAAAAGTAGTGATGACACTTGGCGGTCGTTATGACAATATGAAAGTGGACTATGACAATGCACTGGATCTTTCTTCGGGAAGCAAAATGTATGACAAGGTTACTTTTAAAGCCGGAGCAAACTATAATCCTGTGCATTTTGCCGGCTTTTACGGTAATTATTCGCAAGGTTTTGCACCTCCCGGAATTACATCTATTTTTAGAACTAAACCCGGAACTGGAGGAACAACGGGTGTTCCTGCTGATTTTTATTACAACTTAGAGCCAGCAACTTTTGATAATTTTGAAATTGGCGGATGGCTTTCATTTTTTGAAAATAAATTAAACCTTGATTACGCTTTCTATTATATGGAAGGCAAGAATGAATTATTAAACATAAAACTCCCAGATAATTCAACAGATTATCGTTCAGCCGGAGAAACGCGTCATAAAGGAATTGAATTTGGAGCTTCGTACAGACCTTCAAAACAATTCAATATTCGTCTTGGCGGAACTTATGCACAACATACTTATATCGATTTTAAACTTTCAGACAAGCCCACAGATCCGATTCAGAATTTAGACGGAAAAGAAATGCCAGCTGCTCCAAAATGGTCCGGAAACTCTGAAGTAAGTTATTATCCAAACTGGCTTCCAAATCTTCGAACTTCTATTGAGTGGCAGTTGGTTGGCAGTTATTATCAGGATCAGATCAATACAGTAAAATACGACGGATACAATTTGTTTAATGCAAGAATTGGATATCAGTGGAAAAAAATTGAGATCTATGGAAATGTCCTGAATCTAACTGACAAATTATATGCCTACAATGTTTCCAGAGCCAATACAACGGGAGCTCAGCCAACTTATACAGCAGCTGCACCAAGAACTTTTGTTTTTGGAATTCAGTATAATTTTTCATTAAAAAAATAAGTTCTAGCCATAGATTAATGGATTAACGCAGATTATTAAAAATCCTTTAATCTGGCAAAAAAATTATACAAATCATTAGAATATAAATATGAGCAAAGAAATAAAAGAGAAAAAATCTAAAAAGAAAGATTCTAAAATTATCAGGAAAATTAAACAGCACATGTACAAATGGCATCGTACAATTGGCTTGATTACAATTATTCCAGTAATTTTCTGGACATTATCCGGTTTAATGCATCCGTTTATGGCGCATTTTTTTAAACCCGAAATTACACACGACCAAATAGAACAGCAAGTTATTGATAAAAATCAGCTACAGCTTTCTATTCAGGAAGTTTTAAAGCAAAATTTTATCAATGATTTCAAAAATTTCAGAATCATTACTTTTAACAATGCTACTTATTATCAGGTAAAAATGATTCCCGGAGATTTATTATATTTTAATACCTCCAATGGTAAAAAGCTTGAAAACGGAGATCAGAAATATGCGGAGTGGCTCTCTCGTTATTTTCTTGACGATCAAAAAAGTCCGGTAAAAAAGAGTGAAATTGTCACGGAGTTTACTTCGCAATACAAATATGTCAATCGTTATCTGCCCGTTTACAAATTAAATTTCGATCGCCCTGACGCGATGGAAGTTTATGTAGAAACATCTTCGAGCAAACTGGCTACTTATAATCCGACTTCGAGACAGTTTTTTATCTGGTTTTTTGATACTTTTCATAACTGGTCTTTTATTGATGCCATTGCCAACAACAGTATCCGAATTATCACGATGATTTTCCTACTGTCGATTATTGCATTTTCTGCTATAAGCGGGATTCTAATTTATGGTTTGTTATGGAAACAATTCAAGAAAACTGATAGTTTGCAGGCCAAAAAAGGATTGAGAAAATACCATCGTCAAATTGGGATTTGGGTTTCACTGTTTACCCTAACTTTTGCATTTAGCGGTGCCTATCACGCTACCACAAAATGGTCGCCTTATACATTGTCACAAATGGTGTATGAACCAACATTTTCTACCAAAGAAATTCCGGTTGCGAGCAACAATCTGAATTTAGACTGGAACCGTTTTGAAAATATCGGCATAATAACACTTAACGATACCATATATTATCGTTGTCAACTTACTGAAATAGAAAACCGAAAATTCAGAAAACCGAAAGGAGATTCTAAATGGAATAAAAAACAGGATTCTAAATCAGAAGTAGTTTACATCAACGCAACAACGAATCAAATCACACCAAATATTGATCTTCAATACGCAGAATTTTTGGCCTATTATTTTACAGACGGAACACCAAAGGGAGCTTGTTGCGAAATGGACGAAAGTTCTCATGAAGAACCTCAGCCGGCTCTGGAAAATGCAAAATTATTAGAATCAAAAGTTTTAACTGATTTTGAAAGCAGAGAATATGGTTTTGTCAACAAAAGACTGCCAGTGATAAAACTGACTTATGACACTCCAGAAAAAGCATCATATTTTATCGAAACGGCAACGTCAAGATTGGCGGCAGTTGTAAAAACGTCAGATAAAGTTGAAGGATATTCTTTTGCCATTCTGCATAAATTTTTATTTATGGATTGGGCAGGAAAAAACATTCGTGATCTGGCAACCGTTTTAGCAGCGTTATCAATTCTAATTGTTAGTATTTTAGGATTTATTTTGTTTTTGAAGAGATAAGATAATCACATCAACAACCTGCAAGGTTTTACAAACCTTGTAGGTTTAAATATTAAAATCCAGAATCAAATACCTACAAGGTTTTGAAAACCTTGCAGGAGAACCAAACTATCTCGGATTTTCCTCAAAATATCTGGCTTCAATTCGTTTAATATCTTTAATCGAACTTTTTGCCCATGCAAGCCGTTTTTCGAGAATTTCTTCATCAGACAACTGCCATTTTATATCTGAACTTCGTAAACGATTGGTAAGATTTTGGATTATGATTGCTGCCGAAACAGAAATATTTAAACTTTCTGTAAAACCAACCATTGGAATTTTCAGGAAACCATCGGCTTTTTGCAGAATTTCTTCAGATAAACCATCTCTTTCTGTTCCAAAAAATAAGGCACTTGGTTTTGTAATATCAAAATCCTCAAGTAAACAGTCGTTTTCATGAGGCGTAGTAGCGATAATTTGGTAGCCTTGGTTTTTTAAAGTAGAAACACAATTTGTGATCGAATCAAACTGATTAATATCTACCCATTTTTGAGCGCCCATTGCAATTTCTTTATCGATTCTTTTACCATAACGCTGCTCAATAATATTAAGTTCCTGAATTCCAAAAACCTCACAGCTTCGCATTACTGCACTTGTATTGTGCATCTGAAAAACATCCTCAACTGCAATTGTAAAATGTTTTGTACGATTGGCCAAAACTTTCAGGAATTTTTCTTTGCGGTTATCAGTTAATATATTTTCAAGGAATGCGAGGTAATCTAAATCAATCATTTTGGTTTTATTTGCCGCAAAAATACTAAAAAAGAATTGCTTATAAAGTAATGCTAATTCCGTCCGGCTAATTGTCCTGTTATTTTTTCCTCCAAGGTTTTATATAAATAATTAACCTTTTCGACATTAATCGGTAAATCTTCAGTTATATACACATCTCCTGCAAAAACATTTTTTTCATTTTTAGAGTGTTTTTTTAACCGTTCATACATTTGGTCAACTTCTTCAATATAGTAATCAGCATTTATAATTGTCAAAAATCTTTCTAAAATAGATTTCATCCCTTCATTATAATTGTATGCCCAAACATTGGTGTCTTTTTCATAAAAGTCACTGTAGGCCTTAAAATATTCCTCAAGCACAACTGCACCATATTGATGAAAACCAATTTCTTCGATTTGTTTATTATTAATTCCGAAAATTTCTGATGGAAGCAGGTTTGGCACCATATGCATTCCTCTTAATTTTGAATGGGATTTCAAAACCTCAACAGGATTTCTGTAAAGCAGTACAAAAGGCAAATTTGGAAATATTGATCTCAATTCGCTGGTTCTAAATATATGCCAGGAATCAAGTTTTATAATTAAATTCTTTTCATCAGAAAATCTTTTTTGGCCCAGGATTTTTATAACAGCCCTAATAAGATCTCTTTTTTTAGAAAGGTCAAATAATTCACTTCTCAAAATCAGATCAATAATTGGAGCTTCTGCAACCACTATATTTTGTGGAGAAACTGCCAATGATTGTGCAAGCATTGTTGAACCGCAACGCGAAACATGAAATATAAAAGCTTTTAGCTCAACAGAAGCCAACTGACCGGCCCAGTCAATAAGATTTTCTGCAGTACTTATTACCTTAAATCTTTTTGAATTAACAGAGTGGCTTTGGCACTTAATCAGTGTTTCTTCAAAAAATGGATCCAGATATCTTTTTTCTCCCAAATAAATCCATTCAAAATATACTTTACCGTCTTTTTCAATTAATTTATTAGGAATCCAATGCAAAAGAGGATGATTTATATTTTCCATATTTGAAAAATTATTGGTTTGAAAAGTGGCTGTATCCGCTAAACTGCTAACGATAAAAGAGTAGAGTTTTTCTGTTGAAACTGACTCTGATTCTAAATCGGTTTTTAATGTTAAATCGGGTGTTACAGGAATCTCATAAGCGTCACTTATTCCTGTAAAATTTTTAATCTTATTACTGTCTTCGTCTGGCAAAAGTGCTTTTTTATACAAACCCTTAGGATCTCTTTTTATAAGATTATTTATGGCACAATCGAGAAATACTGTTTTTACAAATTTGTACTGCCCTAATTCATTCCTTAAATCTTCGTAAGGGTTTATTGCAGACATCAAGACAATCACATTTGACTGAACTAAATCATGACCAACATCAAAAAGTCGTCTGATGTTTTGATATCTGTCTGCTTTTGAAAATCCGAGAGCTTTACAAAGTGTATTTCTGTAACTATCCCCATCTACGACTTCTGCTTTATATCCTCTAGCTGACAGCAAATGCGCTACATTTTTTGCCAATGTAGTTTTACCGGAACCAGACAAACCTGTAAATTGTATTAAAATCATTTCTACATTTATAAACAAACTAATATAAATCAGCACTTTGTAAAATTATTTATAGTAAAAATACTAAAAAACAATACGAATAAATTATAATATGTTGATTAAGATTTTTATAATAATCAAAAAATATTAATGACTATTTTCAAACAAACTTAAAAACCCACTTATTTCCTTACTATCTGTCATAAATGTAATTCCAATAATTTTCGTTGTATAGTATCTTCAAAAAATTTTATTATCATTATATTTCTTTTTTCATCGAAATAAACTAATAGATTCTCCCAACTTTTTGTTTTAGAAGGTTTAAAATTTTCGACATATTCAGTTTTTAACTCTTCAAACTGAGCTTCAGTATACGCATTAGGTTTAGTAAAACTTACACCTAATAATAATGAATCAATTTTTGAAAATAAAAAAACTGCAGTTTCTGAATCCTTAATTATTTTTTTCTGACTAAAAGTATTCTCTTCAATTGAACTACCATATTTATTTTGAATTTTATAATAATTCACCTTAAGCTGTCCAAAAGCAGAGCAATATAACATTAGAAAAACACATACTATTTTTATCATTTTAACCCAAATTTTTTAAGCCGGTACAATATTTTTGCTGGCCAGTATATTTTTTAATACTTCAAATAAAACAAAGGTATTCCAATCTTCTTTATAATAATATCCCCTGTTAAAATCCATGGGATTTTGATTAGAATATACAGAAATATAAGTTTGATATTTTTTAATTCTGACATCTTGCCAAGGAATTAACTTTTTTTCTTGTTTAAAAAGTTTTGACACCAAAATTATTACACCCTCAGGATTGATATTGACATCACCAACATAAAAGGATTCACCAGTATCAAATTCTTTCAACATGGTATATACATAATTCTTAAAATATAAGTCCCAAATCGAATTAATTATACTTGCATATAGCTCGTAATATTCATACTTCTTTATTCCAAAATAAGAATTAAAATTTATCTTCAGTACTTCATTACTATGGTTTCTAACATATATTTGATATTCTCTGCCAAAAACGAAATGATAACGATACCATTTAATTCCGTACCGAAACTCCTTTATCTCAGAAGTTTTAAATCTTGTAAACTTGTTATTTACCAAATCTTTATCTTCAAACATTATAAATTCAGGATGAAGATGTAGCGGTCTTAGATAATTATCTAAGAAGCTTCTTTTAATTTTAACTTGAAGTTCTGATGCCAATGGAAAGTTATTTATAATTGACTAAAAATAGACTTTTTATTTTATAATTTTATGGATTGACTATCTTTGAGAAAAGTAAAATTCAAACAATACAATTGTGAATAGTAATAAAAAGAAACTAGTCGTTTTAACCGGAGCCGGAATCAGTGCTGAAAGTGGAATAAAAACTTTTCGCGACAGTGATGGTTTATGGGAAGGTCATGATGTTATGGAAGTAGCAACTCCTGAAGGCTGGCATAAAAATCAGGAATTGGTACTGGCTTTTTACAACAAAAGACGTCAACAGCTCAAAGAAGTTCAGCCGAATTTGGGACATCAGATTTTAGCCGAACTGGAACAGCATTTTGATGTTTATATTATAACACAAAACGTAGACAACTTACACGAGCGTGCCGGAAGCACAAAAGTTTTACATCTGCACGGTGAACTTCTGAAAGTAAGAAGCACACAAAATAAAAACATTATTCTCGATTGGGAAGATGATTTATTTACCGGCGATTTTGATCAAAACGGACACCAGTTACGACCACATATTGTTTGGTTTGGAGAGGAAGTTCCTGCTCTCGAAGAGGCAATTGACATTACAGAAACTGCAGATTATTTTGCAGTAATTGGCACCTCGTTACAGGTTTATCCCGCTGCGGGACTTATTTCTTATACTCCGGCTACAACTCCGGTTTTTTATATTGATCCAAAACCAATCGATATCCCGAATATTCGAAATAAAGTTGAGACCATTGCCAAGTTTGCATCGACAGGAGTTGCAGATTTAAAAGAAAGATTATTTGAATTAGAGAACATGTCAAAATGATTTTTGAAAGCTGGCTAACCTATTTATCACAATACAATCTTACTAGTCTGTTACTCTTTTTTGGGTTTGAAAATCTGGTATTATTTTATATCTCAATTCTAATTGGAAAAATTCTCGAACCCGAAAATACATTTCTAAATAAAACAGACCGAAAGTGGATACTCTCGACCCTGATTTGTAATACGTTTATAACTTTACTTGGTTTTGAATTATATAATTGGAAAATCATGAAAATTGATTTTGCAGACTCTGCATTTTCAATTGCTCTGGATACTTTATGGCTGGTTTTATTAATGGATTTTTTTATGTTTTGTTTTCATTATCTGGTACATCAGTCAAAATGGTTTTACAAGATTCACAAACACCACCACAGTCATGTAGACACAAATGTTTATAGCCTTTATGTGCTCCACCCGATAGAAACTTTAGGATTTGGTTTTATATGGTTATTTTTAATTTCTGTTTTAGAGTTCCATTATCTGAGTATTATAATCTATTTGATTTTAAACTTATCGTACGGAATTTTTGGTCATCTAAAAACCGATATTTTTCCAAAATTCTGGTATCGCAATTACTTTACAAAATGGATCTCGACAACTAAGTTTCACTCCAATCACCATAAAAATGAGTCTCACAATTATGGCTTTTATTTTACTATTTGGGATAAAATCTTCAAAACAATAATTTAAATCACAACATTCAGATTAATAACTTAAAACTAATTTTCAGAAGTTTTAACAATACCCTATATTTGCACCTTTCGAAAAAACAACAGAACAATGACTACTCTAAACGAATTGAATGCCATATCGCCAATCGATGGAAGATATAGAAATAAAACATTTTCATTAGCACCTTTTTTCTCAGAAGAAGCCCTGATTAAATACCGTGTTTTGGTTGAAGTTGAATATTTTATTGCTTTATGCCAGATTCCGTTACCGCAATTAAAAGATGTAAATTCAAATTTATTTGACAGTTTACGCAACATCTACAAAAACTTTTCTACAGAAGATGCTCTTTGGATCAAAGAAACAGAAAAAGTTACGAACCACGATGTAAAAGCGGTTGAGTATTTTATTAAAGATGCTTTCGAAAAACTGGGATTGTCACAATATAAAGAGTTCATTCATTTCGGATTAACTTCTCAGGATATTAACAATACTGCGATTCCGCTTTCTACAAAAGAAGCTTTTGAGCAAGTTTATATGCCAGGTTTAATCTCTTTAATTTCAAAATTAAAAGATTTAAGCACAGAATGGAAGGATATTCCGATGTTGGCACGTACGCACGGACAACCAGCCTCTCCTACCCGTTTAGGAAAAGAGATTTTGGTTTTTGTTGAGCGTTTAGAGGAACAAATGCGTTTATTGTTCAACATCCCGTTTGCTGCCAAATTTGGTGGTGCAACAGGAAACTTCAACGCGCATCATGTGGCTTATCCACAAATAGACTGGAAACAATTTGGAAATAAATTTGTTGAAACTGAACTTGGTCTGCAACATTCTTTTCCAACAACACAAATTGAGCATTATGATCATTTTGCAGCGTTTTTTGACGCGTTAAAAAGAATCAACAATATCATTATCGATTTGGACCGCGATATCTGGACGTATGTTTCAATGGATTATTTTAAACAAAAAATCAAAGCAGGCGAAATTGGATCTTCTGCGATGCCACATAAAGTAAACCCGATTGATTTCGAAAATTCTGAAGGAAATTTAGGAATGGCAAATGCCATTTTTGAACATCTGTCAGCTAAATTGCCAATTTCGAGGTTACAGCGTGATTTAACAGACAGTACTGTTCTTCGTAATATTGGTGTTCCTATTGGCCACACCATTATTGCTTTTGAAGCAACACTTAAAGGTTTAAACAAATTATTGCTTAACGAATCTAAATTTGCCGAAGATTTAGAGAGAAACTGGGCAGTTGTAGCAGAAGCAATTCAGACTATTTTACGTCGTGAAGCTTATCCTAATCCTTATGAAGCCCTAAAAGGTTTAACAAGAACTAATGAAGCAATCGACAAAAATGCAATTCATAATTTTATTGCGACTTTAGATGTTTCTGATGCCATTAGAGCAGAATTAATGCAAATAACTCCTAGTAATTACACAGGAATTTAAATAAAACCTAAAATATTTTGTCAAAAAAAGCTATCTTTATCGAGATAGCTTTTTTTATTAATTGTTTTGAGCAAAACTAGCCGGATTACTTCACTGATTTTTTATTTTGATAAAAGTCAGATGAATTTTCTTTTAAAAAAAGTCTTTCTTAAAATTGATTTTTAAGGAAAGACTGAAACAGAAAGCTGGTTAAGCTCCTCTGAAAAAATACCACTTTATGATTGCCTTAAACGCCGCTGCAGAAAGTACCCACCATTTACAACCTTTGATCAGCGACCTTGGATTAATTCTGATGACCGCCGGAATTGCAGTACTCCTGTTTAAAAAAATGAAACAGCCTCTGGTCTTAGGCTATCTAATTGCCGGTTTTCTGGCCGGAAATCATTTTGATTTTTTTCCGACTATAACCGAGATGAAAAGTGTCGAAGTCTGGGCAGAAATTGGAGTAATCATTCTGCTATTTAGTTTAGGGCTCGAATTTAGTTTTAAAAAACTAATGAAAGTTGGCGGAACAGCATCTATTACAGCTATAACCCAAATAGCAACTATGGTTCTCGTAGGATATTTGGTTGGGCAATGGATGGACTGGTCATCAATGGACAGCATTTTTCTTGGGGTAATTTTATCTATTTCTTCGACAACAATTATTCTGAAAACATTTGATGAATTGGGCGTAAAAGGACAAAAATTTGCCGGCATTGTAATCGGGTCACTTATTGTCCAGGATATTGTAGCCATTTTGATGATGGTTTTACTTTCGACTATTGCGGTAAGTCAGCAATTTTCAGGAGGCGAATTAATGATGTCTGTTTTAAAACTAATATTCTTTTTGACTGTTTGGTTTGTAGGCGGAATCTTTTTTATCCCCACACTTCTTAAAAAAACAAAACATTTACTGACAGATGAAATGTTGCTTATTATTTCATTGGCATTATGTTTAATGATGGTAAGTTTTGCGGCAAATGTTGGTTTTTCTCCTGCATTGGGTGCTTTTATAATGGGTTCTATTATTGCAGAAACAACACAGGCAGAACATATTGAACATTTAATAAAACCTGTAAAAGATTTATTTGGTGCGATATTTTTTGTATCGGTTGGAATGTTAATAGACCCAAAAATGTTATACGAACACGCTGCTCCTGTTGCTATATTAACAGTTGTAATCATAGTTGGTCAATCTGTAAGTTCAACAATAGGGGCTTTATTAGCCGGGCAGCCTCTTAAACAATCCGTGCAAACCGGAATGAGCTTATCGCAAATTGGTGAGTTTTCGTTTATTATTGCAACACTCGGAATGACTCTAAACGTTACAAGTTCTTTCTTATATCCGGTTGTTGTGGCAGTTTCTGCGATAACAACATTTACTACGCCATTTATGGTAAAATATGCAGTGCCCTTTTCTGAATTCCTGGAACGAAAATTACCCAAAAAATGGATCAAAAACATCAACCGTTATAGTGTTAATGCCCAAGCCATAAAGGCGGTTAGCACTTGGCAAAAAGTAATGAATACTTATGTCATTCAAATCATAATACACACCATTATTATTGCAGCCATAATTTTATTATCGTCTAAATTCGTAGCTCCTTTGGTTGCCGATACGAGATTTGGAAATACTCTGGCAGCTTTTATCACATTAGTTATAATTTCGCCTTTTTTATGGGCACTTTCATTGCGGCGTGTGGCTGCAGAAGAAGTCGAATTATTATGGGAAGAGCGTAAATACAGAGGTGCCTTATTAATGCTGATTTTAATTAGAATGAGCCTTGGCTTATTTTTTATTGGTTTCTTATTAAATATTTTCTTTTCTCCTTTAGTAACATTTGTGGCTTTAATTATTGCCATAGCTGTTTATCAATTATTCCCGAAAAAACTAAATGAACAATATCACAAAATTGAAAATCACTTTTTAAAGAATTTAAACGATCGGGAAAACAAAAAAATTGACAGACGTTATGCTAATCTAATGCCGTGGGATGGGCACATGTCATTTTTTGATATTGGAAGAGAATCTAATCTGGCCGGAAAAACATTAGAGGAATTAAGAATTCGGGAACAAATGGGAATTAATATTGCCTATATAAAAAGAGGCGATGTCACAATTTCTATTCCGACCAAAAATGAAAGAATATTTCCGGGAGACGAAATTTGTGTGATAGGTACAGATGCACAGGTTACTGAATTTACAAAATATCTCAACCAAAATGAAACCGATGACGCTCAAACAGTAGAAGAATCTCAAATAGTTTTACGCCAATTAGAAGTTTCTGATGAAGATTTTATCCAAAGAAGCATCGGGCAATTTAGAACTAAAACTAACGGAATGGTCGTAGGAATTGAAAGAAACGGAAACAGAATCCTAAATCCTGAGTCACATTTAATTCTCGAAAAAAATGACATTATCTGGGTTGTAGGTGATAGGAAAAAAATGAAAGAACTGCTTAAGAAATAGCTTTTTTTTTAAAGTAGCTAAGGCGCTAAGATTCTAAGATACTGAGTTTTTTTTCTCAACAAATCTTAGAGACTTAGCACCTTAGTATCTTAGTATCTTAGTATCTTAGCAACTTAAAAAAATTACTTATTCGGTTGCGGTGTCATACGCAAATACGGTTTAATTGGCGTATGTCCTTTTGGAAATTTAGCCGGAATATCACTGTCCGGAATTGCCGGAGCAATCACTACATCTTCCCCGTCTTTCCAGTTTGCAGGAGTTGCAACGCTATAATTTGCTGTTAATTGTAAACTGTCGATTACGCGAAGCAATTCATCAAAATTTCTTCCTGTTGAAGCCGGATAAGTCAGCGTTAATTTTATTTTTTTATCAGCACCAATAACAAACACAGAGCGAACTGTAAATTTATCACTTGCGTTTGGATGAAGCATATCATACAAATTTGCTACTTTTTTATCCTCGTCTGCAATGATTGGAAAATTAACTTCTGTATTTTGCGTTTCGTTTATATCTTTAATCCACTCTAAGTGAGAATCCAAACCATCTACACTTAGTGCAATTACCTTCGTATTTCTTTTTGCAAATTCAGGGACATAGTTCGCAACAGTACCTAATTCAGTTGTACAAACAGGAGTAAAATCTGCAGGATGCGAAAATAAAACACCCCATGAATCTCCCAGCCATTCGTGAAAATTAATTGGTCCCTGTGTAGTTTCTGCGTGGAAGTCCGGAGCTATATCGCCTAATCTTAATGTTGACATAATTTATATTTTTTAGTTCCTCTAAAATTAACTAAAAAATGCATTGCCAAAACAATCAAAATTCAAAAAAAAAGTTAAATTCTATATTCTCTATATAATTACTATTTAAGCTTAAATAAACTGTACAATAAAGTACCAAACAGCAAGTGTCACAAAAGAAATTGGAATTCCAAAACCAATCATCATACTGCTTAGTTTTGGTTTCAGTCCATAAGTCGAAGCCAAAATTGCTCCGGTAATCATTGGAGCCATAGCCATTTCCATAAGTGTTATCTTAATGGCTTCAGAGTGTTGTTTTAAAATAAAAACATATAAAACTAGAATTATAAAAGGCGCCAGGATCAGTTTGTAAAAAAGTCCAAGCCTCAGAAACTTCCAATGTTTGCTTTTTCGGTCAAATGTCAACTGCAATCCAACAGAAAGTAAAGCCAAAGGTGTTACAATACTTCCCAGCTTCAACAAAACAGCTTGCAGGTCTTCATCAAAATCAAATTGAAAAATATTCATCAAACAGGCAAAAACAAAAGTAAGGAACGGCGGAAACAAAAGTACTTTCTTTATAATGCTAAAAGTATCAGGGCTTCCCTTTGAATAAAAAGCGGCAACAAAAACACCCAAAGTAGATACCACAACAAAAGTTCCCGGCTGATCTACCAAAATAGCTGTTTCTAAACCTTTTTTACCGAACAAAGCTTCAATTATTGGATATCCAAGAAACGACGAATTACTTAATCCTGCTGTCAAAATCAAGCAGCCAATCAATTTATTAGACCAGCCCAATCGTTTCCCTAAAAAATGAAAAAATACAAAAGCCAAGATAAAAGTAATCCAGCCTGATGCTATAGGAAAAAGTAAATCATTGTTCCATTTTATTTTCGGAATATGATATAAGGTAATTGCCGGTAAACAAATATAAATGACAATTTTATTTAAAAGCTTATAGGTATTGGGAGGAAATTGTTTTACTCTTTGCAAAAGCAAACCTAAAAAAAGAAAGAAGAATATTAAAATAAAGTTGTTCATATGGCAGGATCAGAACAAAAATAGGGATTTATAAAACAAGCAGGAAAATTAATTTTTGGTAAAATATTTTTTTTATTGAATTAAACCATTTAAATTTGTAACATATTTTATTACAGTATGATTTCAGGTAAATTTGCCATAACGATTCACATTCTTACGCTGCTGCATAAATTTCCAAACGATTATTTATCGTCGGAGTTTATTGCGGGAAGTATTAATTTGAATCCTGTTTTGGTTCGAAAAGAAATTGCCAATTTAAAAGCACATCATATTGTAGAAAGTAAAGAAGGAAAAAATGGCGGAACAAAATTGGCTGTAAATGCTGCTGATCTGACTTTAAAACAAATTTTTGAAATGACTTTTGAAACGATTGGTTTAGGTTTTGCCAAAAATCAACCAAATCCCGATTGTCCTGTCGGAAAAAAAATCAATCAGAACCTTGAAGCTTTATATCGTGAAATGAACCAAAAAGTCAGTGCTCAACTTGAAGGAATCTCTTTGGAAGATTTTTCGAGCCAGTTTTAAAACTATTTTTTTAACCAAAACTGTAACATTTTTTATTACTAAATAAATTTATATATTATGAAAATCGCAATCATTGGAGCTACAGGCTTTGTAGGCTCAGCCATTTTAAACGAATTATCTTCAAGAAATCATGAAATTACGGCTATTGCCAGAAATCCAAAAAATTCGTCTGATGTAAATTGGATAAGTGCAGATATTTTTAATACAGATGCTTTGGCAGAAGCACTTAAAGGAAATGATGTCGTTATTTCAGCTTACAATTCAGGATGGACAAACCCAAACATTTACGATGATTTTATTGCAGGTTCTAAGGCTATACAGGAAGCGGTAAAAAAATCAGGAGTAAAACGTTTCATGACGATTGGCGGTGCCGGAAGTTTATTTGTTGCACCAGGTTTACAGGCGGTTGATACTCCGGATTTTCCAAAAGAATATTATGCCGGTGCAAGTGCTGCAAGAGATTACCTGAATATCCTAAAAGAAGAAAAAGATTTGGATTGGGCATTTTTTAGTCCGGCTTTTGAAATGCATCAGGGAATCACAACCGGAAGAACAGGAAAATACCGTTTAGGATTAGAAAATCCGGTTTTTAATGACGAACAAAGAAGTATTCTGTCTGTAGAAGATTTGGCAGTGGTAATTGCTGATGAGGCAGAAACTCCAAATCATCATCAGGTTAGATTTACTGCCGCTTATTAATTTTATTTTTTATTTGTCATCCTGACGAAGGAAGGACCACACAAGAAACTCGGCAAAGATTGGCGACTTACTATGCGAAACCCTGTGTGTGGTCCTTCCTTCGTCCGGATGATAAAAAAAATTCGTGGCAAACTAACTTTTTGAAACTGTCTTTGTTTTCTGTACTTTTACGTAACCAAAAAGTACGTTTTGTCGAGTTCAAAAAAACAAGTAAGCAATCTGCACGAAAAAGCTGGGATTTCACCTCCTGAAATCACCAATATTTCTGCTATCACTCAAATACAGAAAAACAGAAAAAAACAACCTTCGTCTGAAGAGTTGATTAGTGGTATTCTTGACGGAAACCGAACTGCATTAAGCCGCGCCATTACCTTAGTAGAAAGTACAAATTCAGAACATACTGAGAAAGCAAACGAGGTCATAAAAGGGTGTCTACCCTACTCTACAAAGTCGATTCGAATTGGAATTACAGGTGTTCCGGGTGTTGGAAAAAGCACTTTTATTGAAGCTTTTGGAAAGTTCCTGACTGCTTTGAATAAAAAGGTGGCAGTTTTGGCAGTTGACCCGAGCAGTTCCCTTTCGCACGGAAGTATTTTGGGAGACAAAACCCGAATGGAGGAATTGGTAAAAGATGATAATGCGTTTATAAGACCCAGCGCTTCCGGAGATACTTTGGGCGGTGTTGCCAGAAAAACACGCGAAACTATTATTTTGTGCGAAGCTGCAGGCTTTGATACTATTATTATTGAAACTGTGGGTGTCGGACAAAGTGAAACCGCGGTTCACAGTATGGTAGACTTTTTTTTATTATTAAAAATTTCGGGTGCCGGCGACGAACTGCAGGGAATTAAGCGCGGCATTATGGAAATGGCGGATGCTATTGTAATTAATAAAGCCGATGGCGATAATGTCAAAAAGGCAAATCAGGCTAAACTGGAGTTTAACAGGGCATTGCATTTATTTCCTCCCAAAAAATCAAACTGGCAGCCAAAAGTCACGACTTGCAGCGCAATCACAAAAGATGGAATTTCTGAAATCTGGGAAACTATTTCTGATTATTTTGAAATGACAAATAAAACAGGATATTTTCAGGAAAAAAGAAAGGATCAGAATCATTTCTGGATGATGGAAACTATCAACGAACAATTAAAACATAGCTTTTACAGTCAGTCTGAAATAATTTCAGCACTGGAACAAAATAAAAAAGCAGTGCAAAATGATGAAATTTCACCTTTTGCAGCTGCACAAGAATTATTAAGATTATATTTTAATAAAGGTACAAAGTAAGCAAAGGTTCAGAGTGACAAAGGTTTCTCCATATTATCACATTGAGCGAAGTCGAAATGCTTTGCAAATTCTCTACTTCGCTCAATGCGACATCTCAAAATATAAACCTTTGAACCTTTGCTTCTATGAACCTCTAAACCTATTTACGAAGCTTATACTTATTTTCCTTGTATAAATTTCCTGCGGTAATCACATGTGCCAAGGCATCTTTTGCTAATTCCTCGTTTAGTTTTACAGGAATAAGGGTTGTATCATTTTTGATTTCAAATTGCAAAGGTTTTAAATTCGGTTGCATAATAACAACTTGATTTTCTACTCTGAATGCATTGATGTCATTAAACTGCATGATTGATCTTCCCGGAACAGATGTATTTAATTTATTTAAATTTCTACCCACCATCGGAGTTTCAAACGGAACTCCCAAATACGCCAATAATGTTGGCGGAATGTCGATCTGACTTGCCAGTTTGCTGTAAACAGAACCTTTTTGAACACCTGGCCCCATGATTAAAGCGGGAATATGAAATTTATTAATCGGTACCAGATTTTTTCCGTAAGTTCTTGTATTGTGATCTGCTATTACGATAAAAATCGTGTTTTTGAAGTAAGCTTCTTTTTTAGCCAGTTCAAAGAACTTTCCAATCGAAAAATCTGCATATTTCATCGCATTGTTTACTGTTGCTGGTTTTTTATCGTAAGGTTTAATTCTTCCTTCCGGATACTCAAATGGTTCGTGATTTGAAGTTGAAAACATCAAAGAAAAGAAAGGTTTGTCACCTTTTGTTTTAAAATAATTATTTGCTTTTGTAACCAAATCTTCATCTGAATATCCCCATGTTCCTTTGAAAGCATATTTATTGCCATCTGATTCAAAATCTGACTGATCTACAATATCCTGAAAACCGTTTCCGTTAAAAAAAGAAGCCATATTATCAAAATTTGCCATTCCGCCATAAATAAAGCTGGTTGAATATCCTTTTTGTTTTAAGGCATCTGCAAGTGTAAAAAATCCTTGTTGAGAGTTACCTAGTTTTACAACACTTTCTGAAGGTGAAGGTAAAAATCCTGTTACAACTGCTTCGATTCCGCGCACACTTCTTGTTCCTGTGCAATATAAATTGGTAAACAATAAACCTTCTTTTGATAATTTGTCAAACTCTGGCGTTAAGGGTTTTCCACCTAAAATTCCAACATATTCTGCTCCTAAGCTTTCTTGTAAAAAAATCACCAGATTATATGGCTTTTTCACCACTGTATCTGGCTGCTGAACATGCAGAAACGGAATTTCCTTATCGGTAAAATCGCTTGGCCCTGCAATCATATATTTTTTTACACGAGCTATTGCTTCGGCTTCATCCATTTTGCCGTACATTTTGGTGTTTCCTTCATTTTTAATAGAATAAGCTGCAAAAGCAACTGTGTAAAATGAATTTAATCCGAGTGTATTGGTCAGCTGATCTGTAGAAAAAACAGCATTACTGGCATTTATAGGACGTTTAGAAGTCAGACTGGAACGTGCTCCGAAAAACAATAAAAAAGCAATTAATGGAAATACTATTAATTTGAATTTATAATCTGTAGCAGTTGTATAGAAAAGTTTTTTTCCGTTTTTGAAAGCAAAATACAATACAACTCCCAAGATTATGAATGTTATAATTATAGAAGTCATATAACTCTTCATAAGCATCCCTACCACCTCTTTTGGATAAATAAGATAATCTAAGAAAATCTTATTGGGACGAGTGTCGTATTGTTTTACAAAATCGGGAGAAGCCAATTCTACAAAAAGAATGAGAAACAGAAATAGAAAACTATAAATGACCAGAAATCTATTGGTAAATTTAAGCCACTTTGCAGGAAGAAAAGTGATCAAAAGAGCCGGAAGAAAAGACAAATAACATAGTAATATTAAATCCATTCTAAGACCGATTGGAAAAATATACCAAAAATTTGGTGTTTCCAGTACTCTGTCTCTAAAAAGAAAGAATAAAAATATTCTGCTCAAAGTAGTGATTAGCAATCCGATTGCTATAAAATTAAAAACGGGTTTTAAAAAACTTAATTTTTTCATTTAAAAGTATTAGAGCGTGAAAAATAGTTAATGTAAAAGTTACTCTTCGTAACGATTTATTTCGCGATCATAAAAAGCATTTGCCTTTTCGATCAAACCCTCCATTTCTGCATTTAATTCGGCTTCATCAAGATCTTCAGCTTCTTCCAGAAACTCAACCTCATCATCTTTTAAATTGATTATAAAACGTGGATAATCAAGGTGAATGATGAAAATATCATCTGGAAAATCAGTATTATCTCCAAGTAAAAATTTAGGTAATTCCATATTAATTTAATTTTTTAAGTTCCAAATTTACTTATTTGGAAATGAATTATTGATTAATTTTTTTGTTAAGTAATGAAAACGGATATACAGGAATATGGCGGCCGAAGTAAGTCCTGCCAAAAGCCCTATCCATACTCCCTGCGCTTTTAAGGTTGTGAATTCTGCCAGATAATAAGATACCGGAAAACCAATTATCCAGTATGCAACAAATGTAATATACATTGGTATTTTTACATCCTGCAGGCCTCGTAACGCACCTAAAACCACAACCTGAACTCCATCTGAAATTTGAAAAACCGCTGCTATTAAGAGCAGTTTTGTTGCAATACTTATTACTTCATTATTATCTACAAGCTGCCCGGTATTTTCCATATTCAAAAACACATACGGAAGGTAAGTATGGAAAGCAATAAATGTGAGTGCAAAAAAAGCTTCTACTATAATGGCAAGTAAAAAAATAGAACGTGCCACAACTACAAGGTTTTTATAATCTGCCAGTCCTCTTTGATTACCAACTCTGATCATAGAAGTTACGCTTAATCCCATTGCAACCATAAAGGTTAGCGAAGACATACTCAGGGCAATTTGATTAGCCGCCTGACTGGTTTTACCAATATTACCGCAAAGCCATATAGATGCCGTAAACAATACTACCTCAAAAAGCATTTGCATGGCTGAGGGAAAGCCTATACTTATAATTTTTTTCAGAGTCTCTTTTCTAATTTCGCTAAAGCTAAATTTTTGAAAGAAACGTTTTAAGTCATTTCTTCTTGAAAGCATAATATGCATGAACATGACTAAAAATATTCTTGAAATTACTGTTCCAAGTGCTGCACCGATAATGCCCATTTTTGGAAAAAACCATATTCCATAAATCAGCATATAATTAATTCCTACGTGTAGTACGTTTGCCATAATCATGGCATACATAGAATATTTTGTAAGCGAAAGACCGTCTGCAAATTGCTTATATCCCTGATACAATATTAAAGGAATGAGCGAAAAGGCTACCCAGTCCAGATAGGGTTTTGCTAAAACAATAACGTCGGCGGGCTGCTCCAGCATTTCCATTATTGGCTTTGCCAAAACAACTATACCAAATAGCATTAATCCCAAAATTGAGCATAAAAACAACCCATGATGAAATGCAGAACGTATTTTGACATCATCTTTTTGGGCGTCGCCTTCTGCTACAATTGGTGTAATTGCGGTACAAAACCCAATTCCTAATGACATTGCAATAAAAATCATGCTGTTACCCAGAGAGACAGCAGCAAGTTCGGTACTTCCTAATTTTCCCACCATTACATTATCAACAATTCCTATTAAGGTATGGCCTACCATACCTAATATAACCGGATATGCTAATCTTAAATTATATGAAAACTCTTTTGTGTATTGGGCTAGATTCAATTTGTTTGCTTTTGAGCCGACAAAGATACTTAGAAGCATTGAATTCTATTCTATTATTAAAAATATAAGCAAGAATTAAGAATCTGCCCACGAACCTGAGATTATATAACAATTGGTAAAAATTATATAACAAACCCGAAAGACCTAAAATATAATTTTACATTATTAATAATTCAAAAAAAATTGTCATGAAGAAATCAGGAAAATTAAATTTTTTATGCCTAGCATTTATTGCTTTTTTATACGCCAACACAACTTTCGCTCAGGACACAGAAGTTAAGAATTACGATCAGGGATTTAGATTAGGTTTTGGACTAAATGGCGGTATCCCAACAGACGGTGATTATGATTGGTCACTTGGAGGAGACGTTCGTTTACAATACGATTTGTCTAAAAGAACATCATTGACCCTGACTACAGGTTTTACAAATTTATTTAATGGGGATGATCCCAACGGAAATGACATAAAAGACCTTGGTTTTATTCCTGCAAAAGCTGGTTTTAAAGCTTTTATCTGGGAAGATCAATTTTATGTTTTAGGTGAGCTTGGTGCCGGATTCGCTGTTACAAACGGATACGACAAAACTACGTTCTTATGGGCTCCAGGAATTGGGTATGCTAACAAATACATTGATATTAGCGTACGTTACGAAGGTTATCATGATTTCAAAACTGACCAGGTAGCATTACGTCTTGCCTACGGTTTTGACTTGTAAAAATACATTCATTTTTATTCTTTTGTTTTTGGTAAAACCCGGCAGTTGCTCATAGGCTGTCGGGTTTTGGGTTTTTAATCTGTTTTGATTTTCTTTTAGTTTGAAAACTTTTTATCTGTCAATGTTTTCATAAAGGCAATCAATTGTTTTTTTTCCTTAACTGACAAGTTGAGTTTGTCTTCAGGCAGCGTTTGATTCGGCACTTCAAATCCGAGTCCCAGACCTCCTCCATCATTATAAAAATCTATCACCTCTTCTAAAGTTTTATAAACACCATTGTGCATGTAAGGAGCAGTGTGTTCTATGTTTCTGATAGTCGGCGTTTTAAAAGAAAACTTATGAATAGCAGCCTGCGTAATAACAAACTTGCCCAAGTCACCGTCTAATTTTTTCTCTTTATTAGGAACTCCCAAAACTTCACTTTCAGATTTATCAAAATTAGGAGGCACAGTTCCGTTTGTAAGCGGGATAAAATGACAGGTAGCACATTTTGCTTTACCTGCAAATAAATTAAAACCAGCTTTTTCGTCTGCTGTAAATGTTGTTTTATTCGTCATATAATCGTCAAACTTTGAGTCATAATGGCTTAGTGAACGAATATAAGATGCCAGAGCATTTTTGATTGCAAATTCGTCTATTTTTCCTTGCGGAAATGCTTTCCTGAACTGACTTACATATTCTTCTTTTTTTTGAATTTCTAAAGCTGATTTTTCTAAAGATCCGTGCATTTCATTTTCATTCCTAATAACAGCAATTGCCTGATCTTCCAGATAACTGACTCTTGAATCTGCAAAAAACACACGTTGAAAAGCAATATTGTTAAGCGTAGGCGTATTACGCTGGATCATTGATTTTCCGTCTAAAGACACTGCTCTTTCTATACCATCTGTGAATGCTTTTTCACTATGATGACAAGAACTGCATGAGCGCGTATTGTTTCCTGATAAAACAGGATCATTGAACAATTTTTTACCCAAAGCAATTTTTTCGGGTGTTGTTTTATAATCCGGAAAGCCAGAAAAAGCTTCTGCATCAAATGCTTCTTTATCAAATAAAGTTTGGGCTGTAGCTTTTAGTCCTCTTTGTTCTTTCATAAAAGAAATCTTTAATTCGATTTGAGTCTTATGAAGTTCTTTGCTTAAGGGATTAGCAATTTCTTTTATAAAATAAGCGCGGTCAAAAGCATTAAAATTGTTGTTTTCTTTTAAGTATTTTTTTCCTTTTCCTAAAATAGCATACACTGCCTTAGCATTAGAGACCGATTTATTTTGTGAATAAACACGGTAATATTTTTCGATAGTTCCTAAAGATGTCTCAGCTTCCGGAAGTGAATTAAAGGCTACGGGAGAATCAAAACCTGTAATTCCTAACGTTATGATTCTGTAGACTTCCACTCGCATGGCATCAAAAACATGGGCGTCGGTTAATTCATTAGAATGTGAAACTTTTTTTAAACGAATTAAATTAGCCGATAAAATACCCAGTTGCTGAATTAGTTCTTCTTTACTTTTTCTGTCATATTTCGGAAAAACTAATTCTTCTATAACCTGAAATCCTTCTGGAGGAACAGTTACATTATCACTTTCTTCAAACTCAGGTATTGCAGGGCCATTTATTGATTTAGAAACCGCTGGAGAATAATATTCACTTAACATTTCAACCCGTTTATAACTTTGATGCGCCTCCAGAAACTGTGTTTGGATTAAAGAATCTGATAAATCTGATTCTACAGAATATTTAAGTTTGGTTACTTTTTTTATCAATAAATTAATATCGCTCCGAAACATTTTATTTATTTCCTGATGCTTGCTTGTTTTCTGGCAGCTGACAAATAATAATAACAAGAAGAATAAACAATGATTTTTTTTCATGATCTACTAAAAATTAAAAAGAATGATCTAAAAAAACAGAAACCACTACCTCAATGTGAGATAGTGGATTGCTGTTTGTAAGTACTTAAAAAATTTATCTTGCTAAACCTTTAATAACGACTATCTGACTTGCCTGATCTTCTTTAGGACGATTTGTACCTCCATCTGGTTTTAAATATTTTTCTCCCGTCCATGAATGAGGTTGTATGCTTAACATAAAGGTATCGGGAATACCCAATTGTTCCGAAACATCAATTAAAGCTCCGTATTCCCAAACTCCTTTTTTGCTCGGATCAATTTTTGACGTAACTACATTATATTTCGCTGCATCTGTTTCCGTACGGCGATGGTCTAATTCTACCACTACTTTTAAAGCTTTTGTAGCAATATTATACTGATAAATATAAGCATCATGAGTTTCGTCACCGTATCCGTTTGCATCTTCCTGAACATAAACGTAGTTTTTAGTAACACAAATATTATCCGGGTTTTGGAATTTACCTGCAATTCCAGAACGGTCATCACCATCAAGAATAATTTCAAGAGTTCCTTTTAACGGATCAGCAGCATCAAGATTTAGTCTGTACACACGACCATATTTCGTTCTTGAACCATCAGCGTTAGTTGTCGCAATATCTTGTCCGGTTACGTTAAAATACAATTCACGATCTGCAGTATTACCGCCTTTACGATAATCCAAATCTTCTACACGACCAAATTTAATTGCTTTTAAAGTATTCACTGATGCATTAATCTGAGCACCCGTTAACGTTGTATGATTCTCAATTTTCACAAAAGAAACCGGATAAGTTTTGCCTGTCTCCATGTCTTTTTCTCTTTGATTATCATCGTTTCTTTTTAGCATGTACAAAGAACCTCCGGTTAAATCTCCGACAGCATTTGCTACATACATAAAAACCTGTCCTCCGTAAGTTCCTGAGTCGTCATCTCCAATAACAACAACCGTTTTTCCTTTGTAAGCAGAAGTTCGCAACGGCAAAGCATTTTCAGCACTCAAACGGCCAAATCCAGCCAGTTCTTTTGATACTGATGCAGCACCAGCACTTCCGTAAGGGTCTAATGCATGCGTACGGGATTCTTCTCCAGATTCACCACATGTTAAATAAACCGGCCCAAAACCATTTTCTTCTACTGTAGCCATTGTTGCACCACAAAGTCTCCATGTTCCTCCGCTTGAGTTTAACAAATATTCTCCTTTTGTTGGTTTAAATGTTTTGTCCATGGTAATTCTTGAAACCGCAAAATTGTCTTCGTTGTTTACTAAAAAAGTAAAAGTACCATCAGCATTTTTCAACAAACCAGAGCCATCTGCAGAACCTCCAAAAACATAATTTGGACTGTTCGGGAAAACATCATCTGAACCAAAAAGGGAATAAATTTTTAAATTTTCAAAACCCGCCTGTGCTTTTAATAAAGCTGGCGTTACAGAATGATCCTTCAAAACAACAGTTGTAGTTGTTTCTGTTTCGTCTTTAGAATCATTATTGTTACATGATGTAAGTAATGATCCAAGAATGAATAGAGGTAAAATAATTTTTTTCATTAGTCAAAGTTGGTTTTTATTTTTTTACAAAGTAACCCCTTACACTTTAACTAATAATTATTCTGATATTATCAAAAGGACAAAACACGACGTGTAAACGCATTTTTAAGAACCAAAAAATTAACATTAAATTAGTAATGCAAAACACTCATAAAGTAACGGTAACATTAAACAAAAAAAAGAGTCTTAAATTTTAAGACCCTTTTTCTAATTCCTTTTTATAAAGCTCAAAATTAGCTTTTATTTTTTTGTCCAGTTCCGGTTGCTGGATGTCGGTATATTTCTGTAATTCTTCCCAGATAATTTTGGCTACAATATAGCGTGCCATTTCTTTATCATCGGCAGGAACTACGTACCATGGCGCTTGCTCTGTAGAAGTTTTGTTTATTGCTTCTTCATAATATTGTTGGTATTCCTCCCAGTGTTCACGTTCCTTAAGATCTCCCGGTGAAAATTTCCAATTGTGTTTGCCTTCTTCTAAACGGCGCAATAATCTTTGGCGTTGCTCCTCTTTGCTCAGATGAAGGAAAAATTTCATCACAATGGTTCCGTTTTCTACAATATGTTTTTCAAAATTATTGATCTGGTCAATTCTTTTGTCCCAAAATTTTGGTTTTATATCTTCAATTGAATTTATTCCGGGTAAATTTTCGGCTAAAATAAATTCAGGATGCACGCGAGTTACCAACACATTCTCATAGTGTGTTCTGTTAAAAATGGCAAACTTTCCTTTTTCGGGAAGAACGATATAATGACGCCATAAATAATCGTGCTCCAATTCGGTCGAATTGGGCGTTTTAAAACTATGAACCACAACCCCACGTGGATTAAATTCTTTAAAAACTTCCCGAATCAGACTATCCTTTCCCGAAGTATCCATTCCCTGAAGGCAGATCAAAACTGCATATTTATTATGTGCATACATTACATCCTGCAAATCACTCAGCTTCTCCTGGACTTTATCCAGTTTTTCGTCTTTTTCATCATCAGTTGCATCAACATTTAACAAAGTTGGAAGCTTATTTAATTTTATTTTTTCTGTAACTTTAAAATCCTTCGGGTCTATCGATTTCATATCTTTTTCATTTTTATATTATAAATATACTAATTTTACGAATTCCGATAGCTATCAAAATTGCTATTCATTGTAATACTTTTATTGCAATCAGGATTAGGCTTTAGATTTCAAAACAACACTTCATGGAAAAATTTACATTAGAAATATTATTTCAAATTATCGGAATCGGTTCTGCATCAGGATTATTCTACAACAACGATTCTCTTTATATTATTGGTGATAACAGCGGATTCTTATACGAGTACAATATGCAGAATCAGCAATTGAACCAACATCCCTTGATTGATAATCCGACACAAAATATTCCAAAAAAACTAAAACCCGATTTTGAGTCGCTAACGCATCACAACGATACACTTTATGTTTTTGGTTCCGGTTCAACCGAAAACCGAAACAAAATGATTGAATTTGATTTGAAAAATAAGACCGTTTTACAAAAAAACAATCTCGTAGATATTTATGCTTTAATGCAAAGCTTCGGTGAGATAAAACCCGAAGATTTTAATCTGGAAGGCGCTATTTTTGATGGCGAAAACTGGTACTTATTTAATCGTGGAAACGGAATTTCTAACAAAAACACCATTTTTACCATTCATGCCAAAAGTTTAGGCGAAGAATTTGCGCTGGTAGCAACCAATTATAAACTGCCAAAAATAAAAGGGGTTCGTTCCAGTTTTACCGATGCAGTTTTGGTCGAAGATAAAATCTATTTTCTTTCAACTGCCGAAGATACCAAATCGACATATGATGACGGCGAAATCTTAGGAAGTTTCATCGGACGCATTGATCTTAAAACCATGAAAATTGATTTTACTCAAAAAATAACTTCAACCAATAAATTCGAAGGGTTGACTTTCTACAAAAAAGAAAACAACAAAATGGAGTTTTTGCTTTGTGAAGATAATGACACTGATCTTTTAGAGACGAAGATTTTTAAGCTGACGTTGCCTGTTAAATAAACTTTGCGATCCTTTGCGAATCTTTGCAGTAAAATTATTTCGCACAGATTCGCAAAGAATTACGCAGAGAAACACGAAGTATTTCAATTACCATATTAGCATAGAAACACATTGCAGTGCGGCTCTACCATAAAAATCTTTGAACCTTTGGACCTATGTAACTCTGAACCTTAAAAAAAAAATCATCTTCATCCCAACCTTTTTATCTTTTTAGCTCTCTATATAAGAAAGACAACAATTGTGATAAACGAAACTCAAATAGCTAACTGTAAAAAAATGCACCGCGATGCCCAGCGTCAGGTGTACGAATACATGTCGCCTAAGTTGTACCGCCTCTGCAAAAGATATTTAAAAAAGGAAGAAGAAATTGAAGAAGCACTAGCCGACTCGTTTTTTACCATTTTCACCAAACTTGATCAGCTAAAGGAAGCGTATGCTTTTGAAGCCTGGGCGCGAAAAATAACGGTAAATCACTGTTTGGCATCCATTAAAAAAAATACCAACTTTAATATGTATCTCGATGATGTGAAACTGCTTTCGCAGCCTTCTGTTGACGAACTCAATACATTAGAAGAAGAAGATTTGCTTAATTTATTAAACCATATTCCGGATGGCTGTAAAACTGTTTTTAACCTTTTTGTTATTGAAGGTTTCGGGCACAAAGAAATAGCCGAAATGCTGAAGATCTCCGAAGGCACCTCAAAATCACAATTGAATGCCGCTAAGACCAAACTGAAAGAACTGGTTAATAAACTGTATTATCAAAAAGCAAAATAGTCATGGACAATCAAGATAAATTATTCGATAAAATAAAAGAAGCTTCGCAAAACGCGGAGTTTAAAGACTTTCCGGCAATGGAAAAAGTCTGGTCGCGTGTTGAAGAAAAACTGGACAAAAAAGAGGATAAAAAAACAATCGCATTATGGAAAAAAATTGCCATTGCTGCTTCTCTTTTATTAATAATCTCTGTTGGTTCTCAATTCTTAAGAACAGATAAAAATGCAAACATTAAAACTTCTGATGAAGTTGTTAATAACGAAGTCGTTAAAGAACCAGTTCAAAAATCGGCTTCAGAAAAAAATCAAATTGCAATTACTGAGGATTCCGGAATAGTTTCAAATACAGAAGCTGAAGAAATTCTGAAGAACCAAATTAAGGAAAAACCTCCGGTTGCAATTCATGAAACCCAAAGCGGAAACAGTGACGCAATAGCTTATGAAGCAGCTCCAACAATTGTTTACAATGAAATGCCAGTTGCTGCTGCGCCATCAACTTCTTACGAATACTTTGAAGAAAAAGATTCTGCAACAAGAGACAAAGCACTGGATTATGAATCTGAAAAATCGGCCAAAAAAGAGTCTTATCGAATTGCAGATGCTGAAAAAGAATCTTCGAGAGTTAAGAAAAGTGCTCCATTGGTTATTCTGAACGGAAATGCCATGGCTCACAGCGATGATGCTAAGCGGGATAAAATGATGCAGGACGAGCTTCCTAATCTTAATCCAGAAAATGTAGAATCGCTTGTAATCTTAGATGAACCCTTATATATTATTGACGGCATTTATTATTCTGAAAATGATTTATTTGGCAAAAACCCCACAAGTCCGTATGCACCTCTGGATAAGCAGGAAATAAAAACCATAACCATTTTACAGGACCTTGAAGCCACCTCAAAATATGGCGAAAGAGGAAAAAAAGGAGTTGTTATCATTACTACAAAAACAGGAAAACCGGTTCTGAAGAAATAGCCAAAACCCTAACATTAATTCTAAAACTTATTATCATGAAAAGTCTAAAACTTATTTCATCAGCCATTGCTATGCTTATATGTTTCGCAACCATGGCACAGGAAAAAACAATTACAGGAGTAATTTCTGATGAAACCAGGATGCCAGTTCCGGGTGCTAACATTACTAATATGAGATCGAAAGCAACTGCAATAACAAATTTTGAAGGGCGATACAGCATTCAGGCTCAGAAAGGAGATATGCTGCTTTTTAGCTTTGTTCAATACAAATCCCAAAGGCAGAAAGTTCAAAACTCAACAATAATAAATATAAAACTTGCACCTGATTTTCAAACTTTAAATGAAGTTGTTGTTGTAGGTTATGGAACCGCTGATGCTGAGTATGAAGACCGAAGTTATGCACGTGCTGAAAGAAAAAAAGAAAAAAGAGAGTCGCTGGCACTGCAAGGACAAGTGGCCGGAATTCAGGTTCAAAATAATATGGGATACAATGCTATGCCAGCTCCCACTGTTGTAGTACGCGGAACTGCATCTGTTTCTCCAAAAAACGAACCAATGTATATTGTTGATGGTGTTCCGGCAAACTCAAATCAAATAGCGAATATTAATCCGAATGACATTGATAATGTTTCTGTTTTAAAAGATATTGCTGCAACTTCAATTTATGGAAGTAAAGCTTCAAATGGTGTTGTGGTTATTACTACCAAAAATGAACTTTATAAAAATCTTTCAGAAAAAGAATTAGATAAAAAACTTAATATCGCTACCCCAATTCCTGCTGAACTTACTCAGGAAGATTATGATACTTTTATTGAAAATGCTTTTGAAAGCCCAAAAACAGCACCGCTTTCTACATTTTCTATAGATGTTGACAATGCTTCTTATACCAATATCAGACGTTTTTTAAACAACGGTCAGCAAGTTCCAAAAGATGCTGTTCGTGTAGAAGAAATGGTTAATTTTTTTAAATACACTTATCCACAGCCAAAAGGGGAAAATCCATTTTCTATTAATACAGAAGTAAGTGATTCACCTTGGAATTCAAATAATAAAATTTTGAAAATTGGCTTACAGGGAAAAAACATTCCTACAGAAGATTTACCGGCTTCTAATCTTGTTTTTCTGATTGATGTTTCGGGTTCGATGAGTGACATCAATAAACTGCCTTTATTAAAACAATCTTTAAAAATATTGGTAAACGAGTTGAGACCAAAAGACAAAGTTGCAATTGTGGTTTATGCCGGCGCTGCAGGAATGGTTTTACCTCCAACTTCCGGTGATGAGAAAAAAACAATAATAGATGCTTTAGATAAATTACAATCCGGAGGCAGCACAGCAGGAGGCGCAGGAATCGAGCTGGCGTATAAAATTGCAACAGAAAATTTCATAAAAAGTGGTAACAACCGTGTTATTCTGGCAACAGACGGAGACTTTAACGTGGGAACTGCTTCTAATTCTGAAATGGAGAAATTAATTGAAGAGAAAAGAAAAACAGGCGTTTTCCTGACTTGCTTAGGTTACGGAATGGGAAATTACAAAGACAGCAAAATGGAAATTCTGGCTGATAAAGGAAACGGAAATTATGCCTATATCGATAATATTCAGGAAGCAAACCGCTTTTTGGGAAAAGAATTTAAAGGTTCTATGTTTGCCATTGCAAAAGACGTAAAAATTCAGATTGAATTTAATCCGAAAAAAGTTCAGGCGTATCGTTTGATTGGTTATGAAAACAGAAAACTTCGTGCAGAAGATTTTAAAAATGATGCTATTGATGCTGGAGAATTAGGAAGTAACCATACTGTTACAGCTCTGTATGAAATTATTCCGGCTGGTGTAAAAAGTAATTATTTGGCTGTACAACCAGATGATTTGAAATACACTAAAACAGAAACAAATTCTAGTGATTACAGTAACGAATTAGCAACAATAAAATTCCGCTATAAAAAACCTGACGGTGATAAAAGTATCGAAATGGTTCAGGTTATTGAAAATAAGTCAATTGTTATCGAAAAAGCTAGTGACGATATGAAATTTAGCTCGGCCGTTGCCTGGTTTGGCCTGAAGCTAAGAGATTCTAAATTGATTACTGAGAAATCTTCTGAGGAAATTTTAAAATTGGCCAGACAAGGAAACTCAAATGACGCCGAAGGTTACAAAGCAGAATTTATTCGTCTTGTTGAAACTGCTAAACAGTATAATTGATCAATATTTTATTACATTTGATTCTTATTCTAAAAAATTAATTTTATACCCATATGAATCCAATTTTAAGCCAAAATCTATTTTTAGTAAAAGAGCATATCGGAATGTTTAAAGCTGCTAATAATTTCGATATCTACAATCCTGAAAGCAATGAGATAATTATGAATTGCCGAGAAAAGAATCTTGGTTTTTTCACTAAAATACTTCGATTTACAGATTATAAAAGAGCAACACCATTTAATATTGAAATTTCAACTGCTTCCGGCGAGAAGTTAATTACAGTAAGAAGAGGCATTGCCATATTCAGATCGACTGTTGAAGTCCTGGATGAAAAGGATCGTCTGGTTGGAACTTTCAAACAAAAATTCTTTTCGATTGGCGGAAAGTTTGATATCCTTGACAAAAATGAAAAACCGGTTGCAACGCTTCAGGGAAAATGGACAGGATGGGATTTTAAATTTTCTCATGAAAATAAAGAGCTTGCCCAGGTAACCAAAAAATGGGCCGGAATGGGTAAAGAACTTTTTACAAGTGCTGATAATTATGTTCTGAATATTGAAGAAACCGTAGCCGCTGACAGCCCGTTAAGACAATTGATTTTAGGAGCTGTAATGTGTATTGACATGGTTCTGAAAGAATAATAAAAAGTTGTTAAACTTAGATTAAGAATACATTTGAAAGCATCATTTTAGTTTGCAAAAGCTTATTTTTGTAAAGACTTAAAATGATGCTTTCTGCATTTTTAAAAATACCATCATGACCGACTTAAAAAATAAAAACGCCTTTATCACGGGCGCAGGAAAAGGAATTGGAAAAGCCATTGCTATTGCATTGGCAAAAGAAGGTGTAAACCTGATTTTAGTTTCAAGAACCCAAACTGATATTGACCAATTGGCAGAGGAAGTTTCGAATTTAGGTGTAAAAACTTTGGCACTTTCAGCCGATGTGTCAGACATTCATTCTATCAATGCGGCGGCAGAAAAAGCTTTAGCCGAATTTAAAAATATTGATATTTTAATTAACAGTGCCGGAATTGCTTCTTTTGGAAAATTCTTAGAATTAGAACCAGAAGCGTGGGAAAGAATTATTCAGGTCAATTTAATGGGGACGTACTATACAACACGTGCTATTATTCCTAATATGATCGAAAGACAAACCGGAGATATTATCAACATTTCATCAACTGCCGGATTAAACGGAAACGCTTTGACAAGTGCTTACAGTGCTTCTAAATTTGCTGTTTTGGGTTTAACGGATTCTTTGATGCAGGAAATGAGGAAACACAATATTCGGGTTACGGCCTTAACGCCAAGTACTGTTGCAACAGACATGGCAAAAGATCTAAACCTGACAGATGGTAACCCTGAAAAAGTAATGCAGTCTGAGGATATGGCAGAATTGATTATTGCGCAGTTAAAACTAAATCGCAGGGTTTTTATTAAAAACAGCAGCATTTGGTCAACTAATCCTTAAAAAAAAATAAATTCCAAATTTTTTGAAATTCCAAACTCCAATTCCTTGTAAATTGGAATTTGGAATTTTTAAATTGAAATTTTAAACACAATTATGATGGAACAATATTTAAGACAATTAATTGAAATAGAATTTGTAGACAAAAAAGAAATTTTTACGGGATTTCTTATAGACTATTCAGACGATTGGATTTTACTTCGAAATAATCCTGTGGATTTTATTTTGGACGGTTTTGTAATTTTAAGAAATAAAAATATCCTGGTTGTAAACAGAGACCAGGATTTGGCTTTTACCGAAAAAATTATTCGGTTGAAGGGATTAAAAACCAATTCTGATGATATTATCCCAATAAAAGACCTGGCTACCATTATTAGTTTTTTAGCAGAGAAATATGGGATCTTTCAGATTTCCAAAAAATCTGCCAAATCTGCTTATTTAGGAAAATTGATTGAACTGAATGATGAAGAACTTATCATTGACTTTTTAGATACAAAAGGGCAATTTGGTGGTGAACTAAGTTTTAATCCCGAAAAAATAAGAGTTATAGAATTTGATACCGATTATATTAATTCACTGAAATTGGTTGTTTCTGAAAATCAGAAATAGTTATAAAAAACAGAAAAGCCCTTTACTTTAAAAATAAAGGGCTTTTTTGTTTTTTCCAGATGTGTAAATTTTGTCAAGGTTTGAAACTTTGACAAAGTTGAAACCTTTTATTAAGCTTCTGCAAGCTTATTCAAAAACTCTAAACGAACACTTCCGTCTTCATCTATTTTTGTTAAGTTTATTTCCTGTAATGTATTTACTAATTCAGGGTTCCATGGAGCTTTTACTTTTACGTAATTTTCTGTAAAACCATGAATGTATCCTTCTTTGTTTTCACCTTCAAACAAAACGGTTCTGTTTGTTCCTAATTGGCTTTCATAAAAAGCACGACGCTTTTTAACCGATAAACCTCGAAGCATTTTGCTTCGTTTTGCCCTTACGTTTGACGGGACAACACCTTCCATATCGGCCGCTTCAGTATTATCTCTTTCAGAATAGGTAAATACGTGCAGATAAGAAATATCCATTTCATTTAAAAAATGATATGTTTCTAAGAAATGCTCATCTGTTTCTCCTGGAAATCCGACAATAACATCTACGCCTATACAGGCGTGCGGCATTACTTCGCGAATTTTATTTACGCGTTCTGTATAAACTTCACGTAGATAACGGCGTTTCATTAATTTTAGAATATCATTGCTTCCGGATTGCAGCGGAATATGAAAATGAGGTACAAAAGTTCTGCTTTTAGAAACAAAATCTATGGTTTCGTTTTTCAATAAATTTGGCTCAATTGATGAGATTCTTAAGCGCTCAATTCCTTCTACTTTATCTAAGGCCTGAACTAAATCAAGAAAAGTGTGTTCGTGTTTCTTATTACCAAACTCCCCTTTTCCGTAATCTCCAATATTAACTCCCGTTAAAACAATTTCGCGGATATTTTGTGCTGAAATCTCTTTGGCATTTTGTAACACATTTTCAAGGGCATCACTTCTTGAAATCCCTCTTGCTAAAGGAATTGTACAATAAGTACATTTATAATCACAGCCATCCTGCACTTTTAAGAAGGCACGGGTACGATCTCCGATTGAATAACTTCCAACATAAAAATCGGCTTCGGCAATTTCGCATGAATGTACTTCACCCATGTCATTTTTGCTTAAATCATTTATGTAATCGGTAATTTTAAATTTTTCTGTAGCACCCAAAACCAAATCAACACCATCGACAGCTGCCAATTCTTCTGGTTTTAATTGTGCGTAACACCCAACTGCAGCGACAAAAGCTTTATCATTGAGTTTCATTGCTTTTTTTACAACCTGCTTAAATTGTTTGTCGGCATTCTCTGTAACCGAACAGGTATTGATTACATAGATGTCTGCAACATCTTCAAAATCGACACGGTCAAATCCTTCGTCATTAAAGTTTCTGGCAATTGTAGAAGTTTCTGAAAAATTCAGTTTACAACCCAGCGTATAAAAGGCAACTTTTTTTCTATTTTCCATAATGTATCTTAAATCAATGAAATCGTTGTCAAAAAATTTAAGGCTGCAAATTTACAAACAAATTTCTGTAAAAGAAAGGCAATAAGCGACTTCGTCCTGATATTTTGAAAGTAAATTAATTTTTTGAGATGCCAAAAAATTGTATTTTTAGCTGAAATTTCCACAAATCAATCTTCGAGAGTATTATACAGTTTGGACAATAATAAGAATAAAATGACAAATAATCGATTAAATGCAAATTTCATCGATTAAATACGTTTTTTTGCTTTTTAAACTAAAAAAATCTTACATTTACTTTTGTCAAAATTCTTTAGTTGAATTGATTGTTATTTGAGAATTTTAAATAGCTTTGGTTAATTAATTAATAATTCGAACATAACAATTTTGAATTTTACTCGTTATGTTGTTGTTTTGTGTTACAAAATGAAATGGGAAAGCCGAAAACCAAAGAGAGTAGGCAAAAATTATAATACAATACCACTTTATGAAAGCATTTTTACCCACAATCTGCTTGATGTTTTTAACCCTATTTAGTGCGCAAGCGCAAACTAGTGCTCCAGCCGCAAATCCATTTCCTTCTATTAGTACTTTAACGACTTGGGCAAGTTTAAACTCGCAGCAACAATTTGATGTTGCTATTCGTGCAGTTGGTTTCAAATTTGAAGTAAAAGAACCAAGCGAAGGCTCTACTGCTTATACTTATATTCGTAAAGTAGTAGTAAATGAAGTAAACTATACAGACAGAATTGTATATAGAATTACAAATAATAATTCTGCAAGCATCATTTCATTAGTAACAGCTTCGACTGACTTAGTAAGTTTATATACTCCACAGTTGGCAACTTTCAAAAATAATAATTGTAAAACTGAAATGTCTAAAGACAAAAATACGACTTGCAGCTGTTATGAAAGCGTAAATTTTGCGATTGATCTTTGTGATGAACGTGTAAAATTAACTATGGGTGACGGAAATAAATATTTTGTTTCTGTAGCTAAAAAATAATACTGATATTTTTCAACAATATACTATGAGCTGTTTTCCAAATCTTTTTAAATCTTAATAGCTTTAAAAAGATTTGGGATTCATTTCTTAGTAATTAATTTACAGGTTTGGATTTTTTAATTCATACCAAACTTGCATTTCGCCCTCATATTCGAAAGAATTTATTTTACGAAAATCCAGTTTCTCTAAAACCTTTCGCGAAATTTCATTTCCTTCATCCGCGTAAGCATAAAGATTTTCAACCTTCATTTCATTAAAAGCATATTGAACAAAAGCTTTTGCTGCTTCTGTAGAATATCCTTTTCCCCAATGCCTTTCAATAAAACGATAACCTAATTCATAAAAATTCTGATGGTTATTAATTTTATAATTGACAAACTTGATTCCAGACCATCCTAAAAATTCTTTGGTTTCTTTGAGAACTACAGCCCAACGGCCTGTTTCAAATCCTTATACTGCTGTTGGATATTTTCAATGTAGGCAATACTTTGTTCTATAGATGTGACTGGCCTTTTACCAACAAAAACATGCACATTGGGATTAGAATCCAACTCAAACATACCAGCGGCATCAGAAAAGAGAAATTCTCTTAAAATCAGGCGTTCTGTTTCAATTGGCTTTTTCATTATTAATTTAAAATAAAACGCTGTACAACTTCGGCAACTCCGTCATTATTATTTGATGCTACAATTAAATTGGCTCTGTCACGTAATTCCGGAGTTACGTTATCAACCCAAACGCCTAATCCGGCATATTCTATCATTGTCAGATCATTTCCGGCGTTTCCAACGGCAATAATTTCACTTTGATGGATATTCAGCTTTTCAGCCAAAAGCTTCAGACTATTTGCTTTGTCAATTCCGTTTTGGGCTGCTTCTAAGAAAAAAGGTTTAGACATGGCCACACTCAAATGAGGCATTGCAATTTTTAAGTCTTTTTCTACTTCTTTTAAATAAGAAGGTTCTTCTAATAAAATACATTTTACGGCAGGCCTGTCAACTGCTTCTTTAAAACTTGCTACTTTTCGATGTGGCAACCCGGTAATTTCTTTTTCGATATCAATGAATTCAGAATCGGTTTCACTAATAATTTCACCATCAAGATAGGTAATTATATGTGTTTTCATTTTTACACTATAATCGTATAAATCATGAATTTGTTCTACGGTCAGTTTTTGTTCGAAAAAAACAAGATCATCTTTTACTGTACTAATTACAGCTCCATTAAACGAAATGATATAAGAATTATTTAAATCGAGTTCTAATTCTTTTGCGTAGGCTGTCATTGCAGATGTCGGACGGCCTGAAGCCAACACAACATAAACCCCTTTTGCCTGCGCTTCCAGAAGTACTTTTTTGTTTAAATCTGAGATTTTATGATCGTCTGTCAACAAGGTATCATCCATGTCGAGCACCAACATTTTGTATTGCATACTTTTTTAGTTTTCAGTCGCAGTCTCAGTTGACAGTATTGTGACTGTTAACTGAGACTGAGGGCTTTCTTAAATATTCATTCTGAAATCTTCTATAACCGGATTTGCTTTTGCAAAATCTGTTTCTTGAATAAAAACCTCAACTGCTAAATCTGTCTGGCCAAAACCAGCCAGTCTGGCAGATTGAATATTATCTTTTTTTACTGTTTCTACGCCTGCTGCCTCTAATTTTTCCTGTAAGGCAATTGCTAAAATTTCGCTTCCTGAAAACACCTTCATTAATCCCATGACATTTATTTTTTTTTATTATTATTTTACTTCAATATTATTTTTAAGTGGTTTTGAAAATCCTGATTTTCATTCATACCAATATGTTCTTGATTTTTTAACGGATAAAAATGCCCGTTGGATTTTAATAGTTTATGCAATCGAACTGAATTTGAATATGGAATTAACTGATCTTCCATTCCATGAAAAATATAAACCGGTGCTTTTATTTTTATCAGATGTTCAAAAGTTTCCAAACGAAATTTTTTCATGAAATTTGGAAAAAATGGAACTCTGCTGCTCGACAATTCGCTAAAACTGTAATAGGGAGATTGCAAAATCAGGGCTTTTGGTTTGTTTGCAGATGCTAATACAGCTGCCAGTCCTGAACCAATTGAATAACCTGCTATAATTATTTTATTTTCAGGATATCTTTGCGCTAATTTTTTGTAAACGATGGCAATATCTTTATTTAATTGTTCTTCATTTTTTATTTCTCCCTCACTTTTTCCAAAACTTCTGTAATCCAGAATAAAGATATCATAATCTAAATCGGTGTAAATTTTAGCAATCCTTCCCCAGGTTTCCAGAGTTCCTGCGTTTCCATGAAGATAAAAAACTAAGCCTCTTGATTTTTCTGCTTTAAATAATAATCCATTAAGATTTACATTATCAAAAGATTTAATATTTAATTCTTCATATTGCTGTTGATAATCAAACTGATAATTTTTTGGGAGCGATGCGCTCTGAAAAATCATTCCAACCTGATTGAAATATACATATGAAATAACCAGAATGTAAACAGCAACAAAAAATGCTAAGAGTGTAACCATTAAAAATTTAAGTGTTTTTAATACTTCCATGTAGATTTATGACTCCGGTTTACTCTTCTTGAATCTGATCTTCTTCTTCGTCAAGTTCCTCTTCTCCTTCTTCATCCATATCAAAAAGAAAAGGTTCCAGCAACATTTTATCTGCCAGAATTTCAATACGCTCTGTCAATTCTTCAGCAAAAATAATTCGCTGTACTTTGGCAATACTGTTAGAAATACGCATGATTTTGGTTTCGTGGCGCAGTTTCAAAATCGGATCTGCATCATCAAGAATAAACATTTTTAAACGATTTACGTTGTAACCGGCGGTTGTAAACATATCGCTCAATTTATTTGGCGTTCCAATCAAAACATCAATTCCGGTTGAAATATAGTTTTTATCGTAATCCATATCGCCTTTATCGTGAACACCGTAAACTTCAAGATTAGTATATTTTCCGTATTTCGCAAAAAGCTCTACCATTTCCAAAACTTTGGTTTTGTCTTCTACAATAATCAAAGCCCTTGGAGATTCTTCGACTTTTCCTGCCAATTGCTGAATTACATTTAGCACAATTGTAGTTGATTTTCCGCTTCCTGCGGGAGAAAGAACAATACAGTCTGCACCGCTTTTTATAGTCGAAAAAGTTTCCTGCTGTAGTATGTTTGCTTCAGTTAAACCATTCTCAATTAAGGCGTCTTGTAATTTCTCGTTTATTTTTTTTAGTTTCATCTTCTAATTTTAGATTTATGATTTTAGAATTCAGATTCCAGAATCACTATTTGCTTGCAAACATTTTTACGTCATTTTCAGAAATCTCGTTTCCTCCTAAAATGATTAACCTTTCGACTACATTTCGGAGTTCACGAATGTTTCCTGTCCAATCATATTCCTGCAATAATTTTATGGCGGGCTGCGAAAATACTTTAACAACATTTCCTTGTTCTGAAGCAATTTTCTCAGCAAAGTGTCTAATCAAAGCCGGAATATCATCCCGTCTTTCATTCAATGGCGGAACTTTAATTAAAATAACAGCGAGTCTATGGTACAAATCTTCACGAAAACGACCTTCTGCAATTTCTGTTTTTAGATCTTTATTGGTCGCCGCTACTACACGTACATCAACTTTTATATCTTTTTCGGCCCCTACTCTGGTTATCATACTTTCCTGAAGCGCACGTAATACTTTGGCTTGCGCCGAAAGGCTCATGTCACCAATTTCATCTAAGAAAATAGTTCCTTTGTCTGCTGCTTCAAACTTTCCTGCACGATCTTTAACTGCCGATGTAAAAGCACCTTTTACGTGACCAAACAATTCGCTTTCTATTAATTCACTCGGAATAGCAGCGCAGTTTACTTCAATCAAAGGAAAATTTGCACGTTCGCTTTTTTCGTGTAATTGATGTGCCACTAATTCTTTTCCAGTTCCATTTGGACCTGTAATTAAGACTCTGGCTTCGGTTTGGGCTACTTTATCAATCATTAGTTTAATATGACTGATTGCTTCGCTTTCGCCAACCATTTCGTAATTTTTACTAACTTTTTTCTTTAAGATTTTATTTTCAACTACAAGTTGTTTTTTATCCAAAGCATTACGAACTGTATTCAATAATCGATTTAAATCCGGTGGTTTTGAGATATAATCAAAAGCTCCCAAACGCATGGTGTGAATTGCCGTTTCCATGTCGCCGTGACCGGAAATCATGACCATCGGAATCTCAGGTTTTATTTTTTTTACTTCTTCTAAAACCTCAACACCGTCCATTTTTGGCATTTTAATGTCACATAAAACCAAATCGTAATCGTTGTTTTTTATTTTCTCAAGACCTGCAACACCGTCTTCAGCTTCATCAACCTGATAAGTGTCATTTTCTTCAGATAAAATTTTTACCAAAACTCTTCTGATTGCTGCTTCGTCTTCTATAATTAGTATTTTACTCATTTTTTTTAAAGGTTCTGAGATTCTAAGTTGCTAAGGTTCTAAGTTTTCTGAACAAACTAAAATTAAAAATCTTAGCATCTCAGGACCTTAGTGCCTTAGCAACTTTTAAAAATTAATATTTAAGCCATCTATACAATTCTTTCCATGTTGGTTTTTTGCCGTACATTAATATACCTACGCGGTAAATTTTTGCTGCGAACCAGACTACAAGGAAAAAGGTTGCAAACAATAATGATACCGAAATCACTATTTGCCACCACGGCACTCCAAACGGAAGTCTCATGAGCATTACGATTGGTGATGTTAGCGGAATCATTGAGAACACAACGGCAATTGTTCCGTGTGGATCATTTACTACAGTAAAAAAACCAATATAAACACTCAATATAAGCGGCATAATTATCGGTAAAAGAAACTGTTGAGAATCTGTCTGGTTATCTACTGCTGCACCAATTGCGGCATAAAATGAACTATATAAAAAGTATCCTCCAATAAAATAAACCACAAAACCAATTAAAATACTGGCAATAGGCAGATTCCACGCTTCTTTTAAACCCATTTGTACAATTCCAGAAAACTCATGTGGAGCCGACTGCATTAGTACTGGCGGAATATTTGATCCTGGCCCAACATTTACGCCAAAAAAAGCCGACGCTGCAAACATTAACCCCAAACCTATAATTGCCCAAATTGTAAATTGCAATAATCCTGCTAGAGAAGTTCCGACAATTTTACCAATCATTAACTGAAATGGTTTTACAGATGAAATGATAATTTCGATAATCCTGTTTGTTTTTTCTTCTATAACGCTTCTCATTACCATATTTCCGTAAATGATAATAAACATCATGATAAGATAACCAAATGCGCCGCCAATCCCTATTTTAATCTCATTTAAGCCTTTTAAGCTTTCTTCCCCAGACGCTTTGGCCAGATGAATATTTACATTTGCCTGTGCTTTCTGAATTGATAAAGTATCCAGTTTAGCTTTTTCTAAATTGATTTTGGTAATTTTTGAAGCTATCACATCCTGTGTATTTTCAATAAAGGAAATGCTTGGACTGTTATTGGAAATAAAATCAATTTTTGATTCAAGATCCTTTTCGCTATTTGTTTTTGGAATGACCAGTAATCCACTAAAATTTTCTTTGGATATACTGTCTTTTAATGCCGTTACACTAATTTCAGATAAATTCAGATATTTATATTCTGCGTCTTTTTTGTTCTGTTTTACAAAATCATCTGCAAACAAACCTGTTTCATCATGAATTGCGATTCGTTTGGTTTCGGCCTTCATCGAGCTTAGATAGCCAATAAATCCTGCAATTGCCACAAACAATAACGGGCTTAAAAATGTCATGACAACAAAAGACTTATTGCGGACTTTGGCAATAAATTCTCTTTTTATAATCAACGAAATGATGCTCATTTTTTAATTTTAGATTTTAGATTTTTGACTTTAGATTTATAATTATAGATTATAGTTTTCATTCTACAATCTAAAATCTGTAATCTAAATTTTATTTTCAGTAACCGTTTGAATAAAAATATCGTTTATACTCGGAATTTTTTCTACAAAATGAGTTACTTGTCCACGTTGTGTCAGAACATTTAGTAATTCATTTGGAGCAGCATTTCCGATTTCAATATTTAATTTTAAATCATCATTAAGTGTTTTGAAATTGGCCTGCGAAACGGTAAATTTTTGTGTAATATCATACATTAGCCCTTCTACATTGTTTGTCAGGATTCCGACTTCAAAACTATTTGTTTTAAATTGGCGTTTTACATCGCCAATTTTTCCTTCGATTAATTTATTTGATTTATGAATCAGGGCAATGTGATCGCAAAGTTCTTCTACACTTTCCATTCTGTGTGTCGAGAAAATAATCGTTGCACCTTGTTCTTTTAAGGCCAAAATTTCATCCTTGATAATATTAGCATTTACAGGGTCAAAGCCGGAGAAAGGCTCGTCAAAAATCAACAGCTTTGGTTTATGCAAAACACAAACCACAAACTGAATTTTTTGCGCCATTCCTTTAGAAAGTTCCTGGATTTTTTTATTCCACCAGCCCTGGATTCCTAAACGGTCGAACCAATATTCCAACTGTATTTTAGCTTCAGCTTTAGAAAGCCCTTTCATTTGTGCCAGGTACAGGCATTGCTCTCCTACTTTCATTGTGCTGTATAAACCTCTTTCTTCGGGAAGATATCCAATAGTCTGTACATGTTTGGGCTGTAATTTTTCTCCATCCAAAATCACTTCACCACTATCCGGCAGTGTTATTTGGTTTATAATTCGAATAAGAGAAGTTTTTCCAGCTCCATTAGGCCCTAATAGTCCGTAAATGCTTCCTTTCGGAACATTTAATGAAACTTCGTTAAGCGCTACATAGTCGCCGTATTGTTTTACGACTTTATGTACTTCGAGTAAGTTGCTCATGCTGTTTTTAGAATTTCTGCGTCAGTTTGACCTTTTGCGGTCTGCGTGTGTAAAAGTAAATAATTCGAAGCGAAACTTATTACTATTCAACAAAAAACCCATCCTATATTTATCTTAGGATGGGTTTTTTTTAAATTATTTTAACATTTAAGAAAAAGTCCGATTATGAAAACATATCTTTTACTTTTTCAAAAAATGATTTTTCTGATTTTTCAGGACTCGGAGCAAAGTGATCGTCGTTTAAAGCGTTTTCAAAAAACTGCTTTTGCTCTTTGTTTAATGTTTTTGGAGTCCATACATTTACGTGAACCAGTAAATCACCACTTCCGTAACCGTTGATGCTTGGAATACCTTTTCCTTTTAATCTTAAGATTTTTCCTGATTGAATTCCTTCTTCCAGTTTAATACGAACTTTTCCGTTAATCGCATCAATATCTTTAGAAACTCCTAATACAGCTTCAGGGAAACTAATATATAAGTCAAAATGAATATTTTCTCCTTCACGTTTCAGGAATTCGTGTTCTAATTCTTCAATGGCAACAATCAAATCTCCCGGGATACTGTTTCCTGGTGCATCATTTCCTTTGTTAGAAACTTTAAGCTGCATTCCGTCAACAACTCCGGCAGGAATTTTTATTGATACTGTTTCATCTTCTATCACCATTCCCTGAGCATCTGCCTCAGAAGGTTTTTTATCTAAGATTTGTCCAGAACCACCACAAGTTGGGCATGTAGATGCAGATTGCATTCTTCCTAAAATGGTGTTTGTAACACGCATCACCTGACCCTGACCATTACAGGTTGTACAAGTTTTGTATGTAGCTCCTTTTGCCTGAACTTTACGTTTTACTTTTACTTTTTTCTCTACTCCATTTGCAATCTCTTCCAAAGTTAATTTAACTTTAATTCTAAGATTACTTCCTTTGGCGCGACGAGGACCGCCTCCGCCTCCACCGAAACCTCCAAATCCGCCACCAAAAATGTCACCAAACTGGCTGAAAATGTCATCCATATTCATACCGCCGTGACCACCGCCAAATCCTCCGGAACCATCAAATGCCTGATGTCCATATTGATCGTATTTAGCTTTTTTGTTAGGATCACTTAAAACTTCATACGCTTCTGCCGCCAGTTTAAAGTTTTCTTCTGCCTCTTTGTCGCCCGGATTTTTATCAGGGTGATATTTCAGCGCACTTTTTCTATACGCTTTTTTAATTTCGGCAGCATCGGCATTTTTTGAAATGCCAAGTATTTCGTAAAAATCTTTTTTCATAATTTAGATTAAATTCCAATCCTGATTATTATCTGGATAAATTCCAAAATTCAATTATAAATTGACTTTAGGAATCTAATTTTCTTTTTAGTTTCCGATTACTACTTTAGGGAAACGAATAATTTTGTCTCCTAATTTGTATCCTTTTTCTATAACATCAACAATTTTACCTTTCAATTTTTCAGAAGGTGCAGGAATTTGAGTAATTGCTTCAGCAAAATCAGCATTAAAAGCATCACCTGCTCTTACTTCTACTTGCTCTAAACCTTTTGCAACCAAAGTGCTTTTTAGTTTTTCATGAATTAATTCTACTCCTTTTTTCAAATTTTCATCGTCAGACTTGTTGATCTCTACTGTCGCTCTGTCAAAATCATCCAAAACTGGAAGCATGGCTAACAAAACTTCCTGATTTGCAGTTTTAAACAAATCAATACGTTCTTTTGAAGTTCTTTTTTTGTAATTCTCAAATTCGGCAAATAATCTCAAAAACTTATCTTTTTCTTTTGCCAAGTCTTGAGCCAATTGCTCTTCAACACTTAATTCTTCAACAATTAACTGTTCTCCGTTGGCATTGTTCTCTAACGTTACATCGTCTAATTCCTGATCGAATTCTGTATTTTCCGTAGTCATGTTACTTTTATTTTTAAAAATATTCTTAAACTTCATTTTTATTCTTCTTTTAGATTGCAAAAGTACTGCCAAATCTTTTAAAATGTCAAATTGTCACTATATTTAAATTGAGCACTTTAAAAACAAAAATACACTTTAAAAATTTAGTATAATTTTAAGACTATTACGTTTGAGTTTGTAGTATATTTGAATTCCAAATCGGAAACTAAAATGTTACCTGTCAAAATTGAATTTAAGGGTTAGCCTCGGCTTTATAAATAATTATTAATTCAAGTTTACCTTATATTAAAAAAAGCTTCGTCTGCAATTTAGACGAAGCTTTTTTTTATTCTCATTTTACCTGTAAATTCCCGAAAGTCTCTGATAAATATTTAATAATTGTAAATTGCACGGGCGGAGGGATTCGAACCCCCATCAACGGTTTTGGAGACCGCTATTCTACCCTTGAACTACGCCCGTAAGGTTGGCAAATTAAAAGTTTTTTTTCTTCCCCGGCAACTATTTCAAGAAGAGATTTAAAAAGAAAACTCTTTAAATCTGTACAGTTTCGGTAAAAACCTTCGTACCAAAAAGTTATCCTAACAAAGCATTTTTCAATCCTTCAAAATCTACAGAAACCTGTTCACCCGAAACTAGATTTTTAAGTGAAAACGAATTCGAAGCAATTTCCTGGTCACCAGCTATTACAGCAAACGGAATCAATCTTTTATCTGCATATTGAAATTGTTTTCCCACTTTTACATTATCAGGATACAACTCTACTTTTATATTTTCTTTTCTCAATTTCTGAATGGCTTGAGAAGCATACAAAGCTTCTTTGTCACCATAATTGATAAATATTGCTTTTGAAGTCGCTGACACGGTTTCTGGAAACAATTGTAATTCTTCTAAAACCAAATAAATACGATCAAGACCAAAAGAGATTCCAACACCACTCATATTCTTTAAACCAAAAATACCCGTTAAGTCATCATATCTTCCGCCGCCGCCAATAGAACCTATTGAAACGGTTTTTGGTGCCGCCACTTCAAAAATTGCTCCTGTATAATAATTTAATCCACGTGCCAAAGTCACATCAAGGTCCAATATTGCTGTTGATAATCCTAAAACGGCAACATTGTCACAAATAAATTTAAGCTCTTCAACACCTTTCATTCCGATTTCTGATGAAGCTAATAAATCAGAAAGCTGATTTATTTTATCTGTAAAAGTTCCTGTAAAATTAAAAAGTGGCTGCACTTTAACCAGAGCTTCTTCTGCAATGCCTTTTTCAATCATTTCTTTTTTTACACCATCTTCACCAATTTTATCTAACTTATCTAAGGCGACTGTAAAATCAATTAATTTATCAGATGCTCCGATTACTTCGGCAATTCCGGATAATATTTTTCTATTATTTATTTTTATAGTTACACCTTCTAAACCTAAAGAAGTAAAAACAGTATCATATAATTGAACCAATTCTATTTCCTGCCATAATGATTTTGAACCTACAACATCGGCGTCACATTGAAAAAACTCTCTGTAACGGCCTTTTTGCGGACGATCTGCTCTCCAAACCGGCTGAATTTGATATCTTTTAAAAGGAAATTCAATTTCATTTTGGTGTTGTACCACATATCTTGCAAACGGAACTGTCAAATCGTAACGCAACGCTTTTTCAGAAATTTTTCCTGTAAATTTATTCAGTTCAATTCTTTGATTTAAATCGATGGTTTCGGCAGAATTAGTTTGCAGGGCTTCAATAGATTCCGGTAATTCAATTTTTGTTTTATTGAAGAAAAAATTACCAGAGTTCAGTATTTTAAAAATCAAACGATCTCCTTCTTCTCCGTATTTCCCCATCAAAGTATCTGAATTTTCGAACGAAGGAGTTTCTATTGGCTGAAAACCAAATTTCTCAAAATTAGCTTTTATCGTCTGAATAACATATTGACGTTTTGACACCTCTGCAGGCGAAAAATCTCTTGTTCCTTGTGGTATGCTTGGTTTTGAAGCCATCTTTTTTATTTTAGATTGTTGATTTTAGATTTTAGATTTTTTTGAAACCTTTACATCTAAACTCTTTAACATTATTTCTTTTAATTTTAATCGCCTGCAAATATCTTATTTTTTAAAATAAATAATGACAGTTCGAAGACAAACTTGTAACAAAAACCGTATTTTCGTGACAAATTGGTCATGATGCTAAAATTATTCAAAGAAAATATCCGAATTGCGTTTGGTTCAATCAAAACACAACTATTGCGAACCATTCTTACTGTATTAATTATCGCTATCGGTATTACTGCTCTTGTTGGAATCCTGACTGTTGTAACAGCGTTGGAAAATAAGATTTCGACCAATTTTGCATCAATGGGAGCCAATACTTTCAACATTAATCAATATGAAAGCAATGTTAAAAATCGTGGAGGGAATGAAAGAGAAATTATAAATCCAATTATTTCTTACCCCGAAGCAGTTGCTTTCAAGAATAAATACAAATACCCTCTTACCGAAACATCTCTTTCTTTTACAGCAACTTCTAATGCAGAGGTTAAATATTTAGATCAAAAAACTGATCCGGAAATTACTATTGTAGGTGTTGACGAACATTTTATAGGTAATTCTGGCTTAGAAATTAATTTGGGCAGAAGTTTTAATCAATTTGACATCGATAACAATACTTATTCCTGCATAGTTGGATCTGATTTTGAAAAGGGTTTATTAAAAGACATCAACCCAATTGATAAAATAATTTCGATTCGCGGTGCCCGATTTAAAGTTATTGGCGTCTTAAAAGAAAAAGGTTCCACCTTTGGAAACAGTCAGGATTTAAGAGTCTTAATACCAATTCAGGTTGCTCGCTCTTTATTTACTGCACCAAATATAAATTATACGATGAGTGTAATGGTGAGCAAAAAAGAATTTTTGGATGATGCAGTAGACAACGCGATAAGTACTATGCGCAGGGTTCGTAAACTAAGCCCGGTTCGTGACAACAACTTTGGTGTAGGACGAAGCGATGATTTAATTAACCGAATTTTGGGTATTACCAAATATCTGGGCTATGCTTCCTGGATTATCAGCATCATAACAATTCTTGGTTCTTCTATTGCCTTAATGAATATTATGATTGTTTCGGTTACAGAACGTACACGCGAAATTGGAGTACGAAAAGCGTTAGGAGCTAAAAGAACCACAGTGGCCACTCAGTTTTTTATTGAGACTTTGCTTATCGGCCAGATTGGTGGCCTCGTTGGTATTATTCTTGGCTTACTTGTTGGTTTTGCTTTTGCGTCAGGAATGGGATTTCCATTTGTAATTCCGTGGATGGCTATTTTTGCTGCTTTCGCTACCAGTTTTATGGTTGCAATTGTTTCAGGTTTATATCCGGCAATAAAAGCTTCAAAATTAGACCCTATTGAAGCTTTGCGTTATGAATAATTTTAATCTGAGCAATCGTTTTTAGAAATCAAAAAAGTATCAACTGAAATTAAATATTTCCTTTTATCATTCTGTCATTATCGTAAATATCTTTTCTTAAATCGATATTTTTGAAATTCATTTCTTCCAGCAAATCTGTCATTTCCTTGCCCAGATATTGGTTAATTTCAAAATACAACTGGCCATTTTCTACAAGGTTCTTTTTTGCCAGTGAAGCAATTTTTCTATAAAAAATCAATGCATCATTATCGTCTACAAAAAGCGCCAGGTGTGGTTCGTAATCAAGTACGTTCTTCTTGATTTCTGCTTTTTCTAAATTACGTACATATGGCGGGTTTGAAACTATAATATCAAAATCGCATTTTAGCGCTTCTAATTCTAAAATATCCTTATACATAAAAGTAACATTTACTTTGTTGCTTAAGGCATTCCACTTGGCAGTTTCCAAAGCTTTTTTAGAAACATCAATTGCATGTACATCAGCATTAGGAAGGCTTTTAGCCAGTGAAATTGCTATACACCCGCTTCCTGTGCCAATATCTAATATTTTGAGTTTTCTGGATTTTGCAGTATTCAAATTTTCATTAATAATCCATTCTACCAATTCTTCCGTTTCCGGTCTCGGAATCAAAACATTTTCGTTTACATCGAATTCCAAACCATAGAAATGGGTTTTCCCTAGTAAATATTGAATTGGAACTTCTTTTTTTAATTTTTCCAAAATAGAACCCCAAATCACAAAATCAGACTTACTAAAAGTCAGCTCATGATTTAGCGCAAGATCAATTTGTCTTAGTCTGTGTTTATTTTCCAGAATCAGGTAAAAAAAACTTTCTGCTTCATATGCATCATAAAAAGGAGATAATTCCTGTATAAACTGAGTGCGATATTGTTTGATTTTCATTTTGGGTGTTTGAGCATTAATTTTAGGCTAAAGCCAATTGCAATCAACAAATAAGTATTCTACAAACAAATTTTGTTACAATTCATTTTTTAAATCTTTCAGCATCCATACAGGGCAGGAATTATGCCCGGTACATCCCATCGGTTCATCTAAATACTCAAAACCCGATTTTTTATAAAGTTTTTGAGCTGCGTGCATAAAAGGCATTGTTTCGATATAACATTTTTCAAAACCAAAAGCTTTTGCTTCCTGAAGACATTTTTCCATCATAGCACTTCCTATGCCCAAACCACGGGTTTGAGGTAAAAAATACATCTTCTGTAATTCGCAGATTTTCTGATCACCATTTTCCAAAGGTGCGATTCCGGCAGAGCCAACAATTTCACCATCATTTTCAACAACAAAATAAACGGATTGGGGTTTATTATATTCTTCAAACATCAAATCCAGATAAGGATCTTCATACGCAGTTCCGACTTTAGGAATTTCCATTTCATCAAAAACTGACCTTATTAATGCAGCAACAGCCTTATTATCTTCTTTTTTTATTTTTCTGATAATCCAATTTTTCATTTCCTTTATTTACATTATATCTATACAAAAATAAAAATACTTTTTCGATAGTTTCATAACTATTTGGATTGTTTCACAACTATTATATAACTATCACGCAACTTTCGATACAAAAATTCAAAAATAACTTATTTTTGTACTGTGAATACACATGAAAAATACATAAAGCGTTGCATTGAGCTGGCCAAAAATGGTTTTGGAACAACATATCCGAATCCAATGGTTGGCAGTGTAATTGTTTACGAAGATAAAATCATTGGTGAAGGCTGGCATAAAAAAGCAGGTGAGCCGCATGCAGAGGTAAATGCCATACGTTCTGTAAGAGATAAGTCATTATTAAAAAAAGCTACTATTTATGTCAGCTTAGAACCGTGCAGCCATTTTGGAAAAACGCCTCCCTGCTGCGATCTCATTATAGAGCATAAAATTCCAAATGTTGTTGTAGGAACTGTAGATCCTAACGAAAAAGTGGCAGGAAGAGGAATTAAGAAAATAATTGAATCCGGCTCTAATGTTACTGTTGGAATTTTAGAAAAAGAGTGCAATGAACTTAACAAAAGGTTTTTTACTTTTCATCAAAAAAAACGTCCTTATATTATATTAAAATGGGCCGAAAGCCTGGACTTGTTTCTGGCTCCTGAAAAAGAAAATAATCCAGACAGAAAACCAGTATGGATTACTAATACTTATTCAAGGCAATTGGTTCATAATTGGCGAAGTAAGGAGCAATCGATATTAGTAGGGACACAAACCGTGATTGATGATAACCCAAAATTAAATGTTCGGGACTGGAGCGGAAACAATCCTGTTCGCATTGTTTTGGATAAAAATAGCAGAATTTCTAAAAACAGTGCTGTTTTTGATGACAGTGTTAAAACAATTGTATTTACAAAATCTGAAATTGTCAGCGAAAAAGAAAATACTACCTTTGAGATAATTGATTTTAACCAGAATATAGTTCCTCAAATTTTAGAAGTTTTATATCAAAACCAAATTCAGTCTGTTATCATAGAAGGCGGCTTACAGACTTTACAGACTTTTATAGATCAGAATACCTGGGATGAAGCACGAATTTTTAAAGGAAATATTTCTTTTGGAAAAGGAACAAAAGCTCCAATGATTTCAGGTAAAATTTTGTCTAGAATCAATATCGTAAGTGATGAATTAATACAAATTAGAAATCATGATTGATACTATAATTTTTGACTTTGGAGATATTTTTATCAATTTAGATAAACAAGCTACGATTTCGGGATTGCAGAAATTAGGCATGAAAGAGTGGAATTCTGAATTTGACCGCCTGAATCTTATGTTTGAAGTTGGAGAAATTTCGCATGATGATTTTTTGGAAGGCTTTCAAAAACAACTTCCAAACGCTTCTAAAGAAGACATACTAATAGCCTGGAATGCCGTATTGGCCGATTTTCCTTTGTACCGTTTAGAATTTTTACAAATGCTTTGCGGTAAATATCGTTTGTTTTTATTGAGTAATACTGATTCTATTCATATTGAAACTTTTGAAAATAAAAGCGGCATTTCTTTTTACAGTGATTTTTACCAATGTTTTGAAAAGGTTTATTTTTCATTTGAAATCGGAAAAAGAAAACCGGATCCCGATTCTTTTAAATACTTAATCAACAAACATGAATTGTCTCCTAAACGAACTTTGTTTGTAGATGACAAAAAAGAAAACACAGATTCTGCCGCTGCACTTGGATTTCATGTATGGAATTTACAAGTTGGCAAAGAAGATGTGGTTGACTTATTTGAGAAAAAAATACTTTAAAATCTACTTTTGGAATATAACGATACCTATCAAACTATTGCTTCTGAGTCTGAAGAAGTACTGTTTAAAGAAAAAGGAAGTAAATTCTTTGGTTATGCTTTTCCTTTAGAAAACGAAGATGAAGTAAAACCAATTATCGAAACTTTAAAAAAACAGCACCCACACGCGGTACATTATTGTTATGCCTATCAGTTGGGAACTGCACCTAAAATCTCTTATCGTGCAAATGACGATGGCGAACCGGGCAATACTGCAGGCGCCCCAATTTATGGCCAGATACAATCTTTTGGACTGACAAACGTTTTAGTAGTAGTTGTTCGTTTCTTTGGCGGGACAAAGTTGGGTGTGGGCGGATTAATCGCTGCTTACAAAACTACCGCACAAATGGCTCTTGAGGTTTCTGAAATTGTTGAAAAAACAATTGACGTGCATTTTTTAATTTCTTTTGATTACAAAAACATGAATAAAGTAATGCGGGTAATTAAAGAAAAAAAACTGGATATCGTTTCTCAGGAAATGGAAATTGATGAAAATTCCGGGTTGCCAATAGGCAAAATTGTCACAAAAACAAGAAAAAAAAATGCCGAAATAATATTCGACATTTTTGATTTAATGTTTGAAATTGACATAAAAATGTTATAAATCAGTATTAAATTCGATCAGGATTTAACAATTATTCTAAGGTTTTAAATAACTCTAAAATATAATCCGGAGGCGCTGTCGGGCGACCTGTTTTTAAGGAAATAAATACCAAAATAAACACCGCAGTTGTTAATAACTCATTTGCTTCGTTATAGATCTCGCAGTCGAATTCAATCTTGACAGATGATTGACTTTTGAAAGTTGTATGAATAGTCAGGAGCTCATCATAGCGCGCTGATTTTTTATAATTAATCTGCATGGAAACAATTGGCAGTCCAATACCGCTTTCTTCCATACTTTTATACGAAATCCCTTTATTTCTAAGCCATTCCACGCGCCCTATCTCAAAATACGGAACATAATTTCCGTGATATACAACTCCCATTTGGTCGGTTTCAGAGTAACGAACACGTACTTGAGTTTGATGATTTTTCATTATTTATATATTAAAAAAAATTAGTTTTTAAAACGTGCCTTACAACATTTTTTTATAAAATTAGAGGCCAAATTATTTTTTTTTACAGAAATTTGTTCACATATTTGTTATCCCGAAATTCGGAATAAAATTGCTCCATTTTTATTAGGAGAATCTTTATCAATAATAAAAAAATTTATTTGAATCTATGACTAAAACTGCTCAATCGGTATGGGAAAACTGTTTGTCCTTTATAAAAGACAATATTCAAGATCAAGCATACAAAACTTGGTTTGAACCAATCAAGTCAGTTGAGCTAACAGACAATGCGTTATATATTCAAGTACCAAGTAAATTTTTCTACGAATGGCTAGAAGAACATTACGTAAAATTATTGAAAGTTGCGCTTACCAAAGAACTGGGAAAAAACGCAAAGTTACTCTATAAAATTAAAATGGAAAACACTTATGGTAATAAACAGCCGTTTACCGAGCAGCTGCCAAGTGCCAACAGAGTGCCGATGAAACCGCAAGAGGTTGATGCTCCGTTTAAAAACTTAAACCCTGAACTTAAAAATCCTTTTGTAATTCCCGGAATTAGAAATTTAAAAATTGAATCGCAGTTAAATGCCAATTACAGTTTTGATAATTTTCTTGAGGGAGATTCTAACCGTCTGGCCCGTTCTGCAGGTATGGCTGTTGCTAATAAACCTGGAGGAACTTCTTTTAACCCGTTATTGATTTTTGGAGGTGTTGGATTAGGAAAAACACACTTAGCTCACGCGATAGGTGTAGAAGTAAAAGACAAATATCCTGAAAAGACAGTTCTGTATATTTCTGCTGAGATTTTTACACAACAATATATTGATTCGGTAAAAAAGAATAATCGTAATGATTTTATTCACTTTTACCAATTAATTGATGTTTTAATAATTGATGATGTTCAGTTTTTATCTGGAAAATCCGGAACTCAGGACGTATTCTTTCATATATTCAACTATTTGCACCAAAACGGAAAGCAAGTAATTTTAACGTCTGACAAGGCTCCTGTTGATATGCAGGATATTGAACAGCGTTTGTTATCCCGTTTTAAGTGGGGATTATCTGCAGAATTACATCAACCGGATTATGAAACCCGTATTTCAATCTTAAAAAACATACTATATCGTGACGGTGTAGATATGCCGGAAGACATTTTAGAATATGTTGCCCGTAATATAAAATCTAACGTAAGAGAATTAGAAGGTGCAATTATTTCATTAATTGCCCAATCTTCTTTCAATAAAAAAGAAGTAACTATTGAGCTTGCCAAAAGTGTTGTAGAAAAATTTGTTAAGAATGTAAAGAGAGAAATCTCTATCGATTATATTCAGAAAATTGTTTCAGATTACTTCCAGCTTGATATTGAAACACTTCAATCTAAAACAAGAAAAAGGCACGTTGTGCAGGCAAGACAACTGGCTATGTTTTTTGCAAAGAAATTCACAAAAGCTTCTTTGGCAAACATAGGCTCACAAATCGGAGACCGCGACCACGCTACTGTATTACACGCTTGTAAAACAGTTGACAACTTAGTTTCTACAGACAAACAATTCAAGAAATTTGTTGAGGATATCAACAAAAAGCTAACGCTATAAACGCGAATCATGTCGATAAAAATTTTAATGGTTTGCTTGGGGAATATTTGCAGATCTCCTTTGGCCGAAGGCATTATGGCATCAAAATTACCTCAGGATAAATTTTTAGTTGATTCTGCAGGAACCGGTTCCTGGCATGTAGGACATTGTCCTGATAAACGTTCTATTGAAACAGCCAGAAAAAAGGGCATAAATATTAGCAACCAAAAAGGAAGGCAATTCAAAACTTCTGACTTTGACGAGTTTGATTATATTTTTGTAATGGACAATTCTAATTTCCGCGATGTTATTCATCTTGCAAAAACTCCGGAACACAAAGCAAAAGTCAGTCTTATTCTAAATGAATTATTTCCCAACGAAAATGTCGATGTACCGGACCCCTATTATGGTACTGCAAATGGATTTGATAACGTTTATCAAATGCTGGACGAAGTAACTGATTTGATTGCAGAAAAACTTATTAAAAAACACGTATAATATAAAATTCAATTGTTTCAGGAAAATGAGATAATTGAATTTTTTAATTTAAAATAATACACCAATGAAACTTCTGGGAAAACTATATTTAATACCAACCACAATGGGCGAAAGCGACCCTATGGATGTTTTACCACAAACTGTAAAAAGAAGTATCGAACTTATAGATCATTATATTGTTGAGAATGACAAAACAGCGAGAAAATCAATTAAAGCTGTTTATCCGGAAAAAAAACAATCTGAATTAGTTCTTTTTACACTTAACAAACGAACAGAACCGAGCGAGCATTTAGATTTTATAAAACCTTTATTAGAAGGAAAAAATATGGGTTTAATGAGTGAAGCTGGTTGTCCCGGAGTTGCAGATCCTGGTGCTGTAATTGTAAAACTGGCACATGAAAAAGGAATTCAGGTTGTTCCTTTAGTAGGCCCTTCTTCTATTCTGCTTGCCATGATGGCTTCTGGCATGAACGGACAAAGTTTTACTTTCAACGGATATTTGCCAATTGATAAAGATGAAAAAAAATCGGCATTAAAATATTTTGAAAAACTATCTCAGGATAAAAATCAATCCCAGCTTTTTATAGAAACGCCTTATAGAAATAATAAATTAGTAGAAGATCTATTGCAGATTCTTAATCCTGCAACACATTTATGTATTGCAACCGATATTACGCTGCCTACAGAATTTATTAAAACAATGCGTGTTTCTGACTGGAAAAAACTGAAAGTTGATCTTCATAACAGACCGACAATTTTTATTATTCATAAAATGTAATTGAACCGATAATGAAAAAGATTTCAATGCTAATTTTGATTTTGATCTGTTTCACACAATGTCATCCTTCCACAGAAACTAAAACTTCAAAAGACAAAAAAACAGAACAAAATATTTCTAAAGAAAATGACTTTGACGAATCTGTTTCAGAAACAAATACAGCTACAAATAATAATAAAGTCCAAATAAAAGAGGACACCAAAACATATGATATTGACTCAATTGATGTAAAACCTGATTTTGAGGGAGGAATTGTAAAACTTCAAAAATTTATTAGGTTTAATTATAAATATCCTGAAGAAGAAGGACTAACAGGAAAAGTTGATGTAAATTTTGTAGTAGAAAAAAACGGCTCACTCAGTGATATAAAAGTTACAAGAGATATAGGATTTGGCACAGGAGACGAAGCAATTCGCGTTCTTAAGAAATGTCCCATATGGTTTCCTGCAACACATAACAACAAACTTGTTAGAGTTCGTTACTATTTAACGATACCAATAGATGTATATTATGAGCAAACTCCCTAACGTAACCACAAGTATCTTTACGGTAATGTCAAAAATGGCAACCGAATACAATGCAATAAATCTTTCGCAGGGATTTCCAAATTTTCCAGTTGATGAAAAATTAACCGATATTCTTGCGAAATTATCCAGAGATAATGTTCATCAATATACACCAATGGCAGGTTATCCGCCTTTGATGAACCAAATTGCAAAATTAGTTTTCGATTCTTATAAAAGAACAATAAATCCAGACTTAGAAGTTTTAGTAACTGCCGGAGCAACTCAGGGGATTTTTACAACAATTCTGGCTTTGGTGAAAACCGATGATGAAGTTATTATTTTGGATCCGAGTTATGATTCTTACGAATCTCCCGTATTGCTTTGTAATGCAAAACCGGTCAGAGTCGCTTTAAACGATGATTATACCCCAAACTGGGAAACCATTGAAAAAGCATGTTCAGCGAAAAGCCGAATGATTATCATCAATAACCCGCATAATCCGACAGGAAAAATATTGACGGAAGCTGATTTTCTTCAATTAGAAAAACTACTTTCAAAATATCCTGACATCATAGTTTTATCTGATGAAGTTTACGAATACATTACTTTTGAAGAAAAACATATTTCAGCCCATACCAAAAATTTTCTTTTAGATCGCTGTGTTATGGTTTCATCATTTGGAAAATCATTTCACATTACCGGTTGGAAAATTGGTTATACTATAGCACCTGAATATTTGATGAAAGAAATAAAAAAGGTACATCAGTTTTTAGTCTTCAGTGTTAATAGTGTTTCTCAGGCAGCAATTAGTCAATATTTAGACATTGTCAATGTTAGACTTCTAGGCAAATTCTATCAGGAAAAACGAGATTACTTTCAGAAACTATTAGAAAACAGTCGCTTTGAATTAAAACCATGCGAAGGAACTTATTTTCAGGTTGCTTCTTATGCTGCAATTTCAAAAGAAGATGATGTTACTTTCTGCAAAAAATTAATAACAGATCATAGTGTTGCTGCAATTCCAATTTCAACCTTTTACTCCGATCACAAAGACCAGAATTTAATACGTTTTTGCTTTGCCAAAGACGATATTACTTTAGAGTCAGCAGCCAAAAAATTATGTAACATATAATTTTTTTCAAAATTTTATAACATTATTATGCGTGCATCCTATTTTATTTAACTAATATTGTAAAAAAAGAAAAGTATGAGCTATACAGATAAAATGTTACGTGATGATGCGTTAAAAGGCAAAGTCATTGTGGTTACAGGTGGCGGAAGTGGTTTGGGAAAAGCCATGACTAAATATTTCTTAGAATTGGGAGCTCAGGTAGCAATCACCTCAAGAGATTTAGAAAAGCTTAAAACTACTGCAACTGAATTGGAAGGTGAAACTGGCGGAAAATGTTTACCGCTTCAATGTGATGTTCGTCATTATGAAGAAGTAGAAAATATGCTTCAGGAAGTTTTAAAAGCTTTTGGCAAAGTAGATGTTCTTTTGAACAATGCAGCCGGAAATTTTATTTCGCCAACAGAACGTTTATCTGCAAATGCCTTTGATACTGTTATAGATATTGTACTTAAGGGTTCTAAAAACTGTACGCTTGCCTTTGGAAAACACTGGATTGACAGTAAACAAACATCGGCAACGATTCTAAATATTGTAACTACTTATGCCTGGACAGGTTCTGCTTATGTAGTTCCAAGTGCTACTGCAAAAGCAGGAGTTTTGGCAATGACAAGAAGTTTGGCTGTAGAATGGGCTAAGTACGGAATTCGTTCTAATGCTATTGCTCCGGGTCCATTTCCTACTAAAGGTGCCTGGGACAGATTATTGCCCGGAGATCTTGCTGAAAAATTTGACATGGCAAAAAAAGTCCCTTTGAAGCGTGTGGGAGATCATCAGGAACTGGCCAATTTAGCAGCTTATTTAGTTTCTGATTTTTCTGCTTATGTAAATGGTGATGTTATTACCATTGATGGCGGTGAATGGCTGAAAGGTGCAGGACAATTTAATTTATTAGAAGCAATTCCTGAAGAACTTTGGGATCAGCTTGAAATGATGATAAAAGCAAAAAAGAATAAATAATTACAAGTGCTTACTAAATTCAGAATATTTTATTAAAACTATACTGATTGCACCAAATCCCGACAGCATTGCTGTCGGGATTTTTTTTATCTTTTTCACCATATAAGTGATATAATTTCAGCGAAGTACTGTTTTACCTGAATATCCTGTTGATTAAATTTACTTACATTACTTATATGGTTAAATAGTGTAATATGTTTAGACAATTCACTTAAATTATTATTTTTGCCACATAAATATATAACATCAATTTTATGCTCATTATTGGAATTGCAGGAGGAACAGGAAGTGGAAAAACAACAGTAGTACACCAAATCATGAATGAATTACCTGATACGGAAGTTGGAGTAATTTCTCAGGATTCGTATTACAAAGAAACCCATAATTTGTCGTTTGACGAAAGAGCTTTAATTAATTTTGACCATCCCCGTGCCATAGATTTTGAATTGTTGGAAAAACATTTGAAAGCTTTAAAAGCCGGAGAAACTATAGACCAGCCAGTATATTCTTTTATACAACATAACAGAACTGATGATACTGTTTCTACACATCCGAGAAAAGTTATGATTGTTGAAGGGATTTTAATTTTAACAAATCCTGAATTGCGTGAACTTTTTGATATCAAAATTTTTGTTCATGCCGATTCTGACGAAAGATTAATCCGTCGTTTAAAAAGAGATATTTCAGAACGCGGACGTGATATCGACGAGGTTTTGAATCGATACCAAAACACATTAAAACCTATGCATGAGCAATTTATAGAACCTTCAAAAGCTTTTGCAGATATCATTATACCAAACGATAAATATAATACTGTAGCTATTGATGTTGTTCGTGCTGTAATTAATCAGCGAATTTTATAATTTTTATTGTAAATTTATTCCATAAAAATAAATAGAGTGCCCGCTCCAATATCCTTCTTATAAAAAGGATATTGGTTTTTAAAATTGAAAAGCTAAAATGAAAAATCCTTACAAAGATAAATCCTGGTTCAAATTTCTTGGCAATAAATATGTTTGGGTTTTATTGTTTTTTGTTGTGTGGATGTTATTTTTAGACAATTATTCCTATTTTGATCATCGCTTCCTGGACGATCAGATCAATGAACTTCAGGATAATAAAAAATATTATCAGGAAGAAATCACAAAAGATCAGGAACAGATTAAACAACTTAAAAACCCTGAGCAAATAGAAAAGTATGCGCGCGAAAAGTATTTTATGAAAAAAGACAGCGAAGACATATATATCATTCAATTTGAAGGCGATACCATCAAGGACACTAAAGAATAACAGAAAAAACCAACAAATGTCTACTCCCTTATTCGAAGATTTTAGCCCGGTTTCATCCAAACAATGGAAACAAAAAATTCAGTTTGAATTGGATGGAGCAGATTATAACGAAACAGTAATCTGGAATTCTCCTGAGGATATTCAGGTGAAGCCTTTTTACCACAGAGATGAATTCTCAAAAGCTGCTTCTGTAGAAACAAAAGCTGCTGATTTTAAAATCTGCCAGAACATTTTTGTTTACGATATAGAAAAATCTGCTCAAAGAGCTCTAAACACTATAGAACGAGGAGCTGAAAGTCTTCGTTTTACCATTGAAAACGAAAAAACAGACGTTCAGAAATTGTTGCAAGATCTTCCTTTAGAAGACAGAATCGTTTACTTTAATTTGAAATTTATTTCAATCGATTTCGTAAAGTTATTAGACTCAATTTCAATACAAAAAAAAGCTGTTTTTTATTGTAATCTGGATCCGATTGGCCATTTTGCAAGAGAAGGAAACTGGTTTGTTACTTCTGATAAAAATAATTTTGAAACTCTTGATATTATTTCAAAATCAATCACAAATGTATCCTTATTAAGCATAGATTTAGGCTTATACCAAAATTCAGGAGCAAATATTACGCAGCAAATCGCTTACAGTCTTGCACATGCAAATGAATATTTGAATCGTCTGAATACTATTCCAAAACAAATTGTCTTTCAGGTTTCGGTTGGAACAAATTATTTTTTCGAAATTGCTAAACTTCGTGCCTTAAGAATGCTTTTTAATTTAATTGCGAATGAATTTAATCCCGATTTAAAATGCCACATATTGGCCACTCCCACAAAACGCAACAAAACTATTTATGATTATAATGTAAACATGCTTCGTACCACTACAGAATGCATGTCTGCAATTCTTGGCGGTGCAGATGCAGTTGCCAATTTGCCTTATGATGCTTTGTATCACAAAGACAATGAGTTTGGAGACAGAATTGCCAGAAACCAATTATTGGTTTTAAAACATGAAAGTTATTTTGATAAGGTAAATAACCCTGCTGACGGAAGTTATTATATTGAAAGTTTAACTATGCAGCTGGCAGAAAAAAGCCTCACGTTATTTAAAGATATTGAGGCTAATGGCGGTTTTTTAAAGCTTTTAAATGACGGAACTATAAAAAAGAAAATTCAGGAAAGTGCCAATAAAGAACAAGCACTATTCGATTCTAAAAAAGAAGTTTTGCTCGGAACTAATAAATATCCTAATAAGGACGATAAAATGAAACACGATTTAGAATTGTTTCCTTTTGTAAAAATTAAGCCGAGAAAAACCTTAATTACGCCGATAATAGAAAAAAGACTGGCGGAAAAAATGGAACAGGAAAGATTAGAGCAAGAATAAAATGGGAATTTATTTCATCATTTTTTGGATATTATCATTAGCAATGATAATTACCTGCTTAGTTTATTTCACAATCGGAATTACATATAAAAACTATACAAAGATTTTAATAGCAATCACAAGCCTGCTTTTAGCTATATTATTTTATTACTTACCTTACTATTTGATAATGAATAATTTAATTAGCACTCTTAAGAATCTTCGTTAGTCATCTAATAAATAAAATGAGAAAAGACCTTAAACATATAAAGCTAGAAGTTAAAAGTGAGCAGTTAAACGAACTGACTCATAACTCAGAACCTTTAACTCAAAACTTCACAACAGCCGAAGGAATCGAACTCAAAAAAAGTTATTCTGAAAAAGATATAGAAGATTTAGAGTTTCTTGATTTTGGAGCAGGATATGCGCCAAATTTACGCGGCCCTTACGCCACTATGTATGTCCGCCGTCCGTGGACTATTCGCCAATATGCCGGATTTTCTACTGCAGAAGAAAGTAATGCTTTTTACAGAAGAAATCTTGCTGCCGGGCAAAAAGGTCTTTCGATTGCATTTGATTTGCCGACTCACCGCGGTTACGATTCTGATCATGAAAGAGTGGTTGGCGATGTTGGAAAAGCCGGAGTTGCGATTGACTCTGTCGAAGATATGAAAGTATTATTTGATCATATTCCGCTAGACGAAATGTCTGTTTCAATGACCATGAATGGTGCCGTTTTGCCTATTATGGCATTTTATATTGTGGCGGCAGAGGAGCAGGGTGTTGAATTAAGTAAACTTTCGGGGACAATTCAAAATGATATTCTGAAAGAATTCATGGTTCGAAATACTTATATATATCCTCCTACCCCTTCAATGAAAATTATTGCAGATATATTTGAATTTACAAGCAAAAAAATGCCGAAATTCAATTCTATCTCTATTTCCGGATATCATATGCAGGAAGCCGGAGCTACTGCCGATATTGAATTGGCTTATACCCTTGCAGATGGTTTAGAATATATACGAACAGGGCTTTCGACCGGGATGACAATTGACGATTTTGCTCCCCGCCTGTCTTTTTTCTGGGCAATTGGCATGAATCATTTTATGGAAATTGCCAAAATGAGAGCCGGAAGAATGATCTGGGCAAAGCTAATACAACAATTTAACCCTAAAAGCGATAAGTCACTGGCGCTAAGAACGCACTGCCAAACAAGCGGATGGAGCTTAACAGAGCAGGATCCTTTTAACAATGTTGCCCGCACTTGTATTGAGGCAACTGCTGCAGCTTTTGGCGGAACTCAATCTTTACACACCAATGCGTTAGATGAGGCTATTGCTTTACCTACAGATTTCTCTGCCAGAATTGCCAGAAACACTCAAATCTTTTTGCAGGAAGAGACTAAAATAACAAAAACAGTCGATCCCTGGGCAGGAAGTTATTATGTTGAAAGCTTAACAAATGAACTTATAGAAAATACCTGGAAGCTAATTCAGGAAGTTGAAGAGCTGGGCGGAATGACAAAGGCTATTGAAGCAGGAATCCCAAAATTAAGAATTGAAGAAGCTGCTGCGAGAAAACAAGCGAGAATAGACAGCGGTCAGGATATTATTGTTGGTGTAAATAAATTCAGGTTAGAAAAAGAAGATCCGTTGCATATTCTGGACGTTGATAACCAAATGGTTCGCAAACAACAAATAGAACGGCTTGAAGAGATAAAATCAAACAGAGATACTGAAAAAGTAAATCAATCATTGGAAAAATTAATCGTTTGTGCTAAAGGTGGACAAGGCAACTTATTAGAAATCGCAATTGAAGCTGCAAGAAACAGGGCAACTTTAGGAGAAATCAGCGATGCTCTTGAAAGTGTTTTTGGAAGATTCAAGGCGCAAATTAAATCTTTTAGCGGTGTGTACAGTGCAGCAATAAAAAACGACGAGAGTTTTGAAAAGGCTAAACAATTAGCCGATAAATTTGCAAAACAAGAAGGAAGACGTCCGAGAATTATGATTGCCAAAATGGGTCAGGATGGACATGACAGAGGTGCAAAAGTAGTCGCAACAGGCTATGCCGATGTTGGTTTTGATGTAGACATAGGCCCGCTTTTTCAGACTCCTGCTGAAGCTGCCAAACAAGCAGTTGAAAATGATGTACATATTTTAGGTGTATCATCACTGGCTGCTGGTCATAAAACCCTGGTGCCTCAAGTAATTGAAGAACTTAAAAATCATGGACGCGAAGATATTATGGTAATTGTTGGTGGCGTAATACCAGCGCAGGATTATCAATATTTATTTGATGCCGGAGCTGTTGCTGTTTTTGGTCCCGGAACAAAAATCAGTGAAGCTGCCATTAAGATTCTTGACATCCTAATCGATTAAAATAAAAAAACCTGCTTTAAAGCAGGTTTTTATTTGATTTTTTTTAGACTTTGTTGATTGTCGCATTACTATCTGCTTCAATATAAGAGAGATCATAACCTCCAAAGGCTTTCAGATAACTTTTTAACGAAGTACCATAGGCATCTCTAAAATGTCTGTTTCCTTTGTTTTTAAAGAAGTTTTTTACTGATCCTGCTCCTCCAAGATGGGCAGCAGCTAAAATTCCTGATTCTGTAATTTCAATACCATCAATAACTTTTCCTTCATACTTTTGAATTTCATAACGCAAAATCCATTTGTTTTTGGACAGTAACGCAATAAATGCTTTTTCTTGTAATGCAGGATTTTTTAAGAAGGCTTTGTCGTCTTCAACACCAATTGCTCTCAAAGCTTTAGAGCCAAATTGGTATTTTCCCATATATCCTAAGGAATTCACTAACCTATATTTCCCCTGAGATTCCTTAAAAGCAACTGCTTCTTTAAAACCTATCAGATGATTTCCGGTGTATGGGATATTTAAATTTAAATTAGGATAATCATCCTTTTCTGGAGATGGAAGTAAGTATTCGGATCCATCTGTTTTTTCTATTAAAAACCAAGGTTTGGCTTTTAGATTAAAGGGTTTAAAACCCAGGCTTAAAAATGTAATAATAACGATCAAACTTGTGTAATAGTACCATTTCTTTATCATAAATTGTTTTTCTTCAAAACGCTGTCACCCTTTTGAAATTTCTACGGTGCAAAGATAAGAAATACGAAATAATACTGATTTTCAACAACTTAATGGTTTTCCAAAATTTGAATATTCCTTTCATCCCTTTATTGATGCCCTTTTCGGGAGGTTGGACAAAATTATTTTTTGTTCTAAAAAGCTGAAAAAAAAATTTCCAAAAACGTCACTTTTATCAAATTTTTAGCATTTTTGTTAAAATTGAAATAAAAAACCTACAATATACAATGCTTTTAGCCTTGTTTTTAAGTTACAGTGTATTTTTTTATGTGATTTTAAAGTTAAAAAATCAAAATAAAAATATTTCTAAAATTAATTTTATTGTTAGAAAAGCAAATTCAACTTTATATAATTGTTATTTCAATTAAAACACATTAAAACTAACTCTTAAAATAAGAAGTTCATAAAGGCAAATTTTTACTTAAAAAAAACCGAAGCTTATAGCTCCGGTTTTCTTTATATATTTTTTGATCTTTTTATCTTGTTACTCCCTGACCCGCGATCCAGTCAGAATATTTTTTTGCATTTACCTGATGTTGCTCATACGTTGAAGCAAACTCGTGATAACCAAAACGATCTATACTTGCACAAAAGTATATGTAATCATGTTTTTCAGGGTTTAAAACTGCTTCTAGTGCTGTAATATCAGGCATTGCAATTGGCCCTGGAGGAAGGCCAACATTTACATAAGTATTGTATGGCGATTTCATAATCAAGTCATTATAAAAAACTCTTTTTATTACCTGATCAAAATCATTTGCTTTTAGTTTTAATGCGTAAATAACGGTTGGATCTGCCTGCAAAGGCATTGCTAAACGTAAACGGTTCAAATAAACTCCGGCAATACGCGGTCTTTCGTCTTTTTTGACTGATTCTTTATGAACGATAGAAGCTAAAATTGTAGCCTGAACTGGAGTTAATCCTTGTTTTTCTGCTTTTGCAATTCTTTCTGCTGTCCAGAAATTATGATATTCCTTAATCATTTTATCTCTGAATTTCTCTGCAGATGTATTCCAGTAAATCTCATAAGTATTTGGAATAAACATCGCAAAAACATTCTCTTCATTAAATCCGTTCTCTTTTAAGAAAGTAGAATCTTTAATGGCTTTCATCAATGATAAACTATCTGCCTCAATTTCCGACCCTACTCTGCCCGCAAAATTTTCTAAACGTTCCTGATTATTAAAAGCCAATTTTACAGGAACATTCGAACGCATAGCACGAACCAAATCGATATTATTCATGTCTTTTTTAAGCAAAAAACGGCCTGATTTTACATTTTCAGGATAGCTTCTTTTATTGGCCACCATTTCAAAATTGTCAAAATTTTTGATATATGGTTTTAATATATTTTTTACCTCACTGTAACTTGCTCCCGTAGGAACATGTACGAAGACTTCTTTTTCTTCAAAACTAGTATTGGCGCTGAAAATTCTGCTTATTAAAATAAATCCGTAAATCATTAAAACTGAAATTACGGCAACGGCACTTAACGTGATAATTTTTTTTATACTCAAAGCTAAAAATTTAAATTTGTTTATTTATTAACTGAAAAATTGCTTCATCTTGATAGTGGCCATTTAGCAATATCCAATCTTTTTTAATTCCTATTTTCTCAAACCCAAATTTAGTAAAAAGTGCTATACTGGCTACATTTCCTACATTAATATTTGCATATAATTGATGTAAATTTAAATTATGAAAAGAATACTTAATTAATAAGTCTAAAGCCTCAGAACCAATATTTTGATTTCTGTTTTCTTTATTTTGAATCACAATTCCAATTCCTGCCCTGTTATTTTTGGGATCAAATTCAAACAAGTCTATTAAACCAACCGCAGGAAAATCTTCGTCCTGACAAATGGCTAAACGCAATTGCTTGGCTTCATAAATATCCTGATGTGCATTTTCAAGATATTGGCGAACCAAAAAACGACTATAAGGTGTTTGTGTATTACTGACTTCCCAAATGCTTTGATCATTTTCCATAGCATAAACGAACTCTAAATCATTAGGTTCTAGTGCACGAAGATAAACTGAATCGCCTTTGAGTGTGATCATTTAATTTTAGATTGTAGATTTTTAGAGCGTAAATTTGGGATTGTCTTCGACTTCGCTCAGACTGACATCATTTAATTAAATTTCGATTGTACCTTTAAAAACAAATTTTGCTGGCCCGGTTAAGAAAACATTCGAAAAATGATCTCCCAGTTTATCAAAAGAAACTACTAATTTCCCTCCTTCAACATTTAAGTTTATTGAAGTTTTGTCTGTTTGCCCTATTGCATTCATGGCAATCGCAACAGCGGTAGCTCCGGTTCCACATGCCAGGGTTTCGTCTTCTACACCTCTTTCATAAGTACGAAGTGAAAAAGTACTGTCGTCAACTTTTTTCACAAAATTTACATTACTTCCTTTTTCTCCATACAATTCGCCATAACGAATTGCTGCTCCGTTCTCTTTTACATTATAATGCTCTAAATCATCTACAATTTCTACGTGATGTGGCGAACCTGTGTTTAAGAAAGTATAAGAATCTTTTTTCTGGATTTCAGCAACATCTATCATTTGCAAGGAAACAATGGCATCATCACCAACAGATGCATGATGCAAACCATCTGTTGCAATAAAAGTAGTTTTATCATCGATAACACCCAATTGATTGGCGAATGCAACCAAACATCGGCCACCATTACCGCACATAGAACTTTGATTTCCGTCTGAATTATAATAAACCATTCTAAAATCAGTCTCAGAATCATTTTCCAAAAGGATCAAGCCATCTGCACCAATTCCAAAACGTCTGTCGCATAAACGTTCAATTAGTTTGATATCTTCTTTTGGGAAAAAATTAGTACGATTGTCAATCATTACAAAATCGTTGCCAGTACCTTGATATTTATAAAATTCTATTTGCATTTTTATTCTATTAATAAGTACAAAAGTACGAACTATTAATTAATGAAATGTTAATCATTGTTAAAGAGCGTTAAACCATTTTACGAAATAATTTTTTCAATTAATTTTACGTGTAAATAACTTAAACCTATATTCTAATTATGAAAAGATTTTCAACCTTATTTTTAGTATCATTAATGAGTGGTGCTACTACTCTTGGTGCATACAAGTTACTATTTGAGAGTAACAATTCTTTTTTTGGAAAAGGAAATTCTGTTGTAACTCTTGCCCCGGAATCATACGGAAAAAATGTTGGTTTAGCAGCTGAAACTGTTGACTTTACCGAAGCTGCAGATAAAACAATTCATACAGTTGTTCACGTAAAAAATGTTTCTCGCCGAACAGTTAGCAATCCTATGCTGGAGTTTTTCTACGGCTATGGAGGCCAACAACAGCAAGAACAAGTAGGTACTGGTTCTGGAGTAATTATTTCTGAAGATGGTTATATTGTAACGAACAATCACGTTATTAAGGATGCCACTGAAATTGAGATTACTTTGAACAACAAAAAATCCTATAAGGCAAAATTAATTGGTACTGATTCCAAAATGGATATTGCTTTATTAAAAATTGATGCTAATGAAAAACTTCCTTACTCTGCTTTTGCAAATTCTGACAGTGTAAAAGTTGGTGAATGGGTTTTGGCAGTCGGAAATCCGTACAATTTGACTTCAACGGTAACGGCAGGAATCGTTTCGGCGAAAGCCAGAAATTTAGACACAAGCGGAATACAATCATTCATCCAGACTGATGCTGCTGTAAATCCTGGAAACAGTGGTGGTGCATTAGTTAATACTCGTGGTGAATTAATTGGTATTAATACTATGATTTCTTCAATGACGGGGTCTTATGTTGGATACTCTTTTGCAGTTCCATCAAATAATGCTCGTAAAATTATTGAAGATATTATGGAATTTGGAAATGTTCAAAGAGGAATCTTAGGCGTTGAGGGCGGCGAATTAAACAGTAGCGCGTCTAAAGAATTAGGCATCTCTGAAACACAAGGTTTTTATATTAATAAAGTTACTCCAAAATCAGGAGCTCAAAAAGCAGGTCTTACAAAAGGAGATATTATTGTAAAACTTGACAATCAAAATATATCAACCTTTGCAGATCTTTCAGGCTATATAAATACGAAAAGACCAAATGACGTGGTACAAGTAACTTACATCCGAGAAGGGAAATCAAAAGTTGCTCCGGTAACTTTAAGTAAAAATGAGTTTTTTAGTACCGAATTTAAAGGTATTGAGCTCGAAAATATTGATGCGGCTGATAAGAAAAAATTCAGAATTGATTACGGGGTAAAAATCAAAAACATTACCAATGAAAATTTAATGCAGTATCAAAATGAACTGCAAGGTAATATTATTTTAAGTATTGATAATATTAAAGCAACCAATGTTGAAACTGTTTCTAAACTTTTGAGTAAAAAAGACGAGGGTCAAAGTATCCGAATTGAAATGATAAATAAAAATGGAGAAATTTTTAGAATCATTATTTAAAATCATAGTTCAATTCAGCAACAGGAAACAAATCTTAGATTTGAAAGTGGTGCTAAAAAAATTCAAAATACATAAATTCAAAAACCGTCTTATTAATTTAAGATGGTTTTTTTTATTTTAAAATAAATGCTAAAATAGTTTACGAAATCGATTGAAATGGATACTTTTGCGCAAAAATTTTAAAATAGTGAGCATTTTATTTTTTTCAATTTCTCAATTATGACAAAAAAATCTTTATACCAAAAAGAGGTATCATTGCAAGTCGACCGAAGAAGAGCTGGCGTCGAATTAATTAAAATTATAAGTGATTTATGGTATGACAAATCCATTGAAATGGTTTTATTTAAAAATCAATTATTGGATAAAAATGCCAGCGATATTATTAACCTGCATCAATATGCTGGTGAATTTGTCGGAAAACCAATCACAATTTTTGATTCTGTAGAAATAGCTCAGGTTATTTTATCATTAGATCTTCCTCCTGCTAAATTGGACTTGGGAAAATTAACTTACGAATATCGTTTAGAAGATGAAAAATATCCTGATGCAAGATATTTTATCCTTGATAAATTGAAAAAGGCTAAATCATCAGAAGAAATTCAGCCAAAAGATGTTGTTCTTTATGGTTTTGGAAGAATCGGTCGTTTACTAGCCCGAGAATTAATGTCGAAAACAGGAAAGGGAAATCAATTGCGGCTTAGAGCAATTGTAACACGAGATACAAATGATATTAATAGTTTAGAGAAAAGAGCTTCTTTATTACGATATGATTCAATTCATGGAGATTTTCAGGGATCGGTTGTTGCAGATTCTAAAAATAATACATTATTAATCAACGGTACTACTGTTCACATAATTACAGCAAATTCACCAGAAGAAATAGATTATACCCAGTATGGGATTAATGATGCTTTAGTTATAGACAACACTGGAGCTTTTACTACAGAGGCAGCTTTAAAACGACATTTAATTTCAAAAGGGGTTAGCAAAGTTTTACTAACCGCGCCAGGAAAAGGAGTCCCAAATGTCGTGCACGGTGTAAACCATAATGAATATAATCCTGACCAAGTTGATATTTTTTCTGCAGCTTCATGTACAACTAATGCTATCACCCCTATTTTGAAAGTAATAGAAGATACATTGGGTGTTGTAAAAGGCCATTTAGAAACTATTCATGCCTATACGAATGATCAGAATTTGGTTGATAATATGCATAGAAAGTATCGTCGTGGCAGAGCTGCTGCATTAAACATGGTAATTACTGAAACCGGGGCTGGAAGTGCTGTAGCAAAAGCATTGCCTTCCTTGGAAGGAAAACTAACTTCTAATGCAATAAGAGTGCCTGTACCAAATGGCTCGTTAGTTGTATTAAGCTTAGAAGTAAAAAAAGCGACTACTATAGCTGCGATTAATAAAATAATGAAAAAGTACGCTCTGGAAGGTGAATTAGTAGAACAAATAAAATATTCATTGAATAATGAATTGGTATCCTCAGATATTGTAGGAACTTCTGCTCCATCAATTTACGACAGCAACGCTACAATTGTTTCTAAAGACGGGAAAAATATTGTACTTTATATATGGTATGATAATGAATACGGATATAGCCATCAGGTAATTCGCTTAGCTAAATACATTGCTAAAGTTAGACGCTTTACTTATTATTAATACTTTAACATCAACTATATTTTTTGCAAGCCATCAGTTTTTTCTGGTGGTTTTTTTTTATTTTTTTTAAATGGGCAATACAGTTGTGCTTTTGACCTCTGAAATAACGAAAACAGTATTAATCAAAGAAACTTCTGGTAAAATTGATAATTTTTTTTGATGAAAATGATGATAGCTTTCCATATCCGGAATTATAATTTTTAGCATGTAGTCAAAATTTCCGGAAACATAATTACATTCCACAACCTCCGGCAAATTCAGAATAGATTGATTAAATCCTTCAGAAGTATCATAGGTTTGTTTCGTTAAAGTTACCTGACAATAAACAGTGAGATTATTTCCCAATTTTTTCTTGTTCAAAATGGAAACATATTTCTCTATAACGCCCTCTTTTTCAAGACGTTTAACCCTATCATGAACAGGCGTAAGAGATAGATTTATTTTATTTGCGATGTCCTTTAAAGTATAATGGGCATTTTCCTGTAAAAGTCGTAAGATTTTTTTGTCAATTTCATCTAAAGCCATAACGAAAACGTTTTCTTAAATTAGTAAAATTTAGTCTTTTTTTCTTTTTTAAGAAGTTCAAAGCTGTCTAAAAAGAATATTTTTCTGTAAAAATATAAAATAAAATAATATTTTCTTATTTATTGCCGAATTATCAATAATATCTTCTCTATCAGTAGATTTGTAAAACAATTACAAAAAACAAAAAAAATGATAATAGGTGTTCCAAAAGAAATAAAAAATAACGAGAACCGTGTTGCATTAACACCAGCTGGTGTTTCTGAAATGAAAAAACACGGACATGTAGTATATGTGCAATCTACCGCAGGTTTAGGCAGCGGTTTTGCTGATGAG
>Ga0307406_10000014_pt1 | contig 107631 bp, 94 predicted proteins | sample 322Cmetagenome_3_FD_203706 | JGI IMG/M metagenome (GOLD analysis project Ga0307406, IMG submission 203706) | Maize rhizosphere microbial communities from greenhouse at UC Davis, California, United States - 322HYB-C-2 | ecosystem: Host-associated > Plants > Roots > Rhizosphere > Soil | place...
CTGTTCACGTCCGACCCCAAGTACCTCGAGTCGGTGCGGGTCACCCTCGTCTACGTGTTCGTGTCGGTGCCGCTGCAGCTCGCCTTCGCCCTGCTGCTCGCCGTCCTGCTCAACCGCGGGCTGCGCGGTCTCGCGATCTACCGGTCGATCTACTACCTGCCCTCCCTCATCGGCGCGAGCGTGGCGATCGCCGTGCTCTGGCGTCAGATGTTCGGTCGCAACGGACTGGTCAATCAGGTGCTGGAGTGGTTCGGCATCGTCGGGGAGAGCTGGATCGGGAACCCCGACACCGCACTCGGGACCCTCATCATCCTGAACGTCTGGACGTTCGGGTCGCCGATGGTCATCTTCCTCGCGGCGCTGCGCCAGGTGCCGGAGTACCTCTACGAGGCGGCCGCCGTCGACGGGGTGTCCAAGTGGAGCGCGTTCTGGCACATCACGCTGCCGATGCTGACGCCCGTGGTGCTCTTCAACCTGGTGCTCCAGCTGATCGGAGCCTTCCAGGCGTTCACGCCCGCCTACGTCGTCTCCGGCGGCACCGGCGGGCCCGTGAACTCGACGCTGTTCTACACGCTGTACCTCTACCAGAAGGGCTTCGCGAACTTCGAGATGGGCTACGCGAGCGCCATGGCCTGGGTCCTGTTCTTCTTCATCGCGATCGTGACGGCCGTGAACTTCTGGCTGTCCAAGTACTGGGTGCACTATGACGACTGAGACCGCCGCTCTGATCACCGCCACCGGGCGACGACGCCGCTCGGGCACGGGGCGTGCGCGCCGCAACGCCGACGGCAGCGCCCGCCCGCCGCGTCCGCGGCCCCTCGCGCACCTCATGCTCATCGGGTTCGGCGTGCTCATGCTCTACCCGCTGATCTGGATGCTCGGCGCCTCATTCAAGGAGAGCGAGTTCATCTTCTCGGAGGTGAGTCCGTTCCCGAACCCGGTGACGCTCGACAACTACCGGCAGGGGTGGCAGGGCTCGGGCGTCGGGTTCGGCACCTACTTCCTGAACTCCACGATCGTCTCGGGGCTGTCGGTGATCGGCAACATGTTCGCCTGCTCGCTGGCGGGCTTCGCCTTCGCCCGGATGGAGTTCCGCGGCCGCAAGTTCTTCTTCGCCGCGATGCTCGCGACGCTCATGCTGCCCACGCACGTGCTCCTCGTGCCGCAGTACATCCTGTTCTCGAACCTGGGCTGGGTGAACTCGTTCCTGCCCCTCGTGGTGCCCAAGTTCCTCGCGGTCGACGCGTTCTTCATCTTCCTCATGGTCCAGTTCCTGCGGGGGCTCCCGCGCGAGCTGGATCAGGCGGCGATGATCGACGGGGCCGGGCCGTGGCAGACCTACTGGCGCATCATCCTGCCGCTCACGCTCCCGGCGCTGGCAACGACCGCGATCTTCACCTTCATCTGGACCTGGAACGATTTCCTCACCCCGCTCCTGTACCTGCAGGATCCGCGGATGTACACCGTCCCGCTCGGTCTCAACGCGTTCCTGGATGCCAGCGGCGAGAGCGCGTGGGGTCCGATGTTCGCCATGGCCGTCCTCTCCCTCGGCCCCCTGTTCGGCTTCTTCCTGGCCGGGCAGAAGTACCTCACCTCCGGAATCGCGACCACAGGTCTGAAAGGCTGACCCTCCGCATGTCCCCTCACCCCCTCGCCCGCATCGCCGTCGTGGGCGCCGGCGGCATCGGCGCCGCGGCCCACCTCCCGGCCGTCGCCTCGCTGACCGACGAGGCCGAGCTCGTCGCCATCGTCGACCTCGACGAAGGCCGCCGCACCGAAGCCGGAGAGCGGTTCGGATGCCGGAACCTCTACGCCGACATGGCGGTCATGCAGGCCGAGCAGCGTCCCGACCTCGTGATCGTCGCGACGCCTCCGCACCTGCACGAGCCGCTGTCGATCCAGGCCATGCGCGCCGGTGCGTGGGTGTACTGCGAGAAGCCGCTGACGGGCTCGCTCGCCAGCGCCGACCGCATCATCGCCGCAGAGCGCGAGACGGGCCGGTGGACGGTGAGCGTGTCGCAGTTCCGCTACGCGGGCGGGTCGCAGCAGGCCCGCACCGCGCTCGCCGACGGCCGGTGGGGCCGCCCTCTCATCGGGGTCGCGCACACGAACTGGTACCGCGGGCCGGAGTACTGGGACATCCCCTGGCGGGGCAAGTTCGCCACCGAGTTCGCCGGCGCGACCACCACTCAGGCCTACCACGCGGTCGATCTGCTGCTGTGGCTGATGGGCGGCGACTGGCGCACCGTGACGGGCATCGCCGACACCCTCGCCCGTCCGATCGAGGTCGAGGACGCCTCGGCGGCGGTGGTGCGGTTCGACTCCGGGGCCATCGCGACGCTGCTGTCGACGGTGCTCAGCAGCAAGCAGGAGACGCACCTGCAGGTGATCGCCGAGCGGGCCACCGTGGACCTCGACACGCTGTACCTGCCTCAGGTGCAGGAGTGGTCGCTGCGCCGGGTCGACGAGTCCGGCCAGACCGTGATCGCGACGGAGTGGCCCGAGCCGGAGCCGCCGCTGGAGGTGAACGCGCACCGCTCGCAGCTGCGCGCGATCCTGGCGGCGTGGCGGGAGGGTCGGGCGCCGGAGGTCACCGCGGCCGAGGCGCGCGGCACCCTCGAGTTCCTGACCGCGCTGTACAAGAGCTCGGCGGTGGGGATGCCGGTCGCCCGCGGCGACATCGCCGCCGGCGACCCCTTCTACGAGGCGCTCGACGCGGCCGGTCCCGCACGCGCGAAGGCGGTGTCGCATGTCTGAGATCCGCATCGCGCAGGACGGGGAGGACCGCACCCTCCACCACGGCGCCGGCGAGATCGGGCGCTACCGGGTGGCCGACGACACCATCCCCGCCGGGGACACCCCCAAGCCCTACCTGCATCCGCTCCGCACGCTCGGGGGAGTCGCATTCACCGGCTTCGCGCCGGAGGATCACCCCTGGCATCACGGTCTCTCCTTCGCCTTCCCCCGGGTGGGCGCCCACAACCTCTGGGGCGGCGGCACCTACTTCGGGCCCGAGGAGGGGTACGTCGTCGTGGCGGACCAGGGACGCATCGTGCACGACGGCTGGATCCCCGCCGACGAGCGTCAGGGCGCGTTCGCGCACCGCCTCCAGTGGCGCGGACACGGCGACGAGCTCCTCCTCACCGAGCGCCGCGCCCACCGCCTGAGCCTGGTCGATGGCGGCGGGTCGCCCGGGTGGATGCTGGAGCTGGACACCGCGCTCCACAACCCCGGCGCCGACGACATCCGCCTCGAGACGCCCGCTCAGCGGGGGCGCGAAGACGGCGGCTACGGCGGCTGGTTCCTGCGTTTCGCCGAGGGCTTCACGGCAGCCGCCCTCACCGCCGACGGCCGCCCGGTCGAGGCGTCGGGCGCGGCGGGAACGACCTTCGTCATCGACGGCCGCACCGCCGACGGCGAGGCCGTCACGGTCGGGATGCACTACGGCCCGGAGCCGAGCGCGGGCGAGCGCCGGTGGCTCCACCGGTTCGAGCCGTTCTCCCTCGCCGGGTTCGCCGTGGCCTACGACGACGGCCTCACCGTCCCCTCCGGAGGGGAGCTGGCCTTCTCGCACCGCATCGCGGTGTTCGACGGCTCGATCGACGCCGCGGAGGTCACGCGCGCGCTGGCCGGCTGACCCCGTCGCGGGTCGCCGCCGGCGGGAGTCCCGGGTCCTCGCGGTCAGGCGCCCGGCGGCGCCGACGTGGACTCGCGCGCGATCAGCTCCGGCGGGGGATCCGACACGAGTTCGTCGGTGAGGGGCTCGCCGCCGAGGTGGTCGAGCAGCATGGTCGCCGCCCGCGCGCCGGCCTGGCGCATCGGCATCGCCACGGTGGTGAGGGTCGGGACGGTGTACTGCGCCATCCAGGCGTCCTGGATGGTGACGATGCTGAGCCCCGACGGCACGGCCACACCGGCCTCGTGCGCGGCGCGCAGCGCGCCGATCGCGGCGTTGAGGCTGGCGGTGACGAGGGCCGTGGGCCGGCGTCGCCGCGAGAGCACCGTGGCGGTGGCGGCGGCGCCGGCGGGAGCCTCCCAGCCGGCCGGGACGATCCACTCCTCGTGCACGGGCAGGTCCGCGGCGGTCATCGCCTGCCGGAAGCCTTCGAGGCGCCGCAGTGCGGCGTCGTGGCGGGGCGCACCCGCGATGAAGCCGATCCGCTCGTGGCCGAGCTCTCGCAGATGGGCGATGGCGATCGCGACCGCGCGTCTGTCGTCGAGGGCCACCGAGCCCAGGTGCCCGTCGAGACGGGTGTTGAAGAGGACGACGGGGACATCGAGGCGGGTCGCGGCCAGCAGGTCGTCGTCGGTGAGGTGCTCGTTGCGCTGCAGGATCACGCCGTCGACGCGTCCGTTGCCGATCACGCCGGCCAGCGCGTGCGCGTCGGCGGACTCGCCGTCGAGCTGGGCGAGGAAGACGGAGGAGTTGCGCGCGTGCACGACGCTCTGCACGCCCTGGTGGAGGCTGGAGAAGATCGCGTTGTTGACCTCGGGGACGATCAGCGCGATGGCTCCGGCGCGCGACAGCCGGAGGGCGCGGGCCCGGTGGTCGGGCACGTACTGCAGCTCGGCGGCGGCGGCCAGCACCCGCTCCCGCGTCTGCGCGTTGATGCGCGCCTCGGTGTCGTTGTTGAGCACGCGGGAGGCGACGCTCACCGACACCTGCGCGCGCGCAGCGACGTCTTTGAGCCGGGCCATGCCGCTGATCCTATCGATTGCGCACCGCGCCCACCGTCATATCGTGCTCCCCGAGGCGACGAGATCGGCGCGCACGTCCTCGCCGGCGATGTCCCGGTACGCCACCCCCTCGCGCAGCGATCGCAGGGTGGCCCAGGCAGCGGCGTTGCCGTACTCGAAGCACTGCGCGGTCACCCGTGCCGAGGCGAGCGCATGGTGCTCCGCGCCCAGGCAGCGCCCCGCGACGATGACGTTCTCCCCGGCGCGGGGGACGAGGCTCAGGTAGGGCACGTCGTACCAGTCGTCGATCAGCCAGTGGAGCGTCGGCTTCGCACCGTCGTGCAGCTCGATCGGCCAGGGCGAGCGCGCGATGCCGTCGGAGCGCTTGCGGCACGCCACGACGTCGGCGTCGCGGAGCATCTCGACCGCCTCGATCGAGCGGGTCTGACGGATGCCGGCTTCGACCCCGGTGTCCACCACGAACGCGTCGGCGCAGCCGGCCACGTGCTCACGCAGGAAGGCCGCGTAGGCGCGCACCTGACGGCGACCGCGGATCTCGGCGATCGTGAAGTCCTCGGGGTCGACGACGTTGAGCATGCGCCCGTCGGAAGCCTCCAGCCGGGTGGCGTTGACCATGAGCTCGCCCGGCCGGGTGGTGGCGAAGATCCAGATCTTCTCGCGCGGAAGGTCGGCCCCGCCCGTACGCGCGCGCAGGATCGCGTCGGTGACGTGCGGCGGGCTGATCGTGTCGTCGCCGAAGTCCCGCCAGAACGCGGCGGTGTCGACTCCGCCGAGGCGGAAGAACATGGTCGGGTTCTGGATACGACCGTCCTCGCCGTAGCGGTAGGCGCCGCCGGCGCGGGCGACCACCGCGGCATCCCCCGAGGCGTCGATCGTCCGGCGCGCATGGATGGCCGTGCGCCCCGCCTTCGATTCGATCGCCACGCCGACGTGACGGTCGCCGTCGAGGATCGCCGCGACGACCGAGGCATGGAAGATCACGCGCACGCCCGCCCGTACGAGGAGATCGTCGGCCGCCTCGCGCCACACGAGAGGATCGTGCGCCGACGCCCACGTGCGACCGTACCGCTGGGGCGAAGTGAGCCCCCCGCGATCGTGAAGGGCGCCGCGGAAGCGCTCGGTGAAGCCGTGGACGACCTGCACCGGTGCGGCGTGGTCGCCGGCCAGGTAGAGGCCGCAGATCGTGCCGCTCATCCCGGCCACCGCAGCGCCGCCCGCGAACCCGTACTGCTCCACCAGCACCACCGACAGGCCCTGCTCGGCGCAGACGGTCGCCGCCGCGACGCCCGCCGCACCCGCGCCGACCACGACGACGTCGACGTCGGTCAAGACGGGGAGACCGTGATCGGGGCCGAGGACGCTGCGCTCGCGCCACCGGTCGCCGTGCGGGAGTGCGCTCGCCGCCGGGGAGGCCGTGCTCATCGTCCCTCGAACCGGGCGGCGCGCTTGTCGACGAAGGCCGTCACGCCTTCTCTGCCGTCGGCGCTCGCGAACAGCGCGAGGAGCGCTGCGGTCTCCCGCGCGCTTCCCGGCGAGACGGGGTCGAGCTCGTAGGCCGCCGTGATCGCCCCCTTGGCGGCGGCCAGGGCCAGCGGCGCCTGCGCCTCGAGAGCGGTGACCAGCTCGTCGGCCGCGGCGGTCAGCTCTTCCGGCGCCGCGAGGCGAGTGACGAGACCGGCCTCCGCGAGCTCGTGCGCCGACATCACGCGCGCGAGCAGGATCGCCTCCTTCGCCCGGTTCGGGCCGAGGTGGCGCACGAGGCGCTGCGTGCCCTCCCACCCGGGGATGAGTCCGAGCCGGATCTCCGGCAGGCCGAAGCGCGCGCGATCGCTCGCGACGACGAGGTCGGCCGACAGTGCCAGCTCGAAGCCGCCGCCCATCGCCACCCCGTCGACGACGGCGACGACGACGGCGGGACTCTGGGTGAGGCGGTGCATGAGCGACTTCGCGCGGGCCCCGAACGCGGCGAGCCCCTCGAGGTCGTCGAGCGACCGGGCGTAGGTCGCGATGTCGGCGCCGGCGCAGAAGACGCCCTCGGAGCCCGAGATGACGAGCACCGACAGGTGCTCGGACTCGACGCGGTCGACAGCCGCGTGGAGCGCGTCCAGCATCTCGAGGGTGAGCGCGTTGCGCTTGTCCGCGCGGGTGAGGGTGACGCGCAGCGTCCGCCCACGCGCCTCGACGGCGACGTCGGGGGTGCCCATCAGGCCACCGCCCGTGCGGCGACGAGGTCATCGACGTCGGCCTCGGAGTACCCGAGGTCGCGCAGCACGTCACGGGTGTGGGCGCCCAGCTCGGGCGGCGCCGTGCGCACCCCGGGGCGGACGCCGCCGTAGGTCACGGGGTGCTTCAGCACCCGGACCGTGCCGGCCTCGGGATGCTCGTAGCTGTCGAAGCTGTCGTTGTGGCGCACCTGCGGATCGTCGATGACGTCGTCCTGCGTGTTGACGGGGGCCCACCAGACGGCGGAGGCCGTGAAGAGCTCGGCCCACTCCGCGGTCGGGCGGGTGCGGACGTGCCCCGCGACCCGCTCGTTGATCTCGTCGCGGCGGGCGTAGGCCTGCGCGGGCTCGATCCCGACGAACCACTCGTCGTCGAAGACCGACCGCAGCACCGCAGGCGCGGTCAGCGACAGGCAGATCCATCCGTCCGCCGTCGCGAAGACGCCGTAGGGGGCGGTGTAGAACGGGCTCGAGATGCCGCTGGTCGAACGGGCGCCGGTGAAGCCGTTGAGCGCGTAGGTGAGCGGCTCGATCTGCAGGTCGAGAGCGGCGTTCAGCAGATTGCTCTCGACCTTCACGCCCTCGCCGGTGCGCGCGCGGCCGTGGAGGGCGGCGAGGATGCCGAAGGCGCCGAGCACGCCCGCGTGCTGGTCGACGATGCAGGCGCCCGCCGGCTGCGGCGGCCCGTCGGCGCGCCCGGTCGCCATGGCGATGCCGGAGAGCGCCTGGACGAGCACGTCCTGGCCGGGGCGGTCCACGTAGGGGCCGTCGGAGCCGTAGCCCGAGAGCGAGGCGTAGACCAGTCGGGGGTTGCGGGCGTGGACGGTCTCCCACCCGAGGCCGAGGCGATCGAGCGTGCCCGGCCGGAAGCTCTCGATCAGCACATCGGCGGAGTCGATCAGCTCGAGCAGGGGCGCCATGGCCGCGGGGTTCTTCAGATCGACGACCATGCTGCGGACATTGCGGTTGCCGAGGGCGAAGAAGGGGCTGTGGTCGCCGTCCAGGAACCAGCCGGGGGCGGTCCAGGAGCGCTCGAAGGCGCCGGTGCGGGGCTCGATCTTGATCACGTCCGCGCCGAGGTCGGCCAGCAGCTGGCTGGCCGAGGGACCCTGCAGGAAATGGGTGAAGCTGATCACCCGGATGCCGGAGAGCATGGCGGTGTCTCGTCTCGCTGGGTGGGGAGTGGCGGTGGGGCGGTCGGGGGCATCCATGACTCAGAACACCCCCGTGCGCACCTGGAACTTGCTGGGCTTGCCGTAGAGCGGCTGGCCGCGCTCGACCCAGTCGGCGACCCAGTCGATCATCCGCTCGACGCCCACGACGGGGTTTCCGAGCAGGTGCTGCGCCCGCTCGCAGTTGACGTAGAGCACACTGTCGCTCTCCTCGCCCTCGAACACCGGCGCGACACCGAAGCGGCGACCGAACTCCTCGGCGACATGGCGGACGCTCACGCACTCGGGTCCGCCGATGTTGATCGGGGAGGCCGGCGTCTCGCAGTGGCGCAGCAGGCGCGCGAAGTGGTTGATCGCGTCGCCCTGCCATTGGATGTTCACGTTGCCGGTCGCCAGCGGGATCGGCGTGCCGGTCTTCACCCAGTGAGCGATCTCCTGCAGCACGCCGTAGCGCATGTCGATCGCGTACACGAAGCGCACGATCCGGCCGGGGGTGCCGTGGAGGCGGGAGAAGTACTGGAACGTGCGCTCGCGCCCGACCACCGAGTTGGCGTACTCGCCCGGGCGGGCCAGCGGGGCGTCGTCCTCGTCGACGCCGCCGCGGCGCGGATCGCTCCACGGGTACACGTGGATGGTCGAGAGGGCCACGATCCGGCTGTCCCGGAAGGTGTCGGCGACGTAGCCGGGGACGAGCGTGTTCATCGCCCAGAGGAAGTCCTCGCGTCCGCGGAAGTCGAACTTCAGCCCGGCCATGTAGATGACGTTGGGCAACCGGGGCAGGTCCTCGACGGCACGGCGATCGAGGAGGTCGGCGGTGATCGCCTCGATGCCGTGCTCCTCGAGGTACTCGCGCGAGCCCTCGTCGCTGAAGCGCGCGACCCCGACGACCCGCTTGTGAGGCGCCGCGCGCTTGATGAGACGGGCGAGTCCCAGCCCCATCTTCCCGGCCACGCCGAGGATGATGACGTCGCCGTCGACGGCTGCGAGGTCGGCGACGGTGGCCGAGGTGGGGCGGGAGAGGAACTCGTCGAGCGCGTCGACGTCGTCGAAGCGCTCGGGGAGCGGGTCGACGTCGAGCAGGGGGGCGGGTTCGGTCATCGGGTGTTCCTCCAGGGTCACGAGAGCCAGGCGGCTCGGTGCGCGGTGACGAAGTCGTCGTCGGTCAGGTGCGGGTAGGCGGCCGTGACGCGGGTGATGTCCTCGTGCTGACCGGGGGAGAGCGTCTCGGTCTCGTCGAGGCACCAGACGCCCTCGAGCAGCCCCTGCCGGCGGAGCACCTCGTGCACGCCCGGGATGCAGCCGGCGAAGTCATTGACGGCGTCGTAGACGGCGCGGTTGGCGTCGGTCACCTGGCTGTCGAGCGCGAGCAGCTCGCGGGGCACGTCGCCGGATGCTCCGGCGGTGCGCAGTCGCTCGAACAGCGCGACCGCCCGGTGGGTCCACACGCTCCAGTGGCCGAGGAGTCCCCCGACGATCCGCACGGTCACGTCCTCATCGCCGCGGCGGAAGACGAACGGCTGCAGCAGATCGAGGACGATGTGGTCGTCGTTGCCGGTGTACAGCGCGATCCGCTCCTCGGCGCGGGCATCGACGACGGCGCGCACGATGTCGAGCGTGCGGTACCGGTTGAAGGGCGCCATCTTGATCGCGACGACGTTCTCGAGCTCGGCGAAGTCGCGCCAGAAGTCGTAGCTCAGATGCATCCCGCCCACCTCGGGAAGGAGGGCGAAGCCGATCACCGGGGCGGTCTCGGCGACCGCACGGCAGTGGGCGAGGATGTCGGCTTCGGGAGCGCCCCGCCACGCGGCGAGGTTCAGCAGCACGGCGTCGTAGCCCGCCTCCCGGGCCGTCGCGGTCTCGGCGAGCGCCTGCGGGGTGCGGCCGGTCACCCCGGCGATGAGGGCGACGGGCCGGTCGACCCACGTCGCCGCCTCCTCGGCCGCCAGTCGCAGCACCTCGGGGTACAGGCCCGCCGCGCGGATGCCGAACTGGGTGGTGTGGACGCCGACGGCCAGTCCGCCCGCCCCCGCGTCGAGGTAGTAGCGGCTGAGGGCGCGCTGGCGCCGCTCGTCGATCCGCCGGTCCGCGGTGAGGGCGAGAGGGTGGGCGGGGATGACGGCGCCCTGCGCGATGATGCGCAGCGCGGCGGTGCGGGTCGCCTCGTCGGGAGAGGCCTCGGGGTGATGGAGCGACACTGCTCGCCTTTCGTTCTGAGGGGAATCAAATCACAGCGGACGCCGGAAGCGCAACCGTTTGTTCACGGGAGCCTCGGGCGGGATGGGCCGTCGTGCACAATCCATTGCTCAGAAGGGTCCCGCGACAGCGGCCCGGAGGTTCACGAGGCGGCGCGCGCGGCCTCGAGCGTCAGCTCCGGCAACGCCGACACGTCGAGCTCCGGGGCGAATCCGAACGGCGCCGCCAGCGCCGACGCGAACTCGAGGGAACCCGCGCGCACCCGCAGCCGGGCACCGACCCGCGGGTCGGCGCGGTACAGGTCGGGGTGGCTCTGCCGGGCGAGGGCGGCGATGCCCGGCATGAGCGGGGCCAGCCGGCCGAAGTAGTGGTGCCCGTTGCGCTCGATGTGGGTGAGGCCCAGGGTCGCGGCCACCACGAGATCCTGCGCCACCGTGAGCGGAGGGAGGGTGGACAGATCCTCCGCCGTCATGATCGTCGGGTGCTCCGGGGTGTCGCGGCTGCGGGCCAGCACGCCGTTGGCGAGCCCCCGGAACACGCCCTTGCAGCCCTTGTACGTCCCGCCCGCGTATCCGAGGTCCAGGGCTCGCCGCACGGCGTCGACGCCGTCGTCGGACTCGTCGATGATCACCGGCATCCCGCGGGACGACAGCTCGCGGAGCACACCGCCGAGCTCGGGGGCGAAGGCGGCATCGCGGTGCACGGGCTGCTCGACGGCGATGAGCGCGTCCCGCAGTCGCGGGCCCACGTGCGCATCGCCGAGGAGCGCGCGCGCCCAGCGAGCGAGGTGGTCGGCGTCCCGCATCGACTCGTTGGCGTCGACCGTCAGCCGGGGCTCCACCCCGAGCGCGTCGCAGACCGCGAAGATGCGGCCGAGCCGCAGAAGGTCGGCGGCCGCGTCGCCGGCGGTCTTGACCTTCAGGTGGTGGACGCAGTCCTGCAGGATCACCTCGTCCAGGCTGACGGGGAGGCCGTCGCCCGGCCGGTCGACGGCCTCATCGGCCGTGAGTGCGTCGGCGAAGCCCACGGTGTGGCGCACGGCGATCGTCGGGGCCGGATCCGACCGCAGGTGCGCACGCCAGTCGACGGCCGCCAGCTCGGGGTGCAGCGCCCCGGGGTCGAACCCGAGCCGGCCGCGATGGAGGGCCGCGGCGAACGGCGTGCCCGACGCGCGGCAGACGGCATCGATGACGGCGCGCTCGACGAGGGCGGTGCCCAGCCCCGCCAGGAGACCGGGCACGCCCGAGCTCGCGGCCCACCGCGTCTGGATGTCGTCGAGGGCGCGCCACAGCGCGAACGCGGTCGCGGCGCGCAGGCCCGTCGCCGCGTCGGCGGCGTGGCGGACGACGCCCACGAGCCCGACGAGGTCGTCGGCGAACGAGGTGTCCGGATCCTTCGTGAACCACTTGGGCGGGAGGTGCTCCGACGCCCATCCCCGGGCGAGCGTGCCGTCTCCGTAGCCGTCTCCGTCTCCGTCTCCGTCTCCGTCGCTGCAGCGCAGCCGCACCTCGACCACGACGTGCGGGGCCGCGGTCATCTCGGCGATGCCGTAGCGGAACGGGAGGCGCGTCTTCACGGGCACGACCCGGGCGGTGACGCCGGTGACCTCGATCATCGCCGTGCTCCTTCCGGGCTGCGGGGCTGTCGCACCCATCGCACAGTAGCGAGTTGGAACGGGCGCAGCTCGACCTCCACGGTGCCGTCGTCGCGGCGGCCGCGCACGATCGTGGGCGTGCTGTCCCGTTCGAGCAGGTCCGTCTCGACGACGTCGGAGACGGCGAACCGCGGCGTGAGGGTTCCGCGCGTGCGCGTGCCCCAGGCCTCGTAGAGCCGGACGATGACGTCGCCGCTGCCGTCGTCGGCCGCCTTCACGGACTCGATCATGACCCCCGGCGCCGCCACGGTGAGGAGCGGGTCGAGCTCGCCCCGCTCGGCGTCCGCGATTCGCCGCAGCGGCACGCCGAGACGGTAGCCCTCCTCGACCGCCTCGGCCGCACCGGAGCCGGGCCGCAGGGCGAAGCGGAAGGCGTGTCTTCCGCGGTCCGAGGTCGGGTCGGGATACCTCGGCGCCCGCGCGAGCGAGATGCCGATCACCGTCGCGGTGCGGCCACCGGCGCTCTCGCGCGTGATGTCGTAGCCGTAGGTGGCTTCGTTGGCCAGGGCGACGCCGTAGCCCGGCTCGCCGACGTGCAGCCAGCGGTGGGCGACGACCTCGAACCGGGCCTCGTCCCAGGACGTGTTGGTGTGGATGGCGCGGCGCAGGTGGCCGTAGGCGACCTCCGCGGTGGCGTGGTCGGTGTGCAGGTCCAGGGGCAGCTGGAGCTTCAGGAGCTTCTGGTCCTCGTGCCAGTCGAGGTCCACGTCGATCTCCAGCCGCGGCTCGCCACGGCGGAGGGTGTAGTCGAGCGAGACGCTCGACGCGCCGAAGACCCGGCGCACCCGCACAGTGACCCGGTCGTCCGTCCGTGCGACGGTCGACACCTCCGCCGCTTCGGACAGCGCCACCGGTCGCGCCCGGTAGTGCTCGTCGAGATCCCAGGCGTCCCACGTCGTCGGGGTGTCGTGGTGCAGGCGCAGGCGTCCCGCGCTCATGCCCGCGGGCACCAGCTCGCGCCCGGCGCGGAGGTCGATCAGCGACGCGATCTCCCCGGCCGGGTCGATCGTGAGGCGGAGGAGGCCGTTGTCGACCACCGAGCCGTCGATCGACGCCGCGACCGACACCGCGACCGACACCGGGGTCCCCGCCGCGGAGGTCGGCGCCGATGCTGCCGGGCCGCCGGCCAGGGCGGCGATCCCGTCCTGGGCCACCGGCGACGCGTTCGCGGCGAGCTCGCGATCTCCGGTGCCCGCGAGCGCGCGCAGGGCCGTCGCCACGATCTCCTCGAGGTCGGCGTGGATCCGCTCGTAGGCCTCGTGAGCCTCCCGGTGGACCCAGGTGATCGAGGACCCGGGGAGGATGTCGTGGAACTGCAGCAGCAGCACCTCCCGCCACAGGGCGCGCAGCCGCTCGCCGGGGTACTCGGCCCCGGTCTGCACCATGGCCGCCGTCGCCCACAGCTCGGCCTCGCGAAGCAGCCGCTCGGCGCGCCGGTTGCCGCGCTTGAGGGGGATCTGCGTCGTCGCGACACCGCGGTGACGCTCCAGGTACAGCTCGCCCACCCACACGGGCGGGTCGACGAGGTCGGCCGCCGCCTCGGTGAAGAAGCGCTCCGGCGACGACATGATGACCCGGGGTGCGCCCTCCAGGTCGGCGTAGCGGGCGGCCGAGGCCAGCATGTCCTCGGTCGGGCCCCCGCCGCCGTCGCCCCAGCCGAACGGGAGCAGCGACAGGTTGGTGACGCCCTTGTCGGCGAACTGGCTCTCGGCACGCCGCAGGTCGGCGGCGGACACCTCGGCGTGATACGTGTCGGCCGACGGGAAGTGCGTGAAGATCCGGGTGCCGTCGATGCCCTCCCACAGGAAGGAGTGATGGGGGAACGTGTTCGTCTCGTTCCACGAGATCTTCTGCGTCAGGAACGAGCGGGCGCCGGCCGCCGCGGCGATCTGCGGGAGGCCGCCGCTGTAGCCGAACGAATCGGGGATCCAGACGTCGTCGGTCTCGATCCCGAACTCCTCGCGGAAGAAGCGCTTGCCCTCGATGAGCTGCCGGGCGAGCGACTCGCCGCTGGGCAGGTTGCAGTCCGGCTCCACCCACTGCCCCCCGGTCGGGATGAACCTGCCTTCGGCCACGCGCGCCGCGACCCGCGCGTACAGCTCGGGGTAGTCCTCCTTCACCCAGGCGAACTGCTGGGCCGACGTGGCGGCGAAGACGAAGTCCTCGTGCCCGTCCATGAGGGCCAGGACGTTGGCGAAGGACCGCGCGACCTTGCGGCGCGTCTCGCGCAGCGGCCACAGCCACGCGCTGTCGATGTGGGCATGACCGACGGCGTGCAGCCGGTGCGCCGATGCGGCGGCGGGCCGGGCCAGCACCTCGGCCAGCTCGGCGCGGGCGGGCTCGGCGGAACCGGCCACGTCGCCCGGGTCGAGGCGGTTGAGGGCCCGCTCGAGGGCCGTGAGGATCTCCTCGCGCCGGGCGTCGGCCTGCACCGACTCCCGGACCAGGCCGGTGAGGGCATCGAGGTCGCGCAGCAGCTCCGTGGTCGGGCGGTGGCGGCGCGCGAGTTCGATCCGGCCCCATCGGTACAGCTCCGCCTCGCCCGCCGTCTGCGGATCGCCGAGGATGGTCGGGCGGAAGCTGAAATGCTGCGCCACATCCGGGTTCGCCGCCGCCTCGATGTAGTAGACGAACTCCTCGCCCGCCGCCTCGGGGACGATGAAGCTCCGCTGCGCCGGTTCGATCCCCTTGAGGGCTCGTCCGTCGGCGCTCCACACGAGCGCTTCGCACTGGAACCCCGGCCGCCAGTCGAGGAAGCCGAGGTCGACGACGAGCTCCTCGCGCATGTCGGGGTGCGCCTGCCAGTGCGGTGGCACCGTGCCGCTCACGCGCACCCACACCGTCCCCCACGGCCGGCCCCAGGGGTCGCCGGCGGCGATCGGGGTGAACGGCTGGGACACCGCGTCGTCGAAGCGCACCGGTTCGCCGGGCGCGGCCCAGGCGGCGAGCGTCACCGGTGCCGTCTCCGGGTGGAGCGCGGGACGGATGTCGTCGCGGATCGCGCGTTCGGTGCGGGCCAGGACGCGCTCTCGGCGGTCACGCATGGTCGGGTCCTTTCGGCGGCGGGGTGCCGCAGTGGTCGGGGAGGGATCAGTCGCGCGCGGCGTGCGGCCCGGTCGCGGGGGCGGCGGGCAGGGCGAAGCGCTCGAGAGCGACGGCCATGATGCCGAACTGCTCGGTCAGCTGACCCTCGTAGCCGCACGGGGCGCCGTCCCAGTAGCGCCAGTCGACGCCGGTCTGCGAGCCGCCGAACGCGCTGCCGTCGGCGAGGGTCGTGCACAGGGCCTCGAGCAGGCGGTCGGCCTCGTCGGTCATGCCGACGCGGTAGAGCGCGGCCACGAAGTGCCGCGACTGCGAGTGTGAAAGCGCGCCGTTGAGATAGAACCCGTGGGGGAAGCCCTGCATCGGCGCGGTGAGGTCGGCATCCGGGATCGGCCAGAGATTGTTCGGCAGACCCCAGTGCGGGTCGGGGGCACCCACCCGCAGGTACTCCTCCCAGAGGGCGGCGATGACCGGCCGCTCGAGCTCCGGGGGGAGTACCCCGCTCGTGACGACGATCGCGTTCACGGCGAGGTAGGCGTGGTCGTGCAGGCGGTCGTCGGCCGAGCGCCACCCGGCGATCCAGCCCGAGTCGGGGTGGCGGAAGGTCGCGACGAAGACGGCGGCGATGCGGTCGGCCCATGCCGTCAGCCCCTCGGCGAGCTCGCCCGCCCCCTGCGCCGGGAGCACGTCCGCCAGCAGGCGCAGCGCCCGGAACAGCAGGGCGTTGACGTACGCGTCCTTCCAGCCGAACGAGACCACGTCGTACCAGTTGGTGCTCCAGTCGTGCTCCCCGCTCACCCCGCGGCGATGGGGGCTCTCGATCAGGCCGTCGCCGTCGAGGTCGCGCGAGGCGAGGCTGTCCAGGACGGCGCGGATGCGGGGACGGTAGCGGGCGACCCACGCGGGATCGGGAACGGCCTCGAGGTACTCGGCGAGCCCGAGGAGCGTGCCCACGCCCGAGATGAGGTACTCGTCTTCAGCGGCGCGCAGCCGCCCGCCGTCGCGCATGGTCCCGCTCGCGTACCCGGGGCCTCCGTCGAGCCAGCGCTCGAGCGAGTCCCTCAGCATCAGCCGGGTGTCGATCCCGTCGACCGTTCCCCGCCGCGCCGCGAGCGCCGACCACGTGTCCATGCTCATGGGGCAGTGGATCGAGACGCTGTTGTTGCTGAACGTCCCCGTGTCGGCGCGGTAGGACAGGCCCGTGATCGCGGTGCGGCGCAGGGCCCGCGCCACCCCGGCCGGGGTCCCCGCGCGCGCCGGCACCCCGCCGTCGACCGGCCGCCACGTGAGGTGGGCGCGGTGGGTCCCGGCGCGCAGGACCGTGGTGCCGTGTGCGGTCGGCTCCTCGCCGAGGCGCAGCTCGCCCAGCAGCCAGCCCTTCGCGCGGTCGGCGTCGGATCGCCATGCGGCGTCGGGGCTGTCGGTGGTGACGCTCAGCGATCCGTGCCCGGGGGCGTGCAGCAGCAGCGGCAGTGCGAGCAGCCCGGTGCGTCCGTCGCGGCGGAGCGTCCCCAGGGTGGTCGTGGCCGCCGCACCCGGGTCGAACGCCGTCTGCCAGATCGCACTCTCCCACGCCTCGACGTCGGCAGCGCCCTCACGGGTGGCGGCGAGCTCGATGCGGTCGGGGAGCATCGTCCAGGCCAGGTGCAGTCGCTGGTCGGCATCCGGGAGGGTGATGTCGTACGTGACGGTGCTCCCCGACACCTCGACGGTGCCCTCCACGCGGCACCGCAGCGCCGGACCGATCAGCGACGAGCCGCCCACGGGATGGAGCATCGGACCCTGCAGGTTCACGCCCGGCCGGTGCAGCAGCAGGTCGCGCTCCACGCGGCCGGTGCCCTCGTCGTCGAGGGCGAGGAAGCTGAAGCCGGCGCGTCCGAGCGAGAAGCCCACGGCGTAGCCGGCGGTCTCGAACCGTACCGTGCCTCGATCCGCGACGGCGCGCACCCCTGTCGGAGCACCCGACAGGTCGAGGGATCCGGTGCGCAGTCGGGTCTCCCCCTGAAGGGGTGCGGCGGGCGGATCGCCGAGCAGTTCGAACGCATCGTCGGCGAGGTTCCAGGGCGTCCACGGGCCGTCCAGTCCGCTGCGGCGGATCTCGATCACCGCCGCGGCCGACACGATCCCGCCGAGGTCGTACTCCCGCCCCTCGGCGTCGGGCCCCGACGGTGCGGGCAGGTCGTGCACGTCGAGGACGGTGCGCCAGTGCCCACCGTCCTGGACAAGCACGCGGAACGCGGCGACCCAGTCCCACTGGTCCTCGCTGCCGCACTTGTGATAGCCGCGACCGGGTCGCACCCGCAGGGTCCGCAGCGCCGTCGGCGCCGCCAGGCGCAGAGTGCGGGAGTGGACGACACGGCGCCCGACGATCTCGTCGGCCTCGTCGCCGTCGGCCCACGTCGCGATCGTCACCCCGGCCGCATTGCGGAAGCCCATTCCGCCCAGCGGCGGCGGGCGCTCGATGATCGCCAGCAGGTCGGTCGAGGAGTCGTTCATGCGCATCCCGGGTCTCGTGCACGTCGTCGTGCGATCACTCACCTCCTGGTGCGCAATCGATTTCTCACATGCTAGCGCATCTCCTCCCGGACGCAAGCCGCGAGAGCGGCAGGGGGTGGTGGGGGCGGGAGGGGCCGGGTCACCCCTCCCGCCCCACCGGCCACGTCCGCTCCTGCGGTGTCGCCGGCAGCCGGCTGTGCTAGACGACCGACCAGCCGCCGTCGGACGGCAGGATCACGCCGTTCACGTTCGTGCCGTCATCGCTCAGCAGGAACGTGATCGACGCGGCGAGCTGGTCGGGCTCGGCGATCGGCGGCAGCATCGTCATGGCCGCCGCGATCCGCTGCTGGTACTCGCCCGACATGTCGGGCCCGGCGATGTTGGTCGCGACCGGTCCGGGGGCGACGGCGTTGATGCGGATGCCGCGGGGGGCGTACATGAACGCTGCGCTCCGGGTGAGGCCGACGACGGCGTGCTTCGAGGCGGTGTACGCGGCGCCGGCGGCCGAGCCGCGCAGGCCCGCCTCCGAGGCCACATTCACGATCGACCCCGCGCCGGCCGCCAGCATCAGCGGCAGCACTGCGCGCGTGAGCCGGAACATACCGTCGACGTTGACGGCGAACACCCGCTCCCAGATCGCGTCGCTGACCTCGTGCAGCGGGCTCATGTCGTCCATGATCCCGGCGATGTTCGCGAGACCGTCGATGCGCGGACCCGCCGCGGCGACGATCGACGCGACGCCGTCGGCATCCGTGATGTCGGCGGTCACCGCGACGATGCGCTCGCCGCCGTGCTCCGCTGCGAGCTCCTCGAGCCGCGGTGCAGACACGTCCACGGCGATCACCCGTCCGCCCTCGCGGACGATGCGGTTCGCCGTCGCCCGTCCGATCCCCGAACCGGCACCGGTGACGATGACGGTGCGACCCTCGAAGCGGCCCGCGGTGACCTGCTCGCGCCATGCCGGCGCATCCGTGTCCGCGGCGTCGTCCGCCTCGACGGGAGCGGTGCCGCCATTGGCCTGCCGCACCATCTCGTCGACGACCTCCTGGGGCAGCTGCCCCTTGCTCATGCTGACGAGGCGCTGGAGCGACAGCAGCCTGACGGGCGCGAGCGCCTTCTCCGTCTGCCCGCCCTGGGCCAGCAGGTCGCGCAGCAGCGGGCCGCCGACGGGATGCTTCAGCCAGTCGCCGATCGAGCTCTTCGCGGTCAGGGGCTTGTCTGCCATGGCTGTTCCTCTCGGGTGCCGGCGCCGTCGCCGGATGTGCACGATTGTCGGCCGGGAATAATCGAATGTCAACGCTGTTGACACCGTCCACGGCGACCGCTCAGGCTTGGCATACTCGGGAGGGGAGGTGGGCATGGGCGGAGCGCGAGGACGCACCCGGGAGGCGATCGCGGATGCCGCGGCGGACCTGTTCACCCGCAACGGCTACACCGCGACCTCGGTGCGGGAGATCGCACGGGCTGCCGGCGCCGATCCTGCGATGGTCATCCGCCACTACGGCTCGAAGGAGCAGCTGTTCCTCCACACGATGCAGCTGCAGCCCGGTGACGAGCTCCGCTTCGACGAGCCGTGGGAGACCCTCGGCGCACGGATCGTCGAGTACGTCCTCGATGCCGACGAGCGTCTGCGCGCCGTCTACCTGGAGCTGATCCGCGCCAGTGATGCCGGGCACGTCGGCTCGGCGCTGACCGCGGCGCACGAGGAGAACTTCGTCGCGCCGCTGGTCGCCGTGCTCCCCGGAGCGGATGCCGAGCTGCGCGCGCGCCTGGTCGCCGCCATGGTCGGCGGCCTCATGTATGCGCTGTGGATCGTCGAGGACGAGACCCTCACCGGCACCGACCGCGCCGCCGTCATCGCGCGGTACGCACCGGCCCTGCAGACGCTCATCGCCCCGGACTGACCGCGGCGCCCGCCGCCGGCGTCGGCCGGGCTCAGCCCGCCGGGGGGACGACCCGCCGGTACCGGATGTGCGTGGCCAGCGCGGACGCCAGCACCTCGACCGGCTCGTAGTCGAAGCTCTCGCCGCCGTCGAAGATGCGCTCGCCCGAACCGAGGAGCACGGGCGCGATGTCGAGCGTGAGCTCGTCGATCACGCCGGCCGCGAGGGCCTGCCGCACCGTCGATGCGCCGCCGGCGATGTCGACCCCCCGGCCGTCGGCCACCTCGAGCGCCCGCGCATAGGCGGCGTCGAACCCGTCGGTCACGAAGTGGAACGTCGTGCCGCCCGCCATCTCGATGGGGGCGCGTGCGTGGTGGGTGAGCACGAAGACGGGTGCATGGTACGGCGGCTCGTCGCCCCACCATCCGCGCCATTCCTCGTCCCACTCGCCGCGGATCGGGCCGAACATGTTGCGGCCCATCACGTACGCGCCGCGAGGGCGCCCGAGCCACGCGGAGGCTGCGGCGTCGGCGGTGGTCGCCCGCGGATCGCCGAGGTGCCAGCGGTGAAGCTCCATCCCGCGTCGGCCCAGGGGCTGATCGAGGGATTGGGACGGTCCCGCGACGAACCCGTCGAGTGACATCGACATGTGACAGGTGGTGTCGGCCATCGCCGTCCCTTCCGCAAGGTTCGCACGCACCGTACCGCACCCTGCTCCCGCGCACGAGGCCGGCGTCGCACCACCGCCGGGTCGCGGATTCGGATGATCGCACCCGATTCGGACCCGCCCGGCCGCATCCTCCGAATCCGCGACGATCCTCCGACTCCGCGACGCGACGGCCGGCCGGACGGCTCAGCGGGCCGGGCCGGGCCGGGCCGTCGACGCCCGCGGGATCAGGGTGGGGAGTGCGCGCCGCGACGCCGACGCGACGGCGCCGTCGAGCAGCAGCTCGAGGGCGGAGGCCGCGATCTGGTCGAACGGCGTGTGGACGCTCGTCATCGGCGTGGGCAGTCGCGAGGCGAGGGGGATGTCGTTGTAGCCGACGACGGAGAGGTCGCGGGCGACGCGGATGCCGAGCGACAGCGCCGCACTCACGACCCCGATGGCGAGGTTGTCGTTCGCGGCGAAGATCGCCGTCGGCCGTCGCCGCGGGTCGGTCAGCAGCTGCCGACCGGCCTCGACGCCGTGGTCCACGCCGTAGCCGGCCCAGACGATGCGCTCGTCGGGCACGGTCAGGCCGGCCTCGCCGAGCGCGCGGAGGGCGCCCGCGTGGCGGTCGACGCCGGTGGACGTGAACAGGGGTCCGTTGACGAGGGCGATCTCTCGGTGCCCGAGATCGATGAGGTGCCGCACGGCCAGGTAGCCCCCGGCCTCGTCGTCGCCGAGCGACGAGGGGCTCACGCGGTCGGTGCGCAGGGCCAGGACGTGGGGGATGCCGCGGGCGCGGAGGGAGGCGGGAAGGTCGTCGTCGAGCCGGGCGGTGGCGAGGATCAGTCCGTCGAGGCCCCGGTCGAGGAGGGTCTCGGTGGCGCGGCGCTCCTCGGCGGGGTCGTCGCCGCAGGTCGCGACCACGGCGAAGTAGCCCTGCCGCCGGGCCGTGCGCTCGATCGCCTCGAACATCAATGCCATGACCGCGTCGGTGAGCCGGGGGACGAGCACGCCGATCGTCGCGGTCGCGCCCCGCCGCAGGCTCGACGCATACATGTTGCGCCGGTAGCCGAGCCGGTCGGCCGTGTCGCGCACCTTCTGCGCCGTCGCGCTGCTCGAGGAGGGGATGCGCTCGTCGAGCACCCGGCTGACCGTCGAGATGCTGACGCCCGCCGCATCGGCGACGTCGCGCAGTGTGACGGTGTGCCGTTCGGCCATCGCTCCTCCTCTCTCCCGAGTCTAGGTGTCTCGGGAACGTTTGCAGACCCACTCTTGACACGGCCGCACGAGGGTCGCATACTCGTCTTGCAAACGTTCCTGCAAACGTTGTCGTGAACGTTTCCACACCGTCGTGAAACGCAAGGAGAGAATCATGGTCCTCGACCTCCGCGGCCTGAACCCCGCCCCCGTCACCCCCTTCACCGAGGACGGCGAGGTCGACTTCGCCGCCATCCAGCGCCTGGGCTCCTGGCTCGGCTCGATCGACGGAGTGAAGAGCCTCGTCGTGCTCGGCCACGCCGGCGAGGGCACGTTCCTCACGGAGCCGGAGCAGCTCGACGTGATCCGCGCGTTCCGCGACTCGGTCGAGGGCCGGCTGCCGATCATCGCCGGCATCACGAAGGAGGGGAACAAGACCGCCGCCCTCGAGGCCAAGGCCGCCGCGGACGCCGGCGCCGTCGGCGCGCTCGTCTACCCCTCGCACGGGTGGCTGCGCTTCGGATTCCAGCCCGGTGCCCCGCAGACCCGCTACCGCGCGATCTGGGAGGAGTCGGGCCTCGAGGAGATCCTGTTCCAGTACCCCGACAACACGAAGGCGTCGTACGACCTCGACACCCAGCTGGAGATCGCCGGCCAGGAGGGCGTCAACCACACGAAGAACGGCGTGCGGAACATGAAGCGGTGGTACACCGAGATCCCCGCCCTGCGCGCGGCGTACCCCGAGCTGCAGGTCCTCTCGTGCCACGACGAGTACCTGCTCCCGACGATGTTCGACGTCGACGGCCTCCTCGTCGGCTACGGGAACATCGCCCCCGAGGCGCTCGTCGAGCTGATCGAGGCCGGGAAGCGGAAGGACTACGCCGCCGCCCACGCGATCCACGAGAAGCTGCTCCCCGTCACGAAGGCCGTCTACCACCGCGGCTCGCACATGGAGGGCACCGTCGCGCTCAAGTGGGGCCTCGTGAACCGCGGCATCCTCAGCCACGCCACCGTCCGCACCCCGCTGCTGCCGCTGCCCGACGGCGCGTCGGCCGAGATCGCCGCGGCGTTCCGTTCGGCCGAGCTCGCGCCGGTCGCCGTCTCGGCGTGACCGCGTGATCACGCGCCCGCGGCGGTGATGCCCTCGCCGCCGCGGGCTCCCCCTCTCGTCGCACCGGAGCGACACACCCCCTCGTCGTCAATGAAGACCGAGCGGCCAGTGGCCGCCCTCCTCGAAGGAGAGCAACACGCATGAACGAACACGTCACCTCCCGACCGCCCGCAACCCCGGGCACCGGGCACGGCCGCATCGATACTGAGACGGTGCGAAACATCGTCGAGTCGCGGAAGACCCGCCGCACCCTCTGGCGCCGGCTCGCGCTCATCGGGCCGGCCTTCGTCGCCGGCGCCTGGCAGTTCGGACCGGGCAACCTGACCACCGCGATGAACGCGGGCGCCGTCTACGGCTACGCGCTCATCTGGGTCATCATCGTGTCCACGATCCTCATGATCTTCCTCACCGACATGAGTGTGCGCCTCGGGATCCGCACGCCCGTCTCGCTCATCTCCTCGATCAAGGAGCGCCTCGGGGGATGGGTCGGCGTCGTCGCCGGATTCGGCGTCTTCCTCATCACCCTGTGCTTCTCGGTCGGCAACGCGGTCGGCTCGGGCGTCGGCCTGTCCATGCTCATCCCCGGGACCTCCCCCGTCATGTGGACCGTCATCTGCACCGTCGCCGTGGCGTCGATCCTGCTCCTGAAGGGCATCTACGGGATCGTCGAGAAGATCCTCATCGTGATCGTCGCGCTCATGGCGGTGAGCTTCATCGTCTCGGCGTTCGTGTCGAACCCGGACTGGTCCGCCGCCGGGGCAGGTCTCATCCCGGTCATCCCGGACGGCGCGTGGCTGCTCATCATCGGTCTCGTGGGCACGAACTTCTCGATCAACGCCGCCTTCTACACCTCGTACGGTACGAAGGCGCGGCGTCGCACCGAGACGGACTACCGCGACATCACCGTGGTCGACACCCTGCCCGGGATCATCGCGCCCGGCATCATGACGGCGCTCGTGATCATCGTGGCCGCCGCCGTCCTCAACTCGACCGGCACCGACGCACCGGGCGCCTTCGGGGGTCTCGCGAAGATCTTCGAGCCGGTGGCCGGCCCCGTCGGCGCCTGGATCTTCGCGCTGGGCTTCTTCGGCTCGGCCTTCTCGTCGATGATCCCGAACTGCATCGCGGGCGGCACGATGCTCTCCGACGCCCTCGGGAAGGGCGCTTCGGCCGACACCCGCACCGCACGGCTCGGGAGCGCGTTCATCCTCGCCTTCGGACTCACCGTCACGATCACCTTCGCCGGGTCGTCGCCCGTCGAGCTCATCATCATCGCCCAGGCGCTGACCGTGCTGTTCGCGCCGATCCTGGCCGCGCTGATCCTCATCATGGCCAACGATCGAAAGCTCATGGGGCAGCTGCGCAACCGGTGGTGGCAGAACGCGTTCGGCGTCCTGGGGCTGGTCTCGGTGCTCGCCCTGTCCGTGCGTCTCATCGTGAGTCTCGTCGGAGGCTGATCCCGCACGAGTCGCACACGGAACGGCCCCCGCCGGCGAGCGGGGGCCGTTCCGTTGCCCGGCGCCGCCACGGACCCGAGCGGGTGCGCGGCGGTAGAATCGGGGGATGCTTTCCGTGTGGCGCACCTCGCAGGTGCAGGAGGAGGTCACCGGCGCGCACTGCGCCGGCGGCACAGACTGACGCCCTCGCCGACGCCGATCCGGTCGTCGGCGCTTCCGTCATCTCCTCTTTCGGCGCCCGCGCGGCCCGGTTCCCGGGTGTTCCGCTGGTGCGCGCCGTCCTCACACCGCCTCCTCCGAGGCAGAAAGCTGCAGCCATGCTCCCCGTCGACGAGCGCACGATCCGTGCATCGTTCCTCAACGCCTCCCGCAAGGAGGCCGCCTCCCTCACTCTGCCTCCCGGCTTCGACGACGTCGATTTCGACGTGCTCGACTTCCTCGGCTGGTCCGATCCGAAGATGCCGCGCCGTGCCTACGTCGTCGCGCAGGACGATGCCGGCGACACCGTCGCCGTCCTGTTGCAGCAGGCCGAGCAGCGCACCCTCGCGCGAGCGCAGTGCTCCTGGTGCGACGACGTCACGCTCCGCAACGACGTCCAGTTCTTTGCGGCGCGCAAGGCCGGCGCCGCCGGGCGGCGCGGCGACGTGCTCGGCACGCTGATCTGCACGAACTTCGCGTGCTCGGCGAACGTGCGCCGCTTGCCGCCGCTCGCCTACGAGGGATACGACCGGGAGGCGGCGCGCGACCTGCGCATCCTGCGACTCCAGGAGCACGTGCAGGGCTTCCTCCGCGAGCTCCGCGGCTGAGGTCCGGGTGAGCGGCGTCAGGCCGCGACGCGCACCCGGCGCCCCTCGTACTCGACGACGTCGCCGAGCTGCAGCTGTCGTCCGCGGCGGCGGTCGACCTCGCCGTTGACAGTCACGAGGCCGTCGATGATCGCCTCCTTCACGTCGCCGCCGGAGTCGAGGATGCCGGCGAACTTGAGGAACTGACCGAGGCGGATCATGTCGCCGCCGATCGAGACGTCGTCGATGGACGCCGGGGTGTCGGATGCCGGGGTGTCGGATGCCGGGGTGTGGGATGCCGGGGTGTGGGACGGGGTGCTCACCCTCGAATGGTAGACGAGCGGGCGGCGGGACCGACCTTCGCTGCGCGCTCGTAGGCTGACACGATGACCGATGCGCGCGGACGCGAGCCACGACCGGACCGGGCGCCCGGTGTCACGCTGCTCGTCGGCTGCGGACGGGTGGCCACCCGTCTCGGGCACCGCCTCGCCGCGGAGGGCGGTGAGGTGATCGCCGTCCGGCGGCGCGGCGCCGACCTCCCCGCGGGCTTCCGGGCGCTCGTCCACGATCTCGACGAACCGTTCCCCGCGGGGCTCCCCGCCGTCGACTCGATGGTCGTCACACTCCCTCCCGGTGGTGGGGCGCCCGGTCGCGTGGGCTCGACCGGGTACCGGGCGCGGCTCAGCCATCTCGCCGCGGCGCTCCCCGCGGTCCCGACGCGGACCGTGTTCGTCTCCTCGACCGGGGTGTTCGAGCGGAAGGGCGCAGGGCCTGTCGACGAGTCGGTCCAGCCGCATCCGACGTCGCCGCGCGGACAGGAGCTCCGGGAGGGCGAGCGTGCGGCGCGGGAGCTCTTCGGGGCCGCCATCGTGCGTCCGGCGGGCATCTACGGACCGGGGCGCGAGCACCTCGTGCGCCAGGTGCGCACGGGTGCGGAGGTCGACTACTCCCGCCGCACCAACCGCATCCACGAGGCGGACCTCGCCCGCGCGATCGATCGCGTCCTGAGGATGGCGGAGCCGCCCGCGGTCCTCCACGCGGTTGACGCCTGCCCCGCGCTCCTCGGCGACGTCGTGACGTTCATCGCGGATGAGCTGGGCCTCCCGCACCCGCCGCGCGCCCCGGCGCTCCACGAGGGGATCGTGCTCGACGGCCGCCTCCTGCGATCCGTGCTGGGCGAGCTCGAGTTCCCCGACTACCGGCGCGGATACCGCGATCTGCTCGGCCGTCGCCCTTGACAGCGCCGGCACCAGCCGATCCCGTGGCAACGGCAGGCCGAACCCGCCATGTCGGGCGGAGATCGGCCCGACATGGTCGATCCAGCCTGCTTTTCGCACGCCGCCGCCCTCGAGGTCCGGCGGACGATCGGGCTCCGGCACGGGCTAGCGTGAACCCATGGCATCTGTTCTCGTCACGGGGTCCGCGAGCGGGCTGGGTCTGAACGCCGCCGCGCAGCTGGCGCGCGACGGGCATGACGTCGTGGTCCACGCGCGCCGCGCCGACCGGCTGCCGGCGCCGCCCGACGATCACCCGTGGGCGGGGACGCTCGTCGGCGACCTGTCGTCGCTCGACGAGGTGCACGAGGTGGCGGCGGCGGCCGATGCGCACGGGCGCTTCGACGCCGTCATCCACAACGCCGGGCTGCTCGACGTGCCCGGGATGATCGAGGTGAACATCGTCGCGCCCTTCGCGCTGACGGCGCTGATGACCCGGCCGTCCCGGATCATCGCCCTCAGCAGCTCGATGCATCGCGGCGGCTCCACGGACCTGTCGCGGATGGCGCGGGGGAACGCCTCGTACAGCGACACGAAACTGTGGGTGACGGCGCTGATCATGGCGTTCGCGGACCGCTGGCCCGACACGCTCAGCCACGCCGTCGACCCCGGCTGGGTGCCGACGCGCATGGGCGGCTCGGGCGCCCCGGACGACCTCGAGGCGGGTCACCTCACGCAGACCTGGCTCGCGACGAGCGATGACCTCGATCCGCGCACGGGCGGCTACTGGCACCACCGCGCCACGCAGCGTCCGCACCCCGCGGCGCTCGACCTCGACTTCCGGCGCGCGCTCATCGCCGCACTCGAGGACCGCACCGGGCTGACACTCCCCGCCTAGCGCCCCGCGACGCCGTCGCGCTACCCGCGCTGCAGCGCCTGCGCCTCACGCCGCCGGGCCATGCCGACCTGCGCGCGGATGCCGTGGAGCGGACTCAGCCAGAAGCGGCGGGTGACCGAAGGGCTGGCCCGGAGCTCCACCACCCCGTCGTCGGCCATAACGATCAGCCCGGCGCCCCGGACGGCGTCGCCGGGGGATACCGACCGGCTGCCGAACCGCGCGCTGAGGTGGCCCTTTCGCCGCAGGTCCTCGAGGATCTCCGGCGGAAGCGGGGGGAGGGGCGGATCGCCCTGCTCCCAGACGACCTTCGCCCCCGGGACGACCCGCACCCCGGGGTCGTCGCAGAAGACGCTGCCGAGCGGGGTGTCGATCAGGAAGCTCGTCGTGGCCGCGGCGACGCCCGCCTTGCGCTTGTGACTCGTGGTCGTCGTGCTCACGACCTTCGGGTCGAGGTTGCTGAAGGGGTCGTGTTTCAGCGAGCGCTCCTCCTGCCAGTACTCCTCCTCGATGTCGAGGATCCACGCGACGCTCTGGCGCCCCGTCACCGGGTCCGTCAGCTGCTGCGCGCCGGCATGCGGGCGGACGATGCCGGTGACCGCACGCAGGCCGCCATCGCCGATCGGCGACGCCAGCACGGGCCGGAGTGTGGCGCGTCGCACCGCGGACCAGAGCGCGTAGCCGGCCCCGACCGACGCGACGATGAACCAGAGCGTGGTCACCGCGAGCGCGCCGTCGGCGCCCGCCTGATCCCGACGGGGCAACGGCGCGACCACGCCCCACAGGATCGCGCCGATCCCCGTCGAGGCCGCCGCGGCGACGACGAGGGAGATCCCGAAGGCGGCGAGGCCGATCCGCGCCGGCCGAATCCCGGCCAGCTCCCGGCGCCAGAGCGGCGTGAGGACCAGGAGGCCGACGAATCCCGCGATGGCCACACCGAGGGCGACCGCGGCGTAGGTCGTCCGCTGCCCCTCGGCGTTCGCCAGGTTCACCGGCGACGGCAGAAGCGGACCGGTGAAGGTCAGCAGCACCGCCGTCGCGACGATCAGCACCATCACCCAGACGAAAGACCTCACTGCACGCATCATGCCCCCCAGCAGACATCGGCGAGTGGTACCCGATGTCGTCACTGTAGCGGCCGTGCCGCGTGATGGAACCGTGGTGGTCGGCAGGGTGGCTCTCATCGCGGTAGAACGTCCCGGTCTAGGGACACGATGATGCCGTTCCGCCGCGCCCTGGCGGCGTGATCCTCGGCGTCGGCCTCTTCATCCCGCCGCGCCGCGACCCGCGTCGCTGGGCGCATCGAGTCCGCTCGGCGCTGACGCGCGTTCGCGGCGGACTCGGATGTTGAGCATTTCCGACATGACGAGGCCGAGGATCACCAGTCCGGCGAGGAACGGCGGGAAGACCCACATGCCCGCGCCGTCCGCGAGCGCGCCCAGCACCGGTGGCGCCAGCGTCGACCCCGTGTAGGCGGCAGCCATCTGGATGCCGATGATCGCCTGGGAGTTGCGTCGGCCGAAGTTGACCGGGGTGGAGTGGATGATGGCCGGGTAGATCGGTGCGCAGCCGAGGCCGAGGAGCGCGAGCCCGACGAGAGCGGGCGCGTCGGCGGCCACGGGAAGGGCGAGCAGGAGGACTCCCACGCCCGCCGCGATGAAACCGCCGCGGATCATCAGGGTGTCGCCGACCCGATCGGCGAAGAACCCCGCCAGGAACCGCCCCGCCGTGATGCCGAGGAGGAAGAGCGACGCGAACGCCGCCGCGGTGGCGGCGTCGATGCCACGGTCCGTGACGAGATAGGACGACGCCCAGAGGATCGCCGTGCTCTCGAGACCGCAGTAGGCGAAGAACGCGGTGAGGATGAGGCCGACACCGGGAATGCGGATCGCGTCCGCCAGACGCACATGGCTTCTGGTCCCGGGCTCGCCCGATGCGGTGGCCTCACCGGCCGGGTGCGGAGTCGTCGGATTGACCTTGCGCCAGAGGGGCAGGCTGATCAGCAGCGCGACGCTCAGGACGACCTGCACGATGCCGACTGCGGCGTACGCGCTGGACCAGCCGTGCTCCGCCGACAGGGCGTAGCTCATGATGAACGGGCTCACGCCGGCGCCGAGCCCCCAGCAGGCGTGCATCCAGTTCATGTGACGCGCGGCGTAGTGCACGGCGACGTAGTTGTTGAGCGCCGCGTCGACGGCGCCCGCACCGAGGCCATAGGGGATCGCCCACACGCACAGCATCCAGAACGAGCCGGACACGGAGAAGCCCAGGAGCGCGGCCGCGGTCATCCCGACGCTCACCGCCGTCACGACTCCCGCGCCGAACCGGCGCGTCACGCGTTCCGAGGCGAGGCTCGAGAGGATCGTGCCACCGGCGATGATCATGGCGACCAGGCCCGCGAAGGCGATGGGGACATCCAGGTCCCGATGCATGACGGGCCAGCCCGCGCCCAGGAGGGAGTCCGGAAGCCCCAGGCTGACGAAGGCGATGTAGATGATCGCGAGAAGGAGCGAGTACACGCGGGTGGGACCTCTTACGGCGTTCGGACGGGTGCTACGAGGCCGGGAGGCGGGCTGTCGCGGCGTCGAAGCCTCGTCGCGCCGCCTCGATGAACTCGGCAGCGGCGTCCCGCGGCGATCGGGCGCCGAGGACACCGGAGGTCGAGCCGGTTCCCGACGCTCCGACCTTCATGATGTCGTAGACGTCCGCGGGTGACGAAACCCCGCCGGCGTGCATCATGAGGACGCTCGGCGCGATCGACCTCATCCGTGCGTCGATGGCGCCGATCCAGGGCCGGTCGGCGCGGTCCGATGTGCCGATGAGCGCGGGGGGCTCGTAGAGCACGACGGTCGGCGACAGGAGGGCGAGCGCGGCCGCCTCGTCATCCGATCCGGCGCAGACCATCGTCAGGAGTCCATTGGCCGACGCGCGCCGGATCGCTCTCTCGAGGGACTCGCCGTCGAGAGGGTGACTGTCGTGGTTCAGCATGACGCCGTCGGCGCCCGCGTCCACCAGGGTCTCCGCGATGACGGTTCCCACACTCGGCCCGATCTCGTCGCCGTCCATCGACTGCGCGAAGACGAGCACACCGGGTACTGCGGCGCGCACCGGCGCGATCAGCGGGGCGGGCACGGTCACAATGACGGAGACGTCGTGCTGCCGTCCGGCGGCCTCGGCTGCGAGGGCCACGTCGACGATCTCGGCGAGGTGCAGCAGGTTCTTCGGGCCGATCTCGAAGAAGGGGGCGGTCAGTCGCCTGCGCGCGACCGAGGGCGCCGACCTGTGAGTGAGTGACATCCGCGCGCCTAGGCCGAAGGGGCGAGCATGCCGACGGGCGCGACCAGCTGGACGCTCACGTTGGCGGGCATCGCGGCGATGGTCTCGTTGTCCTCGGACGCATCCGTCACGACGACGTCGACATCCTCCAGCCCGCCGACGCGAGACATGAGCACGCGGTCGAGCTTGGAGTGGTCGAACACCAGCATCACGCGGTCGGCCCGCTCGAGCGCGAGCCGCTTGCCTGCGCTCTCGTCGGGGTCGTAGTCGGTGAGTCCGCGCGTCGGGTGCACGCCGCTGATCCCCATGACGTAGGTGTCGACGTTGTAGTGCTGGAGGTCGTCGGCCATCGTCGAGCTCGTCGTCATCATCTCGGAGGACTTCAAGCGCCCCCCGAGCAGGAAGATCTCCATCTTCGGCTCCTGCGCCAGTTCGGCCGCGATCAGCAGGCTCCGCGTCAGGACCGTCAGCGCGCGTCCGCTGCCCTGCAGCGCATGGGCAACCGCCAGCACGGTGCTTCCCCCGTCGAAGAACACGACCTCGTCGTCGGTGATGAGCTCGGCGGCCGCGCGCCCGATGTGCGCCTTCGAGTCGTGCGCGCTGACCGCGCGCGCCGACAGGGCGGGCTCACGGTTCTTGGCGTCGATGATCTCCGCGCGCCCGCCGATGAGGCGACGGATGACCCCCTCGGACTCGAGCGCCTCGAGATCACGCCGGATCGTCATCTCGGACACGCCGAAGTGGACCGCGAGGCTGGGGATGTCGACCTCTTCCCGACTGCTCATCAGGGTCTCGATGTCGGCACGTCTCCGTGTCGGTGAACGACCGCTCATCCTGGCACCCGGTCCCTCGCATTCGTTGAACGCCACCTCGGCGTCTGGTTCGAGAAACTATCACATTGTGTTTCAAAAATGTAACAACTTCACACTCAAAACGAAAAGCGTTGACATAGTGATGTGAACGATTTACATTCAACACATCAGAGCTCGGCCGTTCCCGATCGGTCTGAGTGCCCGTCGAAAGGACGCCGATGTTCCGCTTCACACGAACCTCCCCCTCCGCCATGACGTCGCCGCGCCGTCGTCGCGCTGCCGGGATCGCTGCCGGCGCGACCGTCGCCGCTCTCGCGCTGGCAGGGTGCGGCACGTCGGGCGGCGGCGACGTCGATCCGGCAGACGCGAACGGCTGGTCGCAGGAGTTCGCGGGGGTGGAGCTCAACGTCCTCGCGGAGGCGACGCTGAACTCCGAGATCCTTGCCGAGCTCTCTCCGGAGTTCACCAAGATGACCGGCATCTCCGTCAACATCGAGACGGCCCCGTTCGCGCAGCTCGTGCAGAGCGTCACACTCGACTTCTCGACCGCGCAGGGCGACTTCGATGTCGTGTCCATCCCCTACGACTACCTGGGCGCCTACGCCGGCAGCGACTACCTCGAGGAGATCACCCCGCTCATCGCGGCGAACGCCGACAAGGTGGGCGAGGGCTTCGATCAGGAGGACATCATCCCCGGGCTGTGGGACACGGCGGCACTGTGGGACGGCGCGTACTACGGGATGCCGTCGAACAGCGCGGTCACCATGATGATCTATCGCGCCGACGTGTTCGAGGACGAGGCGGAGCAGGAGGCGTTCGCCGCCGAGTACGGCTACGACCTGGCCCCCGCGACGACCTGGGAGCAGTACCGCGACATCGCAGAGTTCTTCACGAGGGATGCGGGCGAGGAGCTCGCCGGCGAGACCCTCACCGAGCCGCTGTACGGCGTGACCATCGCGGGCAAGCGGCACGAGGCCGCCGTCTTCGAATGGATCAACTACGCCAACTCGTTCGGCGGCGGCGTGGTCTCTCCGGAGGGCGAGCTCATCGTCGACAGCCCCGGATCGGTGGAGAGCCTCGAGTACATGGACGCGCTCGGCGAGTTCGCTCCCCCGGGATACACCTCGGCGACGTGGGACGAGGTCACCGCCCAGCTGCAGCAGGGGATCGCCGTCCAGGCCATCTCCTGGGGAGACACCGCGGGCGCCATGGAGAACCCCGACCAGTCCGCCGTCGTCGGCAAGATGGGCTACGGCGATGTGCCGGTCGCGGCCGAGGGAGACGAGCACCACGCACTGCACGGCGCCTGGACCTACACGATCAGCAAGCAGGCCACGGATGCCGACGCAGCCTACCTGTTCGTCGCCTGGGCGCTCTCCGCACCCGTGCAGAAGGCGATCGGCGAGATGGGCGGCGTGCCCGCCACCCGCTCGGCGTTCGAGGATCCCGAACTCGTCGCGGCGCTCCCGTCGTGGCCCCAGCAGCTCTCGAGCCTCGAGAACGCCCTCGCCCGTCCGCGCAACGCGGAGTGGCCGCAGATGCTCGAGCAGCTCGCGCTCCAGGTCTCCACGGCTCTCGTGGGGGAGGCGACCCCCGAGGCCGCGCTGACCAAGGCCCAGGACGACATCACCGGCATCCTCGGAGACAAGCTCCCGCTGCGAGCGTTCTGATGTCCTCCGCCGCCCTCGCGGACCCGCCCTCGCGGACGCCGACACCCCGTCGGCGGCCGCGGAGGCTGGACAGCCGCCAACGCTGGACCCGGATCGGGATGCAGGCGCCGAGCCTCCTCATCCTGCTCGTCGTCCTCGCCTTCCCGCTGGTCTACAGCCTCTCGCTGAGCTTCCAGTCCTACAGTCCCGTCGACCCAGAGGCCCAGGGCCAGTGGATCGGCCTGGACAACTACGTCCGGATGCTCCAGGACACGCAGTTCGGTCAGGCGATCCTCGTGACGCTGGCGTACGTCGTCCTCGCCGTCGCCCTGGAGACCGTGCTCGGCACGGCGATCGGCGTGTGGCTGTCACGGCTCATGCGCACCCGCCGCCTCGTCACGTCGTTCCTGCTGCTGCCGATGATCGCGACCCCGCTGGTCGTCGGCCTGATGTTCAGCTTCGGCCTCAACGCGCAGTTCGGGTACATGACCGAGACGCTCCAGTGGCTGGGCCTGGTGGGCGAGGCCGGCGTGCTCGACAGTCCTGCCGGGGCGTTCGCGGCTCTCGTCGCGATGGACGTGTGGGAGTGGACCCCGTTCATCGCCCTCATGGTGCTCGCGGGGCTGTCCGCCGCGCCGCAGGCGCAGATCCAGGCGGCGCAGATGGACGGCTGCAACACGTTCCAGCTGTACTGGCACGTCATGCTGCCCATGATCAAGCCCGTGATCGGAGTCGCGATCCTCTTCCGGGCCACCGAGGCGATCCGCCAGTTCGATCAGGTCTACATCCTCACCGGCGGCGGACCCGGCTCGGCCACGACGGTCAACGACATCTTCCAGTACCGCGTGAGCTTCACCGCCTTCGACATGAGCTACGGCGCCGCACTCGGCATCGCGACCTTCCTCGTCGTCTCGGTGCTCGCCTGGGTCCTGTTCCGATACCTGAACCGGAAGGGCGAGCAGCGATGACCTCGATGTCGACCGTCACCAACACCCGCGCGATCGTCACCGGCCGCCGCGACCGCGAGAGCGGTCTTCCGCCGCGATCACGTCGGCGCATCGTCGCGATCGTCACCGGGATCGTCGCGGCCGTGCTCATCGCGGTCTACCTGTCGCCGATCGTGTGGCTGGTGCTGACGTCGTTCAAGGACCGGCTCGACATCTTCTCGTCCGCGCCGACACTCCTCTTCACGCCGACGCTCGACAACTACATCGAGGCGTTCGTCGAGAAGGGCTTCACCGACAACCTGGTGAACTCGGCCGTCGTCGGCGTGATCTCGACGCTGATCGCGCTCGTGGTCGGGGTGCCCGCTGCCTACAGCCTCAGCCGGATCAGCAAGGGCGAAGGCTTCATGATGGCGCTCCTGGCTGCGCGGCTCCTGCCCGCCATGGTCTTGGCCGTTCCGCTGTTCGTCCTCGCATCGAGCCTCGGGATGAGGGACACCTACTTCGCTCTCATCGCCGCGCATCTCACGTTCGCGCTGCCGTTCACGGTCTGGATGATGCGCGGCTTCTTCCTCGCCGTGCCGACCTCGCTCGACGAGGCGGCGAGACTCGACGGCTGCGGTGAATGGGGGACGTTCGGCCGGGTGATCCTGCCGATCGTGCGGCCCGGACTCGCGGCGACCGCCATCTTCTGCCTCATCAACTCGTGGAACGAGTTCCTGTTCGCGCTGGTCCTGACCGGTCGTCACACCCAGACGCTGCCGGTCGCCATCCCGAGCCTGATCACGCCGATCGGAACGTCCTGGGGGCAGGTGGCCGCGGTGGGAACCGTGACCATCCTCCCGGTCCTGATCATCGCCTTCATCGTCCAGAAGCACATCGTCGCCGGCATGACCGGCGGCGCGATCTCGGCCGAATGACGCCCCCTCGCATGTCTCGATCGCCTTCCAAGGAGAACCCGATGCTCGTCCAGTCCCAGTCCTTCGTCCTCGACACACCGGCGCGTCAGGAGTTCTTCGACGTGACCGACCGCGTGGCGGAGTTCGTCGCGGAGACGGGCCTGACCGACGGCGTCGTCATCACGTACACGCAGCACACCAGCTGCTGCGTGCTCATCCAGGAGGAATCCGAGGATGTCACCTACTTCGGCACACAGGTGATCCTGCAGGACACTTTGAATGTGTTCGCGAAGATCGTCCCCCCGACCCGCCACGAGGGCCAGTACCTGCATCCCGGCCCCATCCACATCGAGAACGCCGCGAGACTGCGCGGCGAACACCCGTCCTGGGGTCTGAACACGGACGGCCACATCATCTCGTCGGTTCTCGGTCGCTCGGAGACGGTGCCCGTCCACCACGGCGAGGTCGTGCTCGGCGAGTTCGGCCGCATCTACTTCGGCGACCTCGATGCCGTTCGGGCCCGGCAGCGGACCGTCTACATGACCGTCATGGGGACCTGACGTTGCTGCTCTACGCCGTCGACCTGGGGTCGACCAACCTCAAGGTCGTCCTCTACGACGAGGTGCTGCGTCCCCTCGCCGCGGCCCGGGAGCCCTTCGCCTATCGTCGCGACGGCGACCGGGTGGAGTTCGACCCCGAGCAGGTGTTCGAGACGGTGCTCGCCCTCGTCCGTCGCTGCGCGGCCGACGCCGCGGCCGACCCGTCCGAGGACGCGGTGATCGTCGTCACCGGGCAGGCGGAGTCCCTGGTGCTGGCCGACGCCGCCGGCCGACCGGTCGCGCCCGGCATCTCCTGGATGGACGAGCGCTCCACGGTCGAAGCGGCGGAGATCGCTGACCGGTTCGATGCCCGTCGGGCGTTCGAGGTCACCGGTGAGCCGGAACCCGTCCCCACCTGGCCGGCGACCAAGCTCCGATGGCTCGCGAGACATCAGCCGGACGTGCTCGCGGCCGCGCACCATGTGCTGATGATCAAGGACTTCCTGCTCCTGCGCCTCACCGGCCACGCCGTCGGCGAGGAGACGACGCGGGGGTTCACCTACCTGTTCGACGTGCCGCAGCGCCGCTACTGGTCCGAGATGGCCGAGTTCTGCGGGGTCGACGTCGACCGACTGCCCCGGATCGTTCCCGCGGGCACGATCGTGGGTGAGGTGACGGACGAGGTCCGGAAGATGCTGCCCGACGCGGCGACGTACTCGGTGAACGCCGGCGCACTGGACCACTTCTGCGCGATGGTCGGCACCGATGCCTATCGGCCGGGGATCGCCAACGCCTCGGCGGGGACCGTGCTCGCGCTCTCGCTGCTGGCCGGCGACGATCCACGCGACCCGGCGATGCGAGTGTCCTTCCACCCGGGCATCCTCCCGGGGGAGACCGTGCTGTTCACCTGTGCGGACAGCGGCGGCGTCGCCCTCGAGTGGTACCTCGAGCACATCTCCCACGGCCTTCGCTACGAGATCCTCGAGGCGGAGCTGCGGACCAGGGACCACGCCGACGCGCCGCTGTTCCTGCCCTATCTCACCGGCGTGAACCCGCCGGAGTTCAACGCCGCGGCCCGCGGCGCGTTCCTCGATCTGCAGCTGCGGCACGATCGCGTCGATCTCGCCTTCGCGGTGATGGAGGGGATCGCGCACCTCCTGCGACGGATCCTCGACGATCTCACCGCGCACGGCCAGCGCGTCGAGGAGATCGTCTCCGCCGGAGGCGGCACGGCATCCGGATTCTGGAACCAGCTGAAGGCCGACGCGTGCCGCGCCGATCTCCGCGTCCCCGACGAGCACGAGGCCGCGTCCCGCGGTGCCGCCGTGCTCGCCCTCGCGGCGGCGGGGCGGATCGCCTCGATCCACGACACCGACCATCTGCATCGTCCGGCGGAGCACGTCTACCACGCCGCTGATGCGCCCGCCCGCGCCGCCCGCTACGACGCATTCTCGGCCGCGCTCACCCGCCTGTACGCCCCCTGACCGAGGCATCCGCCCCCTTCCCGACCTGAGGAGACCACCGTGATCATCTGCTGCTCGAGCCCCATGGTGCCCGGCGAGACCCTGACCGAGAAGGGAGAGCTCCTCCGCGCCTGGGGATACGACGCGATCGCGGTGTTCCAGCCGTTCGCCGAGTGGGACGACGGCGTGCGGGCGGAGCTCGCACAGCTGGAGTCCCGCACCGGCGTGCGTCCGGTCGAGTTCGTCCTGACCGACGACATCTACGGGAAGGCGATGTCGGCCGACGCGGCCCTGCGTGCGCAGTGCCGCGACATGTATCGCGAAGCCGTCGACGTCTGCGCCGAGCTCGGCCTGGTCACCGAGATCGAGTACGAGTACGGCCCGCAGGAACCGATGCCGCTCTTCGACCCCTACCAGCAGCCGTCCGCTGCGCAGGAGGCGGAGTTCCTCGAGTTCTACCGCGAGCTGCTCGATCGCGCTGCCGGGTCGCGCGGCGCCGTCCTCCTCGAACCCCTCAACCGCTACGAGAGCCGCTACCTCAACTCGGTCGCCGACAACCTCCGCATGCTGGAGGCCGTCGCACACCCGAACGCGGGGCTCCTGCCGGACACGTTCCACATGTCCATCGAGGAGCGCAGCATCCCCGACGCGCTCCGCCAGGCCGGCGAGCACGTGCGCCACGTCCATCTCGGCGACAACAACCGCCTTCTCCCCGGCCGCGGGGCGCTCGACTGGCCGGCGATCTTCGCCGCACTCCGCGACATCGGCTATGACGGCGCGATCAACCTCGAATGCTCGACCGACGGGGATCCCGCCCTCACCCTGCCCGAGAACGCCCGCCTGCTCCGCGAACTCGCCCAGGCCTGAGACCACGACCGAACGACCCGATCAGGAGTATGAACATGGACACGAACCTCACAGGGAAGACCGCCGCCGTCACCGGCGGGGCGCGCGGGATCGGCTACACGGTCGCGCGAGCGCTCGCCGCCGAGGGTGCCGACGTCGCCATCCTCGACGTCCTCGACACCGTCGAGGAGAGCGCGGCCCGGATCGCCGAGGACTTCGGAGTGCGGACGCTGGGGCTCCACCTCGACGTCACCGACCAGGACGCGACCGCAGCGGCGTTCGCCCGCATCGGCCAGGAGCTCAGCGTCCCCCAGATCCTCCTGACGGCCGCGGGGATCGAGATCAACGGAGACTCCATCGACGTGAGCGCCGCGGCGTGGCGCAAGGTGATCGACGTCAACCTCACCGGCACCTTCTTCTCGGCGCAGGCCTTCGGCCGCGGCCTGCTGGAGGCGGGACTGGAGGGCAGCGCCATCCTCATCGCCTCGATGTCGGGGCTCATCGTCAACGTGCCGCAGTGGGCCGCGTCGTACAACTCGTCGAAGGCGGCGGTCGCGCACCTCGGCAAGTCGCTCGCGGTCGAGTGGGCGTCCTCCGGCATCCGGGTCAACTCGATCGCGCCCGGGTACGTGCTCACCGATCTCACGAAGCAGATCATCGAGCGGGAGCCGGAGCTCGAGGCCGGGTGGGTCGCGCTGATTCCGCAGGGGCGCATGGCGACCCCCGACGATCTGACGGGGCTCGTCGTGTTCCTCGCCTCCGGGGCATCGAGCTACCTGACCGGCCAGCAGATCGTGATCGACGGCGGCTACACGGCGGTCTGACACCCGAACGCGGCACATCCGAGCGCCGCGTCGCCTTCCTGCGACGCGGCGCGATCGGTGGTGCCACCGCGGAGGCGACGTTCCTGAGGATGACGTCCACTTTCGGAAACTCTGTTGCTCAATAACAGATCAGCGGCTATACATGTTGCAATCGAACATATGAGTGAGATTCACTCACACGAGTGGAGTCGGCTCCTGGTCTACGCCGCCCCGCCCACGACGCGAGAGAAGGTCCCCGCATGATCCCCTACGTTTCGCCGCGCGCCGAGTCGGGCGCCGCCCGATGAGCGCCACGCAGGCAGCGGAGACGGCGCTGAGCACGCGGGGCGTGCGCGTGTCCTACGGTCATGTCCAGGCGCTGCGCGGCGTCGACTTCGACTGCCGCCCCGGCGAGGTCACTGCGCTCATCGGCGACAACGGCGCCGGCAAGTCGACCCTCGTCAAGGTGCTCTCGGGCGCGCTCGCGCCCGATGCCGGTGAGGTGTTCGTGGCGGGGCGACCGTTCCACGCGACGGCGCCGACCGACGCGCAGGCGGCGGGCATCGAGACCGTCTGGCAGGATCTCGCGCTCGCTCCCGACCTGGGCCCCGTCGAGAACATGTTCCTCGGGCGCGAGGTCCGCCGCCGCGGCGTGCTGGGCGCGCTCGGCTTCCTCGACAACAAGGCCATGGCCGCGGTGGCACTGGACGAGTTCGCGCAGCTCGGGGTCCGCGTCGATGCGCGCCGCGGGTCCGTCAGCGAGATGTCGGGCGGCCAGCGGCAGGGCGTCGCCGTCGCCCGCGCCGTGAGCTGGGCGCGCAACGTCGTCATCCTCGACGAGCCGACGGCCGCGCTCGGCGTCGTGCAGACGAAGGGCGTGCTGGACATGGTCCGCCGCGTGGCCGACCGCGGGCTCGCGGTCGTGCTCATCACCCACAACATGTCGGACGTGCTGAGCGTGTCCGACCGCATCGAGGTGCTGCGACTGGGTGAGCGCGTGGCGTCGTACGCCCGCGCGGACGCATCGCTCGAGACCCTCGTCGCTGCGATGACCGGTGGCACGGCCACCCCGGCGACCACCCCCGACCGCAACGAAGGAGCCGAGTGATGACCCGCACCGCGCCGTCCTCGACGACGGATCTGCCTCCGCTGACAGCGCCGCGCGGGACCCCGATGGATCGGGTCACCCGTCATCCGCTCTTCGTGGTCTCCAGCGCGCTGATCGGACTCGTCGTGATGTTCACGATCGTCAACGGCTGGACCTTCCTCTCCACGCCCAACATCCGCAACATGGCCCTGGCAGGGTCGATCATGCTGATCCTCGCGGTCGGTGTCACGTACGTCATCATCACGGCGGGCTTCGACCTCTCGGTCGGCTCGGTGCTGGTGTTCTCCGGCGTGGTGAGCATGATCGTGATGCGCGGGCTCGGCGGAGAGGGATGGGGCACGGCGCTCGTCGGTCTGCTCGTCGCCGTCGTCTGCGGCTGCGTGCTCGGGTATGTGAACGGGTTCCTCGTCGCCTACGCCGACCTCAACCCGATCATCGTCACGCTCGGAATGTTCGGGGCCGCCCTCGGTCTCGCCCAGGTGGCGACAGGGGGCCAGGACCTGAGCGGCATCCCCACCGTCATGGCGCAGTTCGGACTCGGACGGCTCGTCGAGGTGCCGTGGGTCGTGATCATCGCCGCGGCGGTCGCCGTCGTCGCCGGGGTCGCGCTGCACTACACGGCGTTCGGCCGTCATACCTTCGCGATCGGCTCGAACAAGGAGGCGGCCGTGCGCGCCGGAATCCCGGTGCGCCGCCACCTGGCATCGATCTACGCCATCTCGGGCCTCCTCGCCGGTCTCGCCGGCTGGCTGTCGCTGTCGGTGTACGGCACGACGAACATCGCCGGCCACTCGCTCGACGCGCTCAACGCCGCGACCGCGGCGATCCTCGGCGGGGCGAGCCTCTTCGGCGGCGTCGGCACGATCGCCGGGACGGTGATCGGCAACGCGATCCCGATCGTCCTCGCGAACGGTCTCGTCATCGCGGGCCTGCAGAGCTTCTGGCAGCAGGTCGTCACGGGTGTCGTCCTCGTCGTCGCCCTCTACCTCGACCGGCTGCGCCGGCTGCGCAGCAGCCGACGATCCGGGAAGAACTCCGCCGCATGACCCGCGGCGAGCACGATCCGCACTGACCGGCACCACCTGAGATATCCCGATCACCAAGGAGACCCCATGAAAGCCTCATCGACATCCCGCCGCCTCCTCGCTCTCGTCGGCGCAGCACTCCTCGCCGTGCCACTGGCCGCGTGCACGTCCGCCGAGGACGGCGCCGCCGGCGACGACCCCGTCACCGGCGCGTCGGTCGCCATCGCGGGTCCGCAGTCGGGCGATCCGTACTACCTGCAGGTGGCGTGCGGCGCGCGTGCCGCCGGAGAGAAGCTCGGAATGGACGTGGGCGACCTCCAGGCCCCGCAGAACCAGAACCAGGCGCAGCTCACGACGATCGTGCAGAACCTCCTGACCAGCTCGCCGAAGGCACTGATCTACACCCCCGCGGACCCCGTCGCCGGTGCGCTCCCCGTGCAGAACGCGATCGCAGACGGTGTCACGGTCATCGACGTCGACGCGAAGCTCGAGGACGAGAGCGTCTACGACTCGTTCGTCGCCTCGGATCACTACGAGGGCGCGAAGGAGATCACCGCCTATCTCGCGGATCTCGTCGGCGGGGAGGGCCAGATCGCAGCCATCGGCTCGCTCGCCACGAACCCGATCACCCAGGCCCGCATCGCGGGTTTCGAAGACGCGCTGAAGGACTACCCCGACATCGAGGTGGTCTCGGTGGAGTACCCGGAGATCTCCGCGGACATCATCCAGGCCAACGCTGCTGCCACGCTGGTGAAGTACCCGGACCTCAAGGCGATCTACACGACGAACTACCTGAACTCCACCGGCGCATCCGTCGCCCTCCGCAACGCGGGACTCGTCGGCGACGTGAAGATGGTCAGCTGGGATGCGGGCGAGGCCAACGTGCAGCTCCTGCAGGAGGGCGTGCTGCAGGCCACCGTGGCACAGCAGCCGTACAAGATGGGCGAGCTCGCGATCGAGCAGATCGCGAAGAGCCTCCGGGGAGAGTCGGTCGACAAGACGGTCGCCGCTCCCGTGTCGATCCTCACGAGCGAGGACGTCGACACCCCCGAGGGCGAGGCGCTCTGGTACAAGGCCGACTGCGCAGGCTGAGGGGACGAGCACATGAGCGCGACCGGATACCTGAGTACGCTCTCCGCCGCCCAGGGGGAGCGCATCGACTGCATGGTGAGCACCACCTCGCCGGAGGTCGTGCTGGATGTCGTGCGTCTTCTCCACGGAGACGACAATCCCGAGGGTCCCGGCCGCAAGATCGTCGAGGTCCCGGAGGTGGCTGCGGTCCGGGCTCCCGGGGCGGTCCAGGACGTCCATCTCGGATCGTGCATCGTGGTGCCCAGGATCGGCCGCCAGGCTCTCCTCGGGCTGGAGGTGGGGGTCGTCATCCAGCCGACGACCCCCACCTCCGGCACCCGCCAGACGATCATCGCCGTGCTGGGCGCGCCGGCAGAGCCCGTGCTCGCTCTCGCGATCTCCGCCGAGGGCGCACTCGTGCTGTCCGGATCGGGCGACGTGGCACTGGCGTCGATCGAGGTGCCGTGGCGGCGCGGCGGCTGGTACCGCGTTCGGGCGCTCATCGCCCAGGACGGCGTCGCATCGCTCGTGTGCTCCTGGCTCCACGAGGGCCGCGATCAGCTGATCGGCGAGGCGACCGCCGCAGGGGCGCCCCGGAACGAGATCGCCCACTCGGCCGTGATCGCCGCAGGGTCCTGCCGGCGCGAGGGGCGCCAGTGGATTCCGGAGCACACCTTCAACGGCAAGATCGAGAACCCCGTCCTCCGTCGCGTCGGCATCGACGGCACCCGCTCGGTCATCGCCGACTGGCGCTTCGAACGGTCGCTCCGGGGGGACCGGTGCGAAGACGTCGCGGGGAGCGAGTACCACGGCACGGTCGTGAACGCCCCGCTGCGCGCGGCCACCGGCTACAACTGGACCGGGGGCGAGACCGACCACCGGCTGGTGCCGGAGCAGTACGGCGCCATCCACTTCCACGACGACGATCTGGACGACGCGGGGTGGGAGGCGACGGCATCCTTCGACATCCCGCGCGGCCTGCCCTCCGGGGTCTACGCCGTGCGCATCAGCGCCGGATCCGACGTCGATCACGTTCCCTTCGTGGTGACGCCGGCCCAGGACGCACCCCGCGAGCGGATCGCGGTGCTCCTTCCGACGTTCACGTACATCGCCTACGCCAACGAGCGGATGGTCACGCGCCTCGACTTCGAGGGCGACCAGATGAGCGATCACGCCATCCACCCCGGCAACCGCGACCTCGAGCTGGCTCAGCACCCGGAGTGGGGATTGAGCCTGTACGACATCCACTCCGACGGGAGCACCTGCTCCTACTCGACGTCCCTGCGCCCCATCCCCAACCTCCGCGCGGACTACCGGGCGTGGTTGCAGAACGCGCCGCGCCATCTCAGCGCCGACCTCTACCTCGTGGACTGGCTGACGGTGAGCGGCCTCGGCTTCGACGTCGTCACCGACCACGATCTGCATCGCGACGGCGCGCGCCTGCTCGACGAGTACGACCTCGTCATCACGGGCAGTCACCCCGAGTACGTGAGCGAGCGCATGCTGGACGCCCTCGACGCCCACCTCGGCACCGGAGGCTCGCTCATGTACCTCGGCGGCAATGGCTTCTACTGGGTGACGAGTCAGGACGAGCGACGACCGCACCTCATCGAGGTGCGCCGCGGGGCGGTCGGGACCCGTCCCTCCGAGGGGGCACCCGGTGAAGGCCACCACAGCACCACCGGCGAGCGCGGGGGACTGTGGCGGGAGCGCGGCCGATGGCCGAACCGCCTCACCGGCATCGGCATGACGGCGCAGGGCTGGGACTCGCGAGCGCCGGGGTACCGCCGCACGGACGCGGGGCGCAGCCCCGAGTTCGCGTTCGTCTTCGACGGAGTGGACGACGAGGTCATCGGCGACTTCGGCCTGATCATGAACGGCGCATCCGGCGACGAGCTGGACCGCTTCGACCTCGATCGCGGCAGTCCTCCCGAGACGGTCGTCCTCGCCTCGACCACGGGCCACAGCGACTTCTACCAGCTCGTGGGCGAGGACGTCCTGGCGTCCCGGCCGGGCCTCGGCGGCACGGAGTCGCCGGAGGTGCGATCGGACATGACGTGGCTGGAGAAGGCCGCCGGCGGCGCCGTCTTCAGCACGGGATCGATCTGCTTCACCGGATCGCTGTCCCATGCCGACTACCGCAACAACGTCTCGGCGGTGACCCGCAACGTCATCGACGAGATGCTGCGGCGGCCGGGGAAACCCCACGCCGTCGGGGCGGGCCGCGCGTGACTCAGCGCGCCGGGAGGGTCGGGATCAGCGCCTGCAGGAACCGCGCGGTGTCCTCCCAGTTCTCGACGGCCTGACACGCGACGCCGAGAGCGAGCACCGGGTAGTCGTTGCCGTGCACGTCGAGGCGGTCGCCGACGAACAGCATGTCGTCGAGCGGTATGCCGGTGGCTGCGGAGAGCCGGCGCATCCCATAGGCCTTGTCGATCCCGCGCTCCGTGACATCGATCGAGGTCGATCCCCCCGAGCGCACCTCGAGGTCCGGGAGCGCGGCGGACACCGCTCGTCGCAGCTCGTCCTTCTTGCGTCCGTCGACGTCCCAGGCGCTCTTCGCGTCGACGGGGGCATGCTGCCCGAGCGCGGAGAAGGTGACCTGGGATCCCCGATCTTCGAGGATGGGTCCCCAGGTGCGGGTCTCCCAGAGCCCCAGGCGCCGCGCCTCGCTCTCGAGAGCGGCGAGCGCGCGCGCCGACTGATCGGGGGTGAGCACGTTCGCATACACCTCTTCCGGGCCGTCCGAGCCGACCCGGTAGTACTGCGTCCCGCAGGTGGGGAGCAGATGAAGGTGGGCGAGGGTGTCGTCCGGGAGGGACGGGAGGTGGTCGACGACCTGCGCGCGGAACTGCCCGAGCGTGCCTCCCGAGATGATGGCGACGTCGACCCGCTGCACGAGGGCGGCGAGGAGATCTCCGATCCGGGGGGCTATCCGCGACTTCGAAGGGGCGAGGGTGTCGTCCAGGTCGAAGGCGACGAGGCGCAGCGGTGCCATGGTGCTCACGCCGCCACGGTCACAGCTTCTTCGCGGGGCCGGTGCTGCCGCGGACGATGAAGTCCACGGGCGGCAGAGCCGGCACCTCGGCCGTCTCGCCCTCGACGATGGCGACGAGTGTCTTGGCGCAGACCCGCGCCCACTCGAAGACGTCCTGTCGCACCGTCGTCAGCGGCGGCACCACGTACGGAGCGAGGGGGATGTCGTCGAAGCCGACGACGGACAGGTCGTGCGGCACGCGGACGCCGCGGTCGTTCGCGGCGGACATGCCCGCGATCGCCATCAGGTCGTTCGCGTACACGATCGCGCTCGGGGGGCGGGCCAGGTCGAGAAGCTCATGGGTGGCGCGCGCGCCCGACGCGCCGGTGAAGTCCGCGTCGACGATGGGTCCCGGCTCGAGTCCGAGGTGCTCCATCTCATCGATCCACGCGCGACGGCGCGCCTCCGAGTGCACGTAGCGGTCGGAGCCGGCCACATGGGCGATCCGGCGGTGTCCGAGCGCGTACAGATGGCGGACGGCCCGTCGGATCCCGGCGGCGTCGTCGAGTCCGATCAGCCGGCCGGCGTCGGATCCGGCCTCCGTGGGGCCCACCATGACGCAGGGAAGACCCAGCTCGTCGAGTTCCCGAGGCCGTTCGTCGTCGATACGGAGGTCGGTGAGGAACACCCCGTCGACGCGCGCCTCGTGGGCGAACCGCACGTAGGCGTCGCGCTCGGTCTGCTCGTTGTCGACGACCTGGAGCACGAGGGCGTACTTCACCTCGGACAGACCGCTCTCGACGCCGGCGACGAACTGCGGGAAGAACGGGTCGGTGCTGAGCAGCTCGGCCTCGCGACGAACGACCAGCCCGAACGCCTGCGCACGGCTGCGGGAGAGGGCGCGCGCCCGCGCGTCCGGCCGCCAGCCGAGTTCGTCGGCGGCCTGCAGGATCCGATCGCGCGCGGCCTCGCCCACACCGGAGCGGCCGTTGAAGACGAAGGACACGGCGCTCTTGGACACCTTCGCCCGAGCAGCGACATCGCCGATGGTCACCCGTCGCTCCCGTGCCTCCGATCGCGAGGGCCGGATGGGGGCGGACCCACCCGCGGGCACGATGCCGTTCGCTGCGTCTTTCACACTCGCGATCATAGCGCGTGTTTAGGCGCGATTTAGGAGAGGATCCGCCCCCATGTCCCCCGATTTCACCGTTCCGAGGGTGAGCGGCCCGAGAAATTGACGCGCTCGAACAAAACCGGTTTACTAGCCCTGTCGCCCGCAGGATCGGCAGGTCTCGATGGCAAGACGGACGACTCAGCAGACGAGGAGTACGCGATGGCGCGCAGCGACGTGCAGGCACCCACGGCGACCCCGGCCACGGCGACGACGGCGACGCCGCCCGCCCGCCCGCCTCGACGGGCGCCGCAACGACGCCTCCAGCGCTGGCTCGGGGAGAACCCCTTGGGCCTGCTGCTGAGCACGCCGTATGTGGCCTTCGTCGTCGTGATCTTCCTGATCCCGTTCGCCTACGGGATCTGGATGGCGTTCCACGACTTCTACTTCACCGCACCCGGTGTGGAGGTGCCGCACCCGTTCGTCGGCTTCGACAACTTCGCCGCCGTGCTGGACGACCCGGTCGTGCGTCAGGCGTTCCTGAACCTCCTCGTGTTCCTCGTGATCAACGTCCCCCTGACCGTCGTCCTCGGGCTCCTGCTGTCGTCGGGGCTGGACGCGGTGGTGCACTGGAAGGGGTTCTTCCGGGTGTCGTACTACATCCCCTATGTGACGGCCTCCGTCGCGACCATCTCGGTGTGGATCTTCCTGTTCAACGGCAACGGCGTCGTGAACAACCTGCTGGGGTCCCTGGCGCCGGAGCCCTCGTGGCTCGCGAACCCGGCGCTCATCATGCCGCTGATCGCCGTCTACGTGACGTGGAAGAACCTCGGGTTCTACATCCTCCTGTACCTCGCGGCGCTGCAGAACGTCCCTGCGGAGCTGCACGAAGCGGCGCAACTCGACGGCGCCGGTCGCTGGCAGCGCTTCCGTTCGGTGACCCTGCCCGCCGTGCGCCCGGTGACCTCGCTGGTCGTCCTGCTCTCGATCATCACCACCGGGCAGATCTTCACCGAGCCGTACCTGCTCACCGGCGGCGGTCCCAACGGTGCGTCGATGACGCCGGCGCTGCTCATGTATCAGAAGGGCATCCAACAGGGACAGCCCGACATCGCCGCAGCCATCGGCCTGATCCTCGTCGTCGGGGTCATGGTCGTCTCGCTCGTGTCGCGTCGGATCACGGAGGGAAGCAAATGACCATCACCTCGGATGCCGAGACCTCGCCGTCCCCGTCCGCCGAGGCGCGCGGCGCCGCGACGGCACCGCCACGACGCGCGCGTCGCGGCGTCCTGCCGGTGCTGCGGTTCGCCCTGCTGCTCGTCGGCGCCCTCGCCGCCCTCATCCCCTTCTACTACATGGTCATGGGGGCGCTGCAGGAGGCCCGCGACACGAGTCTCGCGGGCCTCCTGCCCCTGCCCGGCAACCTGACGCTCGACAACTTCGCGGAGATCAACGCATCGATCGACCTGCTCCGCTCGCTCCTGAACTCCTTCATCATGACGGCGGGCGTCGTCGCCTGCACCCTCGTGTTCGGCCTCCTGGTCGGATACGCGCTCGCCGTGCTGTCGTTCCGCGGCCGCGGCGTGGTCTTCGCGATGGTGCTGCTGGTCCAGGCCATCCCGTTCCAGCTGCTGATGATCCCGCTCTACGTGATGATCGTGCGCTACTTCGACCTCGCCGACACGTTCCTCGGCATGATCCTGCCGTTCGCGATCAACTCGGTCGCCGTCCTGATCTTCCGCCAGTACTTCCTGCAGATCCCGCGCGACATCTTCGACGCGGCCCGCATCGACGGCGCCGGTGAACTGCGCATCCTGACCTCGATCGCGGTGCCCCTGGTGCGACCGGCGGTCCTCACCGCGATGCTCGTCACCTTCATCGGACCGTGGAACGAGTTCCTCTGGCCGTTCCTGGTGACCAAGGAGGCGGCGATGCAGCCGCTCGCGGTGAGCCTGGCGAACTTCTCGCAGACGAACGGATCGTTCCTCGCCAACCCGATGGGCGCCGTGCTCGCCGGCGCCTGCGTGCTGGCGGTGCCGGTGGTCGTGCTGTTCCTGCTGTTCCAGCGCTCCTTCACCTCCGCCAACCTGGGCTCGGCCATCAAGGGCTGATGCCCTCGAGCCGCCCTCCCCGATCCCCCCTGCTCGACCTAGGAAACGACATGACAGACCTCGACATCCGCACCGTCCCGTACCAGCTGCACCGCATCGCGACGATCATGACCGCAGACCCCCACGAGCCCTTCGAGGCGGAGGGAGTGCTCAACCCGGGCACGGCGTGGGGCGCCGACGGTCAGCTCTACCTCTTCCCGCGCATCGTCGCGAAGGGGAACGTGTCCCGTATCGCCCGTGCTCGCGTCATCATCGAAGACGGCGTGCCCGTCGGCGTGGAGCGCCTCGGGGTGGTGCTCGCGCCGGACCAGGGCTGGGAGCACGGCCGCCTGAACGGCGGGGTCGAGGATCCGCGCATCACCTACGTCGAGCCCCTCGGCATCCACGTGATGACCTACATCGCGTATGGGCCCCTGGGACCGAAGCCGGCGCTCGCCGTCTCGGAGGACACCGTCACCTGGCGGCGCCTCGGCCCTCTCCACTTCGCCTACCAGCCCGAGCTCGACTCCGACCTCAACCTGTTCGCGAACAAGGACATCGTGTTCTTCCCCGAGGCGGTCACCGGCCCCGATGGGCGGCCCGCGCTCGCGCTCCTCCACCGGCCGATGTGGGACCTCGACTGGCTGCGTCCGGGGGAGGGGATCCGCACGCCGGCCGGCATCGACGACGAGCGCCTCTCGATCTGGATCGGCTACGTCGACCTCGAGGCCGCGCGGCACGACGTGCGTGCACTGACCCGCGTCGAGCACTCCGCCATGATCGCCGCGCCGGAGGCGGAGTACGAAGAGGCCAAGATCGGTGCCGGACCCGCACCGCTCCGGGTGCCCGAGGGCTGGCTGCTGCTTCACCACGGCGTCTCCGGCCCGGTGCCGAAGGGGTTCGAGCTCGCCCATGGGTCGCGGTACACCGCGGGGGCGATCCTGCTCGACGCGTCGGACCCGCGACGGGTGATCGCACGCACGCCTGAGCCCCTGCTGGCGCCGGAGACCGCCGAAGAGACGAGCGGCACGCTCGGCAACGTCGTCTTCCCGACCGCGATCGAGGAGATCGCCGGCCGTCACTTCGTCTTCTACGGCATGGCGGACTCCTCGATCGGCGTCGCCGAACTCGTCCGGTCCGATCGGTGAGCGAGCCGATCGCAAACTTTAGTTCTGGTTTAGTGGGCGAGGGGGCGCGGTGTGCCCACTTGAAGCCCGTGATTCCGCGCATTTCGCCGTGCGTGGTTCCTTGCTACTGGCGCCATTGACAGTTCTGATAAAAACCGGTTTACTGATCACGAAAGCACCGGATCCCGACCGGTCGCGTCTGACGACGACATCGGTCCACTCCGACCAACACAGCCGGAAGTCCGTGGGCGACTTCCCAACGAAAGAGAGATCTGCGCAATGAAGCGTTACGCAGCTGCAGTCATGTTCGTCGCCGTCGCGCTGCCCCTGGCCGCGTGCGGTGCGACCAGCCCGGGGACCGGTGACGCGAGCGAGCTCACGTCGGGTCCGATCAAGATCTGGTACTCCACCAACGAGCAGGAGATCGCGTGGGGCGAGGCCGTCGTCGAGGCCTGGAACGCCGAGCACCCCGACGAGCAGGTGAGCGCGGAGGCCATCCCCTCGGGCAAGTCGTCGGAGGACGCGATCTCCGCGGCGATCACCGCCGGCAACACTCCCTGCCTGGTGTACAACACCGCACCCGCAGCGGTGCCCGCGTTCCAGAAGCAGGGCGGCCTGGTCAACATCTCCGAGACCTTCGAGGACGGCGATTCGTTCATCGCCGAGCGGTCGGGAGACGCCGCGGAGGGCTTCCGCTCGCCGGACGGCGGGCTCTACCAGGTCCCCTGGAAGGCCAATCCGTTCATGCTCTACTACAACAAGACCGCGTTCGCCGAAGCCGGGCTGGACGCCGAGAACCCGAAGCTGGCCACCTACGACGACGTCCTCGCAGCCGCGAAGGCCATCAAGGAGTCGGGCGCGACGGACTTCGTGCTGTACCCGCCGGCATCGAGCGACTACACGAACTCGCTGTTCGACTTCTACCCGTTCTTCCTCGCCAACTCCGGCGGCACCCAGCTCGTCGTCGACGACAAGGCCGCGTTCACCAGTGAGGAGGGACTCGAGACGCTCGAGTTCTGGAAGACCCTGTACGCGGAGGGCTACGCCTCGGCGGAGGCCTACAGCGGTGACGCCTGGGCCGGCCCCTTCGCCGACGGCGTCTCGGCCATGGGCATCGCCGGCCCCTGGGGTGCAGGCGCATTCGACGGCAAGGTCGACTACGGCATCGTTCCGCTGCCCACGGCCGAGGGAACCGCCGCCGATCAGACCTACACCTTCGGCGACTCCAAGAATGTCGGCCTGTACACCTCGTGCGAGAACAAGCAGACCGCGTGGGACTTCGTGAAGTTCTCGATGAACGCGGACAACGACGTCGCCCTCTTGGAGACGACCGGACAGTTCCCCATCCGCTCGGACATCTCGGAGATCGCGGCGGACTACCTGGCGTCCAAGCCCGTGCTCGAGACGTTCTCGCTGTCGGTGCCGCTGACGGTCGATGTGCCGAACATCCCGAACACCGTCGAGATCTGGCAGACGTTCCGCGACGCCTGGAGCACGGGCGTGATGTCCGGTGAAGGCGACCTCGCCGAGGTCATGCAGACCGCGGCGGACACGATCGACGGACTGGCCGCGCAGGGCTGATCCCATTCAGGGCTGCCCCCATTCAGGGCTGACCCCACCCCAGGGCTGACCCCCAGCCCCAGGGCTGACCACCCCCCCGAGGTCTCGCCGGCCGGTGCCGAACCGCCGGCCGGCGAGACCCTTTCCCGCATCCCGATCCGCCCGGCCCGCCCGCGCGCAGATACCCCGCAAGACATGTTCCGGCGACCCAGATCAGTGTGGAGCGCCGTCGGCAAAGGAGCCCTCATGAACCGCGTCAGATCGTTGCTCGCCCTCGCTCTCGTCCTCGTCCTCAGCGTCGCGGGGATCGTCGCCGGCCCGGCGCCCGCCGCCACCGCGGATGACGACGTGGACACCGTCATCGCCCGACTGCAGGAGTACTACCTGAGTCAGGGCGACGAGATCATCATCGCGAACGGCATCTACCTGGCCCGGGCCTCGGAGGCCCTGGAGTACGTGGCGAGTCAGAACCCCGACGGATCCTGGTCGGACGTCGACTACGCCGACCGCACGAGCTCGGCGAACGGCGCCACGTGGTCGGCCTACATCGCGCTCTACCGGATGCTCGCTCTCGCCCACGCCTACCGCGATCCGGCGGCCGCCGGCTTCGACGACCCGACGGTGCTGCTCGCGATCGAACGCGCGCTCGTGCACTGGGATCGCGTGAACCCGGGCAACTCGAACTGGTGGGAGACGGAGATCGGCGAGTCGATCGCCATGGGCCGTCTCTCGCTCCTGCTCCGCGACGTCCTCAGCGAGGAGGCGTTCGCCGTGACTCTCACCCACAACACGGGAAAGCTCGACCCGGCCGGCGCCAACGGCGCCTGGCGCACGACGAACTACCTGTTCGAGGCCTTCGCCACCGGGAACACGCAGAACATCGCCGCCGGCTTCGCGACCATCGTCGCCACGATCGCCGTCGACCACTCCGGCGCCGTCAACGAGGCCGTGCAGCCGGACGCGAGCTTCTGGGCCCACGGCGCGCAGCTCTACAGCGAGGGATACGGGATGGTCCTGCTGACCTCCGCCGCGCTGTGGGCGGACGTCGCACGCGGCACCTCCCTCGCCTTCACCCGCGAGCAGCTGGACTCCATCGCCTTCTATGCCATCGACGGCACGCGGTGGATGATCCGCGGCGAGATCGGGATGCTCTACCTCAACTACCGAGCGCCCAAGACGATCCAGGGCATCACGAGTCATGCGTCGGAGTTCATCGAGGCGTACCAGCGGATGGCCCGCACCGATCCCCTCTACAGCACGGCGTACCAGGCCGTCCTCGATGGCGTGCTCGGCAAGACCCGCACGAACGGAGTGACGGGCGACAAGTACTTCTGGCGGTCGGAGTTCAGCTCCCACCTGCGCGACGAGTACGGCATCTTCATCCGGCTGAACTCCTCCCGCACGTTCGGCGCCGAGCTCCGCACGGCGTACGACGACGCGATCGGCAACCCCGTCTACTGGAACGCGATGGGCTCCACCGCCATCCAGGTCGACAACCGCGAGTACCTCGACCTCGGACCGACGTTCGACTGGTACCACTACCCGGGCGTCACCGCTCCTTACGTCAAGCGCACCGAGCGCGGCGTGGAGAACCGCGGACGCAACGGCGACGGCGGCAGTTTCACCGGCGGCGTCTCGAACGGCCGCTACGGGCTGAGCGTGCTCACCCTCGACACCGCCGGCACCACCGGGCAGAAGAGCTACTTCACGTTCGACGACGAGATGGTGGCGCTCGGAACGGACATCCGCTCCACGTCCGCGTCCCCGGTGCACACCACCATCAACCAGGCGGTGGCGGAGGAGAACGCCGCGGTCGGGGGTGCGACGGTCGCTGCCGGCACGGATGCGCAGAGCGCGGGGGATGCCCGCTGGGCGTACAACGACGAGATCGGCTACGTCTTCGCCGCGGGCCAGGACGTGAAGGTCTCGAACAAGGCCCATACCGGCTCGTGGCCCGGGGCGGAGCCCGTCACGCGCGACGCGTTCAGCCTCTTCATCGACCACGGCACAGCGCCGAGCGGCGGGTCCTACGACTACACCGTGCTCCCGGCTGCCGAGCCGGCGGACGTCGAGGCCTATGCCGCCGATCCCGACGTCACCACCCTGCGAAACGACGCCGCGGTGCAGGCGGTCCGCCACGCCGGGCTCGATGTCACGATGGCGACCTTCGCCGCCGCGGGATCGCTCGACCTCGGCGGTGGCCGCTCCCTCACGGTCGATCAGCCGAGCCTGGTCCTGCTCGACGAGAGCGGCGAGCAGCCGATGGTGAGCGTCGCCAACCCCGACCGACCGGGCCTGACGGTGCGCGTCTCGCTGACCGACGGCGACCGCTCCGCCTCCGGCGTGTTCGCCCTCGGCGCGGGCGCGAACCTGGGCAAGACCGTGACCGCGGCTCTGGTCGCCGGTGAGCTGCCCGACGATTCTGCGTACTCCGCGAGCAGCAGCGCGCCAGGAATCGACGTGGCCGCCCTCGGCGACGACGACCGCGACACGCTCTGGACGTCCGACGACCACCCCGTGGCGTGGGTGGACACCCGCCTGGCGCGCGGGTCATGGGTCACCGGCGTCACGATCGACTGGGCGGACGAGTTCGCCACGGACTTCGTCGTGCAGACGTCGCCCGACGGTGTGAACTGGATCGACCACGCGCACATCGTGGACGGGTCGGGTGGCGTGACGGAGGTGCCGATCACCCCGACCGCCGCCGCGCATGTCCGACTCGTCATGCAGGACGGCGATGCCGATCGATACGGCATCCGGGAGCTGACGGTGACCTCGGGGGTGAACCTGGCGGCCGATGCCCCGACGCGCGCATCGGGATACGCCGGCTACAACCTCGTCTACCTGATGGCGGACGGCGACCCGAACACGCGGTGGCGGGGCAATAACTCGAACAGCGCATGGGCGCAGGTCGACCTCGGCAGCCCGCGCCCCCTCGGAGCGGTGCGGCTGCGCTGGGAGGCGGCCTACGCGAAGACCTACAAGATCCAGCTGTCCGACGACGGCGCGTCCTGGCGCGACGCCTACACGACACCGACGGGCGGCAGCGACGGCGACGTCGACGTGATCGCGATCGAAGGGGAGAGCGCCCGCTTCGTCCGCATGCAGACGCTCACCCGCGCACTGGACTACGGCCCGTCGCTCTGGGAGTTCGAGGTGTTCTCCGACCGCACTGTCGTCGACGCCCCCAAGGTCCCCACCAACAAGGGCAATCTGGCGCTGAACCGCCCGACGACCGCGGACAGCGTGTACAACAACAACGCGACGATCGTGGCGTCGAAGGCGACCGACGGTGCGGGATCGACCAAGTGGTCATCCGCACGCGCGGCCACCGAGCACTGGCTCCAGGTCGACCTCGGGGCGACGCTCTCGGTGTCACGGGCGATCGTGAAGTGGGAATCGGGAACCTCGAACAACTACCGCATCGAGGGCTCCGTCGACGGGACGACGTGGACCACGCTCACCAGCGTCACGTCGGCACAGTCTTCTCTGCAGCACACTCTGGACTTCCCGACGGCCCACGTGCGCTACGTCAGGCTCACCGGTCTGCCCGCCACGCAGTACGGGCTGAACATCTGGGAGTTCGAGCTCTACGGCGGCTCCGCGTTGGAGTGCGTCTCTGCGATCACCGCAGAGGCCGACGGAGCGGCGACCCTCTCGGCGACGATCCAGCCCGCGGAGGACGGCGACGTGATCCGCGCCGTCTCGCTCGACGACAGCGTCGCGCGCGTCGTGGGCGACGGTCGCTCGGCCGGCTCGGGACGGACCGACTTCGAAATCGCGACGGGCGCCCCCGGCGCGACCGACATCCTCCTCACCCATGCGGCGGGGAACGAGACCGCGTGGTGCCACGTGGTCGTGACCGCCGACCTGGACGGGCTCACCGCGCAGCTCGACCGGTCGGCCGCGCTGGAGAGCGCGACGTACACGGCCGACAGCTGGCAGCCGGTGATCCCGGCACGGGATCGGGCGCGGGCGATCCGCGGCGAGGTCGGCGCTACCCAGGCCGAGGTCGACGCGGCGACGGCCGCGCTGCGCTCGGCGATCGATGAGCTGGAGGTCAGCGCCGTCGACCCCGAGCCGACGGTCACGGTCTCGCGCACCGAGGGACTGGATCCCGACGGCGAGACCATCGTCGTGACGGGGTCCGGGTTCACCGCGCGGGGGACCGATACGGCCGCGACCGAGGGGCCGCTGGCGGGATCGTTCGGCGGCGTCGCGGTGGTCTTCGGCAGGTTCTCCGACGACTGGCGGCCGAGCCAGGGCGGCTCGGGGCGCCACGTCATCGATGAGAAGTGGGCCGTCCACGCGGGCGATCTGGCGGCGATCGGAGGCGAGGAGGCTGGTGGCGTGGTCGTCGACGAGAACGGCGACTTCCGCGTGGAGCTCCACGTGGCTTCGGGCCGGTTCGAGGAGGACGGGGAGTACGGCGTCTACACGTTCGCCGGCGGCGGAGCGGTCTACGCCCCGTTCGAGACCGCGACGCCCGTGACCCTCGCCGAGGAGGCGGCGGCCATCACCTCGCAGCCGACCGATGTCACCGCGACCGTCACGGCCGCCGCGCCGACGTCCACCGTCACCTTCGCGGTCGGTGCGACCGGCGCGCCGACGCCGACGATCGCCTGGCAGGAGCGCCGTCCCGGCTCGGACACGTGGACGGACATCGCCGGCGAGACCGGTGCCACCGTCACGCGCACGGTGCGGGCGGCGGATGACGGCGGCGCCGTCCGAGCCGTCGTGTCGAACGGACTCGCGACGGTGACATCCGACGCCGCGTCGATCACCGTGCAGACGGCTCCCGCGGAGCTGATGTCCTCGGTGCCCACGATCTCGGGCACGGCGAAGGTCGGTGTGAAGCTCACGGCCTCCGCGGGCTCGTGGACGCCCGGCGCCACCCTGAGATACCAGTGGCTGCGCAGCGGTGCGGCGATCTCGGGTGCGACCTCCTCGTCGTACACCCCGGTCGCCGCCGACTATGGCAAGAGCCTGTCGGTGCGTGTGACCGGAACGCTCGCCGGGTACACGACGGTCTCGAGGACGTCGGCGGCGAAGACGGTGGCCGCGGGCACGCTGACCTCCGCTGTGCCGACGATCTCGGGCGCTGCGAAGGTCGGCTCAAAGCTGACGGCCAAGCCGGGCACGTGGACGGCGGGCACCTCGCTCACCTACCAGTGGCTCGTGGGTGGCAAGGCCGTGAAGGGGGCGACGTCGTCGACCTACACGCCGAAGGCCGCCGACCTCGGCAGATCGGTCCAGGTCTCGGTCACCGGCTCGAAGGCGGGCTACACCTCGGTGGTGAAGACGTCGGCGGCGAAGAAGGTTGCGGCAGGGAAGCTGACGTCGTCGAAGCCGCGGATCACCGGCACGCCGGCGGTCGGCAAGAAGCTGACCGCGGTCAAGGGCACGTGGACGGCGGGCGCGAAGGTGACCTACCGGTGGTATGTGTCGGGCAAGGCCGTGAGGGGTGCGACCTCGTCGACCTACACGGTGCGCTCGGCCGACCGCGGCAAGTCGGTCGTCGTGAAGACGACAGGCGTCAAGGCGGGGTACGCGAGCGTCACCACGTCGTCGACGCCCAAGAAGATCGCCCGGTGAGGTGACCGCGGGAGCGGCGCGGACAGAGAGTTCCCCGCCACTCCCGCGGTGCCTCCGATCATCGAGGGAAAGAGGATCGCATGTTCACCGTGACCCATTCCGCCACCCGCCTCATCGGGATCTCGGCGCTGCTGCGCGCACTGCCCTGGCGACCGATGCCACCGCATCGTGGCGCTACACCGTCGGTGCGTAACCCTTCCCCCAGCGCAGCATCCAGGACGATGCGTCCCTGAGCTGTTCGAACCCGAACTGTGCGTAGAGACCCTGGGCGTCCTCGGTGAACAGCGCGGTGCGCTTGAGTCCGAGAGGCTCGAGGTCTTCGATGATCCCGGCCATGATTCGCTTCCCGACGCCGCGGCCGCGCGCCGCAGGATCGACGAACACGTCCGCGATCCAGGCGAATGTCGCGCCGTCGGTGATCGCTCGCGCGTAGCCGAGTTGCTGACCGCTGTCCGCGTCGAAGACGCCGTAGTTGCGAGAGCCGGACATGGCGACCTCGTGTGTTTCGCGGCTCCGGCCACGTGCCCAGTACGCGTCCTCGGCCAACCAGCGATGGACTCGGTCGACATCCATGGCGGATAGGTCTGTGGAGAAGATCAGGTCCTGGGTCACGGTCCGATCCAACCAGCAAGGTCCTGCCGGACGAGAAGGCCGCTTGCGATCGAGTGGACCGGAGTGGCTTCAGGATGTGGCGGCGCGGTCCAGCGCACGCTCGAGCAACGCTGTGCGCAGCTTCTCGAGGTTAGCTCGCGACAACATCCCTGTCGTCCTTGTATAGGAGAGTCACCCGGATTCCGGACCCGACCTCATTCACCAACTCTTCGACCGCCCGCCTCGTTGAGGCTCTGCGCGCGTCGTCCGTGTCGAGGTCAGAACCAATGTCTACGGTGAACCGGCACCAGTCCTCAGCTTCGCCCGCCAACAGCTCTTCCACGTCGGGCTCGGCGCCGTTTATCTCTTGAACGGCGGAAGCGACATCCTCGGACAAGGCTTCGCACTCACCGCCCATTGCGTACTCACCGAACTGCATACATCCAGCCATGGCGAACGCGAGGATCGGGAGAAAGGCAGCTGCTCCGAGAGTGCGCGCTCGCATGGTGGCAAATGTACTGACAAATCGCGGTGCCAACGCTCCACGCTGGGGCGGCGTGTGCACTCGGGCAATGGCTGCGACGGTCAGCGTCGATGTGCCGGTGGCGCCGCGGAAGTGTCAGTCCGAACTAGCTCCGGATTGTCCGAATTAGCTCCGGATCGGGCTATTTCGACAGCGCGAATCGGTGTCCGTCTCGAGCTACTTCAGGCATCGCGCTTGGAAAGATCCTTGGTCAAGTGCTGTTTCGGGGCGTTGCTCCTCGCGGATGTTGCCGTGTGGCGATGGCCTTTCACCTACCCCGTGTCAACCGGCTGTTCGTCCACTAGAACGGAGACATGCGATTCGTTGGGTATCAGGAGTCCATCCAATGGATGGGCGCGCCCGTTATGACTCTCGCCGACCTTTGGCCAGACCCGACGCGGGCAATGATCGTCGGGTTGAATCCGGCGCCGACAAGCGTTGCCATTGGTCACTACTACCAGGGCGCGACGGGACAGCGTCAGCTGAACCGACTTGCCGACGCCGGCCTGTTCGAGCGCCCCACAGAGGGGACCTTCTTCGAGGAGAGTGCCCTCGCCGCTCGTGTCGGCTTCACCGATCTCGTAAAACGGCCAACGGTTGGCGAGAAGGATGTTCCACGGTCCGAGCAGAGACTCGGGCGTGATCGGCTCACTGCCGAGCTACGAAGACACGACGTGCCGCTGGTGATCTGCGTGTTCCGGCACCCCGCGGACGCCATCCTCGGTCGCAAGAGCGTTGTCGGATTTCAAGAGGCGCCCGCTGCTGGCGGCTGCCAACTGTTCCGCATGCCCGGACCATTCGAGAATGCTGAGCGAGCATCCGCCATCATGGCAACCTTGCGTCAGTATCTCGCGCGGGAATGAAGATTCCCGAGCGGGCACTGCCGGCGAGCGAGACGTTGGCGGTCGTAGTTCGATCCTCTCGCGCGCAATGACCGGAAGCGGGACCGGCGGCGGGCGGGGGCGCAATGGCGTACGTCAGACCTCGAGGCGAAACGACCGAGCGGATTCGCTATCAGCCCACAAGCTCGTGGGAGAGATGAACCCCCGCGCTAGCTCGAACTCCCGATCTGTAGCGCGTCCTGAGAGCGATCGAAGCCCCACATCGGCGCCGAAGCCCGCAATGAGATCGGCCACCTGGACGCGCGCATCCTGGTGCGACTTGACTACGACAATCTCCGCCACCTGGACCGGCCGCACCATGCTTCGGAACTCTCCGGGATGGCGGAGGCCATCGATCATCAAATCCATCGCACCGGAGGACGGGATCGGTCCGGCGTCATGCACGACATGAATCGGCTGCGACCCTCCGCGCTCGTACCACTCACGTATCGTCTGGGCGAGGCTCGGAATGAGGGGGTCCAGGGTCGGCAGCATCGCCTGATCTGCGGACAATGCTTGACCGAACTCGTCGGCCTGCGCGCGGGTTTTTAGGAGGGCCACAAGGATTTGCTCCACGTTCTTACGTTTAGCCCTCCAGCGTGCTGCTTCGAGGATCTCGAAGAACTCACTCACTGTCGCCTTCGGGACCCCCTTGAGCTGCTGGTTGCGCGTGTCGACGCGGATGAGCGAGTTGAAGGACTGAAGGAGTGTCCTCCACATTTCCGCCCCAAGCGCACGTTCGCCCTCACGGTAGAGCCGGAACGCAAGCTTCCGAGCGTGATGGCCAGCGTAGAGGTCGCGATCGTGTTCGTGAGCGTACTGCTCCAGCAAAAGGTCAATCACTTTCCCGACAGCGAAGTAGAGCTTCTCAGTGAGGTAGAACATCCCTCGACCATGGAGGCGATGCCCGAAGAGCTCGTCAAGAAGAAGGTCAGCCTTCCGCACCTGCTTCCACTTCAGCTCGCCAGCCTGTGAGCGTAGTTCGGCCTTAAGCCATGCCACCACTTCCTCCGACTCCTCCAGCGATAGATCGTGGCTGCCCTCACTGAAGACGCCAACCGCTCCCTGAGTAACGTTCTCGCCGGTGTTGCCAGATTCATCGCATGCGATCCAGGTGTCGGGTTTCATACCCGAGTCTGTTGTCATGCGATCGAACTCTAGTTGTAGCCTGCATGCCGCGGCGTCCACCAACAGCCTCGCGCGCCCATTCCCATTCGCGCAGCGAGCGATGAGCGTGCCCCCAGCGGGCATCTGATGATTGCCATACTTGGGAGACTGCGGCGTTCCTCGGCCCGGGATCGACTAGTTCCCTGCCCGAGTATTCGTCTTCCTTGCTCGAGCACTCGTCGCGGATAACCTGCGCCGCGGCGAACAGCTCGGTCAGCTGCTTTCTGACGGCGTCAAGCTTCTGCTCAGCGAACCGCGGTTTCGTGCCGGTGTCGAGGGACACAGCTGCGGCTGGTTGATGGACAGCTTCTCGTCAGCCGCTCTCGCCCTCGCCAGCGCCGCGCTGCTCTCTGAACTCCGCCATTCTTCGAGCCACCATCTCGAGGACGGCCTCATCGAACGGGGGGATCTCCTCGTAGATCCACTCGGTGGCCATGCGACGGTCGTCGACGTATCGCGCCCGCCCGCTCTCGACTAGGTCGTGGTTTGAGGTGTTCACGATCGTCTGCTCGCCCGCGATCATGGTGCCGGAGAAGTCGACTATGTCCTCCCGTCCGACGTAGTCGAAGAGATTCGCGAGGACTTCGAACCGTACACCGTGCAGGTGCCTTCCGCGGTCGAGGTCCGAGATGAAGACCACACTCGTCGTCGCGTCTTCCTCAAGGTAGATCTGGAACACGAAGCTGTGGATGATCTGGTTGCACAGCCGTCCGACTTCCAGCTCGGACCTCGTCGGCTGGTGGAGGTCGTAGAACCGCTCCGGATCGAAGCGGTCCAGCACCATCGGCTTGCGTCCAACCAGAGGGTAGCGAACCGTCGGGATGCGTTTGGATGGCAGCAGCGAGGACGACTTGTTCGAGTCGATGAGGCGGCGGATCGAGTACGCGCCCATCATGATGTCGCGCTCGGCAAGGTAATACGTCCGCTCGGCCCAGCGCTTCTGAGTACTCCACCGCCGAAGTCTCGCCGCCGACTTGAGGAGCTCGTCCCTCCACGGAGCCGAATCACCGATCACTGCCAGATTATCTCAGCCGCTACTCGTCCTCGAGGCCGCGGTCATCTTCGAGATCGTTGAGATCGACACCGAGACGGTCGGCCAGCGTCTGGGCGAGGAGGTCGGCAAACTCGTCCCGGAGTTCCGGCAGCGCCTCTTCGGTATCTCTGCCGAGCAAGTCATCGAGGGTCCAGATCGCGACGTAGGGCTGACGAGGGAGCAGGATTCCCACACGCCGGATGCCGTGAGCGTCGTCGACGTCGAGCAACGCGTAACCGAGCAGTTGGAACAGCGTGTCCCTGATCCAGGGGTTCGTGATCTGCTCGCGCGTCTTTATGTCGATGAGCAGATTTCCGACGACGAGATCGGCATCAGCTCCGCCCACGGCGGGACTCCCCATGAACGTTGGGTTGGGTGTGTACGCGTAGCCCTGGTCGGCCGCTTCCTTCCATTCCTCCAGAAGCGGCACAAGCGGCTTGTGCATGCGGGCTACGTCGACGAGGAGCTCGTCGTCGATGCCCATCATCAGTTCGACGGCGTCCTTCGCTCGTTTGATCCGACGACCCAAGTCGTTCGTCAGGGCGGTCACCGGACCGGCGCGGTAAACGGCCTCGCACCAGGCGAGCGGTATCGAGAGGCGAGCCAGGCTCAGTGGATGCGGGTCCTCCTCCTTGAGGGCGAGGTGCCCGAAGTTGAGCGCGTCCCGAAGGAGCGCCGCGATGTGCTTGCCGCGGTGGATGACATCGGGGTTCGCCTGCAGGCGCTCCAGTCCCTTCCAGGCGGTGGTCTCGCCGACGTCGAAGCCGGGCAGGTCCATGCGGAGTCGGTAGTCGAGCGCCATGCCCGCCACGATCGCGTGGCTCTTGCGCTGCGACGGCTTCACCCCCGCTGGGATGGGGATCTGCGTCTCCAGTTCGGTGAGCGCATCGAAGTCGAACTTCGTCGCGGTCGCTTTGCCGACCGCGCCGCGCGTACCCGCGATGGCCAGCTCGGGCGCACTCGCGTATACAAACTGGCGCACAGTAGAGCGGTCGTCCTTAAGGTGCCTGGTCAGCGACATGTCACGACCGTAGCGGGACACCGTCGCGGCGGGCGCGAGTGCAGCCGACACTAGAGTCGCTGGCATGGGGAATCTCGGCATGTACCAGGACATCACGAAGCTGATCAAGACGCTCGGTGGGCCGAAGAAGGCCCTGACTCTCCTCATCGGCGGCACGCTCGCGGCCGGTTCGCTCCTCACGGTAGGCGGTCAGCAGAGTGCGAAGGCCATCACACAGGCCGTCAAGAAGCGTCGCGCCCGCCGTGATCCCTGCCCGACTTTCGGCCGGACCTTCACCGTTCAGACCGCGTGCACCGACGAGCAGGGTCTAGAGTTCCGCGAGGGGGACACGTACGCAGTGCTCGAGTGTGACGATGACGCGATTCTCATCGCGATTACGGGCAGCGCGAACAATCCGTACTTCGTCTCGCGAGCGTTCCTGACGTTGATCTCCGACTATCCCAAGCCCTCTGGGCACAGCGAAGAGGCCCCCAGCTGAAGCTGGGGTCGATCGAGTGCCTGGGCCGACAGGTCGGGTCGGGACTCCTGATCACCCGCCACCGTCGACGATCACCAAACGTGCAGCAGCCCGACAGAGAACCACGGTCGCGCGAACAGGGTTGCGATGCGCCTGGCCAGCATCCACTCACTCGCCGCGATCGCCGCGTCGTTGGGTCAGCATGAAGGCACCGTCCACTGTTGGACGAAGGAGCGCGCCGAACTGCATCGTTTGACCCTAGAAGATGAATACACTCGACGGGAGCACCTCCCAGTAGTCGAGCGGCGACACTGGAGTCTGAACAATCTGGGGCCTCATGAAGTACGCATACGAGGATCAGGCACCCTCACAGTTTGAGACGCTCGTCGTCCTGCTGTGCCAGGAACTCCTTGGCACAGCAGTTCAGGGATTCGCGACGGGTCCGGACGGAGGGCGAGACGCTCGTTTCGAAGGAACAGCTCAACTCCATCCGAGCACCGCAGCGCCCTGGCAGGGTCGCGTCATCATCCAGGCGAAGCACACCAACGGCCTCAACCGTTCGTTCAGCGAGAACGACTTCTACTCACCCGACCGCAAGTCGACCGTCTTGGGCGAGGAACTGCTGCGCATCAAGGCGCTACGGTCCTCCGGTGAGCTCGACCATTACATGCTGTTCTCCAACCGGCGGCTGACGGGCGACACAGAGTCCGTCGTTCGACACGCGATCGCGCGCGAGTGCTCCCTACCGACTGAGTCGATCTACCTTTGCGGCGTGGAGCAGCTCGAGCTGTGGTTCAAACGGTTCAAGCATGTCCCAGACATGGCCGAACTGGATCCAGTGGACTCGCCCCTCATAGTCAGCCCTGAGGACCTTGCCGAGGTCGTCGAGGCATTTGCACGGCAGTCCAGTGCGATTGATGAGGTTCTCGACGATCCGCCGGTCGCCCGCGTCGACTTCGCTACGAAGAACCGCTTGAACGGCATGTCCGACGCCTACTCGCAATTGCAGCGGCGCAAATATCTGAAGGACACGGAGCAGATCAGGAGGTTCCTCGCGGCGCCTGAGAATGCGCAGATCCTGCCACTGTACGAGGCTGCCGCGGACGAGTTCCAGGCGAAAATCGTGGCGCACCGAGAGGACTATCAGTCGTTCGACAAGGTGATGGAGTACCTAATCGACCTGCTGTTCGCACGTGATGCAGTGCTGAGGCAGCGCCAACACAAGCGGCTCACGCGCGCCCTGGTCTTCTACATGTACTGGAACTGCGATATTGGGCTGACGGAGGAACCAGAAGATGCTCAGGCCGACTAAGCACTCTCACCCAGACCAAACCGTGGTGGGCGTGGCGACGATCCTCTTAGCTTCGCTGAAGAAGACCCGCCTCTCGAAATACGACGCGCTCCTCGCTGTCGTTCGCAAGCGCATTTCAGGTGGCGATCTCTTGTTTCTGCCGGCGCTCAACCTCCTTTTCGTTTTGGGCCTCGTGGCGTATCGCCCCAAGACCGACGCGTTCGAGTACTCGGGAACGCAATGAAGCTGTCGCGGCTCTACTCCAACCAGCCAGAACTCTTTCAGAGCATCGCGTTCAACCCGGGTCTGAATGTCGTGCTCGCCGAGATCCGACTGCCCCAGAACCAAGATCGCGACACGCATAATCTTGGCAAGACAACGGTCGGGACCTTGATCGACTTCTGTCTGCTCTCCGGACGAGACAACGGAATGTTTCTGTACAAGCACTCTCGAATGTTCAGTTCATTCATCTTCTACCTGGAAGTCTCGCTCCTCGACGGGAGCTTCATCACGATCAGGCGAGGCGTGGAGAACGCGACGAGGATTTCCTTCAAACGGCACTTCACCGGAACACAGGACTATTCGGGGCTCGACCCCGAATTGTGGGATCACACCGATATTGCGTTCGACAAAGCTCGCGAAATCCTTGACGGCCTCCTGAATCTCGCAGGGTTCTCCCCGTGGAGTTACCGCAAGGGTCTGGGCTACTTCCTTCGCTCGCAGGACGACTACGCGGACGTATTTCAACTCAATCGCTTCGCGGCAGCCCACGCTGACTGGAAGCCCTTCATCGTTCAAATGCTGGGCTTCGACGGACAGATGATCGACACCTTCTACAAGGAGGAAGCGAAAGTCGAAGCACTCGTCTTGCAGCAACAAGTGATCAACAGAGAGCTGGGCGGCTCAGCTGAAGACCTCAGCAAGGTTGAGGGAATGCTCCTCCTGAAGGAGAAGCAGGCCGTAGAACGCCAGAGCCTGTTGGACAGCTTCGACTTTCGCAAGCAGGACCGGGATGCCACGAAGAAGCTCGTGGACGAAGTCGACGAGCAGATCGCCTTCCTGAACGGCGAACGATACTCACTCACCCACAATCGAAAGCGCGTGCTGTCGTCCCTTGAGGAAGGTCGAATGATCTTCGACCCCGACGATGCGGCCGCGCTCTTCGCTGATGCCGGCGTTCTCTTCGCTGGCCAGTTGAAGCACGACTACGAGCAGTTGATTGCTTTCAACAAGGCGATCACAGACGAGCGGAGACAGTACCTCCTCGAAGAGAAGGATGCCATCGACGCCCGCTTGCGTGAGATCTCGTCCGAACTGAACAAGCTCGGAAAACAACGTAGCGCGAGTCTGTCTTATCTCACCGACAGCGATGTGGTGGACAAGTACAAGCACGCGTCGCAGGAACTCATTCAGATTCAGGCAGACGTAGTCGCGTTACAGCGGCAGAAGGAGCACTTGAGGTCTCTGCATCGGCTCCGCGATCAGATACGGGTGGCATCTGAGGCGGTCGATGGGCTGAAGATCGACCTAGAGCGCGAGTTCGAGCGAAAGAATGACGCCTATAGCCAAGGCGTGTACACAGACATGCGCGTAGAGTTCGACGCGATTGTCAAATCGGTCCTTGATCAAAACGCAATCCTCACCGTGCAGCTCAATCAAGCACATCATCCAGTCTTTGACGCTCAGATTCTTGACTCGTCCGGGCGGGAAACTAGCGCACAACGAGGACATACCTACAAGAAGTTGCTCTGTATCGCGTTTGATCTCGCTCTCCTCCGCACACACGTTGGCGCAGGGTTCCCTTCATTCGCGTACCACGACGGCGTATTCGAGTCACTCGACAAGCGCAAGAAGACAAACCTGATCGGAGTTCTGCGCGAGAACGTAGCGGCGGGACTCCAGCAAATCATCACGCTGATCGATACCGACCTCCCCCCAAGCGTCGATGGAGAACCGGCGTTCGGCGAGGACGAAATCGTTCTTCGCCTGCACGACGAGGGAGAGGGCGGACGCCTCTTCCGTATGGCGTCCTGGTGAGCACCGGGCCGGTCGGAGGCCGGAATCCCGGTTGCTCATGCGAAGGCGAGCCACGGCGCCCTAGAGCGGACGGATGCCGGTCGTCGAGCGAACGTGAGCCTCATTAGTTCAGTCAGTACTCGGTGCTTCATCGGACTCGCGCTCGCTCGCCCGCGTAACGTCACGTTCGGTCACAGTCTCTCGCGCAATCGCAATCAGTCGCATCGAGTCACCTCGGTCCACAAGATTTTCCAAGAGCACTCTGACGTCCTTGAGCGACTCCACAGGCCGAGGCGACTTCAAGCCGGTGCGTCCAGCACGCGCATGCTGCACGCGGTTGCCGTCGGTCCAGACGAAAATCAACCGCCGTGGACCATCCGATTGCGCTCTTCAAGTGCATTCCGAACCTCGAACAACCACTGTTCCCAACGGGCGACGTCAATCTGAGCGCGGTCGGCAAACGTGGCTGCCGCAGCAGGGCGAGCGAGATGGTTCCGGACCGTCGACACGGTCTCTCTTCGCGGATTCTCCAGCCCGACGACGTCGCACCCGAGCCACTCAGCGACGTCGAGGAGCGTGCCCTCGAGTTGTCCAGATAGGGCGGTGATCTTGCCGAGTTCGACAATCGTGGCGAATGGAATCCGTCGCCAGGTCGAATCCCCGAGTAACGGCGATGAGTCGGTCATCGCGCCAACACTAGTAGCACCTGCGAGCGGAGGGCTAGGACGCGACACGTGGCGCGACGGCGCTCAGTCCGGTCGCGGAAAGCGCCACGATTGGCCTCGAATATAGGCGGGTGCGAATCGCGAGCCGTACTTGTTCGCCGCTGCACGCAAGCCGGTCCTGTTGCGGACGGGCGAGCGCGGCTCGCGCTAAAGGACGGTCGCGGCATGACTCGTGTCTCATAAGACCGGCGCGGTGGTTGGCTCGAAGGCGCCCCCCTATTGGGGCGTGGGGGCCGTGGCTCGCGGGTCACCAGCCCCGAAGGTCGAAGTCCTGAAGCTCGTCGAACCGATCAGCCCGAACGACCTCCGGACCTGACAGACATGTTCGTGGAGGGGCTGACGGGAATCGAACCCGCGCTGTCTGCTTGGGAAGCAGAAGTTCTGCCATTGAACTACAGCCCCGGAGCTCTGCGATCGCAGATCCGGAGATCTCCGCAGAGCACGACCATCAGCATAGCCGCTCAGGCTGAGGTGCTCTCGCGCACGACCAGTCGGTGGGGTGCGACGATGCTCTGCGCGGCCTCGGCCGGGTCGTCGATGCGGGCGAGGAGCCGGCCGATCGCTTCGCGGGCGATGAACGGGGTGTCGAGCGAGACAGTGCTGAGCGAGGGGCGGCCGTAGCGCCCTTCTTCGATGTCGTCGATGCCGATCACGGCGATGTCGTCGGGCACGCTGAGGCCCGCGTCGAAGATCGCCCGGATGGCGCCGACCGCGAGCAGGTCGGAGAAGCAGAAGATGGCGTCGGGACGCGCCTCGCGCTCGCACAGCTCCATCGCGGCGCGGTAGCCGTCGGCGCGGCTGTAGTGGGGGGCGGGGAGCATCCACGCCGGATCGACGGGAAGGCCGGCGTCGGTGAGCGCGGCCTCGTAACCTGCGGTGCGCTGTCGAGGGGTGGCGTACTCCTCCTCGGGCTGGGCGCCGATCGCGGCGATGCGGCGGCGGCCGATCGCGACGAGATGTCCGACCGCCTCGCGGGCGGCGGCGACGTTGTCGATCGCGACGTGATCGAAGCGGCCGTCGAACTCGTGCTCGCCGAGGAGGACGAGGGGCACGCCGCTGCGCGAGTGCTTCATCTCGAGGAGCTCCGACGAGGTGACGAGCGGACTGAACAGCATGCCGTCGAACAGCATCGTGCGGTCCTCGCCGAGGAGCAGCTCGCGCTCGCGCTGGTGGTCGTTGCCGGTCTGGTCGATCATGACGCGGTAGCCCTGCACGGCGGCGGCATCGATCACGTCGCGTGCGAGCTCACTGAAGTAGGGGACGTCGATCTCGGGCACGACGAGGGCCAGGGCGCCGGTCCGGCCGGTGCGCAGCGTCCGTGCGACGGGGTTGGCGCGGTAGTCGAGCTCCTCGATGACGCGCATCACGCGTTCGCGCATCTGCTCGCTGACGTGGGTGTATCCGCTCACGACGTTGGAGACCGTGCGAACGGACACCCCGGCGCGGTCGGCGACGTCGCGGAGCGTGGCTGGCATTCTCACATTCTAGACTTGCAACGTGTGCAAACCACAGGATACTGTTTGCATCGTTGGCAAACACGAAGGAGTGTGAGATGCACCTCACCCGCACAGCAACGGTGCGCACGGCAGCAGCCGGCGCAGCAGCGGTCTTGGCCACGGTGGCCCTGACCGCCTGCGGTCCCGACATCTCGGCGCCCGCCGAATCATCGGACCCGAACGTCCTGCAGGCTCCCACCGAGGAGAGCCCGTCCGGCGAGATCACGATCTGGGATCGAGAGGGCGACCTGTTCACCGTCTTCGAGAACACGATCGCCAAGTTCAACGAGAAGTACCCCGACATCACGGTGAACCACGTCGCGGTCGACATCGACGCGAAGCTCCAGAACACCCTCATCACCGGCACCGACGTCCCCGACGGCGTGTTCCTCGACGACGCGCGCGTGTCGAGCTTCACCGACTTCCTGTGGGACCTGTCGGACGTCCTCGAGCCCTACTCGGCCGACATCGCACCGCAGAAGCTCGCGGTGAACACCGCCGCGGACGGCATCTACGGCATCCCGTTCGACCTCGACCCGGGCCTGCTCTACTACAACGAGGCGGCGCTGACGAAGGCGGGCGTGGACGCCACGCAGATCGAGACCTACGACGACCTGCTCGACGCGGCACGCGCCTACCAGGAGGCGGTGCCGAGTGCACGGCCCATCCACCTGGAGCAGGCGCCGTTCCTCGCTCAGCTCCAGTTGGAGATGTATGCGAACCAGCTCGGCACGTCACTCGGCGACGAGGCGGGGGAGCTCCGGCTCGACAGCCCGGAGTACGAGCAGATCCTGACATTCCTCGACACCGTGAACGATGAGGGCCTCGGCACGCGCGCGGAGTACCTGAGCCCGACCGACATCGGCGAGCTCGAGAACGGCAACCAGGTGTTCTACCCCTGGGCGATCTGGTTCAGCTTCGCCCCGCAGCAGCTGCTCCCCGAGACCAGCGGCGACTGGCGTGCGATGGAGCTCCCCGCATGGGAGACCGGCGGGGCCCGCAGCGGCGCGATGGGCGGCTCGTCGTTCGTCCTGCCGAAGGACGGCGAGAACTCCGACCTCGCATGGCTGTTCTACGAGTTCCTGATGTTCGACGAGGCCGGCTACTCGGCCGTGTGGGGTCCCAACGAGGTCTACCCGAACGGTCTCAACACCTCGATCCCTAGCTACCTGCCCGCCGCAGACCCGGCCACTCCGCTCTTCGGCGAGGTCGAGGCGCTGGGTGGGCAGGACCTCTGGGAGGTCGCCACGTCGGCAGGCGCCGAGATCCCCGCGGCCGGTCCGATCCCGACCTGGTGGGGCGGCGCCGTGGACTACCTCGGCAACGACCTGCAGCGCATGCTCGACGGCGACCTCGACCCCGCCGAGGTGATCTCGCAGTCCACCGAGCAGATCCAGACGAATCTCATCGACCGACAGTGACCGCCGTGACCGCCCACTCCGCCCCCACGCCACGCAGGCGACGCCTGTCCGGCGCACGAGTCCGGAGGCTCTCCGCCCCGTACGTCTTCGTGCTGCCGTTCGTCGCGATCTTCCTCGCGTTCAGCGTGTACCCCTTGATCTACACGTTCCGGCTCAGCTTCACGAACTGGCGCGGATCAGGGGCGGCGGAGTGGGTCGGTCTCGGCAACTACAGCTACCTGCTGACGAGCCCGCAGTTCTGGTCGTCGATCGGCAACTCGACGGTGCTGTGGCTGCTCATCGTGCCGATTCAGCTGGTGATCGGCGTCGTCATCGCGGTGCTGCTGAACTCGGCCACGCTGAAGTTCCGCGGCATGTACCGGATCGCCTACATCGTGCCGTTCGTGACACCCCTCGTCGCGATCGCGCAGATCTGGATCGTGCTGTTCGACCAGGGCTACGGCGCGGTCAACGCCGTGCTGGGCCTCTTCGGCATCCCGGAGGTCGGCTGGCTCACGACGACGATGTGGGCCAAGCCCACCCTCGCGCTCCTGTTCCTGTGGAAGACGACCGGCTTCATCGTGATCATCCTGCTGTCCGGTCTGCAGTCGATCGACGGTTCGATCTACGAGGCCGCCGCGATCGACGGCGCCAGCCGCCCGCGGCAGCTCTGGAGCATCACGGTGCCCCTGCTGCGCCGGACCATCATGTTCTGCGTCGTCCTGCAGACCCTCGCGGTGTTCCAGATGTTCGCCGAGCCCTACGTGATGACCCAGGGCGGCCCCTACAACTCGACCACGACGGCGGGCTACTACCTCTACAACCACATCACGCGGGCCGACCTCGGCACCGGGGCGGCGAACTCGTTCCTCCTCGTGATCCTGGTCCTCGCCCTGTCGCTCGGCTTCGTCCGGCTGCTGCGAGCGAAGGACTGAGCCATGACCACGACACGCACCCGATCCGACCGCGTCCGAAGCGGCCTCTCGCACCTCTTCCTCGTCCTGCTGCTCCTGGGCTTCCTCGGCCCGGTGATCTGGGCACTGCTCTCCTCGTTCAAGCAGCCGGCCGACATCATCCGCTACCCGCTGCTGTTCGACCCGTCCACGTTCACCGTCGACAACTTCGTGCGGGTGTTCCACGACGTCCCGCTGGCGACCGGCTTCCTGAACACGGGGATCGTCCTGCTGTTCAAGGGCGGGATCACGATGTTCTTCGCGCCGCTCGCGGGCTTCGCGTTCGCCAAATACGACTTCCGGGGCAAGAACCTCATCTTCGGCGCCGTGCTCATCACCCTGATGCTCCCGACGATCGTCCTCATCATCCCGCTCCTGCTGCAGATGAAGGCGTTCGGGTGGATCAACACGTACCAGGCGCTCATCCTCCCGGGCGCGATCGATGCGTTCGCCATCTTCTGGATGCGGCAGGTGATCTCGGCGGTCCCCGATGAGCTCGTCGATGCCGCGCGGGTCGACGGCTGCAGCGAGTTCGGGATCTTCACGCGCATCGTGCTGCCGGTGATCCGACCGGGACTGGCGGGCCTCGCGGTACTCACGATCATGAACATCTACAACGACTTCGTGTGGCCGGTGATCGTCGCCAACACCGAGCAGATGGCGACGATCCAGGTCGTGCTGTCGGGCCTGGCATCGACCATCAGCGGCAACCGGGTCGGTGCCGACTACGCCACGGTCACGGCAGAACTCCTCGCGGCGAGCTCCGTCGCACTCATCCCGCTCCTGATCCTGTTCATGGCTCTGCAGCGGCATTTCATCAACGGCATCCTCGCCGGCAGCGTGAAGGGCTGATCACCTATGACGACGACCATCCCCGACCACACGACGAACGTCGACACCGCCACGGTGCCGCGCCCCGAGTACCCCCGACCGGATCGGGATCGCTCCGAGCGCTGGCTGACGCTGAACGGCGCGTGGGACTTCGAGGCCGACGGTGCTCCGGAGAGCATCACCGTGCCGTTCGCCTGGGAGACGGAGGCGTCCGGCGTCGGACGCACCTGGCTCGAGAACGCGACGTACCGTCGGCGGGTGCAGGTGCCCGGATCGTGGGCGGGGAGCCGGGTCGTGCTGTGCTTCGGCGCCGTGCACCACCACGCCGTCGTCGAGGTGAACGGCGTCCGCGTCGGCGAGCACCGCGGCGGCTACGAGTACTTCGAGTTCGACATCACCGACGCCCTGGACGGCACGGGGAACCTCGCCGAGATCGCCGTCGCCGTCCACGCGCCGGCCGACAAGCGGGAGATCCCGCACGGCAAGCAGCGCTCGATCCCGCGCGACGACTATGACGGGGTGTCCTTCACCCCGACCTCGGGTATCTGGCAGAGCGTGTGGCTCGAGGCGCGGGGTCGCACCTATGCGCAGTCGGTCGCGCTGCGCGGCGACAGTCTCGACGGCTTCGACGTGCGCGTCGTGCTCGACGGCGACCGCCCGGCCGGCGCCGAGGTCGAGCTGTCGCTGAGCGGGTCGGAGGAGCGGATGCGGATCGTCGCCGACGCCGACGGGGTCGCGGTCGCGCGGATCGAACCGGCGTCGCCCCGACTGTGGTCGCCTGCGGACCCGCACCTCTACCGGGTCCGCGTGCGGACCGGCGACGACCTCGTCACCGTGACCGGCGGACTCCGGCGCATCGAGGCGCGCGGGGAGGAGCTCTACCTCAACGGTGAGCGCCTCTACGTCCGTGGGGTGCTCGACCAGGGGTACTGGCCGGAGACGGGCCTCACCGCTCCGACGGCGGACGATCTCCTCCGCGACGTCGCGTGGGCGGCGGATCTCGGCTACAACCTCGTCCGCAAGCACCTGAAGTTCGAGGAGCCGCTGTGGCTGGCCGAGGCGGACCGCCGCGGAATGCTGGTGTGGGCCGAGCCCGCATGCCCGAGCCGCTACTCCCCGGCATCTGCGGCCGCGTTCGAGGCGCAGCTGGAGGGAATGGTCGAGCGCGACGGCAACCACCCGAGCATCGTCATTTGGGGCCTCTACAACGAGGAGTGGGGCCTCGACTGGGACATCCCCGGGAGCCCGGCGCGCGCCGAGGCCGCCCGTCACGCGTACGACCGGCTGCGGGCCCTCGACGATTCCCGTCTGATCGTCGAGAACTCCGGGTGGTCGCACGTGAAGACCGACCTCCTCGACTGGCACTACTACGAGCCCGATCTGGGGGAGTGGGCCCGCGCCGTCGCGGCGCTCGCGAGCGGGGAACAGGAGTGCTTCCCGGTGCGCCTGGGTCCGGACTTCATCGTCGACAAGTCGCTGTACGGGGCCGACGACGTGCCCCGCACCGGTATCCCGCTCATCAACAGCGAATACGGCGAAGGGTTCACGAGCCTGGAGCGGATCTGGCACCTGCGCTGGGAGACGCAGGAGCTGCGGCGCCACGACAGGTACGCCGGCTATGTCTACACCGAGTTCGCCGACGTCGAGCACGAGGCGGCGGGGCTGCTGACGACCGACCGGCGCCTGAAGGACGGCGCGGGACTCGTGCCGAGCGACGTCAACGCGCCGACCGTGATCGTGGTCGATCTCGTCCCGCGCGCCGCGGGCGCCGACATCGCTCCGCCGGAGACCGCCCTGACGGTCGACGTGCACGTCTCCCACCACGCGATGGGCGCGGTCACCGGCACGGTCGTCGGAGCCTGGCTCGCCCCGAACGCGCCGCTGCCGGCCATGCCGCCGCGCACCGACGTCGTGTCGGACGCGCTGACGGCCTCGCCGTTCCGGCTGTCGCGCGAGGTCGCTGTCGGGGTGCCGGCGCACCCCACGCCGGGCCGCTTCGGCCTCTGGTTTGTCGACGACACCGGCGCGGTGCGCGCGCGGGCTTACCTCGATGCCGCCGAGGTGGAGCCCGTCAATCGGCGCGGCGCGCGCCCGGGGGAGTTCTCCGGACACGTGCAGCCGGGCTGGACCGCGAGCTGAGCGCGGCCGATCGCCGCCGTCACCGTCAGCCGTGGCGGCGCGCGATCTCCTGGTACACGTCGAACGCCGCGTTCTTCCGCCGCGCGAGCTGCTGGTCGCCGCCGCGCACGAGGTTCACGAGTCCGAAGTCGAGCATCCAGTCGTCGACGGGCTTGTCGTCGAAGCGGTACAGCCAGTCGACGAGGTCGAGGAACGGGAACCACGTGTATCCGACGACGGGGATGCCCTCGGCGCGCAGCGCCTCCACCTCGGCCTCGGACTCGTGCAGCCACGCGATCTTCTCGTCGGGCGTCCCCACCAGCGAGGTCTCGGTGATGATGATCGGCAGCCCGTAGCGCTCGCTGTAGAGCTGGACGAGGTCGCGGAGCCCCGCGGTGCCGGCCTGCACCGGCGACTTCACGCCGTCGGCATCCATGGAGATCGTCGTGAACGCAGGGTAGTAGTTCACGCCCATCACGTCGGGCCGCACGGCGTTGTCGGCGAACCAGGCGAGGTCGGCGTCGGTGTAGCCGTGCTCACCGAGCCAGGCGCGCAGCGGATGGGCGTCGTCGACCCGTCCGGTGATGAGGTCGAGCGCGAGGAAGCGGCGTTCCTCGAGGATCTCCCGCGGCGGGACGGTCTCGCCCTCGTAGCGGAACCCGGCGTCGACGTGCACGAAGACGGCGTCGGGGTTGGCGTCCGCGATCTCCTGCTGGGTGCGGACCATGCCCTTGGCGAGCGCCTTCGTCACGGTGAGGAATCCGTCGATACCGGTGAGGTAGGGAGGCCACTTTCCCATCTCGCCGCACCACTCCGCGTTGACGATGGGTTCGTTCAGCGGCGTGTAGTCGGTCCAGACGCCGCGGTAGCGCTCGGCGACCGCGCGGCCGTACGCGGCGACCCGCTCGGGGTACTGGGAGTTGAGGAACGAGTTCTCCAGCCACGTCGGGGTGCCGTAGTGCATGAGGTCGACGATGCAGCGGATGCCGCGCGCGGTCAGGTGCTCGGCGACCTGGTCGGTCCACGACCAGTCGAAGACGCCCGGCTCCGGCTCGACGAGGTACCAGGGCACGCCCCAGCGGACGAACTCGGCACCGGACTCGGCCACGAGGTCGAGGTCCTCCCGCCAGTGCGTGTAGTGCTGAGTGAGCTCGTACTCGTCGAGCGCGCGGTGACCCGGGCGGATCTGCGGGATGAAGGTGTCTTCGATGCCGACGCCGTAGCGGAGGCGGCCGTCGTCGTACCAGCGGTCCATGGATGCCTTTCGTTCGCGGGAGGAGCGCGTCACTTGAGCCCGGTCGTGGCGATGCCGGCGACGAAGCTGCGCTGGATGAGGAGGAAGAAGACGACCACCGGCAGCAGGGCCAGGAGCGATCCCGCCATGAGGAGTCCGTACTCCACGACGTGCTGGCCCATGAACAGGGCGAGCCCGGCGGGGAGCGTCGAGGACTCCAGGCTCGACGACATGACGAGCGGCCACAGGAGGTCGTTCCAGTTGTACTGGAAGTGGAAGAGGCCGAGGGTCAGGAGCGCGGGCTTGGCCAGCGGCATCACGATCTGCCGGTAGATGCGCCACTCCGAGGCGCCGTCGACCCGGGCCGCCTCCTCCAGGTCGCGCGGCAGCGAGAGGAAGAACTGCGTCAGGAAGAAGATGCCGAACGCGTTCGTCATCCGCGGGATGATCATGCCCGGCAGGGTGTTGGTGAGTCCGAACCCGTTGAGCATGTCGTAGAGCGGGATCAGCGTCACCTGGAACGGCAGCATCAGCAGGATGAGGATCAGCACCATCACGACGCCGCGGCCGCGGAAGGGCAGCCGCGCCAGCGCGTAGGCGGCCATCGAGTCCAGCAGCAGCGAGATGATCGTCACGCCGCCGGCGAAGATGATCGTGTTGACGTACAGCTGGGCGAACGGGATCCGCTCCCACACGTCGACGAAGTGCTCGAGGGTGAACTCGCGCGGCCAGAGGGTCGGCGGGTAGGTGACGATGTCGGATTCCGGCTTGAACGCCGTGAAGACGAGCCACACGATCGGCAGCAGCATCAGCAGGGCGATGAGGATCGCGACGATCGCGAGCGCCCACTTCGACGCGCGGTAGAGGGTGAGGCGCCGGCGGTCGAGGGCGCCGAGGTCGCGGGTGACGGGACGGTCGAGGGTGGCGGTCATCAGTACGTCACCGCCCGGCGCCGGAGCCAGCCGTACTGGACCATCGAGAGGGCGAAGACGAACAGCAGCAGCACGAACGAGATCGCCGAGGCGTACCCGAAGCGGAGCTCCTGGAATCCCTCGCGGTAGATGAGCATGACGAGTGTCTCCGTCTTGAAGTAGGGACCGCCACGGGTCATGACGTAGATCTGGTCGAACGCCTGCAGGGTGGCGATGAGCGCCAGCACCGAGACGAGCAGGGTCTGGTTCGACAGGAGAGGCAGGGTGACGTTGCGGAAGCGCTGCCAGGCGGTGGTGCCGTCGATCTTGGCCGCCTCGTAGAGCTCCGCCGGGATGGACTGGAGCCCCGCGAGGTAGATGACCATGTAGAAGCCGACGAACTTCCAGACGCCGACCATCATGACGGCGGGCATCGCGAAGCGCGGGTCGCTCAGCCAGCCCTGCTCGGTGACGATGCCGAGCTGGCCGAACCAGTAGGAGAGGAGGCCGATGTTCGGATCGAGCAGGAACGACCACGCGATCGCGATGATCCCGAGCGAGACGATGAACGGCAGGAAGATGGCGGTGCGCACGAACGTGCGACCGAAGAAGGCCTGGTTCAGCATGACGGCGAACACGAGCGCCAGGACGACGGTGACCGGGGCGACGACGACGGCGTAGAGGACGGTGTTCCAGAACGCGTTCCAGAACGCGGGGTCGCCGGCGAGCTCGAGGTAGTTGTCGAGGCCGATCCACTCGGCGGCCGCGATCAGGTTGTAGTTCGTGAGCGACAGGTAGACCGCCTGCGCCATCGGATAGAGGGTGAAGGCCACGAGCACGATGAGCGCCGGGGCGAGGAAGAGCCACGCGGTGAGCTGCCGCCGCGAGGCGGGGCCCCGGCGCCGGCGCCGCGGCGGGGCGGCGGGCGCGGACAGGCGAGCGGACGTGGCGGACGGGGCCGGATCGGTGACCGTCATCGGGGATCTCCTTGGGGTGCGACCCGCAGCGGGCGGGCCGGACGCGCGGGCCGGAGCAGTGCACTCCGGCCCGCGCGCGGGTGTCACTTGTCGAGTTCTGCCTGGACCTGCTCGGAGGCGGCGGGGAAGATCGAGTCGACCGTCCCGTCGCCGTTGAGGGCCTTCTGCAGCGACGGCCAGAAGATGGTCTCCGTGATGGTGCCGCCGGCGGCGACCCCTGCCAGCAGGATCTTCGCACGGCTCGCGACGGCGGCGTCTCCGAAGATCGCCGGGTACGGGCTGGCGGTCACCTTGTCGGCCACGTCGGCGCGGTTCGGCGGGAAGCCCGAGCCGTCGGCCCACGTGGTCTGTCCCTCCGCCGAGTTCCAGTACGCGAAGAAGGCGTACGCGGCCTCCTTGGTCGCGTCGTCCGTGCCGGCCGGCAGTCCCATCGAGACGACGTCCGCGAGGACGGCGTCGCTGTCGGGACCGGCGGGCGGCGGAGCGATGCCGAAGTTCAGGCCCGCATCCTCGAAGCCGGTGGTCATCCACGGTCCGACGATCTCGGTCGCCGCCTTCCCGGTGAGGAAGAGCTTGTCGGCGTCCGCACCCGACAGGCCGATCGGCGACGCCTTCTGGTTCTTCACGAGATCGACCCAGAAGTTGAGCGCGTCGAGGCTCGCGTCGTCGCCGAGCATCGACGTGGTGCCGTCGTCCGAGACGACCGCGCCGCCGGTGCCCCACAGCAGCGCGGGGAAGACGGGGACCGTCTCGTGGTCGCCGAGGGCGGTGGCGTACTGCTCGGGCTTGCCGTCGCCGTTCTCGTCGACCGTGAGCTTCGGGACCATCGCAGCGAACTCGTCCCACGTGGTCGGCGGGGCCTCGGGGTCGAGCCCGGCAGCCTCGAAGAGGTCCTTGTTGTAGTACATCATCATGGGCGTGTAGTTGACGGGGACCCCGTAGTTCACGCCGTCGAAGACCGACGCGTTGATGGCCGCCTCGGCGAGGGCGGCGGAGTCGTTGCCGGCGTCCTCGTAGTAGTCGTCGACCGGCAGGAACATGCCCTGCTTGGCGAACTGCGGCATGCGGGCCGCCGACATGGCGATGATGTCGGGGCCGTCGTTGCCGGCGACCGCGGTGAGCACCTTCTGGTAGAGCGTGTCCCAGGGCATGATCTCGGCCTTCACCTCGACCTCGTCCTGCGACGCGTTGAAGTCCTCGATCACCTTCTCGAGCGCGGGCCCGTCGGGTCCGGTGAATCCGTTCCAGAACGTGAGCGAGATCTTGCCGCCGTCGCCGGTGTCGCCGCTGTCGCCGTCTCCGCTGGTGCCCTGCCCTGCGCAGCCGGTGAGGGCGAGCGCCAGGATGCCGGCGCCGGCGGTGGCGAGGCGGAGGCCGCGGGTGAGGCGGCGCCGCGGTGAGTGCTGTGTCTCCATCGATCTTCCTTTCTAGTTCAACGTTGAACGTGCGGGGTGCAATCTGTTATACCTGACGTGGTAATCGTTGAACAAGACCCTTTTGGTAATCGTTGAATGATGAACCCGGGTGTGACACTGTGAGTCGCACGAACGCATCGAAGGAGGTGGACCGAGTGGGCAGGACGACCCTGAAGGACGTCGCCGAGCGCGTGGGCGTCTCGGCCAAGACGGTCTCCAACGTGGTCAACGGCACCGGCTGGGTCACCGACGATCTGAAGGCCCGCGTCCAGGCCGCCATCGTCGATCTCGGCTACCGTCCGAACGTCGCCGCGCGGAACCTCCGCAGCGGACGGACGGGCATGGTCGCGGTCGCCCTCCCCGACCTCAGCCAGCCCTACTTCGCCGAGCTCGCCTCCGACCTCGTGCGCGCTGCGCAGGAGCGGTCGATCACCGTGCTCATCAACCAGACCGACGGGCGCAAGGACGCCGAGGAGCGCATCGCCCACGGCATCGACCTGCCGCTCATGGACGGGCTCATCCTGAGCCCCCTCGCGCTGACGGCCGCCGACCTCGAACACCGCGACGACCCGACGCCCCTCATCCTGCTGGGCGAGCACATCGGCGAGACCTCGCTCCCGCATGTGGCGGTCGACAACACCGCCGCCGCGCGCGCCGCGGTCGAGCACCTGCTCTCCCGGGGGAGGCGCCGGATCGCCGCGATCGGCATGCAGCAGGACGGGCCGAACGAGACGTCCGTGCTCCGCCTCTCGGGCTACCGCGCCGCGCTGGAGGCGGTCGGCATCCCGTTCGATCCCGCCCTCGTGGGCGTCGTGGACGGGTATCACCGCGCCGACGGCGCGGCCGCCGCAGCGCACCTGCTCGACACCGGCGTCGAGTTCGACGCGATCTTCGCCTTCAACGACCTGCTCGCCCTCGGCGCCCTGCACGTGCTCGGCGCACGCGGCGTGAGCGTGCCCGAGCAGGTCGCAGTGATCGGCTTCGACGACATCGACGAGGCGAGCTACAGCACCCCGTCGCTCAGCTCGGTCGCCCCCGACACGAGGGCCCTGGCGCGCGCCGCCATCGATCTGCTGATCACCCCGTCGCCGGCAGGGTCGCCGGCGATCCCATTCACGATCGCCGATCGGGCGAGCACAGGAGGAGACACGTGAGCGCCACGCCGCTTCCCGTCGCATCGACGCAGGACGGGACCTACCCGCGGCCCCAGCTGATGAGACGGGAGTGGGCGGATCTCACCGGGACGTGGGACTTCGCGCTCGGCGCCCCCGACGCGCAGCCCGCCGACGTCGCGTTCGACCGCACGATCACGGTGCCCTTCCCGCCCGAGTCGGCCGCATCCGGCTTGGCGGAGGGCGGCATGCTGCACTCGGTCTGGTACCGCCGCCGGATCACCGCGGCCGATCTCGCCGCAGCGGGTGCGGCCGCGGGCGCCGGCGCCGCCGCCGACGAGCGGGTGCTGCTGCACTTCGGAGCCGTGGACTGGGAGGCGACGGTCTGGGTCAACGGCGTCGTGGTGGCCACCCACCGCGGCGGCCAGTCCCCGTTCACCGCCGACATCACCGCCGTCCTGCGCGCCGACGGCGGCGACGAGATCATCGTCCACGCCGTCGACGACCCCGAGGACGTGTCCATCCTCCGCGGCAAGCAGGACTGGCGCGACCAGCCGCACGCCATCTGGTACCACCGCACGACGGGCATCTGGCAGCCGGTGTGGCTGGAGGCCGTGCCGCGCACCGCGATCAGCAGGCTCGGGTGGAGCTCCGACATCCCCACGGCCGGCGTGAGCGTCGACGTCGAACTGTCCGGTCCCATCGACGAGGACGCCTGGCTCCACGTCGAGCTGCGCCACGACGGCGAGATCCTCGCGGAGGCCCGCACGAAGGTCCTCTCCCGCTGCGAGACGGTCCGGCTCACGCTGCCGCGCCAGACGAACGGCCAGCAGTACGAGGAGCTCCTGTGGAGCCCCGAGAGCCCGCAGCTGATCGACGCCGTGGTCCGCCTCGCGTCGCCGGTCTCGTCCGACGCCGTGGCGAGCTACCTCGGCATGCGCAGCGTCGGCACCGACGGCACCGCCTTCCTCCTGAACGACCGGCCGGTCACGCTCCGCGCCGTCCTCGCGCAGAACTACTGGCCCGAGTCGCATCTGGCCGCCCCGAGCGCCGAGGCGCTCCGCCGCGAGGTCGAGCTCATCCGCGAGCTGGGTTTCAACACGGCGCGCGTGCATCAGAAGGCCGAGGATCCCCGCTTCCTCCACTGGGCCGACCGGCTCGGACTCATGGTGTGGGCCGAGACCGCCAGCGCCTATGCGTTCGACCGGCGGGCGGTGACGAACCTCGTCTCCGAGTGGACGAGCCTCGTCGTGCGCGATCTGTCGCACCCGAGTGTGATCGTCTGGGTGCCGCTGAACGAGAGCTGGGGCGTGCAGCACATCGCCCACGATCCCCGCCAGCGCGCGCTCAGCCGGTCGGTGGCCGACATCACGCGCGCCCTCGACGGCACGCGGCCGGTCATCTCCAACGACGGCTGGGAGCACACCCGCTCCGACATCTGGACGATCCACGACTACGAGGCGCGCCCCGAGGTGCTCGCCGCCCGCTACGGCGACGCCGCCTCGCTCGACGCCATGATCTCCGGCTTCGGCCCCGCGGGCCGGCGCATCTCGGTCGACGGCGACACCGGCATCAAGCCGATCATGCTGACCGAGTTCGGCGGCGTCAGCCTGCGCCCCGCCAACGGCACCGACTGGGGCTACTCCACGGCCGACACCCCGGAGGAGTTCGGCGACCGGGTGTGCGCGCTCATCGCCGCCGCCGAGGCCGCCGCGCCGCTCAGCGGCTTCTGCTACACGCAGCTCACCGACACCGGACAGGAGACCAACGGCCTCCTCTACGACGACCGGTCGCCGAAGGTGCCGATCGCGGCGATCCGGGCGGCGGTCCTCGGCCAGTAGGCTGGCCGCGTGCTGCTCAGTGATCGCGACATCCGCCGGGAGATCGACCTCGGGCGGGTCGGGCTCGACCCCTGGGACCCGGCGATGGTCCAGCCCTCGAGCGTCGACGTCCGCCTCGACCGGTACTTCCGGCTGTTCGACAACCACAAGTACCCGTTCATCGACCCGGCGGAGGATCAGCCGGACCTCACCCACCTGATCGAGGTCGAGCCGGACGAGCCGTTCGTGCTCCACCCCGGCGAGTTCGTGCTGGGGTCCACGTTCGAGCTCATCACGCTGCCCGACGACGTGGCCGCGCGCCTGGAGGGGAAGTCGTCGCTCGGCCGCCTGGGGCTGCTGACCCACTCGACGGCGGGGTTCATCGACCCGGGGTTCTCGGGGCACGTGACCCTCGAGCTGTCCAACGTGGCGACGCTGCCCATCAAGCTCTGGCCCGGCATGAAGATCGGCCAGCTCTGCTTCTTCCGGCTGTCGTCGGCGACCGAGTCGCCCTACGGCTCGGGCCCCTACGGCAACCGCTACCAGGGCCAGCGCGGGCCGACGGCATCCCGCTCGTTCCAGAACTTCCACCGCACGGATGTCGGCACGACCGACGCGGGCGCGCCCGGTCACTGACCCGCACGCAGACCGTCGAATCGGAGCGCGGGGTCGCCGCGGATCCGCGGCGCCTCGATGACGGGGGCGACGCGCCCGCCGGTTCACGACTCCGGAGAAACCGGCGCGAAGAACGGCGCCGCCCGCGCGGGGGCGGGGACGGCGCCGTCACGGCGCCACGATCTTCCGGAGTCGTGACCGCGGCGAGCGGGGACCGGCGGGTCAGGCGGTGCGCTCCTCGCGCCCGCGGGCGAACCCGGCCTCGAAGCCGCGCTCGTACGCGCGCTCGCCGTGACCGTGTCCGCGGTGGTGAGGACGGTGGCCGTCGTCGCATCCGTGGGCGTGCGGACCGTGGCCCGGCTCGCCGAAGCGGGGGCCGAAGCCGCGCTCGCCGAACCCGGGACCGAAGCCGGCGCCGCCGAAGCCGCGCCCGGGTCCGAACCCGCGGCGGCCGAAGCCACGCCCGCGGTGGGGAAGCGGCGCGTCCGCGTCTCCACCGAGCTCGCGGACGATGGCCTCGAGCGAGGCGACGGTCGTGGCGAAATCCTCGTCCGATACGGCGCCGGCGACCTTGGCGCGGATGCCCTCGACCGTCTCCGACAGGCGGGCCTTCGCAGCTCGGCCGTCTTCGGTGAGGGTCCAGGTTCCGTCCTGCTCCGCCACCCATCCGCGCTCCGCGAGGGAGCGGAGCTTCTTCCCGCCGCGCTGCAGGCGCTCGCTGAGGTGCGGGGCCTCGATGGTGCCGTCGAGCACGTTGAGGATCATCCATTCGCGACGGGTGACGTCTTCGCCGGCGAAGGCGGAGGCGAACTCGCGGGAGATGAGGCGATCGGCGGCGCGCAGCCAGTAGCCGATCGGGCGGGGGTCGTTGTGTGTGGTGTTCTCCATGAGAAGTCCTTTCGTGGGGCGGGTGCTGTCCCGCCGAGTTGCATGTCTACGTGCATGCATATGTAGTGTGACATGCATCTGAGAAACATGTCAAGTGGCATGTACCTTGGAGGCATGACCGATGCCGCCGACCTCGACGCGATCGTCGCCGCCCTCGCCCAGCTGCGCGGCCGTCCCCCTCGCCCGCCGTTCGGGCCGGGCGGTCCGTTCGGACCGGGGGGACACGGCGGCGGGGGTCACGGCGGCGGAGGACACGGCGGCGGAGGACACGGACCCGGGGGACATGGCGGCGGGGGACACGACGCGCACGATGCGGGCGGCCGCGGTGATCGCAGCGACGGCCCGGGCGGGCGAGGGCGTTCCGGCGGTCCGGGCTGGGGCCACGGCCCCTTCGCCCCCCACGCCCGCTTCGGGGGAGGCCCGGCGCGCATGCGTCTGCTCGACGCGCTCGCCGCGGCATCCCATCCCCTCTCGGTCAGCGAGGTGGGTGAGGCGATCGGAGTGGATCAGCCCCGGGCGTCGCGACTGATCCAGCAGGCCGTCGAGCTCGGGCTGGTCCAGCGCGAGGCCGATCCCGACGACGCGCGCCGCACCCGCGTCGCCCTCACCGAGCAGGGGAGGCGGATCGTGCGCGGCTTCCGGGGGGAGCGCCGCGAGCGCCTCGAGGCGGCCCTCGCCGGGTTCAGCGACGAAGACCGCGCCGAACTCGCGCGGCTGCTCACCAAGCTCGCCGCCGCCTGGCCCGAGGCCTGATCACGGGTGCGGGCCCGTCCGCTGGCTGCGTCCGTCAGCTCTCGACGCGGTGCGCCGGCAGGCGGACGAACAGCAGCATGACGAGGCCGATGAGGAGCACGAGGCCGATGCCCAGCACGCCGTAGACGATGCCGCCGAACCACGCGAGGAACAGCGACCACGCCAGCGGAGAGAGGAACGAGGCGACCCGGCCGGTCGTCGCGTAGAGGCCGAAGATCTCGCCCTGCATGCTCGGGGGAGTCAGGCGCGTGAGCATGCTGCGGCTCGCCGCCTGCGCCGGGCCGACGAACGCGCACAGGAGGAGCCCGCAGACCCAGAAGACGATCGTGCCGAGGTCTTTGAGGGCGAAGACGACGAACGCCATCGCCACGAGGCCGCTCAGCGCGATGATGATGAGCTTCCGCGCGCCGATCGCGTCGTCGATGCGGCCGGCCAGGATGGTCGAGATCCCCGCGACGAGGTTGGCGGCGAGGCCGAAGATGATCACCTCGATGAACGAGAAGCCGAACCCCTGCGCCGCGAGCACCGCGCCGAACGCGAACACACCCGCGAGGCCGTCGCGGTAGACCGCGGCCGCCACCAGGAACCAGAACGTCGGCCGGTTCGTGATGAACAGCCGCCTGAGGTTCTTCGCGAGCACCACGTACGAGCGGAGGAAGCCGACCTTCTCCGAGCCGCCGTACGCCGGCGACTCCGGCACGTTGCGGAAGAAGGGGATCGCGAACACGATGGTCCACACGGCGCAGACGACGGCCACGAGCTTGTAGGCGAGCGGATCGGCCTGGCCGAGGCCGAACAGCACCGGGATGCACACGATGAGCGCGACGACGCCGCCGATGTAGCCGAGACCCCAGCCGAGCCCCGAGATGCGCCCGACCGTCTTGGGCGTCGACACCTCGGAGAGCATCGCGTAGTAGCTCACGTTCCCGATCTCCGCCACGACGGCGCCGAGGGCCACCGCGAGAGCGCCGAACCAGAAGTACCGGGGGTCGGCTTCGACGAAGAACAGCGAAAACTGCACCAGCGCGATCGCGAGCGTCGCGCCGATGATCCACTTCTTCTTGCTGCCGCGTGCGTCGGCCTGCTGACCCAGCACCGGCGCCAGCAGCAGGATGAGGATCCCGGCGGCGAAGTTCGCCCATCCCCACCACTCCGCGAGGTCCGTGAGGCCCTGGCAGTAGGCGCTGCCCATGCTGGCCGTCTCGTTGCAGTTGAGGTAGCTGCCGTCGGCCTGCAGACCGGACTCCCGCACCGCCGGGTCGAGGAACTGGCGGGAGGTCAGGTACAGCGCGACCCAGACGAACGTCAGGATGACGGTGTTGAAGGGCTGCATCGCCCAGTCCCACATCGCCCAGGACAGGACCTGCTTGCGGGGCACCTCTCGATCGCTCGCCGAGTTCTGGAACGACGTTCCGATCGCCCCGAGCGCGCGGGTGTTCGCGGCGGTCGGCGGGGTGGCGTCGGACGAAGGCTGATCGGGAGACGACATGTGGGTCACGCTAGGACTCTTCCGTGAACTCTTCGGTGAACGGAGGGTGCCGCATCCGTGGTGGACGCCGCGCCCCCGCGACGGTGCGGGGGTGTGCTCAGGCTAGCGGCGCACCACCCGTGCGCGTCGCCCATTCGCGTTCGAGGATCGCGTAACGGCCGGTGTCGGTCCACTCGCCCTTGAGGAACATGTCCTCCACGAAGTGGCCCTCGTGCCGCATGCCGAGCCGCAGGCAGAGCGCGACCGAGGCCTCGTTGCGCGGATCGAGCTCGGCGTAGACGCGGTGAAGGGCCAGCTGGTCGAAGCAGAAGTCCAGGAGGAGCCCGGCTGCTTCGGTGGCGTACCCCTTGCCCTGCGCGGAGGGGAGGAGGATCCAGCCGATCTCGGCGGTGCGGTCCTCGATGCTCTTGAGGACGAGGTACATCGTGCCGAGGAAGTGGCCGTGCTCGTCGCGGATGGCGGGCTGCAGATAGTCGTCGGCCTCGGCGAGGCGCACGGCGCCCGCGTCGCGGGCGAGCACCTCCTCGACCTTCTCGCGGGAACGCGGCTCGTACAGCAGGTAGCGGCACACCTCCGGGTCGGACTGCATCGCGTACAGGGGCTCGACGTCGTCCGGACGCAGGGGGTCGAGCGTGACGCGCGGTCCCACCAGGCGCGTGAAGGTCCAGGGCAGCGGCATGGCATCCATCCTGCCCGCCCGGCGGCGTTCGGCGCCGGGAGGCGTGCGGAAAGCAGGCCCGATCGCCGCCGCAGGTGCGGTCCGGGTCACCTCCCGCCGGCCCAGCCTGCTTTCGGCACCACCCGGCCGCCCGCGGCCGATGGCGACCGGACGCCCGCGACCTGAAAACTTGATATGAGTCATGTCAAGTTGGTTTGACACCGCCGCGCGGCCGGTCTATCGTTGACGCAGAACGAACTTGAGTCACCACGGCTCAATATCGACAGACTTCACCCCGATCCGTTCCACAAAGGAGAAACACACATGGCACGTGCAGTGGGAATCGACCTCGGCACGACGAACTCCGTCGTCTCCGTCCTCGAGGGCGGCGAGCCGAAGGTCATCGCCAACGCCGAGGGCTTCCGCACGACCCCGTCGGTCGTCGCCTTCACCAAGGACGGCGAGGTGCTCGTCGGCGAGACCGCCAAGCGCCAGGCCGTCACCAACGTCGACCGCACGCTGACCTCGGTCAAGCGCCACATGGGCACCGACTGGAAGACCCAGTCGATCGACGGCAAGAACTACACGCCGCAGGAGATCTCGGCGCGCATCCTCCAGAAGCTCAAGCGCGACGCCGAGCAGTACCTGGGCGACACGGTGACCGACGCGGTCATCACCGTTCCCGCGTACTTCAACGACGCCGAGCGGCAGGCGACGAAGGACGCGGGTGAGATCGCGGGCCTGAACGTCCTGCGCATCATCAACGAGCCCACCGCCGCGGCCCTCGCCTACGGCCTCGACAAGGGCAAGGAGGACGAGCTCATCCTCGTCTTCGACCTCGGTGGCGGAACGTTCGACGTGTCGCTGCTCGAAGTGGGCAAGGACGACGACTTCTCGACCATCCAGGTGCGCTCCACCGCCGGTGACAACCGCCTCGGCGGCGACGACTGGGACCAGCGCGTCGTGGACTACCTCATCAAGCAGTTCAAGGACACGACCGGCGTCGACGTCTCGGGTGACAAGATCGCCCTCCAGCGCCTCAAGGAGGCGGCGGAGCAGGCCAAGAAGGAGCTGTCGGGTTCGACCAGCACCTCGATCAACCTGCCGTACCTGTCGCTGACCGACTCCGGCCCCGTGTCGCTGTCGGAGACGCTGACCCGCGCCAAGTTCGAGGACCTCACCAAGGATCTCCTCGACCGCACCAAGAAGCCGTTCGAGGACGTCATCCGCGAGGCCGGCATCAAGGTGTCCGACATCGACCACGTGGTCCTCGTCGGCGGTTCGACGCGTATGCCCGCCGTGAGCGAGCTCGTGAAGAAGGAGACCGGCAAGGAGCCCAACAAGGGCGTGAACCCGGACGAGGTCGTCGCCGTCGGCGCCGCTCTCCAGGCCGGCGTCCTCAAGGGCGAGCGCAAGGACGTCCTCCTCATCGACGTCACCCCGCTGAGCCTCGGCATCGAGACCAAGGGCGGGATCATGACCAAGCTCATCGAGCGCAACACGGCCATCCCGACCAAGCGGAGCGAGACCTTCACGACCGCCGACGACAACCAGCCGTCGGTCGCCATCCAGGTCTTCCAGGGCGAGCGCGACTTCACCCGCGACAACAAGCCGCTGGGGACGTTCGAGCTCACCGGCATCGCGCCGGCGCCGCGCGGCATCCCGCAGATCGAGGTCACCTTCGACATCGACGCCAACGGCATCGTGCACGTGTCCGCGAAGGACAAGGGCACCGGCAAGGAGCAGTCGATGACGATCACCGGCGGCTCGTCGCTGCCGAAGGACGACATCGAGCGCATGGTGCGCGAGGCCGAGGAGCACGCGGCCGAGGACAAGAAGCGCCGTGAGGCCGCCGAGGTCCGCAACCAGGCCGAGACCCTCTCGTACTCCATCGAGAAGCTCATCGCCGACAACGCCGACAAGCTGCCCGAGGACGTCAAGTCCGAGGTCCAGGCCGACGTCGACGCGCTGAAGACCGCGCTCGCCGGAGACAACGACGACGCCGTGAAGGACGCGTTCGACAAGCTCAACGCCTCGCAGGGCAAGCTGGGCGAGGCGATCTACGCCTCCTCGCAGGCTGAGCAGAGCGCTCCGGCGCAGAACGAGCCGGCGGCCGATGCGGCATCCTCTGAGGAGGACGTCGTGGACGCCGAGGTCGTCGACGACGAGGAAGAGAAGAAGTAACGCATGACGAACAAGGACTTCGACAAGCCTGAAGACGGCGACGAGGTCCTCGGCGAGGAGGGGTCGGATGCCACGGCATCCGACCCTGAGTCGCAAGAGGACGAGCTGACGATCGACGACATCCTCGGCGCCGCCCAGAACGATGACGCCGCCGTGGCCGACGCCCCCGCGGAGGAGCACGACCTGCTCCTCGACCTCAAGCGCCTCCAGGCGGAGTACGCGAACTATCGCCGCCGCACCGAGGACCAGCGCGAGGTCGAGATCGAGCGCGCCAAGGGCGCGGTCGCGAAGGGCCTGCTGCCGGTGCTCGACGACCTCGACCGCGCCGAGAAGCACGGCGACCTGGTGGAGGGCTCGGCGCTCACCGCCATCGCCGAGAAGCTGCGCGCCGTCGTGGCGCGCCTGGGCGTGGAGACCTACGGCGCCGCCGGCGAGACGTTCGACCCGCAGCAGCACGAGGCGATCTTCCAGGCCCCGACGCCCGGCACCGAGACGCCGACCATCCTCGAGGTCGTCGAGGTGGGCTACCGCCTCGGCGCGATCGAGCTGCGGCCGGCGAAGGTCGTCGTCGCCGTTCCGGCGGACCCTTCGACCGGCTCAGGGACCGACTAGGAGACGTATGGCCAGTCAGGACTGGTTCGACAGGGACTTCTACAAGGTCCTGGGTGTCGCCAAGGACGTCTCCGACGCCGATCTCAAGAAGACGTACCGCAAGCTCGCGCGCCAGTACCACCCCGATTCGACGCAGGGCGACCCGGTCGCCGAGGCGAAGTTCAAGGAGATCAGCGAGGCGTACGCCGTGCTGAGCGACAAGGAGCAGCGCCAGGAGTACGACCAGATCCGGGCGATGGGATCGGGCAGTGCCCGCTTCCAGGCGCCGGGGTCGTCGGGCGGCGGCTTCGAGGACGTCTTCAGTCGCTTCGGCGGCGGGACCCGCACGCAGCAGGCCGACTTCGACGACCTGTTCGCGATGTTCGGCGAGCAGTCGGGCGGCCGGTTCGGCTCGGGGCGGTTCGGCCAGCCGACCGGCGGCTTCCGCGGCTTCGGAGGTCCGCAGCGCGGAGCCGATGTCTCGGCGCGGACGACGCTGGACTTCCAGACCGCCGTCAAGGGCGAGACGATCACGCTCCAGGGCGAGGACGGCAAGCCCTTCAAGGTCAAGATCCCCGCGGGCGTCTCGGATGGTCAGAAGATCCGGCTGCGCGGGCGCGGCCGCCCGTCGCCCGACGGCGGCGAGCCAGGCGACATCGTGGTGTCGGTGACGGTGCGTCCGCATCCCGTCTTCACCCGCGACGGCCTGAACCTCCGCGTCACCGTTCCGGTGACCTTCACCGAGGCAGCCCTCGGGGCGACCATCGAGGTCCCCACCCTCGGCGGCGACCCCGTCAAGCTGCGGGTGGCGCCGGGCACGCCCTCGGGACGCGTGCTGCGCGTCAAGGGGCGCGGCGTGGAGTCCAGCAAGGGCACCGGCGATCTGCTCGCCGAGGTCCAGGTCGCCGTTCCGGCGCATCTCGACGACCGTGCGCGCGAGGCGCTCGAGCGATTCCAGGACCTGGAGCCGAAGGAGAACCCGCGCGCCGAGCTGATGAGCAAGGCACGCGAATGAGCGACCCCGACGTCGACGAGGAGACCCCGATCTTCGCGATCGCGGTCGCCGCCGAACTCGCGGGCATGCACCCGCAGACGCTCCGTCAGTACGACCGCCTCGGACTCGTCGTGCCGGGGCGCACCCAGGGTGGATCGCGTCGCTACTCGCTGCGCCACGTGAAGCAGCTGCGCGAGGTCGCGGCGCTGTCGGCCGAGGGCATCAGCCTTCCCGCGATCTCGCGGATCATCGAGCTCGAGAACAGCGTGCGCTCCCTGCAGCGGCAGGTGGGGGAGCTGGAGCAGCGCCTCCGCGACGAGCTCGACCAGCGCCGCGGGGCGCGGGTCTTCGCCGCGGGCGCCACGGGATCCGTCGTCACCCTCCGTCACGGCACGCGCGTACGGCGCGCCACCGAGGTGGTCGTCTGGCGCCCGCCCGCATCCGACGCGGATTGACCCCCGCACCGGATTCGGAGCATGTCGCCGGATTCGGAGCACACGACGCGGGTCCTCCGACTCCGCGGTGATCCTCCGAATCCGCTACGCCCGCGCGGCGAGGAATGCCGCGTAGTCGGCGCGGGACAGGTCGGCGTAGGCATACGCCCACGCGGTGAGCGCCTCGGCGAGCGTGCGCCCGCTGCCGACGTAGCCGGCCACGTTCGTCGCGTTCGGGGACTGACTGTGCGCGCGGGCGAGCGTCGCCGCGCAGGCCCGGGCGTAGAGCGCGAACGGCCCGTCGTCGAGCGTCTCGATGTCGATGCCGCCCTTCATGTCGCGGAACTGGCGCACGTAGTAGTCGCCGGTCTGGCCGCGCAGGTGTCCGAGGAAGGGGTCGGAGACGCCCTGGAGGATCCGCTGCAGCGAGACCACGCGGGCTCCCTGACCCGCCGCCTCCCACTCGTCCCGCACGCCGCCGGGCTGCGGGCAGCCGCCGTACTCGACGAGCACGCTGGGGCCGGCCTCCTTGGTCTGCAGCAGCAGGGTGTTTCCGTCGCCGTCCTGGAAGATCGTGACGAAGCAGCGCGTCCCGACGCTGCCGACGCCGACCGCGCGTCGCACCGTGTCGGAGACGCGGTAGTGCTGGAGCAGCAGCCGGATGTCCACGCCGGCGGTCGCGAGATACCCCGCGATCGCCCCTTCCACGAGGGATGCCGTGAGCTCGTCGAGGTGCGTCATCGCCGGCGGCGCCTCGACGAAGCGGAGCCGCCCGGCCGCATCGGCCTCGGTGAGCTTGCGGGCGGCGCGCTCGCCGGTGCGACGCTCGGCGTGGCGGACCGCCGCGCGCACCACGCGCCGACCGGCCTTGTCGCGCACCGCGCGTCCGCCCGACACGTCGAAGTGCTCGTAGTAGCGCGCCAGCGCGCTGCGGCGCGTGTAGGCGGCGATGGCCTGCGCGTACGCGCGCACCGTCGCGCGCGCGGCTTCCGTCACCACCCGCTCGTCGCGGCCGGTCGCCTGCCCGGCGATGACGACGCTCGTGACGAGGCGCTTGACGTCCCACTCCCACGGCGCCCACGCCGCCTCGTCGAAATCGTTGAGGTCGAACACGAGCGTGCGCTGCGGCGATGCGTAGAGGCCGAAATTCGCGACATGGGCGTCTCCGCACGACGCGACGGGGATGCCGCTGCCGGCGCTCCGGGAGAGGTCTGCCGCCATGAGCGCGGCGGTGCCGCGGTAGAACGCGAACGGGCTCGCCGCCATCCGCTCGGCGCGCAGCGGCACCAACTCGGGGACCCGCCCGGCGTTCTGGCCCTCCAGGATCCCGAGCGGGTCGCGGTCGCCGGTCACGAGCTCGGCGAGGCCCCGCCGAGGCGCGAGTCGGCGGGCGGCGCGGCCCTCGGCGGCACGCTGCGCGCTCGACGGCGGGGGCGCCCAGGCGGGTGCGGTCATGAGGTCATCATGGCACCGCGCGATCCGTCGTCTCCGGAGGCGGGACGTCGTCGTCGCGTTCGTGCGCGCGGAGCCTTCCTGCGCGCTGGATCTGATCGTTCAGCGCCGAGATCACCGTCGCGCTCGTGACGCCCAGCACGACCAGTCCTCCCATCATGAGTCCGACCGCGATCGTCCGGCCGGCGAGGGTGACGGGGGCGAAATCTCCGTAGCCCACGGTGGAGATCGTGGTGAAGCCCCACCAGATGGCGTCGCCCAGGTCGACGATCGTGGCCCGTGGATCGTGGCGCTCGGCGAGCCACACGAGCGTCGAGCCGGTGAACACGAACAGGAACGTGAACATCGTCACCATCGTGATCAGGCGTGCGCGCTGGCGCGCAGCCGTCGCCCGGAACCACGGCAGGCGCCAGACGTAGGCGATGATGACGAACGGCCGGAGGTACACGAACAGGAGGGAGACCGCTTCGAACCACCGCGTGCGCAGGAAGGTGCGGTGCGCGCCGCTGAGCCCGAGCCGGATCAGGAAGTCCGCGATGAACAGAGCCCACGACACCGAGACGAAGACCGCGAGCGCGCCGCGGTAGCCGCGGTCGAGCTCGGGCTCGGCCAGCAGCCAGACCCACGCCGCGAAGAAGGCGAGGGAGAGGAGGAACAGCGGCCAGGCGGATCTGTCCTCCCACGAGAGGGTGCGCGAGGAGATCCGCCGGTGCGAACGGCCACGGGTCGTCATGCGCTCATCCTGGCACCGGTGGCGGCGCGCGCCGCGCCGGTCAGCTCGGATCGAGGCGCAGCACGTCGGGGGACTCGCCCGTCGCGATGTCCTCGATCACGCGGAGCGATCGCGCGAGGTCGTCGACCGCGCCGATCACCGTGCCGAACCGCTCCCGGTCGGCGCACACGGCCGTGACGGTGACGAACAGCGCGCCGGTGTCCCAGGTGTAGGTCGCGAACGGCGGCGAGCCGGCGCCGTCGGGGCGCGCGGGCGGAAGCGGCATCACGAGCCTCTCGCCGACGCCGAGGTGCGTGCCGCGGAACGGCTCGGTGTCGTCGTACTCGATCGGCATCATCGCCCGCGCGGCGCGCAGCTGCGTCGTCGCCTGCTGCACCTGCGCCATGACCACCAGCAGCTCGGGCTCGTCCGTCCACACCCACACGAGCACTCGCCCGGCGGCCTTGCGCATGAGGGCGGGCGCCGCCTGGCTCATCGCCCACGCGGCGAAACCGCTCCCCGGACGCGCCGTGGCGCCGAACGAGGCGTTCGCCTGCGTCAGCAGCATCCGGATGGCCTTCTTGCGGGCGCGGCGGCTGCCGAATCCGAACGAGCCCGTGACCGGAACCCATCGTCGCCGGTCGGCATCCGCAGAAAGTCGTACCATTCCTCCAGCGTAAGTTGCTACCCTCCCTGCATGCGCCTCCTCTCCCCCCGGGGGGCCGTCGCCGTGCTGGCCGCAGCCGCCCTCATCGTCGCGACGCCCGTCGTCACCGCCACCGCCGCCTCCCGCCCTGCCCAGGTCGGCCTCGTCAGCTTCGTCGGCGCCTCGCTGACCTCGTCCGGCGCGACGCTCACCGTCGACTGGGCCGACGTGCCCGGGGCGCAGAAGTACGAGGTCTTCGCCTCCACCTCCTACGACGGTCTGCCGGAGAAGACGACGCCGTCGGTCACCGTCACGTCGTCGCGCGCGACCGTGACCAGGCTGGCGACGGGACGCGACTACTACGTGCAGGTCCGCGCGGTCTCGGCGGGCGGAACCGGTCCCCGCTCCGCCCGCGTCGGTCACGGCACGATCGTCGACGAGGTCGCGCTGCGCTCCGATTCGCCCGTCTACAGCGCGCTGACGTGGAACATCTGCTCGAACGCGTGCGGATCGTTCTCCACCCGTGCGCGGGTCATCAACTCCCGCATCAGGGAACTGACCCCCGACATCGTCGCGCTGCAGGAGGCGTCGAAGTACACGACCGCCCCGACCGGCTACCGGCACGTCGTGAACGGGCAGAACGACATCCTGGTGCGCAGCGGAGAGTTCTCTCTCGTGGCCAAGCGCACCGGCGGCGCGACGAGCGGCGCGGTCCGCTTCTCGAGCAGGTACGCGACCTCCGGAAAGGGAGTGGCGTGGGCCGCGCTGCGGCACCGCACCGGAGCCTACGTCCTCGTGCTGGACGCGCACCTCGTCGCGGGGACCTCGGGGTCGGTGGTCGCGCAGCGCGAGTACGAGGCGGGACGGCTGGCATCCCTCATCACGTCGACGCTCAAGAAGCTCGACGCCTCGCACGGCTCGCTCGTCGACTGGATGTCGGTGCCGGTGGTCACCCTGGGCGACTTCAACACGCACAAGTCGCGCACCGGCGACGACACCATGAGGATTCTCGAGAAGCGGGGATGGTACGACGCGTTCGACCAGGCCCGCTCGCTCAAGCGGCAGCATCACAACACGGCGAACCCGGACTGGAGCACCCGCCCGGTGATCGGGCACACCTGGGGTTCGCACGTCGACAAGGTGGTGGTGCGGCCCTGGCGCTCGGTGGTCTACCGCTGGGTGAACGTGGGCGAGATGACCTCGACGGGCCGATACGTGACCCCGCTCGGCTCGGACCACCATCCGCTCCTGGTCCGCCTGTCCCTCCGCTGATGTCCCACTCTCCGCGGCCGTTGTCCCACTCTCTGCGGCCGTTGTCCCACTCTCTGCGGCCGTTGTCCCACTCTCCGCTGTGGCGCAGCCGGTGACGCGGCGGAAAGTGGGACAGGGTCGCCCGGCCTTCGCTCCCGGCCGCGGGAGGGTGCTCCGGTAGACTCGGAGCGGCGCGCACGCGACCGCGTTTTTCCGCCGCACAGATTGGCCCCGCACCCCGTGACCGAATCCGCGAGCCCTGCCGACGACCCGCACCCCGCCCGCAGCCCGCTGACCATCGTGATGGCCGCCGACACCTTCGCCCCCGACGTGAACGGTGCCGCGCGGTTCGCCGAGCGCCTGTCGGCGGGACTGGCCGCGCGCGGGCACACCGTGCACGTGGTCACGCCCAGCGTCGGACACCGCAACCACGGCGTGTTCACCGAGCGCATCGAGGGCCAGGACCTCACCGTGCACCGCCTCCCCGGCGTCCGCTGGCCTCCGCACGACTGGCTCCGCTTCGTCTGGCCCTGGCGGAGCAAGTACTACGCCCGCCGTGTGCTGAGCGCGGTCGAGCCCGACGTCGTCCACAGCCAGTCGCACATCGTCATCGGGCGCGGCCTCACCCGCATCGCCCGGCAGCGCGGCATCCCGGTGATCGCCACCAACCACGTGATGGCCGAGAACATCATCGACTTCACGACGCTCCCCCCGATGCTGGACAAGGTCGCCCTGAAGCTCGCGTGGGACGACGCGGAGCGGACCTTCAAGATGTCGCGGGCGGTCACCACCCCCACCCGCCGGGCCGCCGAGTTCCTCGAGTCCACGATCGACATCCAGAACGTGATCGCCATCAGCTGCGGGATCGACAAGCGCAACTACACGCCCGACTTCACCCCGCGCCCTCACCGCCGTGTGCTGTTCGTCGGCCGTCTGACGACCGAGAAGCACGTCGAGGTCACGCTGGAAGCCGTCGCCAAGCTCGCTCCGGAGCTGCCCGACATCACCTTCGACATCGTCGGCGGCGGTGACCAGCGCCGCAACCTCGAGCAGACCGCGCAGCGCCTCGGCATCGCCGACCGGGTCGTGTTCCACGGCCGCGTCGACGAGGAGCAGCTGCGCGCGTCGTACTCGAAGGCGGACGTCTTCGCGATCGCGTCGATCGCCGAGCTGCAGTCGATCGCCACGATGGAGGCGATGGCATCCGGACTCCCGGTCGTCGCCGCGAACGCCGTCGCCCTCCCGCATCTCGTGCAGGACGGCGTCAACGGCTACCTGTTCGAGCCAGGCGATGTCGACGACCTGGCCGACAAGCTGCGCCGCGTGCTGACCGCTCCGCCCGAGGAGTACCTGCGCATGCAGCAGGCGTCGCTGGAAGGCGTCGACATCCACGACATCGAGAAGACGCTGGACACCTTCGAGAAGCTGTACCGCGGCGAACCGCTGTGAGCGGCGTGTGACCCGGCTCTTCTTCGACGCGCGCTACGTCCGCACGGACCTCCCTGACGGCATCAGCCGATACTCGGCGGAGCTGGCGGCGGCCGTGGCCGCGCAGGCACCCGATCGCGGGGTCGAGGTCACGTTCCTGATCTTCGACGAGCGACAGCGCGCGTTCCTGCCGGCGGGCGCGGCGACGCTCACGATCGGGGCGCCGACCGCGATCACCGAGCCGCTGCGGGCGCGCGAGCTCAACCGCCACCACCCCGACGTCGTGTTCTCGCCGATGCAGACGATCGGCACGATGGGGCGGCGGTACCGTCAGATCCTCACGCTGCACGACACCATCTACTACCGTCACCGGACGCCGCCGATGGACCTGCCGTGGTTCGTGCGCCTCGGGTGGCGGCTGTTCCATCTGTCATACGTGCCGCAGCGCCTCACGCTGAATGCGGCCGACGTCGTCGCCACCGTCAGCGAGACGAGCGCCCGCCAGTTCGCCGCCGTCCGGCTGACGAAGCGCCCCGTCGTCGTGATCCCGAACGCTCCGCAGCAGCTCACCGAACTGCTGCCCGAGGGCGCGGCCGCGCGACCGGGTGCGCGGAACCTCGTGTACATGGGCTCGTTCATGCCGTACAAGAACGTCGAGACGCTCGTGCGGGCGATGGCGGAGCTCCCCGGGCGCACGCTGCACCTGCTCTCGCGGATCACGCCGGCGCGTCGCGCGGAGCTCGAGGCGCTTGCGCCCGCGGGGGCGGACATCGTCTTCCACGGCGGGGTGAGCGACGCCGAGTACGCCGCACTGCTCGCCGACCAGGCGGTGCTCGTGAGCGCCAGCCTCGACGAGGGCTACGGGCTTCCGCTGGCGGAGGCGCTCGCGATGGGCGTGCCGGCCGTCGTCACCGACATGCCGATCTTCCGCGAGGTCGCCGGCGGCGGTGCGCTCTACGCGCCGGGGACGGATGCCGCGGCGTTCGCGCGGGCGGTGCGGTCCTTCGACGATCCCGACGAGCTCGCCCGGGTCGTCGCGGCGGGCACCGCGCACATCGCCCGCTTCGACTGGGCGCGCTCAGCCGGCATCCTCCTCGACACCGTCGAGGGTCTCGCAGGCTGAGCCCTTCCTCCCGGGGCGCGTCCTCACGCCTGGCAGGATGAGAGCATGACGGTCACCGAGCAGCGCTCCGAGCCGAGCGCGGCGCCGCCCGCACGACGGCGCAGGTCGGCGCCGAGCCGCCGTGCCGCTCTGCTGGCCCTCGGCGTGCTGGCAGCGGTGGCGGTCGTGGGCGTGGTGACGTGGCAGATCCTCGCGCAGACCGCGCTCGCCGGGGTGCGCGTCGTCTTCGACGCCGACCCCGTGCGCTGCGAGGGGGCGACCGTCGGCGCCATGCCGGAGGCACCGGTCGTGGCCGACGGCGCATACCGGGACGACGTGTACTTCGACGAGGAGTTCTACGAGCCGCGCGTCGATATCGCCGAGGGGATGCGGTGCGCGCTGCGCGTGCACGTGTTCAACGACGGCTGGGCCGATGTCGCGGTGGAGGCGGTCGGCGTTCCCGGCATGGCGGAGGGGATGGCGTGGCCGCTGCGGGTGAGTCACGTCAACCCGAACGGCCAGACGCGGCTGGCGGACGTGGACGATGCGGCGCGGTTCGCGATCGAGGGGACATCGGTTCCCCGCGGCGAACGACAGGCGTTCCTCATCATCGTCGAAGACACGGGTGAGCGTGTGGCGATGGAGGAGTGCTCGTCGTTCTGGCCGCGGCCCCCGTACGTGGTCGCCGCCGCCGGGGGAGCGACGCGTGAGATCGCTCCCGCCGACGGCACGGGCATCTGGTATCGGATGGCGGACGGGTCCGACTGCACGCCGGAGTGACGGCGGTCGACGGTGCGCGATCGACGCGCGGCTGACGAGCTCAGGGAAGCCGCGTGGGATCGGTGGGAACAGCGCGGTAGCCGTCGGTCGGGAGCGCGCGCAGCGTGGCCACGACGCCCACGATCGCGAGGGCCGCGATCACGAGAAGGATGAACATGGCAGAAACGCTACGGATGATTCATTTCCGCCACTAGTGGCAGGACTGCACATGAGAGTAGGATTTCTGCCATGAAGACCGTCGCACTCCTCGTCCTCCCCGGATTCGCCCCGTTCGAGTTCGGGCTCGCGTGCGAGGCCTTCGGTCTCGACCGCTCCGACGACGGCATCCCGAACTTCGACTTCCGCATCGTCACGCCCGAGCCGGGCGTCGTGCCGAGCAACCTCGGCTTTACGATCAACGTCGAGCACGACCTCTCCTTCGCCGACGAGGCGGACCTCGTCGTGCTCGCGCCGATCCCGCGCGGTTCCTGGGACGACGTGGACGAGCGCGCCCTGGCGGTCGTGCGTCGGGCGGTCGACCGCGAGGCGTGGCTGCTCACCGTCTGCAGCGGCTCCTTCGTCGCGGCGGCGGCCGGGATCCTCGACGGGCGGCGTGCGACGACCCACTGGCGCTATGCCGACACGATGTCGGAGATGTACCCCGCCATCGAGGTCGACCCGAACGTCCTCTACGTGCAGGACGGCCGCATCATCACGAGCGCCGGAACGGCCGCCGGCATCGACGCGTGCCTGCACCTGCTGCGGATCGAGCTCGGCGCGGAGCTCGCCAACAAGATCGCCCGCCGCATGGTGGTGCCTCCCCAGCGCGACGGCGGGCAGGCGCAGTTCATCGACAAGCCCCTGCCCGAGACGACATCCCTCTCGCTTGCTCCCGTCACCGACTGGATGCTCCAGAACCTGCGCCTCGACCTCTCCGTCGACCAGCTCGCCAGTCGTGCCCACATGTCGCCACGCACCTTCGCCCGCCGGTTCAAGGCGGACTTCGGCACCACCCCGGCGGCGTGGCTCGGCCGCCAGCGCATCATCCACGCGCAGCGACTGCTGGAGCAGACGGAGCTCGGACTGGATGCCATCGCCTACGAGTGCGGCTTCGGCTCGGCCGCGGTGCTGCGGCAGAACTTCTCGCGCGCGCTCGGCACGACGCCGACCGCCTACCGCGCACGCTTCGCCTGCCCCCTCCCCGCTGCGGCCGAGGCGGCCCTCGCCTCCTGAGTCGGGGGTGGGTGCGGCGTTTCGTCTCGCTGCGCTCGCTCAACGACCGGTCGCCGCGTTTCGTCTCGCCGCGCTCGCTCAACGACCGGGCGGGCCGTCTCGGTCGTTGAGCGAGGAGCGCAGCGACGAGACGAAACGCGCCGACCACACGGGCACCTGTCCGTGGTAAAGTTGAGCCAGAGCGACTCAAGTTTGAGTCCCACCGATTTCCAGGAGCACGCATGAACGCACAACCCGCACCCGGGCAGGAGGACCAGCAGAGCGCCCTCGAGCAGTTCGGGATCAACCTCACCGACCGCGCGCGCCAGGGCAAGCTCGACCCCGTCATCGGACGCGACAGCGAGATCCGCCGCGTCAGTCAGGTCCTCACCCGGCGCACGAAGAACAACCCCGTCCTCATCGGCGAGCCCGGCGTCGGGAAGACGGCCGTGGTCGAGGGCCTCGCGCAGCGCATCGTCGCGGGCGACGTCGCCGAGTCCCTCAAGGACAAGGAACTCGTCACCCTCGACATCTCGGCGCTCGTGGCCGGTGCCATGTACCGCGGCCAGTTCGAGGAGCGCCTCAAGAGCGTCCTCAAGGAGATCACCGAGTCCGAGGGCCGCGTCATCACCTTCATCGACGAGCTGCACGTGCTCATGGGAGCCGGCGGCGGCGAGGGGTCGGTCGCGGCGTCCAACATGCTGAAGCCCATGCTCGCCCGCGGTGAGCTGCGCCTCATCGGGGCGACGACGCTCGACGAGTACCGCGAGTTCATCGAGAAGGACGCCGCGCTGGAGCGCCGTTTCCAGCAGGTCTACGTCGGCGAGCCGTCGGTCGAGGACACCGTCGCGATCCTGCGCGGGCTCAAAGGACGCTACGAGGCGCACCACGGAGTGACCATCAGCGACAGCGCGCTGGTCGCCGCCGCCGCGCTCTCGAACCGGTACATCCCGTCGCGCCAGCTGCCCGACAAGGCGATCGACCTCATCGACGAGGCGATGAGCCGCCTGAAGATGGAGATCGATTCCAGCCCCGTCGAGATCGATCAGCTGCGTCGCCGCGTCGACCGCATGCGCCTGGAGGACCTGGCGCTCAAGAAGGAGAAGGACGACGCCTCCAAGGAGCGTCGCGCCGCCCTGCGCGAGCAGATGGACGCCGCCGAATCCGAGCTGCGCGTGCTCGAGGCCCGCTGGGAGCGGGAGCGTGCCGAGCTCAACCGCGTCGGCGACCTGAAGAAGCAGCTTGACCAGGCGTACACCGATCGCGACCGTGCCCTCCGCGAGGCCGATTACGCCCGCGCCTCGAAGCTCGAGTACGAGACGATCAAGCGACTCGAGCAGGAGGTCGCCGACGCCGAGCGTGCGGACACCTCCACCGGGCCCGACGGCGAGGGCCGGATGGTGAACGAGCAGGTGACCGACGAGGACATCGCCGCCGTCATCGCCGCCTGGACCGGGATCCCGGTCGGGCGCCTCCTCCAGGGCGAGGGGGAGAAGCTCGTCCACCTCGAGGCCGAGCTCGGCAAGCGCCTCATCGGGCAGAAGGACGCCGTCAAGGCCGTCTCGGACGCGGTGCGCCGCTCGCGGGCGGGCATCAGCGACCCGAACCGGCCGACCGGCTCGTTCCTCTTCCTCGGTCCCACCGGCGTCGGCAAGACCGAGCTCGCCAAGGCCCTCGCCGACTTCCTCTTCGACGACGAGCGCGCCATGGTGCGCATCGACATGAGCGAGTACGGCGAGAAGCACTCGGTGGCGCGCCTCGTCGGGGCCCCTCCGGGCTACATCGGCTACGAGCAGGGCGGTCAGCTGACCGAGGCGGTGCGTCGCCGGCCGTACTCGGTCGTGCTGCTCGACGAGGTCGAGAAGGCGCACCCCGAGGTGTTCGACATCCTTCTCCAGGTGCTCGACGACGGGCGGCTCACCGATGGGCAGGGACGGACGGTCGACTTCACGAACACGATCCTGATCCTCACGAGCAACCTCGGCTCGCCGATCCTCATCGATCCGACCCTCTCGGCCGAGACGCGGCGCGAGCAGGTTATGGCGCTCGTGCGGCAGGCGTTCCGTCCCGAGTTCCTCAACCGTCTCGACGACATCGTCATGTTCCAGGCGCTCAGCGAGGACGACCTCGCGCAGATCGTCGAGCTGTCGGTCGACGCCCTGCAGCGGCGTCTCAAGGACCGGCGCCTGACGCTCGCGGTCACCCCCGACGCCCGCGCCTGGCTCGCCGAGCGCGGGTATGACCCGATCTTCGGGGCCCGGCCGCTGCGCCGCCTCATCCAGTCCGAGATCCAGGACCGCCTCGCGATGGCCCTGCTGTCGGGCGGGGTGCACGACGGCGACCTCGTCCGGGTCGACGTGGCCGCGGACGGATCCTCGCTCGTGCTGACCAGCGACGGTACCGCCGCCTGACCGCCGCCCTCCCTGATCCGCCCTCCCTGATCCGCCCTCCTTGATTCGCCGAGCCGACACGCTTCGCGCGAGCCGACACGTTCCACACCGCGCGCCGCGTGTCGGTTCGGCACCATCGTGTCGGCTCGGCGAAGAGGTGAGCGCGATAGCGTCGGAGGATGCAGTTCGCTTCTTCCGGTCGCATCGTGGTCGTCGCCCAATGGGTCCTGGCCGTGCTGCTTCCCGCGTTCGTGTTCCTCGGCCGCGGATTCGTCGGCGCCGAGCTCGGCTGGATGGCCGTGATCGGGATCGTGTACGGGTGGGTGACCATCCCGCTCCTGATGATCCCGCCGGTGATCACGCTGTTCGACACCGCAGCCCGCCAGGCCGGCACCGTGCGAGAGCTGTACGCGATCTTCAGCGCGCTCATGTGGTTCGGTCTGCTGCTGGCGGGCGTCTCGATCCCCGACTCCGGTGACAGCGGCCATCTGACATCCGCCGTCTCGGCGTGGACCGGCGCCTCGTACGAGTTCTCGTCGTCGCTGTTCACCGCCGGCGCCGGTGTGGCGGTGCTCGCCTGGATCGCCGCGATCGTCGTCGCCGTCCGCGGCGCGCAGCTCGGTCGCCGCTGACCCCTCCCGCTCACCTTTCCGCTCACCTTTCCGCCCACGCCTCCCGCTCACCTTCCCGCCCAACCCACGGGGTATGAGCGAACCGACACGCTCCGGGCGGTGCGCGGCGTGTGGGTTCGTACAGTCTGTGTCGGCTCGGCGAGAGGGAGCACGGGGGAGCCAGGGGACGGGGTAGCGTCGAGGGATGCCACGACCGTCGCGCACGTTCGCGCTCTGGGGGGCGTCGCACCCCGGGCCCTCGCTCGTGGTCACCGCGCTCGCCGTCGCGCTCGGCATCGCGGCGGGTCTGCCGCCGTGGCGGGTCGTCGCGCTCGGCGTGGCGGTGCTGGCCGGTCAGCTGTCGGTGGGGATCTCCAACGACGCGATCGACGCCGCCCGCGATCGCGCGGTCGGCCGCACCGACAAGCCGATCGCCCGCGGGGACGTCTCGGTGCGGACGGCGTGGATCGCCGCGGTGGCTCTCGTCGTGGGGGCCCTCGCCCTGTCGCTGGCGCTCTCGCCCGTGATGGCGCTCGCCCATGCCGCCGCCCTGGCCTCGGCGTGGGCCTACAACGCGGGGCTGAAGAACACCCCGCTGTCGATCGCACCGTTCCTGGTGAGCTTCGGCCTCTTCCCGTCTCTCGCGACGCTGTCGGCACCCGAGCCGGCCGTCGCCGCCCCGTGGGCGTCGGTGGCGGGGGCGGCGCTCGGAGCCGCGGTGCACCTCACCAACGTGCTGCCCGATCTGGACGACGACGCCCGCACCGGCGTGCGCGGGCTGCCGCACCGGCTCGGCGTGCGGACCTCCGTGGTGCTGGCGGTCGTCGGCATCCTCGTGGGCGCCCTCGCCGTGCTGGTCGGGCCCGTGCAGATCGGGCCCGTGCTCGTCGACGGGGCGGGCATCACCGTGCTGTCCTGGCTGTTCTTCGTGGTCGCGGTGCTCGTCGCGGCTGCGACGATCTTCCTCGCCGTCGGGCGCCCGCCTGCGCGCGTGCTCTTCCGTCTGACGATGCTCGCCGCACTGGTGCTCGCGGCGCAGCTCGTCGCCACCAGCGGCCGCTGAGCCACCTCGCGCACCGACCGCTCGTCACGCGCCGCGATCGAAGCCCATCGCGTACGCGTGCGCGAACAGCATCCCCGGCGGTCCGCTCAGCGCCGCACGGAGGGCGGCGGTGCGCAGCAGATGGGATGCCGGTCCGCGCGGCCTGCCGAGGGCGGTGTTCGCGGCGGCGATCGCGGCTGCGACGCGCGCCGACTGCACCCGCCGGCGCTCCCAGCGCTCCAGCTCCGCGTCGGGCGCGACCCCGGTGCGCGTCCACTCCGCGAGCAGGGGTGCGAGTCCGGCGGCGTCGAGCAGCCCGAGGTTCATGCCCTGGCCGCCGATCGGGCTGACCTCGTGGGCGGCATCGCCCACGACGAGCACCCGGCCTCGGCGCAGCCGCGGGGCGACGGCACGCCGCACGCGGAACGCGGTGGCGCCCGACACGCGGTCCGCGGCGCCCCCCTCGCCCCGCTCGCGCAGAGACTGCCGCAGCCGTTCGTCGCGCGCGTCCGGGTCGTCGTCGCCGCGTCCGTCCCAGGCGACGAAACGCCTCCGATGTCCCGGCAGCGGGAAGGACTCGAGCACGCCGCCGCGCGCGAGCGTCACCACCGCCACGTGAGCGTCGTCGCGGGGGCCGACGGCGGAGTCGGCCATGAGGTAGCGATCGGGGTAGCGATGGACGGCGACTCCGCGTCGGCGGTACACGAGATCGCGGCCGCCCGCGCCGGTGGCGATCACGACCACCGCGGCCTCCCACTCGTGCTCGCCGTCCGGACCGGTCGCGCGCACCCGGACCCGCCCGGCGGCCTCATCGGTGCGCACGGCGGTGACGGTCATGCCGCGCAGCGGCGCGGGCGCCCGAGCGCTGAGCGCTGCCTCGGTCACCGGCTGCGGCACCGTCGCGACGAAGGGGAACCGGCGTGAGAGACGGTCGAAGCGCACGACGCCGAGCACCCGTCCGTCGGCGTGGCACTCGCCGCGCCCGACGCGCACGGCCTCGGCGAGGATGCGGTCGGTCGCACCGCTCCGCTCAAGCGCGGCGAGCACGGGCGCGTGCAGCCCGATCGCGCGGGAGCCGCCGCCGAGGGCCGGCCGCCTCTCCAGGAGCACGACCTCCCGTCCGCGCCGTGACAGCTCCGCCGCGAGCAGCGTGCCCACGGGTCCGGCGCCCACCACGACGACGTCAGGCACGTCCGGCTCCCACCGCGAGCACGCGGAACGCGCCGGGCGTCTCGATCCGCCATCCCGGTCCGAGTGCCTCGGCGAGCTCGTCCGCCCGGTAGCTGCGGCGGATCGAGCGGAGTCCGTCGGTGCGAAGGAACGTGCCGGGAGCCAGCGGAGTGATCCCCAGGGCGTAGAGGCCGTACGCGGCGGAGGAGCGCGCGATGTCGCCGTGGAGCACCGGTCCGCTCGCCAGGGCGAGGGAGTCGGCGGCGAACGCGGCCAGCTCGTCGGTCGCCAGGTGGTGCAGCACGTGGTTGGACAGGACCGCGTCGAACACCTCTCCGGCCGCGCGGAGCGCACCGGAGTCGGTGCAGCGGAACTGCGCACCGGGGATCCCCGCCGCCGAGGCCACGGCGTGCGCACGTGGGTCGGGGTCGGCGCCGACCCACTCCACGTCCAGTCCGTCGCGGCGGGCCAGGCCCGCGAGCCGGGCGATCACGTCCCCGCCGCCCGAGCCCAGGTCCAGCACCCGCGCGCGCCGCGCGCCGCTCTGCTGTCGAGCCACGAGGTGCGGTCGCAGCTGATCTCGGTAGACCCCGCCCCATCCCGCCACCAGCCGGTTCACGATCCGGAACCGGCGCAGCGTCGCCGCGAGCCGGTCGGGGTCGCAGTCCGGGTCGTCCATGAGCTCGCGCACGGCCGTGTCGCGCACGCGCAGGCTCATGACGGGGTTCCGTGGCGGCGCGTCATCAGCGCGGATTCGACGGTCAGGCCGGGACCGAACGCGAGCGCGGCGACCGAGGTGGACGCGTCACGGGCGGACGCGTCGTGGGCGCCGGTGCCGGCTTCTGCGGCGAGCAGCTCGGCCAGGATGAAGAGGATGGTGGCGCTGGACATGTTGCCGTGGTCGCGGAGGACCGCGCGGGACGCCGCGAGCGCATCGGCCGGCAGCCCCAGCCCCGTCTCGACCCGGTCCAGGACGCTCCGGCCGCCCGGGTGCACGGCCCACACCTCCGGCATGTCGTCCGCGAGGAACGCGCCCACGGCCGCGCGGATCTCCCGCCCGATGATGCGGGGCACCTCGGCGGTGAGCGTCATCTCGAAGCCGTGGTCGCCGATCGTCCACGCCATGTCCTTCTCGCCGTCGGCGGTGACCGTGGTGCCGAAGCGCTCGAGGTCGAGCCTCGTACCGGTCCGGGCTCGCAGGTCGGGGCGGGCGCTGACGATCGCGGCGGCGGCCCCGTCGGCGAACACCGAGGCGGCGACGATCTGCTCGGGGTCGGACGAGGGGCGGAAATGGAGGGTGCAGAGCTCCGCGCACACCACGAGGACCACCGCGTCGGGATGGGCGGCGCACAGCGCGTCGGCCAGGCGCAGCGCGGGCATGGCCGCCGCGCAGCCGACGAAGCCCAGATGGAACCGCTCGGCGGTCGCGGGGAGGCCCAGGTCGCGGACCAGCCGGTAGTCGGGACCGGGCGCGAACAGGCCGGTGCACGAGACCGTGACGACATGGGTGACCGCCCCGGGCTCCAGCGCCGCCCCCGTGAGCGCGGCGCGGGCGGCGTCGGCGAACAGCGGCGGCGCGAGGCGCACGTACGCGGCGTTGCGGGCGGCGGTGGTCGGCGCCTGGAGCACGCCGTCGGCGTCGATCACCGGCAGCATGCCGGGCTCGCGGGCGGCGGCGCTGCGGGCGGCGCCTTCACCGAGCTCGGCCAGCACCGTGTGCCGGGTGTCGATCGCGGCGGCGTCGAAGGCGGCGTGGATGAGGCGGCTCGTGAGCCTGTCCACGCCCGGCTGCGCGGTGAACAGGTCGCGGACATGCTCCTGGGGGAGGCGCGTCGGAGGAACGGCGGTTCCGATCGACAGGATGCTGGCGGGCATGGTTCACCGTAACCGGCATCGGTGGATTCCCGATGGGGGTTGCGGATCCACGTCCCGCGGGTGATCGGCGCTCAGGCCACGGGGGCGCCGGGGGCGCCGGGGGCCACGGGGGCGCCGGAGTGATCCTCGGCGTGCGGCAGGTCGCGCACCCGCCAGAACGGCCCCAGCACCACCGGGAGCGCCGACACCACTGAGCCAGCGGCGCCGATCCACAGCGCCGGGACGGTGCCGAGCCAGGTGCCCAGCCATCCGGCGGCCAGCGCCGACAGCGGCATCACCCCCCAGACGCAGAATCGGATCGACGCGTTCATCCGGCCGAGCAGGCGCGAGGGCGTGATCCGCTGCCGGAAGGTCACCTGGGTGATGTTGTAGACGAGCACGGCGAAGCTCATGACGAAGCCCTGCGCGACCAGCAGGGCGAAAGCGGCGGGGGTGGGGAGCAGCACGGCCAGCGGGAACGGGATCACCGAGAGACTGAAGGCGATCGCGCTCAGGGGGATCGCCCGTGCTTCGCCGACGCGGGCCACGATGCGCGGGGTCGCGATCGCGCCGAGCAGGCCGCCGACGGCGGTGAGCGAGAAGACGAGGCCCATGACGGCGGGGGTGAACCCGATGATCCGCAGGTAGTAGATCGGCATGAGCGTGAAGATGAACGTGCTGAAGAGGTTCGAGATCCCCGTCGTGGCGACGATGCGCCGCAGGAAGCGGTTGCCGAACACCCATGCGAGTCCTTCGGCGATCTCCCGGTGCAGCGGTGCACGGTCCTCCGGCGCCCGGAGCGTCTCGTGGTCGCGGGTGCGCACCAGCGCGATCAGGGATGCGACGTACGTCCCGACCGTCGTCAGCACGGCCAGCGGGGCGGTGATGAGGCCCACGAGGCCGCCGGCGACGGCGGGACCGGTCAGCCCCGCGAGCTGCTGGGTGGACTCGAGCTTGCCGTTGGCCTCGGCGATCTGGTCGGGACGCACGAGGGAAGGGACGATCGACTGGTACGACACGTCGAAGAACACGGTCGCGACGCCGACGACGAGGGCGACGGCGTACAGGTGCCACATCGCGAGCCCGCCGGTGAGGAACAGCACGGGCACGGCGGCGAGGGCCAGTGCGCGCACCGCGTCGGCCCAGATCATGACGTGGCGCTTGCGCATGCGGTCGATCCACGCGCCCGCGGGAAGCCCCACCACGAGGAAGGCGGCCATTGCGGCGGCGTTCAGGTAGCCGACCTGCGCCTCGGTCGCCTGCAGCACCAGCACCGCGAGCACGGGCAGGGCGAGCTCGGTGATCTGCGAGCCGAACTGGCTGAGCGCCTGGCCGCCCCACATGGTGAGGAAGTTCCCGTCGCGCCACAGCGATCCACGGGCGGCGGATGCCGGCGGCGCACCCTGATCGGATTCGACGGCGTCGGCCGCGTCGGCGCGGGACATGCCGGACGGCGACTCCGCCCGCGCGGCGGCGACGACCTCGGGCGGCGGTTCCGATTGGGACATGTCGATCAGTGTCGATCACCGATTGGGAATTGTCAATCGGGCGGTACACTGCAGGACATGGTCGATGCGAGCGACGCCCCCGATCCTGCGTCGGATCCCGCCCCGGACGTCCCCTCCGAGGCGGAGTCGGAGGCGCTCGCCCGCGCCCTCAGCTCACCCCTGCGTCTGCGGATGCTGCGGCTGTGCGCGTGGGAGGCGCGGACCAACAAGGAACTCGCCGACCTGCTCGAGGTCAACCCCGGCACGATGCTGCATCACGTGCGGACGCTCGTGGAGACCGGGCTGCTCGTGGCCGAACCCGCGCGGGCGGGCACCCGCGGAGCGCGCGAGGTGCCGTACCGCGCCACGGGGCGCTCGTGGCGCGCGCCCCGTGTGCCCAATCAGTCGATCGTGCTGCTGGAGACCATGCGCCAGCAGATCGTCGGCGTGGATCCCGCCGACATCGAGGCGTCCTGGTTGGGGCTGCGCCTCAACCAGGAACACCTCGCCGAGCTCCGCGACCGGCTCTACGGTCTCCTCGAGGAGTTCAAGCAGCGCGGCCCGGACGCCGACGGCGACACCTTCTCGCTCGTGACCGTGCTCCATCCCGACCTGAACCCGCCGGCATCCTGAACCCGGCGGCGCTCGGTCGGAGTCGGATCAGGCGTTCGCGACGACCGTCGTCTCGAGCGGAAGCCGTGTGCGCGGGGCGAGCTCGCGCTCGCGCAACGCCTCGGGCGCGGCATCGATGTCGCCGAGGGCGCCCACCGCCATCACGGTGACCGCCGCGAGGTCGGCGCCGAAGTCGAACGCGCGCGCGATCGCCTCACGGTCGAACCCGCCCATCTGGTGGGTGTGGAGCCCCGACGCGTGCGCCTGGATCGTGAAGTACGCGGCTGCCTGACCGGCGTCGTAGGACGCCCACGCCAGGGGCTTGCCGTCGACCGAGGTGGTCGTCGCGAAGACGACGAGCGCGCCCGCATCGCTGGCCCACGACTGGTTGAAGCCCATCAGGGCCGCGACGATCGCGGCGTGCTCCGCGCTGCCGCGGCGGGCGACGACGAAGCGCCACGGCTGCGTGTTGTTGGCGGACGGCGCCCAGCGGGCCGCCTCGAGGGCGCTGCTGAGCGCGTCCTCGTCGATCGGCGTCTCGGCGTCGAACACGCGGGTGCTCCAGCGCTCGGCCATCACGTCGAGGATGGGGGCGTCGGTCTGGGCGGTGTGGGCGGTGGTGATGCTCATGGCGTCTCCTCGTTCGGCTTTCTCGGAAGGGACGCCATCGTCCTGGTGCATGCAACCGCATACGGTGGCGATCTGTTCCCGCAGTAGCGTGATCCCATGACGATCGCCACCGCCGACCTCTTCGACGAGCGCGGCGACGCGCTCGACTCCGTCGCCGTGCCCTTCCTCGACCTCGGTGGGCGCACCGCCTTCGACGGCCCGGTGCGCACCGTACGGTGCCACCGCGACAACGCCCTCGTGAAGGCCGTGCTCGCCACGGCGGGCGAGGGTGCCGTGCTCGTGATCGACGGCGGCGGATCGCTGGAGTCGGCGCTCGTCGGCGACCTCATCGCGGCCTCGGCCGTCGAGAACGGCTGGGCGGGGATCATCGTCCACGGCGCGATCCGCGACCGCGTGGCCATCGGGAGCCTGCCGCTGGGCGTGAAGGCGCTCGGCTCCAACCCCCGCAAGAGCGCCAAGGATGGTGTGGGCGAGGTCGATGTGCCGGTCGAGATCGGCGGGGTGCGCTTCCGACCCGGTGCGCACGTCTGGGCGGACGCCGACGGCATCCTCGTCGAGCGCTGACACGCGGGGCGCGACCCCCTGGCGGAACGCGCGGCGGAGAAGAAGACTGAGGTGACGGCGGAGTCCACCGCATCCTCCGCACCGATCCACAGGAGCAGCCATGGTCACCATCAGCTCGGCGTTCGCGGGTTTCTCCGTGGACGATCTCGCCGCCGCAGAGGCGTTCTATCGCGACACCCTCGGCCTCCCCGTCGAGCGCAACGACATGGGCATCCTCGACATCTCGCTCCCCGGCGGCGGCCACGTGATCGCCTACCCGAAGGACGATCACGAGCCGGCCACCTTCACGATCCTGAACCTCGTCGTCGCCGACATCGACGTCGCGGTCGACGAGCTCAACGCCGCCGGGGTGACCACGAAGATCTACGACCGCGACGACCTCCCCACCGACGAGCGCGGCATCGCCCGCGGCGACGGCGGTCCCGACATCGCGTGGTTCCGCGACCCCGCCGGCAACGTGCTCTCCGTCCTCGTGGACTGAGGCGTTTCGTCTCGTCGCTGTGCTCCTCGCTCAACGACCGGTCGGAGCAGCACCCCCCCGGTCGTTGAGCGAGCGCAGCGAGACGAA